>Ga0055432_10000003_pt1 | contig 22756 bp, 18 predicted proteins | sample Browns_ThreeSqA__FD_57727 | JGI IMG/M metagenome (GOLD analysis project Ga0055432, IMG submission 57727) | Wetland microbial communities from the San Francisco Bay, California, USA, that impact long-term carbon sequestration - Browns_ThreeSqA_D1 | ecosystem: Environmental > Aquatic > Marine >...
CGCGCAGTGCCGGGCATGGTTCAGAGCCCGCGCCGGTCGAGCAGGGCCTGGGAAATCGTCCCGATATCGACGTATTCCAGCTCACCGCCGAGCGGCACGCCGCGCGCGATTCGGCTCGCCCGGACGCCCCGAGCGCGCAGCATCTCGGCGATGTAGTGCGCTGTGGCCTCGCCCTCGTTGGTGAAATTGGTCGCCAGGATCACCTCCTGCACCTGGCCGTCGGTCGCGCGCCCGATCAGCCGGTCGAGTCCGATGTCGCGCGGGCCGATCCCGTCGAGCGGCGAGAGCCGCCCCATGAGCACGAAATACAGCCCTGAATAGCTGAGCGTCTGCTCGACCATCGACAGATCGGCCGGCGTCTCGACCACGCACAGCAGCGATCCGTCCCTGCGCGGCGAGCGGCACAGCACGCAGATTTCATCCTCGGTGAAATTATTGCAACGCGCGCAGTGCCGCACCCGCTCGAGCGCTCCTTGCAGCGCCTGAGCCAGCAGCGCTGCGCCATCGCGCCCGTGCTGCAGGAGGTGGTATGCCATGCGCTGGGCCGAGCGCGGCCCGACACCTGGCAGCACGCGCAATGCCTCGATCAGGCGCTCCAGCCCTTTCGCGGTCTGCACGCTATCGTCCGGCATGGATCGGTTCGCAACGCTGCGTGCCGCGGCGACCGCGTGGAATCCCGCGAGCCGGGATCGGTTTCAAAACAGCTTGAGACCGGGCGGCAATCCCAGCCCCGCCGTCAGGCCGCCCATGCGCTCGGCCACCGTGGCCTCGACACGCCGCGCCGCATCATTGAACGCCGCCGCGACGAGGTCCTCGAGCATCTCGCGGTCGTCGCCGACCAGTGACTGATCGATCGACACGCGTTTCACGTCGTACTTGCAGGTCACGGTCACTTTGACCAGCCCGGCGCCGGCCTGCCCCTCGACTTCGATCGTCGCCAGCTCCTCCTGCGCGCGGCGCATGCGTTCCTGCATCGCCTGCGCCTGCTTCATCAGCTGCCCGATATTGCCTTTCATGTCCTGTGCTCCTGACTCGAGACCCGGGGTCCGGATGGAACGCTCACTTGCCGTCGTCCGACGCCGCGCGGATCGTCGATTCCACCACCTTGCCGTCGAACAGCTCGACCAGAGAGCGGACGAACTGGTCCTGCTCGACCGCGCGCGTCGCGTCCGCCTGGCGTGCGTCGCGCGCCTCGCTCTCGCGTGCCGCGACCGATGCGCCATTCGTCTCGCCGACGCTCACCTTGAGCACCACGGCGTGCCCGAGATGCGCTTCCAGCGCCGCCTTGAGCTTGTCCAAGTAGGCGCGCTCGGCAAGCGACGCCTTGGATTTCGGCACACTGAGTTCGAACGCGCGTCCGTCACTGCGCTTGAGCGCGGCGTGCCGCGCCAGCTCGCGCGCCGCGCCCGTGACCGCGAGCTGTCCGACGAGGGCCGTCCAGTCATCCGCCGGCTGCGCGGCAGCGGGCGCCTCCGACTTGGCCTCCGTCCGCTTGCGCGCGACTCCCGTTGCCGGACTGCGGAGGGGGTCGCGCCTGCCCCCGCGGTCCACCGCTTCGCCCCCGCCGTCCGAACCGTCGGTACGAAAAGCGATCATCCGCAGCAGCGTCATGACGAAACCAGCGTAGTCGTCGGGAGCCAAGGCGAGCTCGGCACGTCCCTGCAGCACGATCTCGTAGTCCAGCTGAACGATCTCCGGATCGAGGCGCTCGGCCAGTGCCTCGATTCGCGCACGCTCCGGCAATCCGTCCTCCAGCGCCTCGGGCACGGTCTGCGCCAGCGCCACTTGCAGCAGGACCGCCGCGAGATCGGCGAGCGCTGCATCGAACGAGAGGCTGCGCAACTGCATCTCATCGGCGATGCGCACCACCTCGGGCCCGTTCTCGTCCGCCACGGCTTCGAGCAAAGCCAGCAGTACGCCGCGATCGATCGTGCCCAGCATGTCCTGCACGCTTTCGGCGGTGACTCGGCCCGCGCCGTGTGCGATGGCCTGATCGAGCAGCGAAAGCGCGTCGCGCATGCTGCCGGCCGCCGCGCGTCCGATCGGCGCCAGCGCTTCCGCCTCGAAGTCGATGCCCTCGGCTTGCAGCAGCTTGGCGAGGTGGGCGGCGATCGCCGCTGGCGGCATCTGCTTCAGGTTGAACTGCAGGCAGCGGCTCAGCACGGTGACCGGGATCTTCTGCGGATCGGTCGTCGCCAGGATGAACTTGAGGTGCTCCGGCGGCTCCTCGAGCGTCTTCAGCATGGCGTTGAACGCCGAGGTGGACAGCATGTGCACCTCGTCGATCACGTAAACCTTGTATCGCGCGCGGGTGGGTGCGTACTGCGCCGTGTCGAGCAGCTGGCGCATCTCGTCGACCCGCGTATTGGTGGCGGCATCGACTTCGAGCAGATCTACGAAGCGGCCGGCGTCGATTTCGGTGCAGGCGCTGCACCTGCCGCAGGGCTCCGCAGTCACGCCGCGTTCGCAGTTGAGGCATTTCGCCAGAATGCGCGCGAGCGTGGTCTTGCCGACGCCACGCGTACCGGTGAACAGATAGGCGTGATGCAGCCTCTGCGCCTCCAGCGCGTGGCGCAATGCGCGCACGACGTGTTCCTGCCCGACGAGGCTGGCGAAGTCGCGCGGCCGCCATTTGCGAGCGAGCACCTGGTAGGACATGCGGTCGATTTTATCAGCGCGATCGAGGGAGGCCGTCGCCGGCCGCTCCCTCGATCGCATGGGTGGCGAGCCTAACCCCCGGCACCTGCAGTGACCAGCTGTGGCTGCTTCCTTCCGGATCTGACCAGATTCACCAGGCTGCAGTGCGGGGAGGCTCGCCGCAGTCGAAAGCCATAACGCCGCGTTGGCGGAGAGAGAGGGATTCGAACCCTCGATACGCTATTAACGTATACACGCTTTCCAAGCGTGCGCCTTAAGCCGCTCGGCCATCTCTCCGCAGACCCCGATTCTAGCGCGCCGGGCAGGATTGGAGCGCGACCGCTATCGCAGGAGCAGTCCCACGAGATACGCCACGCCCTGCGCAATCTCGCTTTCGAGCGGAAACGAGAGCATGCCCATCACGGAATAGCCGAGCAGCCAGGGCATCAGGTAGAAGCGGAACATGAAGAAAAACCAGGCGACATAGAGCGGGATCAACGGCGGAATGAGAAATTCCGGCGTGATCGGCGCGAACAGCTTGATCAGCGGGTTCGTCACACGCACGAAAAAGCGCATGAAGAAGAAGTTGCTGCTCTCCGGCAGGAAGATGCCCATGCCGAAGCGGCCGATCAGGGTCCACATGACCATGCCCAAGGCATAGTCAATGACGATCACCCAGATCGGAAAGGCTTCAACCATCCTGCGCGCACTCGCTCAGAGGCAATTGTAGGCGACACGCCAAGACGAAAAAAAACCGGGGCGCAGCGCGCCCCGGTTCTCTTTCAGCCGAACCCAGCTAGTGCGTTGCGCTGAGGTAGGTTTCGCCCTTCGGAATCCGGATCTCGTCGACCATGTCCATGGTCTCCTTGTCCGGCGCCGGGGTGAGCAGCGACACCACGACCATCGCCACCAGACTCACGCTCGCACCAACCATGCCGAAGCGCAGGTGGTCCATGCCCCACCAGGGTGTCATGCCTCCCGCGTACACCATGTACAGATACCACGTGCCCGCACCCAGGCCGAACACCATCCCGGCGATTGCACCCGCACGGTTGGCCCGCTTCCACCACACGCCGAGCACCAGCGGGAAGAACAGCCCCGACATGGCGAAGCAGAACGCCCAGGCCACCGCGCCGAGAATCCCGGTGAGGCGCAGGCTCGCCACCGCCGCGCCCGCCGCCCCGATCACGACCAGCAGTACGCGCGCGACGATCAACCGGTGCCGCACGTCCGCCTTCGGGTCGATCATCTTGTAGTACAGGTCATGTGAGAGCGCATTGGCGATCGCCAGCAGCAGGCCGTCGGCCGTCGACATCGCCGCGGCCATGCCGCCCGCCGCGACCAGGCCCGAGATCACGTACGGCAGTCCCGCGATCTCCGGGGTCGCCAGCACGACAATGTCGCCGCGCATGAAGAACTCGTTGATCTGCAGGATCCCGTCCTTGTTGCCGTCGACGACCGCGAGGAAGTTCACCGCGCTCCATTTCTGGATCCAGGGCAGCTGCATCACTTCGGCGATCGGCTTGCCGATGATGCTCGTCGCCAGGCTCGGATCGAGCACCTGCAGCTTAGTGAACGTGGCCAGCGCGGGCGCCGTGAAGTAGAGCAGGAAGATGAACAGCAGCGACCAGGCCACCGACATGCGCGCCGCACGCACCGAAGGCGTCGTGAAGTAGCGCATCAGGATGTGCGGCAGCGAAGCCGTCCCCAGCATCATGCAGGCGGTCAAGGTAATGAAGCGCCAAGCCGCGATCGGACCCTCACCCGCAACGGAGTGCTTGGTGACCAGTGCCGCACCCGCACCCTTCGGCACCAGCGCGAGCGTCTCGGCGGTCGGCTTCAACACGCCGATCTGCTCCGCGACCTCGAGCTGGGCGATTTTCGCCACCGCGTCGCCGTAGACGAACTGCGGGATGACGCCGAAGCCCTGCTTGTTCGACATCCAGATCACCGGCACGAGGTAGGCGATGATGAGCACGATGTACTGCGCCACCTGCGTCCAGGTCACCGCGCGCATCCCGCCGAGCATCGAGCAGATCAGGATACCGGCCAGGCCGAGCCAGACGCCCACGCCGAACGGCAGCTGCAGTGCGCGCGAGGCGATCGTGCCCGTGGCGTTGATTTGTGCAGTCACGTAGGTGAACGAAGCCACCACCAGCACCACGACTGCGCAGAAGCGCGCCAGGTTGCCGCCGTAACGCGTGCCGATGAAATCCGGCACCGTGTAGCAGCCGAACTTGCGCAGGTACGGCGCCATCAGCGTCGCCACCAGCACGTAGCCGCCGGTCCAGCCCACGACGAACGCCAGGTAGGCGTGGCCGCCGAGGTAGATGCCGCCCGCCATCGCGACGAACGAAGCGCCGGACATCCAGTCCGCCGCGGTCGCCATGCCGTTGAACACCGGCGGCACCTGGCGGCCTGCAACGTAGTAGGCGTCGATCTGCATCGTGCGCGAAAGCCAGCCGATCAGCGCGTAGATCACGATGGTGAAGGCCACGAACATGATGCCGATCGTGTCCGCGCTCATGCCGGCCTTCTCGGCAAGCGCCATCAAAAAGATGAAGATGACGAAGCCACCCGTGTAGAAGCCATAGATCTTGGGCAGGTTGTCGATGAACGAACCCTGCATTCTGAAAAAGCTCATGTCGCTCTCCTCCCCGCCTTATTCTTCTTCGGCCATGCCGCACTCGCGATCGATCGTCTCCTGCTGCTTCGCGAAGACGAAGAGCTGGACGACGAAGACAATCAGCGAGCCCTGCGCGGCCATGTAGAAGCCGAGCGGGAAGTGCATGAACGTGATCTTGTTCAGCTGCGGCGCAAACCAGTGAACCAGATAGGAAAACACGAACCAGATGACCAGATGAACGATCATCAGGCTGCGTGTCCGCTGCCAGTGGACTTCTTGTTGTGAGGTATTTGCGGCCATCGTCTATCCTCCTCCTGTTCGACGTGACGGATCGCGCTACCTGCGGCCCCGGATTTTTTGGCCCCCGGTTGAACCGCAAGCTCGGCGATTCTAACTCATTTCACAATAATTAAAATGCTCCAACTTTCAAAGCAATAGGGCGTCGCAGATGGCAGGTGGATGGCAGATTCCGGAACCCCTCGCCGCGATCGGCCGCGCCTTGCGCGACTACCTGGGCGGCCGCCGTGTGCGTGCGGTTGCGGTGGCCGATCGCCGCGAGCTGCGCAAGTTCCTGGAAACTCGGGCGAGCTACGTGTCCCAGATGTCGCTGTACGGTTATCTGCGCACGCGCACCGGAGTTCGATTTCCGGAGCTGTTCTCGGACGATGTGTTCGTCGCGTCGATCAATCAGGCGAAGTGGCATATCTGGCTCGCCTGCCTGTCCGACCTCGCGGTGTATGCGGGTTTGCTGATTTTGCGGCGCACCAAAAGCTCGTCCGATGCGGTGCGGGATCTCATGCGGTCGGCGCTCGACGAAGTATTGGCCTCCGTCGGCACACCCGATGACGCGGGCCCCGATTTCGACGCCCACGCGGATCGCGTGCGCGCGCGGCTCGCGCTGTGCGATTGGAGCGGGCTCGATGACGACGAAAGCGCCTTTTCCGAAAGTCCCGAGGCGCTGGTGCGCTACGCGCCCGTCATCGACGAGCTGAAGGTGCTCGACGCGCCGATCGTGCGCAACTCGGTGCGCTTTCGCTGGCAGGAAGTCCGGCGCGACTTGCGCCGGGATCTCGACGCCGAGCGCGTACTCGCGAGTGGCTCGCCCTGATGGCGCAGCGCGCATTTCCTCCCCCTCGATAGGATCGACGCCTCTCTTAGCGGGCGCGACTGATCCTTACGCCCCATCTTAGGGCGCACGATGGCGCAGAATCCACTAGGGAAAACCCTAGTGAGCGGGTGGCAGGCCGGTTGCGGTGAGCTGGACCATTCGCTGGACCAGCTCCGCGACCGAGGCGACTTCCATCTTTTCCATGACATGGGCGCGGTGGAACTCAACAGTCTTCACGCTGATGCCGAGCGCGGTGGCGATCACTTTGTTTGTCTTTCCTTCGGCCACGTGTTTCATCACCTCGCGCTCGCGCTCACTCAGTAAAGCGTAACGCGCCGAGACCTGAGTGCTGCGCGCGCGCTGGGCGCGGATCGCGGCATCGTGCTCGAACGCTTTCGCAATGATGGTGAGCACTTCCCGGTAACCGAAAGGCTTCTGAATAAAGTCGACCGCACCGCCCTTGAGCGCGCTGACCGCAGCCGGAACGTCGCCATACCCGGTCACGAATACAATCGGGATCTCGATTTCGCGCTCCCGCAGGTAGGCCTGCAGCTCGAGACCGCTCATCCCGGGCAACCGAAGATCCAGCACCAGGCAGCCTGGATCGCCGCATCGGTATGCGGCAATGAATGCTGCGGCCGTCGCAAAAGTCTGCACCGCAACCCCATTCGACTCCAGCAGCCAGCGCCACAAGGTTCGAATCGACTCATCGTCGTCGACCACGTACGCGGTAGGCGCGGCGCCGGCGGCCGCGTCGCGCTCGAGCTGCGTTGCGGCGCTCATAGGTGAAAATCGAGCTCTACACGGCTCTGCAACTGGCGCGCGAGGCGAAACGCCTCCTTCAGCGCCGACTGCTCGAACCCGTTCAGCCGGTCCGGGTCGAGCCGGTTCGCCAGATCCTCGACGGCGCTGCGCCCACCCGCAAGCGTCTGCGGCGCGCGCGACTGCCCCTGCAGCCGCAAGGCCTGGACGAAATAGAAAGCATCCACGAGCGCTCCGCATTCGGACGCTTGTAGCCCGCCCGCATCGCGCACCGCACGCAGCCGGTCGGCCGTGTTGGTCTCGCGCAACCCCTTGGCAAGCGCGAGCACGCGCGCCGCATCGACGAACAGGCGCACGCCATTGGCTTTGAGATTGATCGTGTGCGGGGCAGCGGGTGCATCTTGCGTCGTAAACGAGCCAAAACGGCCGAGCGGCGGCCTGGCTTGCGTCGCCGTTTGCGCGAGCAGCCGCAGAAACGCGGCCTGCCCGCGCACGTGATCCGCGATCCAGTCGCGCAATGCCGTCACCAGCGTGCCGTCGCCAAAAATCGAGCGCAGGTCGAAGCAGATCGCTGCGTCGAGCAACGCCTGCGGAACCGACGCGGCCAGCCAGCCGGCCATCTTTGCCGTCCACTCGTCCAGGGTCAGGCAAAGCGCCGGATTCGACGCCATGATGTTGCCTTCGCAGAGCGGAAATCCGCAGGCGTCGAGCGCTTCGTTCACCTCGCGCGCGAAGGGCAGCAGCCGAGCGCGCGTCGGCTCGACGCTCGCGGCCTCGGGCGCGACGAAGATCAGGCCGTTGTCCTGATCGGTGCTGAAAGTCTGCTCAAAGCGCCCTTCGCTGCCGAAAGCGACCCACGCCCAGCGGATCCGATCGAGCTCGTGGCGCTTGCGCACGACTTCGATGACGCGCTGCGTCAGCCGGTCGTTCAGCAGGGAAATGAACAGCGTCAGCGGCTCGGGCGCGGTGCCTTGCTCGACCAGCAGTGCGCACAGGCGGCGAATGTCGATCGCGAGACCCTCGAGCGCTCCGATATCGTCTGCCAGGCGTATCTCCATCGTCAGTTCGCCCAAGCCCAGTCGCTGCAAGGCGAACAGGTCGCGCTCGGACACCACGCCGATCAGCCGGCCGTGTTCCATCAGCAGCACGTGGCGTATGCGGTGATCGTTCATTGCGATCGCCGCTTCGTAGGCAAACGCATGCGGCGAAAGGGTCACGAGCTCGCGGCTCATCAGCTCGGCGGCGGGCCGATCGATCCCGCCGCCGGCGACGATCGGAACCAGATCCTGCGTCGTCAGAATCCCGCACGGACGCGACTGCGAATCCACGAGCACGACCGATCCGACATCCTGCGTTTGCATCTGCGCTGCCACCTCGGCAATGCTGCAGCGCGCCTCGCAGATCACGGGCGGGCGCTTGACCAACGCGCGCAGAGGCTGGGCGAACGCCTGGCGCTCTCCGGCCATACGCTCGCGCAATCCATCGCGGGCTTCAGGCATGCCGCCGTTCCCCGGGCTCAATAGCGAAGCCGAGCATAGTACGTCTCGCGCGAAGCATCGAGCGCCTCGCCCAGGGTCGCGATGCCGCGTTCCCCCAGAAGAACCAGCAACCTCAGGAGCACTTCGCCTGTCACCAGTGCGTCGCCGAGCGCGGTGTGACGCCCGAGCACCGGCACCCCCAGCCTCTCGGCGATCGCCTCGAGCCGATGATCGGCGAAGTCCGGGTGCGCGACCGCCGAGAGCAGCAGCGTATCGAGCACCGGTTGATCGAAGCGCACGCCCGCGGCCTTCTCCTTCAGCTCGAGAAAGCGCATGTCGAACGCAGCGTTGTGCGCCACCAGCACCGTGTCCTCGCAGAAACGATGGAATTCCGGCAGCACCGTCTCGATGGTGGGCTGTCCCGCGAGTGCCGCCGCGTCGATGCCGTGGACCCTCGCCGAGGCCGGATTGAGGGGGCGCTGCGGATCGACCAGCTTTTCGAACACCTCGTTCTTCAGCAGGCGGCCGTTGACGATGCGGACCGCGCCGATGCTGATGATCTCGTCGCCTGCCGATGGCTCGAGCCCGGTCGTTTCCGTGTCGAAGACCGTATAGGCGAGCTCACCCAGTCGGCGCGCTTTCAAGTCGGACGATGGCGCGCCATGCGCGAACAGATCGAAATCGTAGTACTCCGGACGGCTCTCGATGCTCGGCGGCGGGCGCACGCCGGCGCCGACCGGCTCTCCGACCGGCAGCAGAAAGCGGAAGCAGGAGCTGCGTGCACCGGCCGAGCCTTCCCGATGCAGCCAGGCCTCGCCGCCGTGGCGTTCGAGGACATCGCGCAGCGTCAACGGCGAGGTCTGCGGGCCGATGCTCATCGGCTCGAATTCCCAGAGCGTCAACGCGTCGTGGGCGACGACCGCGCTGCCCCAGATCATGTCGAGCTCGGCGAAGCGCCCGATCGCCCGCACAGCGAATCGAATGCTGCGGACCTTGTAATCCTGCTTGAGCCGCGTCGCGAGAAAAGCGAGCGCCTGCACGAAGGCGAAGCTGTCGATCGACAGCCACAGGCCCTCGTCGACCGCGTCCAGCTCGATCTCGAGTCCCGTGATCGTACGCAGGCGCTCTTCCGCGACACGCAGCAAATCCACCGCGCGCATGTCCTCCAGCGCGATGCTCGCCTTGAGCGCTTCGCCGTATGCTTGCAGCGCCTCCTGAATCGAATGCGAGAGCGCGCTCGATTCCGCCGCAACAATCTCGATGAAACGGCGCCGGCGATCGGGCTCCATGTCGGGATACTGCGCCAGGCTCTCGCCCGCGGCGCGAATGTTCGCCACCGGCGAGCGCGCGCGTGCCGCGATCGTCTGCAGCAAGGAGAGGTGCTGCGACTCGCGCTCGAGCAGCCCCGTGACGTCGCTCATCGTAAACACGATTCCAGCGACCTCGCCGCCGCCGCCGAGATAGGGAGCTGCCTCGAACTTGACCAGCCGCTTCGCCGCAGTGGGCGCCACGAAACGCGTGCGCGGTGCCGTCTCCCCACGTCTGCGCGAGTGCTCCAGCTTCTCGATCGCGTGGACGACCTGCTCGCGGTCGATGAACGCGAAGATCGAACGCCCCAAGCCGACCCGGGGCGTGGTCGCCGCGCTCTCCGCATCGCTGAACAGCGCCTTCGCCTGCTCGTTGTAGAGCAGCACCCGTCCCTCCGCATTGCACACCAGTACGCCCTCGACGAGCTCCGACATCAGCGCAGCTAGACGGTTGCGTTCCTCCTCGAGGCGGGCGAGCGCGTCGCGCACGCGCGCGTCTGAGGCGCCCCGCAGCCGCCGCTTTTCGGCCGCCAGGCGGCCGATCTCGTGCGCAAGCCGCGCGACTTCCGATGCGCCCGTGCTCACGACCGGCATTTCGTCGTTTACGCCGTGCACGATGCGCGTGTGCTCGGCCAGTTCGCCGAGCGGCAGAACATAGTCCGCGAAAAACCAGCGCACCAGACCTACGCACAACGCGAACAGCACCATGGCGCCGAACACGAGCAGCGGCAGACGCTCGCCAAGAATGCGCAGCAGAACCTCCTGGTCGGACGGTGCGAGCGCGGCAAACACCACGAACGCGGTGGCTGCAGGCACGGCAAGGCCTGCAGCGAACAGCAGCGCGACCCACAGTGCGGACTTGGCGCTCCCGCTCACGCTTCTCCCGACACCAACCCGTCGATCGTGGCAACCAGCTCGGCGCTCGAAAACGGTTTGGTCACGTACAGGTCAGCGCCGAGCGACATCCCTTTGCTCACCTCGACCTCACGCCCCTTGGCCGAGAGCATCACGATCTTGATGCCCCGCCACTGCGGGTTGGCGCGCATGCGCTGACAGACCTCGTAGCCGCTCACTTTGGGCATCATCACGTCCAGCAGAACGAGGTCGGGCTTGAACGCCTCGACCTCGGCCATCGCAGCCTCGCCATTCACCGCAACCCGGACCTCATAGCCGCGCTTCTCGAGCAGAAACTCGAGCGCGGTCACGATATTGGGTTCGTCGTCGACAATCAGGACTCGTTTTGCCACGTGGCGCTCCTTGTATCGATATTTCCTGCTTGCGGCTTCAATCGCCTATGCGGTACGCATCGCCCTCGGCGCCGGCTGCGCCGGTTCCAGCGGCAGCGTGAACACAAAGCGCGCCCCCTCGCCGAGCCGGCTCTCGACCCACAGCCGTCCGCCGTGGCGCTCCACGATCTGCCGGCAGATGTGCAAACCGAGTCCCGTACCCTGCGGCTTGTCGGTCAGCGTATTGCCGACCTGGCGGAACTTCTCGAAGATCGTCTCCTGATCGGTGGCGCTGATCCCCGGCCCGTTGTCCCGGACCTCGACGCGCAGCGAGTGCGCGTCTTTGTGCAGCGATACGTCCACCCGTCCACGCCCGGCTTCGCAAAACTTCGCCGCGTTGGAGAGCAGGTTGAGCAGGACCTGCTTGACGCGGTCGGGATCGGCAAGAACGCTCGATGCGCTCTCGGGCAGGCGCAGTTCCGCGTGCACGCCCTTGTCGCGGAAAATCTGGCTCATGGCTGCCATCGTCTCCGAGATCAGCTCGCGCAGGTCGACGCGCGCATCGTGCCACTCCGCGGTGCCCGACTCGAGTTTCGCGAGGTCGAGCACCTGGTTGATCAGCCGCGTCAGGCGCTCGGTCTCCTTGGTGATGATGTCGAGGAATTTCCTGCGCTGCGCGAGCGCGAGCTTGGGATCATCACGCAGGATTTCCGAGAACGCGCGGATCGAAGTCAGCGGCGTGCGCAGCTCATGGGTCACCGTGGAGATGAAGTCGTCCTTCAGGCGGTCGAGTTCCTTCAGGCGCTCGTTCGCTGCGCGCAGCTCGGCGGTCGCCGCCTCGAGCTCGCGCGACTTCTGCTCGAGCTGCCGGCTGTAGACGACGACCTGTGAGGCCTCATCGAGGATTTCGCGCACCTCGTCCAGGGTGAGGACCTCCTCCTTGACCACCGAGGCGACCAGGATGCGTGCCGACGAAGCGCCGATTGCGCCGGCAAGCTGCGTTTCTACGCGGTTCACGAGCGCGGCGTCCGCCTGCATGGGCTCCTGCGGCCAGCGCACACCCTGCAGCTTCGCGTAGTCGCGGAAGGCCTCATCGGCTGCGCCGGCGCCGACGAAGCGGCTCAGCAGGCTGTGCAGATCGGGCGCCGACGCAGTCCCGCGCCAGAAGCGCGCGCCGCCCGCCTCGTCCCGCTGCGAAAAGACATCGACGAACACGCTCGCCTGGCGGTGCTCGTCCGCGCTCGGCGCGGCCAGGAGGGATACGGCCACGTAGGCGCCCACATTCGCCAGCATGCTCCAGATCATCGCATGCGTGATCTGGTCCAGGCCGGCAACTCCGAACAGCGCAAGCGGCTTGAGCAGCGCGATTCCGAACGGCCCGTCCTCGAGCAGTCCGATCGACAGCCAGCCCGAGCGCGCGAAGGCAGGCAGCAGCAGCGTGTAGAACCACACGACGAACCCCGCCAGCACGCCGGAAAGCGCACCGCGCGCCGTGCCCCCCTTCCAGAAGATCCCACCCAGTGCCGCCGGCGCGAACTGTGCGACAGCGGCGAAGGAAATGAGCCCGATCGACACCAGCGCGTAGGCCTCGCCCGCGAGATGGAAGTAGACATATCCGAGCAGCAGGATCAGCACGATCGCCCCGCGCCGGATGCCGAGCAGCAGGCCGGTGAGGTTTTCGCGTTCGGCAAGCCGCAGCGCGCGCAGGCGCAGGAGTACCGGCATCACCAGGTCGTTGCAGACCATCGTCGACAGCGCAATCGTCTCCACGATCACCATCCCGGTGGCGGCCGAAAGCCCGCCGATGAACACGATCAACGCGAGCAGCTCCTGCCTCTCCGCCATGGGAAGGGTCAGCACGAAGGTGTCGGCGTCGACACTGCCATCGGCGAAATGCAGACGCCCGCCGAAGGCGATCGGCAGCACGAACACGTTGATCGCCAGCATGTACAGCGGGAACAGCCAGATCGCCTTGTTCAGATGCCGCTCGTCGGTGTTCTCGATGACCGTGACCTGGAACTGGCGCGGCAGGAACATGATGGCGAGCATCGACAGGACCGTAAGCCAGGCCCAGCTCGAATAGCTTCCCGCCACGCCCTCCAGCGGCGCCAGCAGCGGCTGCAGCGCGGCGTCGCCCGCCGCGCGCGTGAAGATGTCGCCGAAGCCGTTGAACAGCCCGAAGCTCACCCAGATCCCGACGGCGAGAAAGGCGAACAGCTTGACCAGCGATTCGAACGCGATCGCCGCGACCATGCCTTCGTGGTGTTCGGCGGCGTCGAGATGGCGTGTGCCGAAGACGATGGTGAACGCCGCAAGGATCAGAGCAATCCACAGCGTGCTGTCCTGCAGCAAGGGCACCGTGCCGAGGTGCTGCGGCATCACGATCTGCGGGTACTGCAGCACGATGCTGAAGCTGCTCGAGACCGCCTTGAGCTGCAGCGAGATGTACGGCAGGATCCCGATGACGGCGATGATCGTCACCGTGCCGCCGAGCAGAGCGTTCCTGCCATAGCGCGAAGCGATGAAGTCGGCGAGCGACGTGATCCGGTTGCGCTTGCTGATGCGCAGGATCTTGCGCATCACGATCCACCACAGGGCGATCACGAGCGTCGGGCCGATGTAGATCGGCAGAAAACCGACCCCGTTCGCCGCCGCGCGCCCGACGCTGCCGTAGAACGTCCATGCAGTCGCATATACCGCGAGCGAGAGACTGTAGATGTAGGGGCTCGAGATGACCGAGCGGCCGGCGTCGGCGCGCTTGTCCGCGAAATAGGCGATCGCGAACAGCAGCCCAAGGTAGGCAAATGACGTCAGGACAATGACCCAGCCCTGGAGCATCGCGCGTCTCGACTCGCGCCGTCAGTTCAGTCGCCGCGCTCGATGACGAGCGCCATGAGAGCAATCAGCAGGGCCCAGGCGATGAAGAAGTACGCGTACAGCACCGGGATGCCGGCGATCGTTTCCGGCGCATTGAAGATCGCGAGCAGCGGGTAGTTGAACAGCAGCGAGCCGACCAGGCAGAGCGCGACCAGGCGCTGCCGGCGCACGTCGAATCGATCCATGTCCGTTCCCCTCGTCCCGCCCTTCAGCGGCTAGTTAATTCCTCGCCGCCGGTGCCTGTCAACCAAGAAAAAGGGGCGCCGCGGCGCCCCCGTCCCGTGCTCAGGCGCCCGCGCTACTGCGTCCGCTTGAGCTGCTCCAGGATCGCCGGATTCTCGAGCGTCGACACGTCCTGCGCGATCTCCTCGCCGCGCGCGATCGCGCGCAGCAGCCTGCGCATGATCTTGCCCGAGCGGGTCTTCGGCAGGTTGTCGCCGAAGCGGATGTCCTTCGGTTTGGCGATCGCGCCGATCTCCTTGCCGACCCAGTCGCGCAACTCCTGCGCGATCTTCTTCGCCGCCTCGCCCTCGGGGCGTGCACCCTTGGTGACGACGAAGGCCACGATCGCCTCGCCGGTGAGCGAGTCCGGCCGGCCGACCACCGCGGCTTCCGCGACCAGCTTGGAATTCGCCACCAGCGCGGACTCGACCTCCATCGTGCCGAGGCGATGACCGGAGACATTGAGCACGTCGTCGATGCGCCCGACGATGCGGAAGTAACCCTCCTCGTCCATGCTCGCGCCGTCACCGGCAAGGTAGTACTTGCCCTTGAAGTCGTCGGGCCAGTAGGTCTTGCGGTAGCGCTCCGGATCGCCCCAGATCGTGCGCAGCATCGACGGCCAGGGCCGCTTGATGACCAGGATGCCGCCCTTTCCCCTGCCCACGGACTGTCCGGTCTCGTCGACGATGTCGGCGAAGATGCCGGGCAGCGGCAGCGTCGCCGAACCCGGCTTGGTCGGCGTCGCACCCGGCAGCGGCGAGATCAGCTGGCTGCCAGTCTCGGTCTGCCACCAGGTATCGACGATCGGGCAGTGCCCGCCGCCAACCGTCTCGTGGTACCACATCCAGGCCTCCGGGTTGATCGGCTCGCCCACGGTACCGAGGATGCGCAGGCTCGAGAGGTCGTATTTCTTCGGCAGGTCGCCGCCCGCCTTGATCAGCGAACGAATCGCGGTGGGCGCGGTATAGAACACGTTCACCTTGTGGTCCTGGATGATCTTCCAGAAGCGGCCGGCGTCCGGGTAGGTCGGGACGCCCTCGAACATGACCTCGGTCGTCCCGCAGGCAAGCGGGCCGTAGACGATGTAGGTGTGACCCGTGACCCAGCCGACGTCGGCCGTGCACCAGAAGACGTCGCTCGGCTTGTTGTCGAACACCCACTGCATCGTGAGCATCGCCTGAAGCAGGTAGCCGCCGGTCGAGTGTTGGATGCCCTTCGGCTTGCCCGTAGAGCCGGAGGTATACAGGATGAACAGCGGGTGCTCGGCGTTCACCCAGGTCGGTTCGCAGTTGTCCGCCTGCCCCTTGACCACATCGTCCCACCACTTGTCGCGCGGCGCAGTCATCGGCACCTTCGAGCCGGTGCGCCTGTAGACGATGACGTTGCGCACGCCGTCGCAGCCGCCCAGGGCGAACGCCTCGTCGACGACGGGTTTGAGCGGAATCTCGCGTCCGCCGCGGAATTGCCCGTCCGCGGTGATGACCTCGGTCGCGCCGGCATCGATGATGCGCTCCTGCAGGGATTTCGCCGAGAAGCCGCCGAACACCACCGAGTGCGTCGCGCCGATGCGTGCGCAGGCCTGCATCGCGACCACGACCTGGATCGACATCGGCATGTAGATCAGCACGCGGTCGCCCGTCCTGACGCCATGCGCCTTGAGCGCATTCGCCATGCGGCAGACCTCGTGATAGAGCGCCTGGTAGGTGATCGTGGTGACCTTGCCGTCGTCCGCCTCGAAGATGATCGCGACCTTGTCGGGCTGCGTCTTCAGGTGCCGATCGAGACAGTTGTACGAAGCGTTCAGCTCGCCGTCGTAGAACCATCTGAAAAACGGAGCTTGCGACTGGTCGAGCACCTTGCTGAACGGCTTGTGCCAGAGCAGCTGCTCTTTCGCGAGACGCCCCCAGAAGCCCTCGAAATCCTTCTCGGCTTCCGCGCACAGCGCGCGATAGGCGTCCATGCCGGGGATGTTCGCCTGCTTGACGAACGCCGGCGAGGGCGGAAACACGCGGTTCTCGTGCAGGACGGACTCGATTGTGGAACTGGACATCGTTGCGCTCCTCCTCCCGTGGGCCGGCGGCCGTTGCTTGGCCGCAGCTGGCGAGATAAGACCATCATGGCAATGGGTTGTAAAGGCCGGCTGCGAGACCGGAGGCTGCATGCGCTTCCGGGCCTCTCCAGACTAGCGCTGTGCTAAATTGGCCGCCCTTTTTTCGCTTCCCTGCTGCAGCGGTCGCATGGATCACGTGGTCATTACGGTCGATCGCGCTGCCAAAGGAGTGCGCGCATGAGCGTCATCCGCCAAAACGATCTCATACAGAGCGTTGCCGACGCGCTGCAGTTCATCTCTTACTACCATCCGGCCGACTATATCCGCGCTCTCGGGCGCGCCTACGAGCGCGAACAATCGCCCGCGGCGAGGGATGCGATCGCGCAGATCCTGACCAACTCGCGCATGTGCGCCGAGGGCCATCGCCCGATCTGCCAGGATACCGGCATCGTCAACGTGTTCCTGCGCATCGGCATGGAGGTGCGCTGGGAAGACGCCACGATGTCGCTCGAGGACATGGTGAACGAGGGCGTGCGCCGGGCCTACAACGACCCGGACAACAAGCTGCGCGCCTCGGTGCTGCTCGATCCCGCATTCACCCGCGTCAATTCGCGCGACAACACGCCCGCGGTGATTCACATGGAGGTCGTTCCGGGCGCGACGCTCGAGGTCGACGTCGCCGCCAAGGGCGGCGGCTCGGAGGCGAAATCGAAGTTCGCCATGCTCAATCCGTCGGATTCGATCGTCGACTGGGTGCTGAAGACCGTGCCGACGATGGGCGCGGGCTGGTGCCCGCCGGGCATGCTCGGCATCGGCATCGGCGGCACCGCGGAAAAAGCGATGGTGCTGGCGAAACAGGCGCTGATGGCGCCAATCGACATGGCGGAGCTGAAAGCGCGCGGAGCGCGGGACAAGCTCGAAGAGCTGCGCGTTGAGCTCTATGACCAGGTCAACGCGCTCGGCATCGGCGCGCAGGGGCTCGGCGGACTGTCGACCGTGCTAGACGTCAAGATCCTCACCTACCCCACGCACGCCGCGAACAAGCCCGTGGCGATGATCCCGAACTGCGCTGCGACGCGCCACGCGCATTTCGTGCTCGACGGCTCGGGAGCCGCCGAGTTCGAGGCACCATCGCTCGAGGACTGGCCGAAGTTTGCCTGGTCGCCGGCGCAGGACGCGCGGCACGTGAACCTCGACGCGCTGACGCCCGCGCAGGTCGCCGCATGGAAACCCGGCGAGACGCTGCTCCTCTCGGGCAGGCTGCTGACCGGACGCGACGCCGCGCACAAGCGCATCCAGGACATGCTGGCGAAGGGCGAGAAGCTTCCGGTCGACCTGACCAACAGAGTGATCTACTACGTCGGTCCTGTGGATCCCGTGCGCGATGAAGCCGTCGGCCCCGCAGGCCCGACCACCGCCACGCGCATGGACAAGTTCGTCGAGACCATGCTCGCGAAGACGGGATTGATCGCCATGATCGGCAAGGGCGAGCGCGGACCGGCGGCGATCGAGGCAATCCGCAAGCACAAGGCGGCTTCGCTCATCGCGGTCGGCGGCGCCGCCTACCTCGTTGCCAAGGCGATCAGGAAGTCCACGCTGCTCGCGTTCGAGGACCTCGGCATGGAGGCGATCTACGAGTTCGAGGTGAAGGACATGCCGGTGACCGTGGCGGTCGACTCGAACGGCGTGTCGGTCCATCAGACCGGCCCGACCGACTGGCAGGCCAGGATCCGCGAGTTCAAGCTGCCGGTCACGGCCGCCTAGTCCCCGATCGTGTCCGACGCCGCCCGCACCGACTGGCGCGCGGTCTGGGCGATCTTCGCCATCGGCGTGGTGAGCGCCGCCTACATCGGCAAGGCGCCGCCCGCGCTGCCGATGCTGCGGAGCGAACTCGGCCTGACGCTGGTCGAAAGCGGCCTGATCGCGACCATGTTCAATGTCATCGGCGGCATCGTCGGCATCTTTGCCGGCATGCTCGCCGACCGCTTTGGCCACAAGCACGCCGCGCTCGCCGGGCTCGCCGCGCTCACCGCGGGCGGCCTGCTCGGGGTGTTCGCGGCGGACTACGCCGCTGTGCTGCTCGGCCGCTTCCTCGAAGGCGCCGGTTTCATCCTGACCTCGGTCTCGGGTGTCGCCCTCGTGACGCAGGTGACGCGACCCACCGATCGGCCGCGCGCCATGGCCCTGTGGAGCGCCTACATGCCGACCGGCGGTGCTGCGGCGCTCGTCGCCGCGCCGTGGCTGCTCGTCACCATCGGCTGGCGCGGCCTGTGGCTGGTGGTGGCAGCGCTGAGCGCGGCGTGCTTGGCGCTCGTGCTGCGCGCCGTGCCCGAAGTGGCAGCGCAGGCGCGCGTGGGCTTCGCGCGCCTGGCGCTCGAATCCCTGGCGCAGCGCGGCAGCCTGCTGCTGTGCGCCGCGTTCATCGGCTACGCGGCGCAGTGGGCTTCGGTGCTGGTCTGGCTGCCGACCTTCGCCATCGACGAGCGTGGCGCGAGCACCGAGCTCGCCGCGCTGCTCACCGCGGGGATGGTGGCGATCAACGTGCCGGGCAACCTGCTCGGCGGGCCATTGATGGCGCGCGGTGTCGGCCGCGCGAAGCTGATCGTCTTCGCATCCTGCGTTCAGGCGCTCTCCGCGGCGGGGATCTTCCTCGACGTCCTGCCCGATGCGGCGCGCTACGCCTGCTGCCTGAGCTTTTCGTTCTTCGGCGGCCTGATTCCGATGGCAGTCATTTCGGGCATTGCGGTGCATGCACGCACGCCGGCGCACATCGGCACCACCAACGGCATGGTGATGCAGGTTTCGCAGGTCGGCCAGTTCTTCGGCCCGATGCTGGTCGCCTGGCTGGCGACGCGGTTCGCCTGGAGCGCGTCGCTCGGCGCGATGCTTGGCTACGCCGCCCTCACCCTGGCTGCCGGCATGCTCATCGGCCGTGTCGAGGCGAACCGCAGCCGCGCAGCGCAGGCGACGCGCTAGAGGTGTGATCAAAGGGGCTTCGCCCCCTTGAGAACCCTCGACTTCAGACTAAACTCTGATCAACTCGACGACTTGATCAGAGTTTCTCTAGAATCGCGCCTCTGCCAGGAGTGCTCATGAAACGCGACATCCACATCTGCGAGGTCGGCCCGCGCGACGGGCTGCAGAACGCCAAGCACCTCATGTCGACCGATGCGAAGAAGCGCTGGATCAGCGCGCTCGCAGGCGCCGGCATCGAGGAGATCGAGGTCGGCTCGTTCGTTCCGCCCAAGCTGATTCCGGCGATGGCCGACACGGCCGAAGTCGTGGCGCATGCGCGCACGATCGCAGGCTTGCGCGTCGTAGCGCTGGCGCCGAACCTGAAGGGCATGCAGCGCGCGCTCGAGGCGGGCGCGCACAAGATCACCTTTCCCGTTTCGGCGAGTCGCGCGCACAGCCTTTCCAACGTGCGCATGACCCCCGAGCAGATGGTCGAGGAGGTCGGCAAGTGCGTGGCGCTGCGCAATGCGCTGCCCACCGGCCAGCGCCCCGAGCTCGAGGGCGCGGTGTCGACTGCGTTCGGCTGCACCCTGCAGGGCGAAGTGCCGGAGGACGAGGTCGTGCGCATCGCGCTTCAGCTCGCGAAGGCTGGCTGCGACTGCATCGCGCTCGCCGATACCGTGGGCTACGCCAACCCGGCCCAGGTGCGCCGCGTGTTTGCGCGCGTCAAGCGCGAGCTCGGCGACAAACTCGAGGGCGCGCACTTCCACGATACGCGCGGACTGGGCCTTGCCAACGCCCTCGCCGCCTATGAGGAAGGCATCACCCATTTCGACAGCTCGATGGGCGGTCTCGGTGGCTGCCCCTTCGCGCCCGGCGCAAGCGGCAACGTCATCACCGAAGACCTGGTGTTCATGTTCGAAAGCATGGGGCGCTCGACCGGGATCGACTTCGACAAGCTGCTCGCTGCGCGCGCGGTGCTGACCGAGGCAATTCCGCAAGAGCCGGTCTACGGGCACACGCCGCAGGCCGGACTGCCGAAGAACTTCCGCCGCGCGGCGTGACCACACTACCCCTCGACGGCATCCGCGTCGTCGAGTTCGCCCATATGGTCATGGGGCCATCGTGCGGGCTCGTGCTGGCCGACCTCGGTGCCGAGGTCGTCAAGGTCGAGCCGCTGGAGGGCGACAATACGCGCCGGCTCGAGGCCGCGGGTGCCGGCTTCTTCCCGATCTTCAACCGCAACAAGAAGAGCCTCGCGGTCGATCTGAAAAGCGAGACCGGGCGCAGTGTCGTGCTGCGCCTGCTGGAGCGGGCCGACGTGCTGACCGAGAACTTCCGCCCCGGTGCGCTCGACAAGATGGGCTTCGGCTACGCTGCGCTCGCGGCACGCAATCCGCGCCTGATCTACTGCTCGCTGAAGGGCTTTCTCGATGGCCCTTACCAGGAGCGTGCCGCACTCGACGAGGTCATGCAGATGATGGCCGGCCTCGCGTACATGACCGGTCTGCCCGACCGACCGCTGCGCGCCGGCTCGTCGGTCGTCGACATCCTCGGCGGCACCTTCGGCGCGGTCGGCGTTCTCGCCGCATTGCGCGAGCGCGACAGTACCGGGCGCGGCAAGCGCGTGACGAGCGCACTGTTCGAGAACACCGCCTACCTCGTCGCCCAGCACATGGCGCAGTTCGAGCTCACGGGCGAGGCGCCGCCGCCGATGTCGGTAAAGCGCCCTGCCTGGGGGGTGTACGACATCTTCCAGACCGCGGATGCCGACCGCCTGTTCGTCGGCGTGGTCACCGACACGCAGTGGGCGGTGTTCTGCAAGGCATTCGACGAACCGGAGCTCGCCGCCGATGCGCGACTGCGCACGAACGGCGACCGCGTCAAGCAGCGCGCCTGGCTCGTCCCGCGCCTCGGCGAGACGCTCAAGCGCTATACGCGTGACGAGCTCGCCGCCAAGCTCGAGGCGATCGGGCTGCCGTTCGCACCGATCGCCAAGCCCTGGGACCTGCTCACCGATCCGCACCTCACTGCCTCGGGTGGCCTGATGACCACGCGCCTGCCGGACGGCAAGGTCGCGCACATTCCCGCCCTGCCGATCGCGCTCGACGGCGCACGTCTGCCCAAGCGCTCCGACCCGCCGAAGGTGGGCGAGCATACGCGCGTCCTGCTCGAAGGCGCGGGGCTCACACCCGCCGAGATCGATGTGCTGTACGCCGAGCGCGTGATCGCCTAGCGCCGCGCTAGCGCGCGATCAGCTTCGGCAGGAACAGCGTCAGCTCGGGCAGCACGATCAGCAGCACCACCACGCCGAGCGCGAGCGCGATGAACGGCGCGACGGAGACGATGATCTCGCGCATCGGGGTTTGCGGCGACGCGCCCTTGGCGACGAACAGCAGCAGACCGAAGGGCGGCGTCGCCAGGCTGATCTCGAGCACCATCAGCATCAGCACGCCGAACCAGACCGGGTCGAAGCCCACGTTCTGCACGATCGGCATGAACAGCGGAACGGTGATCATCATCATGCTCACCTGGTCCATGAAGCAGCCGAGAAACAGCAGGATGAGCAGCATGCCGAGCAGCAGCAGCGTCGGCGTCAGGCCCGCACCGAGGATCGTTGTCGACAGTCCCGCCGAGGCCTGCGAGAAGGCCATGATCTGCGAAAAGGTGATCGAGCCGCAGATGATGAACAGCGTCATGACCGTGAAGCGCAGCGTCTGGCGCACCGACACCGCGAAGTTCTTCCAGCTCAGGCGCCGATAGGCCGCCGCAGCGGCGAGCGTAGCGGCGGCGCCGAGCGCCGCGGACTCGGTCGGCGTCGCGATGCCGCCGATGATGCTGCCCACCACCACGATGAAGATGCTCGACAGCGGGACGACGTACTTGATGAAAGGCAGGATGCGCTCGCGCCAGGTCAGGCGCTCGACCTCGTACGCAGGCGCCAGCAGCGGATTGCGCCAGCAGCGGATGATCACGTAGGCGAAGAACAGCGCCGCCAGGATCAGCGCGGGAATGATCGACGCCACCAGCAGCTCGCTGATCGGGATCTGCGCGATCGAGCCGAGCAGCACGGCGAGCGCCGAGGGCGGAATGAGCATCGCGATTCCACCCACGGCGACGATCGGCCCGATCGCGATCGCCGGCTGGTAGCCGCGCCGGTACATTTCCGGCAGCAGGGTCGAGCCGAGCATCGCGGTATTGGCGATGGTAGAGCCCGAGAGCGACGAAAAGATCGTCCCGCCGACGATCGCCACCAGCGAAAGCCTGCCGGGCACGCGCGTGATCAGCTTGTCGACGGCGTCGATCGCGCGCGCCGCCACCCCCGTGTAGAACATGATCTCGCCCATCAGGATGAACAGCGGGATCGGCAGCAGCGCGAAGCTCTGCACCGAGTCCACGGCGTTGCGCACCAGCTGCACGACGCCGTTCTCGCCGCCCATGAAGACGAAGGCGCCGATCAGGTTGGTGGCGAAGAACGCGAACACCACCGGCAGGCCGAGCGCCATGA
>Ga0055432_10000004_pt1 | contig 22032 bp, 25 predicted proteins | sample Browns_ThreeSqA__FD_57727 | JGI IMG/M metagenome (GOLD analysis project Ga0055432, IMG submission 57727) | Wetland microbial communities from the San Francisco Bay, California, USA, that impact long-term carbon sequestration - Browns_ThreeSqA_D1 | ecosystem: Environmental > Aquatic > Marine >...
GGGCTCAGTCCGGTCTGCTTGCAGGCCTGTTCGAACGCCTTGGTTTCCGGCTTGTTGCGGTCGGGCGCATACAGCAGCTCGTCGCTGAGCGCCGTGATTTCTTCCGGGCAGATCGCCTGCGACAGCATCTCGGTCCAGGCCTCGATCTGCAGCTGGGTCCGGCGCTTCTTCTCCATGCCGGCGATCGCCTGCTGCAATGTTTGTTCCGGTGCGGCCTGAAAGCGTCCATGTCCGCGGCGGTAGAAGTACATCGGCGCCGCGTGCAGCCTGAACAGCAGGCCGGTCGCCTCGACCGGTGTGGGCTCGCGGCCGACATATTCGCGGGCCAGCTCCAGGAAGCCGAACTCGCGGGTGCCGCAGCACTGCCATAGAAAATCGGTGTCGAGGCTGTCCGCGTACTGCTGCGCCTGCGCGACGAGCTCCTGGCCCGAGGGTCGCTCGAACTGCATCAGCACGTGAGCGGATTTCACCTTGGCTCGCCGGCCGTGCAGCGTTTCGACTTGCACCGAGGTCGGCGACTGCGCAAGCAGCGTGCCGACGCGATAGTCGCTCCCGTCTTCGTACAGCACCTGCATCGTGCGGCCGATTATAGGGGTGCCGCCCCGCCGTCCCGGAAAACTGCGCTTGCGCTCAGCCGGCGTCGATGCCGGCGAATGCGAGGATGCGAGGCAGATGCTGCGGAAAGCTTTGCAGCGTATGGTCGCCGCCGGCGCGGATCACGGTGCGCGCGCCCTCGTACTTGTGCGCGGCTTCGCGCCAATCGAGCACCTCGTCGCCGGTCTCGAGCAGCAGCAGGTAGCGCTCCGGCTCTATCGGATCGACGACGAGCGCACGCCAGCCCGCGAGGTGCGCCCGGGTCAGCTCGAAGGATTCGCCGGTGTAGAGATTGCGCTGCGGCCCGAGATAGGCTGCGAGGCCAAGATCGGGACGAATCGCCGGATTGATCAGCACTGCGCGCCGCTGGTATTGCTCCGCGAACCAGGTGGCATAGAAGCCGCCCAGCGAACTACCGACAAAGGTTGGGTTCTCGGCGGCGTGTCGCGCGTACGTTGCCTCGATCGCAGCCACGGCCGCCTGCGGTGCGTCCGGCAACGCCGGGCAGGCGAAGCGATGGCCCAGCCCCCGCGCCTGCATATACGCCTGCAGCATGCGCGCCTTTTTCGAAGCCGGTGCACTGATGAAGCCGTGCAGGTAGATGATCACCTCGCGTCGGCTTCGCTCGGCGCTCGTTTGGAGACGGGGAAAACCAGCAGGTTGCGCGCCAGGCCGCCGACCGCAATTACGATGAGGAACGAGGTTCCCGCAGCCATGATCGCGAGATACGTCGCCATCCCCTTTTCGCCCGCCTTGATGCTGACGGCGTCCGTGTAGAGCACGGTGCCGACCATCGCGCCGACGGCGAGCGCGACGAGCAGAATCGCCCCGTTCACCGCAGCGAGCCTGAACCTCGGTACGCCCGTGGGATTGGCGTGGAAGAACCCCCACAGCACCGCGCCGAGCAGGAACAGCAGGATCAGGACCATGAAATGCATGCGCCTCGGCCGGGTGTCCCTAAGAACGGGTCAAGGCTACCGGCCGAGCCGAACCTGCCCTTGATCTGCATCACCGGCGCTCTGCGCAAAGCGCTCGAGCAGGCGCCCGTGCAGGCCGCCGAAACTGCCGTTCGACATGAGAATCACCTCGTCCCCCGGGCGGGCCACGGCCACGATCGCCTCGGCAAGCGCGTCGATATCCGCATGACACTGCAGGCGGGCCCCGAGCGGAGCGAGCACGCGGGCGGGCTCCCAGGCTAGGTCGACCGCGTGGATAAACACGAGATCGGCGCCCGCTAGGCTTTGCGGCAGTGCATCCTTCAGTGCACCTGCCTTCATCGTGTTGGAGCGCGGCTCGAGCACCGCCAGGATGCGCCCGGCGCCGTGGCGCGCGCGCATCCCTTCGATCGTTGCCTGGATCGCTGTGGGGTGATGCGCGAAATCGTCGTACACCGCAATTCCACACGCCCTGCCGCGCAGTTCCATCCTGCGACGTACCCCCTCGAACCGGCCGAGCGCTTCGCAAGCGAGCCCCGGGGGCACTCCGGCGTGGTGCGCGGCGGCGATCGCGGCCAACGCATTCATTCGGTTGTGTGCACCGGCAAGTTCAATGCGGACCCGACCGACGGATTGGCCCTTCCATTGCACGTCGAAAGCATCGCCGTCGCCTGCGGCGGGGGCCGCCGCCCAGCCTTCGCGGGTCCCGAAGCGTTCGACCGGGGTCCAACAACCTCGGGCAAGAACCCGTTCCAGGGCCCGGTCGCAGGCGTTGGAGAGGATTCGTCCTCCTTCAGGCAATATCCTGACGAAATGATGAAATTGCCGCTCGATGTCAGCAAGATCGACGAAGATGTCTGCATGATCGAACTCCAAATTGTTCAAAATAGCGGTCCTCGCACGGTAGTGGACGAACTTGGAGCGCTTGTCGAAGAACGCAGTGTCGTACTCGTCGGCCTCTATGACGAAGTGCTCCGTCCCGCTCGGCCGTGCGGAAACGCCGAAATTCACCGGCATGCCGCCGATGAGAAAGCCGGGGGCCTTGCCGGCGAACTCCAGGATCCAAGCCAGCATCGCGCTGGTCGTGGTCTTGCCGTGCGTGCCAGCGACGGCGAGCACCCATTTCCGAAAAAGGACCTCGCGGGCGAGCCAATCCGGCCCGGAGACGAACCGATCGCCCCGCTCCAGGATGGCCTCCATCAGCGGGTTGCCGCGCTTGATGACGTTGCCCACGACCCAGGTATCGGGTGCGAGCCGGATCTGATCCGCGCCGTAACCCTCGATCAACTCGATGCCCTGCGCCGCGAGCTGCTCGCTCATCGGCGGATATACGCTCGCGTCGCATCCCGTCACACGGTGCCCCGCGGCACGCGCGAGCACGGCGAGCCCGCCCATGAAAGTGCCGCAAACGCCGAGAATGTGCACGTGCACTGGTATTTCAACCCGCCGAAAAGGCGTCGATTTTACGCGCTGCGCTAAGATGCGAGTCCCGCTCTGAAGATTGCACATGCCATGGGACGGCACGGCAAACGGCAAAACGCTATTCGTTCCAGCATCGCGGCGGCCGCAGCGCGCATCATGGCCGAAGACGGCATCGACGACTTCGCACTTGCCAAACGCAAAGCTGCGCGACGGCTCGGCGTCGAGGAAGGGCAGTGGCTGCCCGCGAACCACGAGATCGAGACCGAACTGGCCACCTACCGCGCGATCTACCAGGCTGACGAGCATCCGGAGCGAATCCGGGCGCTGCGCCAGATCGCGCTAGAGGCGATGCGCGCCCTGGAGCGTTTCAACCCCTATCTCACCGGAGCTGTCCTGAAGGGCTTCGCGGGGCGCTATGCGGAGATCGAATTGCAGATCTTTCCGGAAAGCACGAAGGACATCGAGCTGTACCTGGTCGACCACGGCATTCCCTACGCGGCAGCGCCGGCCAGGCGCTACGCGGGCGACCGCGCAACCGCGGCGAGTGTGCTGTCGCTCGAGTGGGGCGGTGTCCCGCTCAAGCTGACGGTGCTCGATCCGCGCGATGAACGGCTGGCGCTCAAGACCTCGGTGGCGGGCCGCGTCATCGACCGCGCGGGGATCGCGCAACTGCGCGACCTGCTCGACGCGGACGCCTGAGCGGCGCGCAGGGCGCAGGGGCCTGCCATGGGGCTCTCGAGGCGCGACTGGCTTGTGCTCGGCGGTGTCGGGACCGTGGCCGCGCTCGCGGGGATCGTGGCCGGTCCGATTCTGCTGCAGTCCGGCGATGATGCCGGCGGGCTTCTGACCACAGACCTTCCGGATCTGGCAGGGCATACGCGTCGCCTCGCCGACTGGAAAGGCAAGATCGTGCTGTGCAACTTCTGGGCAACCTGGTGCGCGCCGTGCCGGGAGGAGATCCCGATGCTCGTCGACCTGAGAGAGAAGTATGGTGTAAAGGGGTTCGAAGTGGTTGGCATCGCCGTCGATAATGCCGCTAACGTCAGGGAATTCTCGGCAAAGTACGAGATCTCCTATCCAATTCTCGTCGCAGAAGCGACCGGCCTGGATCTGCTTCGCGCGGTGGGGAACACCGCTGGTGCGCTACCGTACACCCTGATGCTGGACCGGAGAGGCGAAATCCTGAGCCGCAAGCTGGGGATCCTTCGAAAAAGCGTAATTGAACCAATAATCAAGGGCTTGCTGGACGCCTAGGGTGGCCTCTGGGAGCGCCCAGGAGGAACTCGGGTCTGGAACCGGAATAGAGGGTGAACGGTAGCGAACGTAGGCTAAGATGCAGCCTTCTGACGCAAACATGCGAATTCGGCGCAAAGCAGGCAACCCAGCGGTTCTGGTTCTTCATGGGCCCAACCTAAACCTGCTGGGGACCCGGGAACCGGACATCTATGGCCGCGAGACCCTCGAGCAGATCAATGCTCGGTTGCGGGCCGCGGGCCGCCGCAGAGACGTCAAAGTGCACTGCTTTCAAAGCAACACCGAGGGCGCGCTGGTCGATCGCATCCAGGCCGCGCGCGACGAAGCTGTGGGTTTCATCGTCGCCAACCCGGCGGCCTATACCCACACCAGCGTCGCGATGCGCGACGCGCTGGCCGCGATTGCCATCCCGTTCATCGAGATTCACCTTTCCAACATTCATGCCCGTGAAGCGTTCCGGCGCCACTCCTTTTTCTCCGATCTGGCGCTCGGCACGATCTGCGGCCTGGGCAGCCATGGCTACGACCTCGCGCTCGGAATCGCGCTCGAGCGCGTCGGGGCTGGATAAGGCAGTCCGTCGTCGCGCGCAGCGGCGCGCGGTCGGTCGAACACGAAAGCGAGCGTTTGCATGGACCTGCGCAAGTTGAAGAAGCTCATCGACCTGGTTCAGGAGTCGGGCATCGCCGAGCTCGAGATCACGGAGGGCGAGGAAAAGGTGCGTATCGCGAAGGGCGGTCAGGTAAGCGTTGCCGCTGCAGGCGCGGGATGGGGACCCGGTGGCGCGCCCTCCTCCGGTGGCCCGTCCGGGTTACCCGTGGAGGGCTCTACGGCGGCGGTGGCGCCAACCGAGACCCGGCACCTGATCAAGGCGCCGATGGTGGGGACCTTTTATCGCGCACCCGCACCCGATGCAAAGCCCTTCGTCGAAATCGGGCAATCGATCAAGGAGGGCGAAACGATCTGCATCATCGAGGCGATGAAGTTGATGAACGAGATCGAAGCCGACGCCTCCGGCAACGTGGTGGAAATCCTGGTCGAGAACGGCCAGCCGGTCGAGTACGGGCAACCGCTGTTCGTCATCGCTTGATGAAGCAAACGTGCCGGCAAGCGGTCGGGCGCACCCGGGCGCGCTGCGCTGCCTAGAAAGGCCCGTCGCTCATGTTCGAGAAGATCCTCATTGCCAACCGCGGAGAGATTGCGCTGCGCATCCAGCGCGCCTGTCGAGAAATGGGAATCCGCACCGTCGTCGTCTACTCCGAGGCCGACACGGAGGCGAAGTACGTCAAGCTGGCTGACGAATCGGTGTGCATCGGCCCGCCCAGCCCCACCCACAGCTATCTCAACATTCCCGCGATCATCAGCGCTGCCGAGGTCACCGACGCCGAGGCAGTGCATCCGGGCTACGGCTTTCTCGCCGAAAACGCCGACTTCGCGGAGAAGGTGGAGGGCTCGGGCTTCGTCTTCATCGGCCCCAAGCCGGAGAACATCCGTCTGATGGGGGACAAGGTGAGCGCCAAGCAGGCGATGATCAAAACCGGCGTGCCGACGGTGCCGGGCTCGGACGGTGCGCTACCGGAAGACGGTCGCGAGATCGTGCGCGTCGCCCGCCGCCTCGGCTACCCGATCATCATCAAATCGGCGGGCGGGGGCGGGGGGCGCGGCATGCGGGTCGTGCACACCGAGGCGGCGCTGCTAAACGCAGTCAACACGACCCGCTCCGAAGCGCTCGCGGCGTTCGGCAACCCGATGCTGTACATGGAGAAATTTCTCGAGAACCCGCGCCATATCGAGATCCAGATTCTGGCGGACAGCCACAAGAACGTGGTGTTTCTCGGCGAGCGGGACTGTTCTCTGCAGCGGCGCCACCAGAAGGTCATCGAGGAGGCGCCGGCACCCGACCTGCCGGCAAAAGTGCGTGACAAAGTCGGCGAACGCTGCGTCGAGGCCTGCCGCAAGATCGGCTATCGCGGCGCCGGCACGTTCGAGTTCCTCTATCAGGACGGCGAATTCCACTTCATCGAAATGAATACGCGCATCCAGGTCGAGCATCCGGTCACCGAGATGGTGACCGGCGTCGACATCGTTCAGGAGCAAATCCGCATCGCGGCGGGCGACAAGCTGCGGTTCCGGCAGAAAGACATCCAGGTTCGCGGCCATGCCATCGAGTGCCGAATCAACGCCGAGGACCCGTACCGATTCACGCCGTCGCCCGGACGCATCACCTCCTACCATCCACCGGGGGGGCCGGGCATCCGGGTCGATTCGCATATCTACCAGGGCTACACGGTGCCACCCTTCTACGACTCGATGATCGGCAAGGTGATTGCCTATGGTGCATCGCGCGAGCAGGCGATCCGGCGCATGCGCGTAGCGCTCTCCGAGATGGTTATCGAAGGCATTCGCACCAATCTGCCCCTGCACCAGGAACTCCTGAACGACGCGCGATTCCTGCGCGGCGCCGTGTCCATTCACTACCTCGAGAACAAGCTCATCGAGGAGCAGCGGGGCGCGAGGTAGGCACGGGTCCGATGCCCTGGCAGTCGATCACGCTCCAGCTCGCAGCGCGCGATGCGGAAGCGCTGTCGGAAGCGCTGCTCGACGCGGGCGCAGAATCAATCGCAATCGAGGACGCGCAGGCGGGCACGCCGCAGGAAATTGCGCGCTACATCGAGCCCGATTTGGACGCGCCTGCCGGGTGGCACCTGAACCGGCTCGAGGTGTTGCTGCGGCCCGACGACGATGCCGATCGTATTCTGCGCGAGGCCGCGCGTGCCGCGGGAATCGCGACTCTGCCGTCGCTGCGGCGCGACCGTATCGACGACGACGACTGGGTGCGGCGCTCCCAGGCGCAGTTCGCGCCGCTCGCGATCGGGGAGCGGCTGTGGATCGTCCCGAGCTGGCACGCGGCGCCTGTAGATGCGGGCGCGGTCGTTGTACACCTCGACCCGGGCCTTGCCTTCGGCACGGGCTCGCACCCTACGACCCGCCTGATGCTCGCATGGCTCGAGCGGACATTGGCGCGTCCTCGCATGCCGGCGCCGTGCGTGCTGGATTACGGGTGCGGCTCCGGTATATTGGCGATCGCCGCGGGCAAGCTTGGCGCCGCGCGAATCGATGCCGTCGATACGGATCCGCAGGCGATCCGCGCCACGCGGGACAACGCGCGGTGCAACGGCGTCGCATTGCGTGCGGTGCTGCCGGAGGCACTGCCTGGCGGCCAATACGACATCGTGGTAGCCAATATTCTTGCCAATCCGTTGATTGCACTTGCACCCCTGCTCGGCGCACGTACGCGGCCCGGTGGGCGAATCGCGCTTGCCGGCGTACTCACGACCCAGGCGGCCGAGGTGATCGCCGCTTATCAACCGGAGATCGAGCCGCGTGTCGCTGCGCGCGATGCGGGGTGGGCGCTGATCGAAGGGGTGCGGCGGTGAACCTGGTCACGCGCTGCCCGGACTGCGACACCACGTTTCGCGTGCAGCCCGCGCAGCTCGCGGCGCGCGGCGGCCGCGTGCGCTGCGGAAAGTGCAACCGCGTGTTCGACGGTCTCGCGCAGATCGTCGAGGAGGACGACGCGCCGCCGAGCGTCGGCCCGTCACCCCAGCTGCCGCTGTTCGACCCGTCGCGCCTTGCCGCAGAAGTGCGTGCCCCGGTCCTGGGCGCAGGGGATGCGGGCGCAGGCCGCGCGCCCGGCGCCGTGCCGCGGGCGCGCAGCGCCACCACGCCGAAACCGGACGAGGCGGCCTTCCTCGCGGGGACCAGGACGCGCTCGCGTTATCTGGTGCTGTGGAGCCTGCTTGCGGTGCTTGCGCTCTTCGCGCTCGCGGCGCAGGCCGTGCTCCACTTTCGCACCGAACTGATCCTGTTCGCCCCGCAACTGCGTCCGCATTTGGAGATCGCGTGCGACATGCTCGATTGCGAAGTCCATCTTCCGCGCCACCCCGAGCTGATCGGCATCGAATCCTCGGAGCTGCGCTTCGACAAGGAGCGCGAAGGCATCATCCGTGTGACCGCGCTGATTCGCAACCGTGCGCCGTTCCCGCAGGAGTTTCCTGCGCTCGAGCTGACGCTGACCGACGAACGCGATCGGCCGGCGGTGCGGCGCGTGCTGCAGCCGGTCGACTACCTTGGTGCGAAGAACGCGGAGCTGCGCCTGGGCGGGGGGATCGCCGCCGGCGCCGAAGAGGTGATCAGCATCGAGATCGACGTGCAGAGGCTGCGTGCTGCGGGATTCCGCCTCTATCTTTTCTATCCGGAGACCGCGCGTCGATGAGCATCCTGGTCACCGGTTCGATCGCCTACGACACCATCATGGTGTTCCCGGACCGATTCAAGAACCACCTGCTGCCCGAACAGCTGCACATCCTGAACATCTGCTTTCTCACGCCCGAAATGCGGCGCGAGTTCGGCGGCACCGCGGGCAACATCGGCTACAACCTGCGGCTGCTGGGAGAGTCCCCGATCGTCATGGCGACCGTCGGAGAGGACAGCCAGCCGTACCTCGACCGCTTGGATGCGCTCGGGATCGCGAACGGGCAGCTCAAGCGCATCCACGGCCAGTTCACCGCGCAGGCCTTCATCACGACGGACCTGGACGACAACCAGATCACCGCGTTCCATCCAGGGGCGATGAATTTCGCGCATGAGAACAATGTCACAGGCGCGCTCAATGCGCGCCTTGCGATCGTGTCGCCCGACGGCAGGGAGGGTATGCTGCAGCATGCGCGCGAGTGCGCGCAGCTCGGTGTGCCGTTCATGTTCGACCCGGGGCAGGGTCTGCCGATGTTCTCGGCGGACGAGCTGAAGGAATTCGTACACCTGGCGGACTACGTTGCCGTCAACGACTACGAGGGCAAGATGCTCGAGGAAAGGTCGGGCGAGAAACTCGAATCGCTTGCGAAGCAGGTGAAGGCTCTGGTCGTGACTCAGGGCGCGCGCGGATCTCGCGTGCTGGCCGACGGTGAGTGTCATGAGATTCCCTGCGTCGAGGCCGAGCGGCTGTCCGACCCGACGGGATGCGGCGACGCGTACCGCGCGGGCCTGCTGCACGGAATTGCCGCAGGCTGGGATTGGCCGACGACCGCGCGGCTCGGCTCGGTCATGGGCGCGATCAAGATTGCGCACCGCGGCGGGCAGAACCACAAACCGACGCGCGGCGAGATCGATGCGCTGTTCCGGCGTGCATTCGGCTACTCGCCCTGGGGCACCTGAGATGCCGCGCGCCGCGCCGCTGCATCTGGCTTGTGCGCTGCTGCTGGTCGCATGCGCGGGCACCGGCCCTGGCGACGAGGGCGAACGCATCCCTGATCAGACGACGAAACGCGAGGAACGCACCGAGCCCAGGCCGCCGCCCTCGCCGCCGCGGAACGAAAAGACCGTGCGTTTCGGAACCGTCGATTCCGTGAGGCAGGTGACCTTACCGGGCAGGGACAGCGGCGCGGGGGCCTTGGTGGGCGCCGTCGTCGGCGGCATTGGCGGTGCGGAAGCGGGCAAGGGCCGCGGCTCTGCCGTCGGCGCAGTGATCGGGACGGTTGCGGGCAGCCTTGCCGGAAGCGCAATCGAGGATCACCTGACGCGGCGCGAAGCGCTCGAGATCATCGTCGAGCTGGACAACAGCGGCGAGCTGCGCGCGGTCACGCAGGAGCCCGGCACACAGGCTTTCCAGCGCGGCGAGCGCGTGCGCCTGGTCACCGGCGGTGGAATTACACGAGTGGAGAAGCTCGTCAAGGACTAAAGCGCGGCCCGGATTCGCGCCGCGTGCGCTTCCAGCGCCTCTCGCGGCGGATTCTGCACCGGCCAGGTAAACGCCATCGCGTCGCCCGCGTGCCGCGGCACGAGGTGCACGTGATAGTGAAACACGGTCTGCCCTGCCGCGCTTCCGTTCGCCTGATACACCGATAGACCCTCGGGCGCGAAGGCGGCGCGGATCGCGCGTGCGACCCGCGCTACCGTGCGTGCGACACCGGCGGCCTGCGCATCGTCGAGCGCATAAATATTCTCGGCGTGGGCCTTGGCCGCCACCAGCACGTGCCCCGGGTTCACCTGCCCGATGTCCATGAAGGCCACAGAGGCCTCGTCTTCATATACGGTGCTCGCCGGTATCTTGCGCGCGACGATCTTGCAGAACACGCAGTCGGTCATTGCGCTTCTCCCTCAGTCCCTGCCCGGGCGCCGGTGTGGCACGCAGGGCATTTGCATCAGAACGCGATCGTCCAGGCGCAGCGCGGTCAGCGACCCGCCCCAGACGCAACCCGTGTCGATCGCCGCGAGCCGGGAGGTGAGCCTCAGCCCGAGCGTAGACCAGTGCCCGCACACGATCGGCGGTTCCTCGCGTGCCGGACGCGCGTCGAACCAGGGCAGATAGCCGTGCGGCGCCTCGCGTCCCTTGGCACGCACGTTCATGCGGCCCTCGCGCGTGCAAAAACGCATTCTTGTCATCGCGTTCACGAGCACGCGCAGACGATCCCAGCCGGTGAGCGCCTCGTCCCACCGATCCGGCGCCGCGCCGTACAGATGAGCGAGAAACTCTCCATAGTTCGGCGCGGCCAGCGCGCGTTCGACTTCGCTCGCGAGCGTTCCCGCCATCGCTATTGTCCACTGCGGCAGCAGACCGGCGTGCACCATGGCGTAGTTTTGCGCGACGTGCATCATCGGACGTGTTCGCAGCCAGTCGACGAGTTCGCGCGCATCTGGCGCGTCGAGCACGGGCGTCAGGGTGTCGCCCTTGCGCAGCTTCTCGTAGCCCTCGAACACGCAGACCAGGTGCAGATCATGGTTGCCCAGCACGATTACCGCGCGCGCGCCCAGGTCGCGCACGAACCGCAGGACTTCGAGCGACTTGGGGCCTCGGTTTACGAGGTCGCCTACGAACCAGAGGCGGTCGCGCTGCGCATCGAACTCGAGTCGCGCAAGCAGCGCCTGCAGCTCGTCGAAGCAGCCCTGCACGTCGCCGATCGCGTACGTTGCCATCACGCGCGACTATAACCGGGTGCTCAGAGACGCGCCCCGCGCCGATACTGGATCGCCTCCGCCAGGTGCTCTACGCGGATCGCCGCCTCGCCAGCGAGGTCGGCAACCGTACGCGCGACGCAGCGCACGCGATGGATCGCGCGCGCCGACAGTCCCAGCTGCTCGAGCGCCTGCGCCAGCAGCTGCTTTGCGGCGGCGTCGAGGGTGCAGTGGCGCTCGAGCGCTGCGGGGCCGAGCCGGCCGTTGGTAGCACCCTGCCGTCCGATCTGGCGCCGACGCGCCGCCGCTACGCGCTTTCTCACCGCGGCACTGCCTTCGCCCGCGGAACTCGAGAGGATCTCGTCATGCGCGAGGGCCGGCACCTCGATGCGCAGATCGATGCGATCGAGCAGCGGCCCGGACAGCTTTGACCGGTAGCGGTGGATCTGCTCGGGCGTGCAGCGGCAGCGCAGGCTCGGATGTCCGAGGTAGCCGCAACGGCAGGGATTCATGGCCGCGATGAGCAGAAACCGGGCGGGAAAACGCGCGTGTCGCGCGGCGCGCGCAATCGAGATGCATCCGGTCTCGAGCGGTTCACGCAAGGCTTCCAGTGCATCACGCGCGAACTCGGGCAGCTCGTCGAGGAACAGGACTCCGCCGTGGGCGAGAGAGATCTCGCCGGGACGCGGCGGATTGCCGCCACCGACCAGCGCGCGGCTCGAGGCGGAGTGATGCGGCGCGCGAAACGGTCGCGCGCCCCAGTCCGCGCTGTCGAAGCCCTGGCTCGAGACCGAGTGCAGCGCCGCGACTTCCAGCGCCTCGAGTTCGCTTGGAGGCGGGAGCAGTCCGGCAAACCGTGCGGCGAGCATCGATTTCCCGGTTCCAGGCGGTCCAATCAAGAGCACGCCATGCTCGCCCGCCGCGGCGACTTCGAGCGCGCGCTTGGCCGCGGAATGCCCCTTTACGTCGTTCAGGTCCAATCCGCTCGCGCGCCGTGCCGGCTCTGCCGCCGCCCGCGGCTCGAGCGCGCGCCCTCCCGCCAGATGCGCGCAGACATCGAGCAGCGATCGCGCCGGCAACACTTGCGCGTGCCCCGCCAGCGCCGCTTCGTCCGCGTTGGCCGCGGGGACGACAAAGGCGCGCTGCAGGCGCTTGGCGTGGAGCGCCATCGCGAACGCGCCGCGCATCGGCCGCAGCTCGCCGGAGAGCGACAGCTCGCCCGCAAACTCGTAGCTCGCAAGCGCGCAGCGCCCGAGCTGCCCGCTCGCTGCCAGGATTCCGATCGCGATCGGGAGATCGAAACGGCTCGAATCCTTGGGCAAGTCCGCCGGCGCGAGGTTGACGGTGATCCTGCGCTGCGGGAAATCGAAGTGTGCGTGGTTCAGCGCTGCGCGTACCCGGTCCTTGGCTTCACGCACTTCGGCCTCGGGCAGTCCGACGATATGAAATCCGGGCAGACCGGGACCGAGATGCACCTCGACCGCGACTTCCGGCGCTTCGATTCCGGCAAGCGCCCGGCTCGACACCAGCGCAAGCGACATGCGTATCTCCCTGCTGCCAGGGAGCAACGCCGCAAGCGGGCGCCCGGTTTACGCCGTTCGCGTCAGGCGCCTGACGAGGCGCGGGTGCGCGCCTCCAGCTCGGCCAGGCGAGACTCGAGGGTCTCGAGCTGCGCCTGCGCGCGCAGGAGAAGCTTCTTCTGCACTTCGAAGTCCTCGCGCAGCACGAGGTCGTAGCGGTCGAAAAACGCGCCGAGCAAAGCATGCAGGTTCTTGTCCAGGTCCTGCACGGGCGACTCGCGCATCGCCTCGGCGATGCGCTCTCCGAGCTCGTCGATCAGGCGCTTTTCAGTCATTCGAAGCGGCTCCGGCGGTGCGTTTCGAGTCTAGCACCGGCGATGCACCAGCGTAGGGCACGGCACTTTCGGGGCGATCCAGACTGGTGCGGGACGCCTGCCCGCAGGCGTTGGCGGGCTTCTAACCCATTGAAAAAAAGACGAAAGATTTTCTGGCACGGAAGCTGCACACAGCTGACTGTCATTTTTCCTTCACTTCAGGGAGAACACCATGCGCAAGGCACTTCTGACACTCGCGCTCGGCAGCGCGCTCGCCGCACCCGCGCTCGCGCAGGCGCAGGCGCAGACCACGTCGCCGCATTCATTCACCGGCAACGTCGGCCTGTACAGCAACTACATCTTCCGCGGCATCTCGCAGACAGGGGGCAAGCCTGCCCTGCAAGGCGGATTCGACTACGCACACTCGAGCGGCATCTACCTCGGTACCTGGGCTTCGAACATCAGCTGGCTCGAGGATTTCAACCAATATACGCGCTCGAGCCTGGAATGGGACTTCTACGGCGGCTACAAGGGCTCGATCGGCAAGAGCGACTTCACCTTCGACCTCGGCACGATCTACTACTACTATCCGGGCGACAAGAACGCGGGCGCAGTCGACGCCAATACCTGGGAGATCTACGCCGGGCTCGGCTGGAAATTCCTCGGCCTCAAGTATTCCTACAATCTGGACAACTATTTCGGCGCCCAGCCGACCGGTCGCAAGACCGACGGCACCTGGTATCTCGATCTGTTTGCCGACTACCCGATCGGCGAGAGCGGCTTCTCCATTAACGCACATTACGGGTTCCTGGAGGTCGACAACGACGGCAGCGGCGCGAACGAGGCGTCGTACAACGACTGGAAGATCGGGGTGAAGTACGTCGTGCCCTCGGGAATGCTCAAGGACGTGAACCTGGGCGCGTACTACACGGACAACGACGCATCGCGCTTTTATGTAGATGGGAACAACTACAACACGGGGAAATCCGCATTCGTCGTGTACGTCAGCAAATCGTTCTAACTCGCACCTAGCAGGCGCAGGCGGGCGATGCTTTCGCCGGCCGCGCCTCGGGAGACCACTATGAAATTCGTAACTGCAATCATCAAGCCCTTCAAGCTCGACGAGGTGCGCGAAGCGCTCTCAGGCGTCGGCGTGCAGGGCGTCACCGTGACCGAGGTCAAGGGCTTCGGCCGGCAGAAGGGCCACACCGAGCTCTACCGCGGCGCGGAGTATGTCGTCGATTTCCTGCCCAAGGTGAAGATCGAGGTCGCGATCAAGACCGAGGTTCTGGACCAGGTCATCGAAGTGATCGAAAAATCGGCGAATACCGGGAAGATCGGCGACGGCAAGATCTTCGTGTTCGATCTGGAAAAAGTCATCCGCATCCGCACCGGCGAGACCGATGCGGCCGCGCTGTAGGGAGAAAGAAATGAGAACGCTACTCGCAGTGCTCGGCCTGCTGCTCGCGGCCGGCGTCGCGCATGCCGCAGACGCGAAGCTCGACACCGGCGATACGGCCTGGATGCTGATCGCCACGGTGCTCGTCATCATCATGATCGTGCCCGGCCTGGCGCTGTTCTACGGCGGCATGGTCCGCTCCAAGAACGTGCTCTCGGTACTGATGCAGGTCTTCGTCAGCTTTTCGCTGATCACCATCCTCTGGGCGCTGTTCGGCTACAGCTTCGCCTTCTCCGAGGGCAACAGCTTCATTGGGGGATTCGGCAAGGCGTTTCTGTCGAGCCTGAAGCCGGATTCGCTGCAAGGCACGATTCCGGAGTACGTGTTTGTCTGCTTCCAGCTCACGTTCGCGGCGATCACACCTGCGCTGATCGTCGGCGCCTTCGCCGAGCGCATGAAGTTTTCCGCCGTGCTGTGGTTCCTCGGCCTGTGGCTGCTCGCGGTCTACGCGCCGATCGCGCACATGGTGTGGGGCGGCGGCTGGATCGGCGGCAAGGGTGCGATCGACTTCGCGGGCGGCACCGTGGTGCATATCAATGCGGGCATGGCAGGCCTGGTCGCGGCACTGGTTCTCGGCCCGCGCAAGGGCTACGGCAAGGTGGCGATGCCGCCGCACAACCTGACCTTCACCATGATCGGCGCCTCGCTGCTCTGGGCAGGCTGGTTCGGCTTCAACGCGGGCAGCGCGGTCGCCGCGAACGGCAGCGCAGGGGTGGCGATGGTCAACACGCAGCTCGCCACCGCGGCCGCGGTGCTCGGCTGGATGTTCGCGGAGTGGATTGCGAAGGGCAAACCGAGCCTGCTCGGCGCCGCATCGGGTGCGATCGCCGGACTGGTCGCGATCACTCCGGCCTGCGGCAATGCCGGCCCGATGGGTGCAATCGTGCTGGGCGTCGTTGCCGGCGTCGCCTGCTTCTGGGCTGCGGTCTACCTGAAGAAGATGTTCGGCTACGACGACTCGCTAGACGCCTTCGGTGTGCACTGCATCGGCGGAATCGTCGGCGCGCTGCTGATTGGGATCCTTGCCTCCCCCGGACTCGGCGGCCAGGGCTTCGGCGGCGAGAACAAGTCGATCGGCGAGCAGTTCTGGGTGCAGCTGCAGGCCGTCGGTTTCACCCTAGTCTACGACGCCATCGTGACCTACATCCTGCTCAAGCTGATCGACATGATGGTCGGCCTGCGTGTGACCGACGAGCAGGAAACCGAAGGGCTCGACGTCGCCGAGCACGGCGAAAGCGCGTACAGCCACTGACCGGCGCGCCGCGCCTTGCGCGGCCGCTGACACCAGCGATCACCCGGGGCGCCTGCGGGCGCCCCGTTTTCATTTCGGGCCGAGCTTTCCCAGCAGCACGAGCAGCCGGGCGCGCTCGCCGGCCGACAGGCGCGCTGTCACCCGCGCCTCGTGATCGGCAATGCGGCGCTTGACCCGCACGAGCAGCGCGCGGCCATGGCGGGTCAGCCACAGGCCGTTGGTTCGTCGATCGCTGCCCTTGCGCCGCTCGATCCAGTCGCGCGCTTCGAGTGCGTCGAGCACGCCGACCATGGTCGAGCGATCGAGCGCCATCGCCTGCGCAAGGCGGCTCTGCGTGACCCCCGGGTTGGCCTCGATCAGCATCAGCAGTCCCGCCCGACCCGGCGAAAGATCGGGAATGCTCGCGGCGAAATCACGAAACAGCTCCTGCTGCGCTCGACGCAGGCGGTATCCGACCAGACTCGCCAGCTCGCCCTGCGCAAGCCCCGGCGCTGCGAGGCGCGGCTCAGCGGCGCGGCGCTTCATTCGATTGACACATGATTAGTTTGCAGTTCAAACAGTTTGACGCTCGAACGTTCAGGGCGCTAGCATGCCAGAAGACGTTTCGCATGCCTTCCTCGAGTCGCCCGCTGCCCCGCTAAGCGGCCCTGCCCATGAACGCGGCCGAAGAACTGTTGGGCAAAAATGCACTGGCGCGGCACGGCCCGCGCAGCGCGCTGATCTGCGGCGACATGCAATTGCGCTACTCCGACCTCGCCGCTCAGGTGCGCCGCGCGGCGGACGCGGTTTTAACGCTCGGCCTGCGTCCGGGAGAGCGCGTGCTGCTGCTGATGCGCGACACGCCGGAATTGGCCGCGGCGTGGCTCGGCGTAGTGCGCGCAGGCGGGGTCGCCGTCGCGTTGAACACTAAGCTTTCCGAAGACGACTACCGGCACATTCGCACCGACAGCGCGGCGCGTCTCACGCTGATCGAGGACGTGTTTGCGACCGCGCGACCTGATCTGACCCGAGAGTTCGCCGCGCAAGGCGGACTCGCGGTGGCAGGCGACAGCGACGTCGTGCAAGCGATCGACTGGCGTGCGGCGCTGGCCGCAGCACGTGACGACGCGCAGGCCTGCGAAGTGGCTGGCGGAGACCCGGCCTTCTGGCTGTATTCGTCCGGCACCACTGGACGCCCCAAGGGCATAGTACATACGCATGCAAACCTGCTCTGCGCCGGCATGGGTCAGCGCGAAGTGCTGGGTCTGGGACCGGACGACCGGGTACTCGCGACCTCCAAACTGTTCTTTTCCTACGCCCTCGAGCACGGATTGCTCGGGCCGCTTTCGATCGGCGCCACGGCGATCCTCTATCCCGACTGGGCCGAGCCGGACCCGATCTGTGCGCTGGTCGAGCGCTGGCGACCCAACGCGTTTTACAGCGTGCCTTCCTTTTACCGGCGCCTGCTCGACGTTCCCCAACGCGCCCGGGCTGCGTTGTCCGAGGTGCGTTACTTCGTTTCCGCCGGCGAGCGTCTGCCCGTCTCGATCAACGAGGCGTGGCAGCGAGCCACCGGGCGGGAAATCCTGGGCCTGTACGGCATGTCGGAGACATTTTGCGTTGCCATGATGACGCCGCCCGGCACGGTGCGCGGTCCGCGGACCGGAAAGCCCCTGGCCGGAGTGGGCGCGCAGCTGCGCGACGAAGCGGGTACCGAGGTGAGGGTCGGCACGCCCGGCGTGCTGTGGCTGCGTCATCCCTCGCTCGCGGTCGGTTACGCAAATCGACCCGAAGCGACGCGCGAGCAGTTCGTCGATGGATGGTTCTGCACCCGCGACGTGTTCGTCTGCGACGTTGACGGCTTTTATGCCCATCAAGGCCGATCGGATGACTTCATCAAGGTGGCCGGCCAGTGGGTGCAGCCGGGCGATGTCGAAGAGGCGGTGCTCGCTGCGCCCGAGATTGCCGAGGCGGCCTGCGTGCCGGTCACCGACGAGGCAGGATTCGAACGCCTCGCCCTGTTCGTCGTTCCGGCGACGGCCGCTGCGGCCGCGCTCGATGCTGCGCAGAATGCCTGCGAGGCGCAGTTGCCGCGCTTCAAGCGACCGCGCTGGGTCCGCGCCGTGACCGAAATCCCGCGCACGGCGACTGGAAAGATGCAGCGCTTCAAGCTGCGCGAAATGCTGGAACAGGAACTGCTCGCGCGAGGCTAGAATCCGCCTTCTTTTGATCAATTCGAACGACGGAGAAGCATGGCTTACGCGATTCCATTGTGGAGCCCGCCGGCGCTGCCGGTGAGCGAAAGCAAAGACCTGTTTCCGGTGCGGCGCATCTTCTGCGTCGGACGCAATTACGTCGAGCACCAGAAGGAGATGGGGGGTGACGGTCGCGAGGCGCCATTTTTCTTCATCAAATCGGCGCACGCGCTCGTTCCACCGGGCGGCAAGGTCGCGTATCCGCCGAAGACGTCTAACCTGCACTACGAAACCGAGATGGTCGTCGCGTTGAGCAAAGGCGGACGTCGCATCCCGGTCGAGCGGGCAAACTCCCATATCTTCGGCTATGGCGTGGGCCTGGACATGACGCGGCGCGACCTGCAGCAATGGGGCAAGGATCACGGCCGCCCGTGGGACTTTGGCAAGGATTTCGACCAGGCGGCGCCCTGCAGCGCGCTCGCGCCTGCGGCGCGCATCGGGCATCCGGCGAAAGGTGCAATCCGTCTGGTCGTGAACGACAAGCTGCGCCAGGACGCCGATCTGTCGGACATGATCTGGTCGGTACCCGAGCAGATCGCGTACCTGTCCGAGTACTACCAGCTCGAGCCCGGCGATCTGATTTTCAGCGGCACGCCCGCCGGCGTCGGACCGGTGAAGCCCGGCGACCGGCTGGTCGCCTCGGTGGACGGCGTCGCTACGCTCGAGGTCTCGATCGCCCCCGCCGAGTAGCGGCAAAGCGCAACTCGCGGATCTTCGGCCGCCCGCCATGGAGCTGTTTACCTACTATCGCAGCTCCGCGGCGTTTCGCGTGCGCATCGCGCTCAACCTGAAGAGTCTTGCATACACCCCGCGCACGATCCATCTGCGCAAGGGCGAGCACCGTGCGCCGGGCTATCTCGAGGTCAACCCTCAGGGTCTGCTGCCGACACTGGTCGTCGATGGCCGGCGGCTCACACAATCGCTCGCGATACTCGAGTACCTGGAAGAACGCCATCCGCAGCCGGCGCTCCTGCCGGGCGACGCGTTCGGCCGCGCACGCGTGCGTGCGCTCGCCGAACTCGTGGCCTGTGAAATCCATCCGCTGAACAATCTGCGCACCCTCGAGCATCTGCGCACCCATCTCGGCCAGGACGAGGCGGGAATCGCCGCCTGGTACCGGCACTGGATCGCCGACGGGTTCGAGAAGCTCGAGTCGACGCTGCAGCAGGACGGCGAGGCGGGGACCTACTGCCACGGCGAGCGGCCGACGATCGCTGATTGCTGTCTGGTGCCGCAGATTTTCAACGCGCGGCGCTTTGACAACGATCTATCGCCCTACCCGAACACGATCCGCATCTTCGATGCCTGCATGAAACTGGACGCATTTCGACGCGCTCAGCCCTCGGCACAGCCCGATGCAGAGTGAATTTGCCTGAGGGCCGGTTACCATAGCCTGCTGCTAGAAGGAGATCGGCAACATGAAACTGGACGCAAAGACGGCCATCGTTACCGGTGGCGCTTCCGGCATCGGAAAGGCCACGACGCTCGCGCTCGCACGCGCAGGTGCGCGGGTGTTCCTCGGCGATGTCGACGACACGGGCGGTGCGGCGGTGCAGAAGGAAGCGCAGGGGGCGGGGCTCAAGGTGGAATTCGTCAAATTGGACCTCACGCAAGAGGTGTCGATCGACCAGTTCGCGGCGGATGTCCTCAAGCGCGCCGGCGGTCGGATCGACGTGCTCGTAAACGCGGCGGGCTGGGGCAGGGTACAGCCCTTCGTCGAGAACCCGCCCGAATTCTGGGATCAGGTGCTGGCGATCAACCTCAAGGGGCCGATCCGACTCACGCAAAAGCTGCTCCCGCCGATGTTCGAGGCACGCGCGGGAAAGATCATCAACATCTCGAGCGACGCCGGGCGCGTCGGCAGCCTGGGTGAGACCGTCTACGCGGCTGCCAAGGGTGGCGTGATCGCATTCACCAAGTCGCTAGCACGCGAAGCCGCGCGCTTCGGCGTCAACGTGAATTGCGTCTGCCCGGGCCCCACCGACACGCCGCTCTACAACCGCGTCCCCGAGAAGATCCGCGAAGCTTTTGTCCGCGCAATTCCCTTCCGGCGAGTTGCGCAGCCACAGGAGATCGCCGACGCGATCCTGTTCTTCGCGAGCAGCCGATCGGACTACGTGACCGGACAGATCCTCAGCGTGAGCGGCGGGCTGACCCTCGCGGGTTAAGCACCGCTAGAAGGGCACGCGCAGCGGCAAGCGCGCGCCTGCCGCATCGCCTCAGCACTGCTCCCAGGGCAGGCCGTCGCGGCGCCAGCCGGCGAGCGAATTGCGCTGGTGGTGATCGTTCAATTCGCCCTCGAAACCGTGCACGACGTTATAGACGCGGGTAAAGCCGGCGCGTTCCAGCTCCGCACCGGCTTCATTGGAGCGATTGCCGCTGCGGCAAATCAGCACGATTGGTCGCATCGTATGGTTGGTCCCCGCAAGTTTCTTGACCTGCCCGACGAAGTGCGGATTGACCAGCCAGTCGGGTCCGTCGTTCCAGGCCACGTGCAGAGCGCCGACCGGGTGACCGACGAACAGGTACTCCATCTCGCTGCGGCAGTCGACGAACAATGCGTCCGGGTTGCGCCTCAAAAGCTCGAAGGCGGCCTTTGGTTCGAGGTGGTCCATGCGCACGAAGTCCTTGAAAGACTGGGCATTATAGGGCGTTTTGGGTTGACAGCACGGAGTTGTCTCGGCACACTCCACTCGCTGCGCAATGCGCGGCACAGCAGCGGCGCCGATTTGATGTTCAGCTTGCGGGCGCCGAACCGACGTTCCTTGAACGACGGGGAAACAAATGCCGCTAAAGAGACGTGCACGAAAGCCCGTTTCTGGCGCGCGAGCTGAACGGGCTTTTGTTTTTTGCGCGCGACGATGAACCAGCCTGCTCACACAGCAAAACTCGATGCGCTGCTTGCCGAGCGCATTCTGCTGCTCGACGGCGCTATGGGCACCATGATCCAGCGCGAGCGCCTGGCGGAGGAAGATTATCGGGGCGCGCGCTTTCGCGACTGGCCGCAGGATCTGCGAGGCAACAACGATCTGCTGGTGCTGAGCCAGCCCGAACTCATCCGACGCCTGCACGCAGACTACCTGCGCGCAGGTGCCGACATCATCGAAACCAACACCTTCAACGCGACCGCCGTGTCGATGGCCGACTACGGCATGCAGGCGCTGGTCGGCGAACTGAACCTCGCGGCGGCGCGGCTGGCCAAGGCGGTCGCACGCGAATGGGAAACCAGGGATCCCACGCAACCACGCTTCGTCGCAGGGGTGCTCGGGCCGACCAGCCGCACTGCCTCCATTTCGCCCGATGTAAACGATCCGGGCTATCGCGCGGTGAGCTTCGACGACCTCGCCAGCACCTACGGGGCGGCCGTCGACGCGTTGATCGAAGGGGGTGTCGACATCATCCTGGTGGAGACGGTGTTCGACACGCTGAACGCAAAGGCGGCGCTGTTCGCCGTCGAGACCGTCTTCGAAGCGCGCGGGCTGCGCCTGCCGGTGATGATCTCGGGCACGATCACCGATGCGAGCGGCCGCACGCTCTCCGGGCAGACCACGGAGGCGTTCTACAACTCGGTACGGCATGCGCGCCCGTTGGCGGTCGGACTCAACTGCGCGCTCGGCGCACGCGAGTTGCGCCCCTACGTCGAGGAGTTGTCGAACGTCGCGGCGACCCATGTTTCCTGTCATCCGAACGCCGGCCTGCCGAACGCGTTCGGCGAGTACGACGACACGCCCGAAGCCATGGCGCAGGCGATCGGCGAGTGGGCGCGCGCAGGTTGGCTCAATCTCGCGGGCGGCTGCTGCGGTACCACGCCGGAGCATCTCACGGCGATCGCGAATGCACTCCGCGGCGTTACGCCGCGCGCAATCCCGACCACGAAACCTGCCCTGCGCCTGGCCGGCCTCGAGCCGTTCAACGTGGACGATGCGTCGCTGTTCGTAAACGTCGGCGAGCGCACCAACGTGACGGGGTCGAAAGCCTTTGCGCGGCTGATCCTGGCGGACGACACCCCCGGCGCGCTCGCGGTCGCACGCCAGCAGGTCGAGAACGGCGCGCAGGTGATCGACGTCAACATGGACGAGGCGATGCTCGATTCGGAGAAG
>Ga0055432_10000009_pt1 | contig 18317 bp, 18 predicted proteins | sample Browns_ThreeSqA__FD_57727 | JGI IMG/M metagenome (GOLD analysis project Ga0055432, IMG submission 57727) | Wetland microbial communities from the San Francisco Bay, California, USA, that impact long-term carbon sequestration - Browns_ThreeSqA_D1 | ecosystem: Environmental > Aquatic > Marine >...
AGAGACGCATCGTCAGATACTCAGGGTGGAAAGGGCCGGCTGCCGCTGCAACCAGATCATGTAGAACGTGCGGGTCACGAAGATCGCGGTGATCATCGAGGCCACGATACCGAAGATCAGGGTTACGGCGAACCCCTTGACCGGGCCGGTGCCGAACTCGAAGAGGCAAGCGGCGGTCAGCACCGCAGTCACGTTGGAGTCTACGATCGCATTCATGGCGTGGCGAAAGCCCTCGTCGATGGAGAGTCGTACCGTCTTGCCGAGGGCCAATTCCTCTCGAATACGCTCGAAGATCAGGACGTTGGCATCGACCGCGATGCCGATGGACAGGACGATGCCCGCCACCCCGGGGAGCGTGATGGTCGCGTCCACCATCGAGAGTGCGCCCAGGGTGAAGAGGATGTAGAAGCCGAGGGCGGCGACGGCCAGGGCGCCGCTCAGGTGGTAGTAGCCGATCATGATGATGATGACCAGGGCGGTCCCGACCAGGCCGGCCAGGATCCCGTCCCGGATGGAGTCGGCCCCGAGGCTGGCGCCGACCTGGCGCTCCTCGACGATCTTGAGCGGCACGGGAAGCGACCCGGCGCGGAGCGTCAGAGCGAGGTCCTGAGCCTCCTGAAGCGTTTTCCCCCCCAGCGTGATCTGCCCTCGCCGCTCGATGCGAGATTGGATCACCGGCGGCCGACCCTGGACCCGGTCATCGAGGAGAATCGCCATATAGTCGCCGACGTGGCGCCCGGTGCCCTCCCCGAACTTCCGCCCTCCCGCCCGATCCAGCTCGAAGGTGACGATGGCGCCAGTGGTCACCGGATCGATCTCTGCCTTGGCGTTGACCAGGCTGCTGCCGGTGATCATGGGCCGGTCTTCCAGCACATAGAGCAGCTGGTAGGACTGCACGCCCACGCTGACCGGTGCCGCCGACCAGCGGAGCGCCAGGTCACGGGGAAGCAATCGGGCCACGTCGGGGAGATGGAGCAGGCTGTCCACCCGCGGAAAGGCGCCAACCGGGACCAGATATTCCCCCGGCATGGCAGCACCCTGGGTCTGGATCAGCGAGCTGAGCACGCCACCGGATGCGGCGGTGGTGTCGGCCCCCTTCTTGGTCGTATCGCCCTGGAGGAGCTTCTGGACGGCCGACTGGGCGGTCTTGGCAGTATCCGCCGAGATGCCCGCGGTCCGGAGCACTCGGTCCATGGCGGGGAGGGCCTTTTCCAGGGCCCCGGTCCGGTCGGTGATCCGGAACTCGAGGAAGGCGCTGCGCTGGACGATGGCCTTGGCACGGCCGGGGTCGGTGATCCCGGCCAGCTCGACCACGATCCGGGATTCGCCCTGCTTCTGGATCAGGGGCTCGGTGACGCCGAACTCGTCGATTCTCTTCCGGAGCACCTGGAGGGCCAGCTCGATGTCCTTCTTGGGATCGGCCGATACCCGGGTGGACTGGTCCAACTCCAGCCCGAGGTGCATGCCGCCCTGAAGATCGAGCCCCAGCTTGAGCGGGACCCGAACGATGGCGGTGTCGCGCATGATGCCGTCGGCTCCCTTTTCCCGGATGGTGACCTTGCGGGGGATGAGGGAGGCGACACTGAGCACCACCAGGAAGGCGATGATGATGATCCGGGACTTGACGGTTGCGAACATTGCGAGAGATCAGGCCCTTCCGACCCGGCCAAGGTTCGACTGGTTGGCGGCGCGCTCGAGGATGCCGATGGCCAGCTCCCGATCGCGCTGCAGCTGTCTGACGAGCTCCTCCGGCGAGGCGAATCGCTGCACGTCCCGGATCCGCTCCACCCACTCCACCTTCACCCACTCTCCGTAAATGTCCTCGGAGAAATCGAACAGGTTCACCTCCACCGTTCGCCGGAGCTCGCCGAAGGTGGGCCGGGGTCCCTGGTTGAGCATGCCGCCGACTCGTCCGCCGCGCCATTCCACCCAGGCGGCGTAGACGCCGTCGGGCGGGAGCAGCTTGCGGGGTGAGAGGCCGCCCAGGTTGATGGTCGGGATCCCCAGCGTCCGACCTCTTCCTTCCCCACGGGTCACCCGGCCGCTCACGGAGTAGCGTCGTTCGAGCAATCGCGCCGCCGTGCCCAGGTCTCCGCCGGCCACTGCCCGCCGGATCTGGGTGCTGGAGACCGGATGGCCCGCGATCTCCACCGGAACCACCACGTCCACCGCGAATCCCAGCGAGGCGCCCAACCGGCGCAGCGTGCCGACATCTCCACTCCGGCCCCGGCCGAAGCCATGGTCGTGGCCGATCACCAACTCCTTCATGCCACAGCCCTGGAGCAGCACCTCTTCCACGAAGCGCTCGGGACTGTAGCCGGCCAGCTGCTGGTCGAACCGCAGGAACACGGCGTAGTCCAGCTCGGTCTGGGCCAGGATCTCCCGGCGCTCCGGCGGCGTGGTCAGGAGCAGCGGCGCGGCCTGGGGATTCACCACCTCGAGCGGATGCGGCTCGAAGGTGACCAGGACGCTCTTCCTTCCCGCCGATCGGGCGCGCCCGGCGATCTCCCGGAGCACGGCCAGGTGTCCCAGGTGCACCCCATCGAAGGTGCCGACCGTGACCACGCTGCCGTTGGCCAGAGGGGGAAAATGAAACATCAGGCCCCCTCCAGTACTACCCGCGGCTGGATTCCCTCTGCCTCGCGATCACCCACCGCCACCAGGCCATGCTCGAAGGTGAGCGCCACCGACCCAGGCGGCCCCTCGCCGCGCCGCACCATGCGACCCTGGCGGACGGCGCGCAGCTCCTCGGCGTCGAGCGCGAGCTCGGGAAGATGCTCCAGCACCGTCAGCGGCGAGAGCAGCGGGGTCGCGGGCCCCAGGCGATCCAGCGGCACCGCCGCCTCCACCCGCAACCCGCCGATCGCTTCCCGGCGCAGGGCCGTCAGGTGGGCTCCGGTCTCCAGCCGTTCGCCCAGGTCCCGGGCGAGCGCGCGCACGTAGGTCCCGGCGCTCACCGTGGCGCGGAACTCGAGATCGGGAGGGGCCAGGTTCAGCAGCTCCACCCGGTGCACCACCACCGGCACCTCGGCCAGCGCCACCGCTTCGCCGCGGCGCGCTCGCCGGTAGCTTCGTTCCCCGGCCACCTTCTTGGCCGAGAAGACGGGGGGACGCTGCATTCCCCGCCCCACGAACTCCTCCAGGGCCGCGCGCACGCGAGCCTCGGATACCGACGCGGCCTCCACCTCCCGCACGGCGATCACCTCTCCGGTTGGATCGTCGGTGCTGGTCTGCACTCCCAGTCGCACTGAGGCCCAGTAGGTCTTGGGCAGCGGTTCGACGAAGCGGGCGAGCCGGGTGGCCGCTCCCAGCAGCACCACCAGCAGTCCGGTGGCGAAGGGGTCGAGGGTTCCGGTGTGTCCGACCGCCCGGGTACCGCAGACGCGCCGAACCCGCGCCACCACATCGTGCGAAGTGGGGCCGGCCGGCTTGTCGATGAGCAGGGCCCCGTTCAGTCGTGGCTCTCCCGCCGCAGGTCGGCGAGCAACTCCTCGATCCGTGCGGCGTGCTCGATTCCGCGATCGAGCTCGAAGTGGAGCTCGGGCACCGTGCGGGTGCGCAGGGCCCCGGTGAGCTTGGCGCGCAGAAATCCGGCCGCGCTGGCCAGTCCCTCGAGCGCCTTCTCCTTGTCGGCGTCCTCTCCCATGACGCTGACCCGGACCGCGGCGTGGCCGAGGTCGCTGCTCACGTGAACCCCGGTTACGGTCACGAACCCCACGCGGGGGTCGCGCACCTCGCTGACCAGTGCGTCCGCGACCACTTGACGCACCGTCTCCGCCACCTGTTCCTGCCGCCGGGAGGAGCCTTTCACAGGAACGAGACCTGGGTATCCACCACCCGGACCCCGTCGGCGGCCTCGACCAGCTGATCGGCCGACCGCAGGGTCTCTTCGGCCACCCGCCGGTCACTCCCCACGGTCGCGCACGCGATCTCGGTGCGTTGCCAGAGGTCCTGGTGATCGGTTTCGGAGACCGCCACGTTGAGCGACCGGCGGAGGCCCTGCTTCAGGGATTGCAGGATCGAGCGCTTGTCCTTGAGCGACTGGCACGCCGGCAGATGCAGGTCCCAGGTCTGAACCGCGATGATCATGGCGTTATCCCGCCCCGCCCGCGCGGTGCCGGCCTACTCCTTCTCTCCTGCGACCGTGGACGCCAGGGTGCGCTTCACTTCTTCAAGGCGGAAGGCCTCGATCATGTCACCGACCTTGAGATCGTTGAAGTTCTCGACGCCGATACCGCATTCGAGCCCTTCCCGGACTTCCCGCACATCGTCCTTGAAGCGCCGGAGGCTGGCCAGCCCGCCGGTGTAGATCGGGACGCCGTCCCGCACGACCCGCACTTTGCCCCCACGGGAAATCACGCCGCTCCTGACCGAGCACCCGGCGATGGTGCCGACCTTGCTGACCTTGAAGAGCTGGAGAACCACTGCCTCGCCGGTGACCGTCTCCTTCTCTTCCGGCTTGAGCATTCCTTCGAGGGCCTGGCGCACGTCCTCGACCGCCTCGTAGATGATCCGATAGGTCCGCACATCCACCTGTTCCCTCTCGGCGGCGGTACGGGCGTTGGTATCGGGGCGCACGTGGAAGCCGAGGACGATGGCGCCGGAGGCCTTGGCGAGCAGGATGTCGCTCTCGGTGATGGCCCCGACGCCGCGGTGAATCACGTCCACCCGGACTTCGCTGGTGCTGAGCTGCGCCAGGGCGTCGGCCAGCGCTTCGGCGGGGCCGCCCTGGTCCGCCTTGATGATGATCCGGAGCTGGCCGATCTGGCCTTCCTGCATCTGGCGGCTCAGATCCTCGAGCGTGCCACCGCGAGTGGTGCGGCGATTCTGGGCTTCCCGCTCCAGCCGTTGCCGCTTCTGGGCGATCTCGCGCGCCTCCACCGCGTCTGCCACCACGGTGAAGCTGTCGCCGGCCAGGGGTACTCCTTCGAATCCCAGCGCCTGCACCGGAATGGAGGGCCCCGCCTCGGAGACCGGACGGCCCCGTTCGTCAAAGAGGGCCCGTACCCGGCCGGAGAACTTGCCGCAGATGAAGTTGTCGCCCACCCGGAGGGTGCCCTTCTGCACCAAGATCGTGGCCAGTGGTCCCTTGCCGGGATCGAGGGTCGCCTCCAGCACGGTGCCGGCGGCGGCGCGAGACGGATTGGCCTTCAGATCGAGCAGCTCGGCCTGCAACAGGATCTGATCGAGCAGAACGTCGACGTTGGTGCCCTTCTTGGCCGAAATGGCGGTCGAGAGCACGGTGCCGCCGAACTCCTCCAGCACCACCTGTTGCTGGAGCAGGTCCTGCTTGACCTTGGCGACGTTGGCGGTCGGCAAGTCGATCTTGTTGATGGCGACGATCATCGGCACGCCGGCGTTCCTGGCGTGGCTGATCGCTTCCACCGTCTGGGGCATGACCTGGTCGTCGGCCGCGATCACCAGCACCACGATGTCGGTGACCTGCGCCCCGCGGGCCCGCATGGCCGTGAAGGCCTGGTGGCCGGGGGTGTCGAGGAAGGTGATGGCCCGTCCATCGGGCAGGGTCACGTGATAGGCACCGATGTGCTGGGTAATCCCGCCGGCCTCGCCGGCCACCACGGCCGCCTTCCGGATGTAGTCGAGCAACGAGGTCTTCCCGTGATCGACGTGACCCATCACGGTCACGACCGGCGGACGGGACTTGAGCTCCTCGGCGGCCTCGGTCTCGACCGGCTCGGTGGCCTGGGCCGCGTACTCCTCTTCCTTTACGGCCTGGAAGCCGAACTCGGAGGCAATCAGCTCGATCTGGTCGAAGTCGAGGCGCTGGTTCACCGTGACCATGAGCCCCAGCTCCTTGAAAGCGAGCTGGACGATCTGCGAAGCCGGCACCTTCATGAGGGTGGCCAGCTCCGAGACCGAGATGAATTCGTTGACCCGGATCCGGGTCTTCTCGCGCTCCCGCTCTTCGGCCTGCAGACCGGCCTGCAACTCGCGGAAGCTCGGCTCATCGGGCCGGCCACGACCCTTGCGGGCGCCCCCTCGCAGGCCCTGCAGCGTCTTGAGGATGTTGGCCTGCACCGCTTCCTGGTCGACCTGCGACTTCCTCCCCTTCTTTCCGCGCTTCCGCGCGGCACCCTTTTCGGCGTCGGGGCCGAAGACCCGGCCGCGCTCCTGGGTACTCGCGCCAGCGCCGGCGCCGGGCTGACGCGGCGGCCCTGCGGGCGGTGTGCTGCTGCTGAAGACCGGCTTGGGTCCGCGTCCTGGCGCCCCTGACCAGGCCGGCCCACCGGGAGCGGCCGCTGGTCGAGGAATCCGGCTGGGAATCGTGGGAGCGCGGGTGGGAGGCGGCAACGGAGCCGACTCGACGGCCTGTTCGACAGGAGCGGGGGGAAGGTCCTTGAACAGCGCGCGGGCCCGCTCATCGAGACTCAAGGTCGGCGCCGACTCGAGGATCTCGGGGACGGGGCGCTCCAACTCGAGCGCCAGCAGTTCGGCGGCGTCCTTGTCCGCCTGGGCCAGTGCTTCCGACTCGGCGACCTCGGCGGCGGTGCGGCGGCGCTTGCCCGGCTTGGCTTCGACCACCGGCTCAGGCTCCGCTTTGGCCTTGACCACCTTGCGGCGAGTCTTCTTGGGCTCTGGCTCGGCGGCGTGCTTCCGCTTTTCGCGCTCGTAGCGAACCCGGACCGCGGAAACCTGGTCGTTCTCCAGGGCCGACATGTGACTGCGCACCACGATGTTCATGTCCTTGAGCATCGCGAGCAGCTGTTCGGCCGGCATGCCGAACTCAACCGCCAAATCGTGTACTCTCGTCTTGACCACTCAATCCTCCGTTAGCGCCATCTCTCCGGCACCCAGTATTCCCGCCGCCAATGCGCGGTCCAGCACTCCCACCACTTGCACCGCCGGCCGACCCAGACGGGCCCCGATGGCCTCGGCGGACGGGCCGGGGATCAACGGCACCCGGCGCGCATTCGCGAGGCGGACCACCTTGTCGTGGGTGCGGGGACTCGCATCCCCGGCGACGACCAGACAGTGAATCCGGTCGGACCGCAGGCCCGCTCTGACCGGCTCGACCCCGACCGCCAGGGCCCGGGCCCGCTGGCCGAGGCCCAGCAGCCCCAGCACCCGCTCAGGCTGCGGGCGGGCTCTCCTCGGCGCCGGTTTCATCGGTCAACTCGGAGAGGAAGGTCATCAGGACGTCGGCGGACTCCGGCGTCATACCCGGAATCTTGGACACTTCCTCGCGCTCGAGGTCCAGAACGTCGTTCAGGGTCTTATACCCCGCCGTGTTGAGCATCCCGATCAGCTCGGGACTCAACCCCTGGAGCTCGGTCAGCGGCACCTGGGTAACCATCTCTTCCTCAGGCGGCAGCGGCGCGAACAGTGGGCCTTCCCCACCCCGCTCCAGCCACTCCCGGCTCGAGTAAAGGTCGATCTTCCAGCCGGTGAGCTCGCTGGCCAGCCGGACGTTCTGCCCGTTGCGCCCGATGGCCAGCGAGAGCTGGTCTTCGTCCACGACGGCCTGGATGGTCTTGGTCTCGGGATCCGAGAAGACCTTGGCCACGCGTGCAGGAGCGAGGGCGAGCCGGGCAAACCGCTCCGGGTCCGGCGACCAGGGCACGATATCGATCCGCTCTCCATTCAGCTCGTTCACGACCGCCTGCACCCGGGAACCCTTGAGACCGACGCAGGCGCCGACCGGGTCGATGGCGTCATCCCGGGAGATCACCGCGATCTTGGTCCGGCTGCCGACCTCTCGGGCCCAGGCCCGAAGATCCACGATCCCCTGCTGGATCTCGGGCACCTCGAGCTTGAAGAGGGCCTTCACGAACAACGGGTCGGCACGGGAGAGAATCAGCCGAGGACCCTTGGGAGTCTCCTCCAGCCGCTTGAGCACAGCCCGGACGGTGTCGCCCTGGTGGAAGTGCTCGCGGTGGTTCTGCTCGCGGTAGGGGATGATCGCTTCCGCCTCGCGGAACTTGTTCAGCATCAGCACGATCTTGCCGCGCTCGATCTGCTGAACCTCCCCGGAGAGCAGCTCGCCCACCTTGTTGGCGAACTCTTCGCGAATCCGGGTCCGCTCCCCTTCCCGCACCCGCTGGATGATGCGCTGCTTGGCGGCCTGAACGGCGAGCCGGCCGAACTCCGCAAAGGGCACATCCTCTTCGAGCATGTCGCCCACCGAGAACTCGGGGTCCTCGTAGCGGGCGTCTTCCAGCGAGATCTGGGAGGCGGGGTCCTCCACGGTTTCGACCACCTGACGGAGGCGGACGACCCGAATGGTCCCCTTGAGGGGATCGAAATCGAGCTCGAACCGCACGCTGGGACCATAGCGACGCATCAGCGCCGCCTGAATCCCGTCCCGCAAGAGATCGATCAGGTCGGACCGCTCGAGCTGTTTGGTGCTCGTGAGCTCCCGAATCGCTGCCAGTACATCAGCCGATCCTGACATCACCACTCCATGACATATAGGGGCCACTGCGTGGCCTGGAACCAAAGACGCCGGGTGCCAGGCAAGCCGTTGGCTGCCGACTGGCGCCCTCGTCACGTCAACTTGGACTTGGGGGGAGCTAGGAAAAAAAATGTGGGGGAACTCCCCCACATCAGTCGGCCCGCCGTACACCTTCAACTGCGGGACTAAGAATAGAATCCGCCCCGGGAATAGTCAATCTCCCCTGGCCTCGGTCAGAGCGGATTCCCGCCCCCGCCGGAATGGGGGATCCCGAGGTAGGCGACCATCCGGCCGTCGGTCCCACCCGACGCCCGGTGACTGTAGAAGGGGGGCCGGTCGTGCCCAGAGCACCATTGTGATGTGGAAATGTCGGTAACTCCCAGCGCGAGAGCCTGCTCACCCAACTGATGGCGAAGGTCCAAGTGCCAAGGCCCCCCACCCTTCGCCTCGAGGCTGCACCCGGTCATCACTTCGGCCCCGACCTCATAGCAGGGGCCGCAAATCGCCACCCCACAATGCATTACCAGATCGGTCGGGGCCACGCCGTGGCTCCCGAGCAGCTCAATGCCGCGCGCCAGGATTCCCCCGGCAGTCCCCCGCCAGCCGGCGTGGAGCAGCGCGACGACCCGCTGGCGTGGCGCCACCAGATAGATCGGGACACAGTCGGCCACCGTAACAAGCAGCATCGACCCGGGGGTGGCGGTGGCATGACCGTCCAGCCCGTCCAGGAGACGCCACCCCTCGCCCCCTTTGTGCCAGGCGACCCGAGTACCGTGTACTTGATGACCCAGGATCCACCCGTTGAATCCCGGTTCGCTGGAACGAAACTGCCGCCACCGCCCCATCACCTCACCGACCGGAGCCGCGGTCCACAGGCCCAGATCGAACCCTCTCGAGCCCAGGGCCGGGTCGACTCCCCGAGCCGTAATGCCGGCGATCACCCCGAAGCGCTCGCGCCAAAGGGGAATCTCGTAGCGGGGGACGGTACCGGGGAGCAGAGATTCCTTGGCGGGGCGCATCACCCTCAAGAGTCGAACCCTCGGAGGCCGGAGTCAATCGCCCTGAGTCGCCCATCGGGCGGGCGTTGCGTACATTGATCGCGACCGGTGGACCGCCCCCCCCAACCCAGGTGGATACGGCCATGGCCCTCTCCCTCAAGCCATCGATCAATTGGCTCTTTGTCTTCATTCCGGTGACGCTCCTGCTGGAGCGTTCGGGGAGCGTAGCTCCTCCGTTGGTCTTCTTCTCCGCCGCACTGGCCATCGTCCCGATCGCGAGTCTAATCGTCCGGGCTACGGAGCAGCTCTCCACCCACACCGGTGATGCGGTCGGCGGCCTGCTCAACGCCACCTTCGGCAACGCCCCGGAGCTGATCATCGCGGCCGTCGCATTGAAGGCGGGCCTGTTTGACATGGTGCTGGCTTCGCTGATCGGCGCGATCCTCGCCAACCTGCTGCTCGCGCTGGGCCTCGCCTTCTTGCTAGGTGGCCTGCGCTATCACGACCAGGATTACAGCGCCGGGGCCACCCGGATCTACAGCTCCATGATGCTGATGGCGGTGATCAGCCTGGTGATCCCCAGCTCCTTCAGCCGGTTCTTCGCCTCGACCGGCGAGTTCATCGAGGTCGAGCATTCCCTGAACCTGGTCCTCGCGATCAGCCTGCTGGCGGCCTATGTCCTCTACCTGATCTTCATGCTCAGGACCCACCCTGCGCTCTTCGCCAGAAGCGGGGGCGAGGCGCACGACCACGTGCAGGGGAAGTCATGGTCCATTCCCCACGCGCTCGGCGCGCTGCTGGCTGCGTCCCTGCTCGCGGCGTGGATGAGCGAGGTCCTGGTGGGGGCGGCCCACCCCACCGGCAAGGCACTTGGAATGTCGGACACCTTCATTGGAATCGTGTTCCTGGCGGTGGTGGGCGGCGCCGCGGAGAGCGGATCGGCGATCGCGATGGCGCTCAAGAACAAGGTGGACCTGACCGTTGGAATCGCGCTGGGGAGCTCGATTCAGATCGCGCTGTTCGTCGCCCCCTTGCTGGTCCTGCTGAGCTACGTCATGGCTCCTCAGCCCCTGACGCTGGCGTTTGGCCGGCCGGAACTGGGCTCCCTCTTCCTCGCAGTCCTGATCGGTGCACTGGTGGCTGGGGACGGCCGGGGCAACTGGTATAAGGGGGTTCAGCTGATCACCGTGTACGCGACGATCGCGATGCTCTTTTACTTCATCCCCGCGGAGGTTCGCTAGGCATCATGCGCCACGGCAGCCACCCAACCTCCAAACCATGGCTTGACCCGGTCGAGCGGCGAATGGAGGTGCTGTTCGGCCTCATCATGGTGCTTTCGTTTACGGGCACGCTGAGCGTGGCCACTGCGGCGAGGGAGGATGTCCGGGAGATGCTGATCGGGGCCCTCGGCTGCAATCTGGCCTGGGGAATCGTGGATGGGGTCATGTACATCATGACCGCCCTGCTCGAACGGGGCCGGGAGCTGGTGCTGCTTCGCACCGCCCGGGGACCCGATGTCGAACGCGCCCGGTCCGCGATCGCCGAGACCCTGCCAGAGTCGATCGCCTCGGCGTTGCCTCCCGAAGACATCGAACTGGTCCGGTCCCGCCTGGCTCAGCTACCCGCCCTGCCCCTGAAGCCGCGCCCGACCTGGGAAGACTTTCGGGGGTCGATCGCGGTCTTCTTGTGGGTCTTTCTGTCGACGCTCCCGGTGGCCTTGCCGTTCCTGTTCGTGACGGAGGTCCATCGAGCGCTCCGCATCTCGAACGCGGTGGCGATCCTTCTGCTCTTCGCCGGCGGGGTTTCGTTAGGCCACCACTCGGAGCTGCCGCCCCTTCGCACCGGGCTGGTCATGGTCGCCATCGGCGCCGGGCTGGTCGCGGTGACGATCGCGCTGGGTGGCTGAATGGGCGGTCAGGATTCGGCGTTCGAGCGGGGCGCCACCATCAGTCCGACCAGCCGCGCCACGAGAGCCGCGACGAAGAATTGTCCTACCACGGCCTCGAGGCTGGCCAGCACACGCGCCAGCCCGGCCACCGGCGCGATATCCCCGTATCCGAGCGTCGCGATCGTCACCAGGCTGAAATAGATGAAGTCGGAGTCCGGCCCCAGGGTAAGGTTGGCTGAGACAGCGGCGAAGGAGCCGGGACGCATCCGCTCGATCAACCCGTAGGCGACGGCGAACACGAGGGCAATCAGGAAATAGGCGCAGATGGCCGCGTACAGGGTGTTGGCACTCACCCGAGTGGCGTAGGCGAGATCGAGGACCAGGGTGACTGCCGTGAGGACCAGGAAGGCCGCCAGCAGCACGCGGCCGGCCACATTGAGCGAGGGACTGGAGATCGTTGGAGAGAGCCAGAGACCCAGCAGTGCGGGTGCCGCCAGCACCACAGCGAGCCAACGGGTGCTCCGCCTCCACCGGAGCACGCTGAATCCCACGACCAGCACGACGGTGTACCCAAGGGCCTGGGTCAGTCGCTGAAACGCGCTCTGATTCAACAACTCGCCAAGAACGCCGGTGGCGACCACCACCACCAGGAGAAGGCCGTAAGGGCTCCGCTCCAGGTTCGAACCGGGCTTCACCTATTCGTCCAGCCGCGCAATCTCGGCGCCCAGGGCCTTGAGTCGCAGGTCCACCCGCTCGTAGCCTCGCTCGATCTGACCGATATTGTGGATCGTGCTGGTCCCCTCAGCGGCCAGGGCGGCCAGCAGCATGGCCATCCCCGCCCGGATGTCGGGCGACTCGACGGTGCCGGCGCGAAGCGCCGAGGGTCCAGCGATCACCACCCGGTGCGGGTCGCACACCACGATCCGGGCGCCCATTCCAATCAGCTTGTCCACGAAGAACAGGCGCGACTCGAACATCTTCTCGAAGACCAGCAGCAGCCCTTCACACTGCGTCGCGGCGACCACCGCGATGGAGAGCGCATCGGCGGGAAAGGCCGGCCAGGGCCCGTCTTCCAGCTTGGGAACGTGACCACCCATATCGGGGCGGATCCGGCGCTCCTGGTCGGGATCGATGAACAGCTGCTGGCCGTCGAGGCGCGGGCGGATGCCCAGCCGTTCGAATCCGAGCAGGGTGCTCCGCAGGTCGTCGCCCCGGACACCTTCGATGGTGATGTCGCTGTTGGTGACCGCCGCAAGGCCGATGAAGCTGGCGATCTCGATGTGGTCGGGGCCGATACCGTAGGAGATCCCGTGCAGGGTGCGGCCCCCCTCGATCACATAGGTGTTCGAGCCGATCCCCTCGATCGAAGCTCCCATGGCAACCAGGGCCCGGGCCAGGTCCTGCACATGGGGTTCGGCCGCGGCGTTCCGGATCACGGTCCGTCCCTTGGCCGCCACGGCAGCCATCAAGGCATTCTCGGTGCCGGTAACGCTGGGCTCGTCGAGAAAGAGCTCCCCGCCTTTGAGCTCGTCGGCCTCGATCTCGTAGCGGTCGCCCACGGTGAGCGTGGCCCCCAACTGCTCCAAGGCGAGGAAATGAGTGTCCACCCGCCGCCGTCCGATCACGTCCCCGCCGGGCGGTGGCAACGTCACCCGGCCGAATCGGGCCAGGAGTGGGCCGGCGAGGAGAATCGAGGCGCGTATCCGAGCACAGAGCTCGGGATCCAGCGGCTTGGGGGTGACGGCGTGCGTATCGACGTTGACGGTGTTGGGACCGGTCCAATTGACTGCCGCGCCCAGATGGGCCAGCAGCTCCAGCATGGTCTCGACGTCCCGGATTCGGGGGATGTTTTCGAGGGAGACGGGGCCCTCGGCCAGAAGCGTGGCGGCCAGGAGGGGAAGCGCGGCGTTCTTGTTCCCCGCCGGCCGAATCGTGCCCTGAAGCCGATGACCGCCTTGCACCTGGAAACGCGGAGGCATGGCCAAACCTCACCCGGGTCGTGAACCCCGTCAAGCGGAGTATTATGTTGATGGATATGCTCCTGATACAAGCAGCCGCGGTTGAAGGCCCGACCTGGGTCGGACCCACGATTGCGATCGGGGTCTCGATCATCGCCGTCGGTTTTCTGGCCGTCGCCGTCGGCGCGCTGCTGGCCTTCTTGAAGATCGCTGAGGCCGCCGAGTCGCTCCGCCATCTGCGGGAAGACCTGGGCCCTGCCATGAAGAGCATTCAGGGGCTGACCGAGAAGGGCACCGAGATTACCAGCGCGGTTCAAACCGAGATCCTGGCGGTGGTTGAAACCAGCCGCCAACTCCGGGGGCAGGTGGAGAGCGGAGTAGAGCGGGTTCGAGACCGCCTGGGGGACCTGGAAGCCCTGTACGACGTCGTGGAAGAGGAAGTGGAGGAGACCGCGCTTTCCGTGGCTTCCGCACTTCGCCGCTTTCGCGAGGGGGCCGGAGTGGTCACCCGCCTCAAGCGGACCGTCAGCCGACGCCGGCGGCGATGAAGGCACGCCGGATCGCCGTATCAGCGCTGATCGCCGGGGCGCTGCTGGCGTTGTTCCCTGCCCATCTCTTCGCCTGGACCCCGGGAACTCACATCTATCTCGGCCAATCGGTTCTGGCCAACCTGGGAGTGTTGCCGGGCGCCGTGGGCGACTTCATCCGCGCCTTTCCCTTCGACTTCCTCTACGGCAATATCGCGGCCGACTCTTCGATCGCGAAGAAATACGCCCCGGTGGGCCGCCACTGCCATTCCTGGCTCGTGGGTCAGGAGATCTACGACAAGGCGAGGAGCGACGCGCTCCGAGCCTTCGGGCTGGGATACCTCTGCCACCTCGCCGCCGATACCATCGCCCACAACTTCTTCGTGCCGAGACAGCTGGTCCTCACCAGCAGCACCACCGGGTTCGGGCATTCCTATTGGGAGAGCCGGATGGAGACCCACCTGGGTGGCCGGTTTGCGACCACGGCGAAGGAAGTCATCCTGCTCGACCATCGCCCCGCCGATACGCATCTCGACCAGATTCTGGCACCCACCATCTTCAGCGTGAAGACCAACCGCCGGTTGTTCCGCGGCATGGTCCACCTGACGGAGTCACAAGGGTGGCAGCGGGCCTTTCGCATCGCCAGCGAGCACAGCCGATGGGACCTGCCCAATGCCGACGTCGAGCAATACATGGCGGTCTCGTTCGACGTGGTGATGGAGATGCTGGCGGAGGCGGACTCGGCGGCGCGGCGATTGGATCCCTCAGGACAGGAACCGCTCCGCACGGCCAAAGCGATGCGACGCCAGGCGATGGTGGCGGGGGCCTGGCAGGATCCCGAGCGGCTCCATGACGTGGCGGAGGCTCACTTCGGGCTCCCGAGCCGAACGCTTCTCTTCTGGCCGACGTCGGCGGTGCAGTCGCCCTGGCGGAACGGAGGCTCCGCGGGCGGCGAGCCGGCTAGCGCTTGAGTTTCTCGAGCAGGACCGGTTGCACGCCTTTCGGGTCTGCCTTGCCCTGACTCTTCTTCATTACCTGCCCCACGAAGAACCCGAGCAGTTTGCTTTCCCCGGCGCGGAAACGTTCGACTTCGCCGGGACAGGCGGCCAGCACTTCGTCGACCCAGCGGCCCAGCGCGTCCACGTCCCCCACTTGAATCAGTCCCAGGCGCTCGGCCACGGCGCGCGGCGCCTCTGAACTGCCGGGCAGCTCGGTATAGACGCGTTTGGCAGCCTGGAGGCTCACCACGCCGTCCTTGACCAGCTCGATCAGTCCGGCCAGTCGGGCCGGTTCGACCTCGAACCTTCCGGTCGTGTTGTAGCCGGAGAGCACCTCCCCCATCACCCAATTGGCGGCCGTCTTTCCCTCGGCGCCGGCCGCGACCACCGCTTCGAAGTAGTCGGCCAGCGGTCGCTCGGCGGCCACCACTTTGGCGTCGTAGGCGGAGATCCCGTACTGCGTGGCCAGGCGTTCACGCTTGGCCTCCGGCAGCTCGGGAAGGGACGCCTGTTGCTCGGCCATCCAGCGTGGCGTCAGCACCAGCGGCGGGAGGTCGGGGTCGGGGAAGTAGCGGTAGTCGTGGCTCTCCTCCTTGGACCGCATCGGCTTGACCTCACCGGTGGCAGCATTGAAGAGCATGGTGACCTGCTCCACCCGCCCGCCTGACTCGAGGATGGCGGTCTGACGGACCCGTTCCGCCTCCAACGCCCGCTCCACGTTGGCGAAGCTGTTCATGTTCTTCACTTCAGCCTTGGTGCCGAGCGTGGTCGAGCCGGCCGGCCTCAGAGAAATGTTGGCGTCGACCCGGAGGCTCCCCTGCTCCATGTTGCAGTCGCTCACTTCGGTGTAGAGCAGGACCTGCTTGAGCGCGGTCAAGTAGGCGCGAGCCTCGGCGGGGCTCCGGAGATCGGGCTCGCTCACAATCTCCACCAGCGGCGTCCCGGCCCGGTTGAGGTCCACGGCGGTAAGACCCGGGAACCGATCGTGGAGCAGCTTCCCCGCGTCTTCCTCGAGGTGGAGCCGGGTAATCCCGATGCCGATGCGGCCGCGATCGGGAGAATCGCAGTGCAGCACCCCACCCGTCGCCAGCGGCTGATCGTATTGGGAGATCTGATAGCCTTTGGGGAGATCGGGATAGAAGTAGTTCTTCCGGGCGAAGACGCTCCGCTCGTTGATGGTGCACCCGAGAGCCAGCGCCGCCTGCACCGCGAGGCGGATGGCCTGGGCGTTGGGCACCGGGAGCGCCCCGGGCAGTCCCAGGCAGACGGGGCAGACGAGGGTGTTGGGCTCGGCCCCGAAACGATTGGGGCAGCCGCAGAACATCTTGCTCTTGGTCAGCAGCTGAACGTGAACCTCGAGGCCGATCACCGTCTCCCAGGCCATCAGCGCACCTCCGCCGTCGCCGAGAGATTTGCTTCCAGGGTGCCGGCGAGTGCCAGGAGGCGGGCCTCCTCGAAGGCGGGGGCGATGAGCTGAGCGCCGATCGGCAAGCCCTTCACCCGGCCAACGGGAAGGCTCAAGGCCGGCAGTCCCGCCAGACTCACAGCACAGACGAAGATGTCGGCCAGATACATCGCCACCGGGTCTTCGACCTTGTCTCCTGCCTTGAACGCCGGCGTCGGCGTGGTGGGAGTGAGGAGGAAGTCGACCCCGTCTTCCCGGAAGGCCCGGCGGAAGTCCTCGGTCAGCAGAGCGCGTACCTGTTGGGCCTTCCGGTAGTAGGCGTCGTAGTACCCGGCGCTCAACACGTAGGTGCCGATGAGAATGCGGCGACGCACCTCGCGGCCGAAGCCCTCGCCGCGGGTGGAGCGATAGAGCGCGGGCAGGTCACCGTCCTGGGGGAGCCAGCGGGGACCGTATCGCACACCGTCGTAGCGAGCCAGGTTGGCGGCCGCCTCGGCCGGGGCCACGATGTAATAGGTGGCGACCGCGTAGCGCGAGTGCGGGAGGCTCACGTCCTTGATGGTGGCCCCCAGTTCGCGCGCGACCTTGGTAACCCGATCCAGTCCGGCCCGGACGCCGGGGTCGAGATCGGCCGGGAAGTATTCTCGCGGCCGCCCGATAGTCACACCGCTCAGACTGCGAGGGACCGGCTCCAGCTTGAGTGCGGGGCGGTCCGCCGTGGTCGCGTCCCTGGGGTCGTGTCCGCTGATGACGCTCAATACCCGGGCGGCGTCGTCGACCTTCTCGCCGAACACACTCACACAGTCGAGCGACGAGCCGAAGGCGACCAGGCCGAAGCGACTGACCCGGCCGTAGGTCGGCTTGACCCCCACGATGCCGCAGAAGCTGGCGGGCTGTCTCACCGAGCCGCCGGTCTCCGATCCCAGCGCCACGGGCACCGCCCCAGCCGCGACCAAGGCCGCGGAACCGCCGGAGGAACCGCCGGGAACCCGCGCGGGGTCCAGGGGATGGCGCACTCGACCGTAGGCGGAGTGCTCGGTGGACGAGCCCATGGCGAATTCGTCGAGGTTGGCCTTGGCCGCGATCATGGCCCCGGCCGCGCGCAGGCGATCCACCACCGTCGCGTTGTAGGGTGACCGATAGCCCTTGAGGATCCGGGAGCCGCAGGTGCTGGGTTGCTCGGTGGTAACGATGTTGTCCTTGAGCGCGATCGGCACTCCGGCCAGCGGGAGCGTGGTCCCGGGTGCGGCACGACGCAGCTGGCCCTCTACCCGCTCGGCCTCCTGATCGAGGAGCGAGGGAGACCAATCCAGAATCGCATTGAGACCGCGGTCGTCGGCCTGCTTCAGCAGTCGGGCGGCCTCGCGGGCGGCCGCCGCCGCCGGGGCACGGCCGCCTCCGACCGCCCGGGCGACGTTGGCGACCGCGCTCATGCGTCCTCCATGGCGCCCAGGCGCGGCACCAGGAAGAACCCCTGGGCGAAATCGGGAGCCATCTCTGCCGGGGGAATCGCCAGCGGAATCGGGCGCACTTCGTCCTCCCGGAGCGCCACGGCATCGGGGCCGGCCAGAAACGGCGGCGCCTTTTCCCCGGCGGGCACCTCGCCGAGCTGGGCCACAAACTCCACGATCCGGGCCAACTGGTTGGTCAGCTCCGGCAGATCCTGCTCGTCCACACCCAACGCGGCCAGCTTGGCCACGTGCAAGACGTCGTCGCGCCCGATCTTCATGCGCTCTCCCAATCGCGCTCGAGTCCGGCGTAGGCCACCAACAGGTGCTTGACGCCGACCTCTTCGTTGTCAAAGGCGACCGCAACCTTGAGGTCGCGGCCGGACCCGGTGAGTCCCTGAATGATGCCGGCGCCAAACCGGCGGTGTCGCACCCGCTCTCCCTTGAGAAACCGCGGGCGGTCCTGACTCTCGTCCTCCACCGCCATGGACGCGGTTGAGGGGGAGCTGACTCGCTCCGACACCCTGCCCTCGGCCCAGCCACTCGACCGGCGCCCGCCTCCGCCCAGCGACCACATCCCGCTGGTGCGCCGCTCCTCCAGGATCCCGGGAGGCAGTGCGGTGAGGAAGCGTGAGGCGCGGGCCGGCCGGAGCTCGCCACCACGACGGCGGGCCCGGGCCCA
>Ga0055432_10000010_pt1 | contig 17926 bp, 16 predicted proteins | sample Browns_ThreeSqA__FD_57727 | JGI IMG/M metagenome (GOLD analysis project Ga0055432, IMG submission 57727) | Wetland microbial communities from the San Francisco Bay, California, USA, that impact long-term carbon sequestration - Browns_ThreeSqA_D1 | ecosystem: Environmental > Aquatic > Marine >...
GCGTGCACCTGCGCTTCCATCGCCTCGAGGCCGAGCTCACCGAGCCGCCGTCCGATGCCGTGCGCGCCCGGGGCGAGCGTCACGCCGTGCAGCCGCGGCTGCAGCGCCTCGCTGTCGGCTTCGTCGCTCGCGCCGTGGTACAGGCCACGCAGCAGTCCGTACTGCGCGTCGCGCACCTGGCGCATGCGGCGCACCACCCGGTTTAGCGGTATGCCGACCCAGACCAGGGCGTGCGAGGCGAGCATCAAGCCGGACTCGATCGCCTCGGGTACAACCTCGGACGCACCGGCTGCGGTCAGGCGCTCGATATCCCTTTCCTGTGCCGCTCGCGCAATCACCGCGAGCGTCGGATTCAGCGCGCGCACGTGCGCGAGCACGCGCTCGGCGGCGGGAATATCGGCGAAGGTGATCACCGCAGCGGCCGCCCGCCCGACGCCCGCCGCGATCAGGGATTCGCGCCGCGTGCAGTCGGCGAAAACCACCGAATCGCCCGCGAGCACCGCTTCGCGTACGCGCTCCGGGTCGAGATCGAGCGCGACGTAACGTACCCTCTCGGCTTCGAGCAGCCGCGCCAGGCGCTGGCCGTTGCGGCCATAGCCGAGCACGATCACATGACGCTCGGTCGCCAGCGATTGCACTGCGACCTGATGCAGCTGCAGGGATCGCATCATCCACTCAGAGCGCGCGAAGCGAAGCACGATGCGGTCGCTCGCGGCAATCACGAACGGCGTCGCGAGCATCGACAGGATCATGGCCGCCAGCAGCGCCTGCGCGAACGGCCCGGGCAGCAGGTCGGCATTGCGCACCAGCGCGAAGAGCACGAAGCCGAACTCGCCGCCTTGCGCAAGCGCGAGCGCGGTGCGCAGCGCCGTGCCCGGCGGCGCACCGAAGGCGCGCGCGAGCAGCCCGATCAGCGCAAGCTTGCCGCCCATGATCCCCACGAGCAGCGCGAGCACGAGCAGCGATGCGTCGGCTACCGTGCGTACATCGAGCATGGCACCGACGGTGATGAAGAACAGGCCGAGAAATACGTCGCGAAACGGCTTGATGTCCTCCTCGACCTGGTAGCGGTATTCGGTCTCCGAGATGAGCATGCCGGCAAGAAAGGCGCCGAGCGCGAGCGACAGCCCGGCGAGGCCGGTCACGAAAGCGAGGCCGAGCGTGATCAGCAACACGTTCAGCACGAAGAGCTCGGTCGAGCGGCGCCGCGCCACCACGCCGAACCAGGCGCGCATCACGCGGGGTCCCGCGAGCACCACGATTGCGAGGACCGCCGCGCCCTTGAGGAGCGCGACGCCAACCTCGCGTCCGATCACATCCGGCGCCTGGCCGAGCGCCGGGACGAGGATGAGCAGCGGGACCACGGCGAGATCCTGGAACAACAGCACGCCGATGATGTCGCGCCCGTGCGGCGTGTCGAGCTCGAGCCGTTCGGCAACGAGCTTCGAGACGATCGCGGTCGACGACATCGCGACGACAGCGCCGAGCGCAAGCCCGGCCTCCCAAGGAAATCCGAGCGCAATCATGAGGGCGACTGTGACTGCGATCGTCGCGAGAACCTGTGTCAGCCCGAGACCGAACACCGCGCGGCGCATCACGCGCAGCTTCGACAGGCTGAACTCCAGCCCGATCGAGAACATCAGGAACACCACGCCGAACTCGGCGAGGTAGTGCGTGGTCGCGGCTTCGGGGAGTGCGCCGAGCGCGTACGGACCGAGCACGAGCCCGGTCGTGAGGTAGCCGACCATCGGCGGCAACGCCAGGCGCCTGCACAGGGCGACGCTCAACACGCTCGCCGCGAGCAGTACCAGTACCGGCTGTAACGCGATGCCCGCGCCGTCCATTTTCAGAGAGGAATCAAAGGGGTTCGGCTATACTTGCCGGCTATGATAAGCGCACCGCGAACGCCCGAACAGTCGGCCAGCAGCGACGTCGAGCACGCGAGCGCTGTGCGCGCGTCCCCTGCGGCGCTCGAGCTCGCTCGGCGTGTGCTGCAGATCGAAGCCGACGCGATTCGCGGCATGATCGAGCGCCTCGACGGGCGTTTTCTGGACGCGGTTTCGCTCGTGCTCGCGCGCAGCGGGCGTGTCGTGGTGAGCGGCATCGGCAAATCCGGTCACGTCGCGCGCAAGATTGCTTCTACTTTGGCGAGCACCGGGACGCCCGCGTACTTCGTACATCCCGCCGAAGCGAGCCACGGCGACCTCGGCATGGTGATGTCCGGAGACGTGTTCATCGGCATCTCCTACTCCGGCGAGAGCGAGGAACTGCTGCACATCGTTCCGCTGCTCAAGCGCCGGGGCGCGAAATTGATCGCATTGACCGGAAACGCGGCATCCACGCTGGCACGCGAGGCGGACGTGCACCTCGATGTGGCGGTGGCGCAGGAAGCCTGCCCGCTCAACCTGGCGCCGACCGCCAGCACGACCGCGTCGCTCGCGCTCGGCGACGCGCTCGCGGTCGCGCTGCTCGACGCGCGCGGCTTTTCGGCCGACGACTTTGCGCGCTCGCATCCGGGCGGCACACTCGGACGCAAGCTGCTCACCCATGTAAGCGACGTGATGCGCACCGGCACGGCGGTGCCCGCCGTGGCGCTCGGCGCGATGCTGCTGGAAGGCGTGATTGAGATCTCGCGCAAGGGCATGGGCATGACAGCGGTCGTCGACGACTCGCAACGCCTCGTCGGCATATTCACCGATGGCGATCTGCGGCGCAGTCTCGAGCGCGATGTCAACCTGCGCGCAACTCGCATCGAAGAAGTGATGACGCGCAGCCCGCGCAGCGTGCGGCCGGAGGCGCTCGCCGCAGAAGCGGTCGAGATGATGGAGCGGACCAAGTCTACGCAGATTCCTGTGGTCGACGCCGAAGGGCATCTGGTCGGCGCGCTCAACATCCACGACCTGTTCCGCTCGAAGGTCGTCTGATCGCGTGAGCGCGGCCTCTGCAGTACCACTGTCGCCCGACGCTCTCGAACGGGCCAAGCGGGTGCGTCTGATGGTCTTCGACGTCGACGGCGTGCTCACCGACGGGCGGCTTTGGTACGGCCCCGAGGGCGAGACGCTCAAGGTGTTTCACGTGGCCGACGGTCACGGCATGAAGATGCTGGCCGCGAGCGGCGTAGTCACCGCTCTGTTGAGCGGACGGCGCTCGGCGGCGGTCGAGCGCAGGGGAGTCGAGCTCGGCATCGCGCACGTGCTGCAGGGCATCGAAGACAAGCGCCCGGCGTTCGAGCGACTTCTTGCGCAGGTCGGCGTCGGCGCCGAGGCGGCTGGCTTCATGGGCGACGAACTGGTCGATCTGCCGGTGATGACGTGCTGTGGGTTCGCCTGTGCGCCGGGCGAGGCACCCGAATTCGTGCGCCGCCACGCGCAGTATGTGACGCGCGCGCCGGCCGGGGGCGGCGCGGTGCGTGAATTGTGCGATCTGCTGATGCAAGCGCAGGGCACGCTTGCGGCACGGCTCGCGGCCTACGTCGCATGACCGCGGTCGCACCGACCCGGCTGTTTCCGCTGCTTGTGGCGCTGGTGCTCGCGGTGTTGAGCTACGCACTCGAACGCGCCGTGCGCGAAGGTCCTCTGCGCCCCGAGCCGCGACGGCACGATCCCGATTACATCGTCGATCGGCTCGTGCGCACGGCCTACAGCAGTGATGGAACCGTCGAATCGCGCATCTCGGCGGACAAGGTCACGCATTATCCGGACGACGGAACCACGGACGTGAGCGAGCCTCGGATTACGCTTTCGCAGCCCGGCCGCCCGCACTATCAAGGGCGCGCCGAGCGCGCGTCCGTCGCCGACGACGGCGAAGAGGTCTTCCTGTATGGCAACGTGGTGATCATCCGGGAACCCGACGCGGAACGAGCGGAAGCGCGACTGGCAACGGATTTCCTGCATGTCCTCGGTGGCCCGGCCATCGCGCGCTCCGACCTCGAGGTTCGCCTGCGCGAAGGCAGCCGCCAGCTCTCGGGCCGGGGCATGGAGTACCACCACGATCGCGGGCTGTTTCTCCTGCGCGACAAGGTGCGCGGCCGCTTCGAGAGCACACCGCCGGAGCGCAAGTGAGCTCGAGCCCGCGCCGCAGGCCGCTCCTCGTCGGCGCCACCGCGCTCGGCGTGCTGCTCGCCGTGCCGCTGCCGGCAGCGGCGGAAAAGGCGGATCGCGACAAACCGCTGCAGATTGAGGCGAACCGCATGAGCGCGGACGACATCCGCAAAGTTGCGACATTCGAGGGAGAAGTCGTTCTGACCAAGGGCACGATCCGCATGACTGCGGAGCGTATCGTCGTCACCGAAGGCGAACAGGGCTTTCATCAAGCGACCGCGACCGGCACTCCGGTGCGATTCCGCCAGCGCCTGGACTCGAAGGACGGCAAGGAAGCCGTGTGGGTCGACGGCGAGGCGCTGCGCGCCGAATACAGCGAGCGGACCGAAAGGGTCGAGCTGTTCGAGCAGGCACGCGTCACGCGCGATCGTGACGAGGTGCGCGGCGAGTACATCCTGTACGACCAGCGCACGGAGTTCTTCTCGGTGCGCGCCGGCAAGGACACGACCTCGGGCCGCGTACGCGCGATCATTCAGCCGAAATCGACCGCCGAGCGGCCGGCCGGCGAAGCGCCCGCAAAGCCCGCGGCAGCGCCTTTCACGCCCGCCGCGCCCGCCACACAATGAGCCTTCTGCGCGCGGAAAACCTGCGCAAGCGCTACAAGGGCCGCAGCGTGGTGCAGGATGTCGCGCTCGAGGTTTCGAGTGGCGAAGTCGTCGGCCTGCTCGGCCCGAACGGCGCCGGCAAGACGACCTGCTTCTACATGATCGTCGGCCTGATCGCGGTCGACGCCGGACGCATCGAACTCGACGGCACGGAGCTGACCCACCTGCCGATCCATCGCCGCGCGCGCCTCGGCATTTCCTACCTGCCGCAGGAGAACTCCGTGTTTCGGCGCCTGAGCGTCGAGGACAACGTGCAGGCGATTCTCGAGCTGCAGAACGTTGCCGAGGAAGAGATGGAATCACGCCTGGTCGAGCTGCTCGAGGACCTGGGCATCGCCCATTTGCGCAAGCACACCGCCCTCTCGCTCTCGGGCGGCGAGCGCAGGCGCCTCGAGATCGCGCGCGCCCTCGGTACCCGCCCGACATTCATCCTGCTCGATGAACCCTTCGCCGGGGTGGACCCGATCGCGGTGCTCGACATTCAGCGCATCATCCGCTTTCTCAAGGAACGCGGCATCGGCGTGCTCATCACGGATCACAATGTGCGCGAGACGCTCGGCATCTGCGACCGCGCGTACATCATCAACGAGGGCGCCGTTCTCGCCTCGGGTCATCCCGAGGAGATCGTCTACAATGAGCACGTTCGCCGCGTCTATCTCGGCGAGCATTTCCGCATGTGACGAGCGAGCAGCGCCGTCTCCCGCCATGAAGCCAACGCTTCAATTTCGGCTCTCCCAGCACCTCACGCTCACGCCGCAGCTGCAGCAGTCGATTCGGCTCCTGCAGCTCTCGACGGTCGAGCTCAATCAGGAGATCGAACGCATCCTGATGGAGAACCCGATCCTGGAGCGTGACGAGGCGGACGGCGGATCGGGTCCGGTGGCCCCGCCCCCGGATGAGAGCGCACCCTCGGCGGCAGCGCAGGACACGGCGGCCGAAGACGCGCAGACGGAATCGCAGGCTGGCGCGATCGCAGCCGACGGCTGGCCGGGCGAGGCGTCGGCGTCCTGGCGCTCGAACGACGACGAGGAAAGTGACCGCAGCTTCAGTGCACCGGACCTGCCCACGCTGCGTGATCACCTCAACACGCAGCTTTCGCTAACCAATCTCGGCGAGCGCGACCGGGCGCTGGTCGAGCTGCTGATCGACGCGCTCGACGAGGACGGCTACCTGACCCAGAGCCTGGAGGAGATCGGCGAACTGCTCTCGCCAGAGGCCGGCGTCGATCTCGACGAGCTGGCGATCGCGCTGCGCCACCTGCAGAACTTCGATCCGTCGGGTGTCGGCGCACGCTCTCCGGGCGAGTGCCTGGCGCTGCAGATCCGCGCGCGCCGCGCGCCGGCGGGCGATTCGGCCGCTGCGCAGTACGACGCGCTGCGCAAGCTCGCGCTCGATATCGCCGAGCATCATCTGGAGTTGCTCGCCAAGCGCGATCTCGTGCGGCTGAAATCCGCGACCCGTGCAAGCGACGATGCGCTGCGCGCAGCGCAGCAGCTCATCCGCAGCCTCAATCCGCGCCCGGGCGCGGCGTTCGCCCGCGTCGAGACGCGCTATGTGGTGCCCGACGTCACGGTGCGCAAGGTGCGCAATGTCTGGCGGGCGAGCCTGAACGCGGAAGCGATGCCGCGTCTGCGCGTCAACCGACTGTACGCCGAGCTTGCGGCGAGTGCGCGTGGCGCCAATACCCTGTCGACCCAGCTCCAGGAAGCGCGCTGGCTGATCAAGAACGTGCAGCAGCGCTTCGAAACGATATTGCGGGTCTCGCAGGCGATCGTCGACCGACAGCGCCATTTCCTCGAGCACGGCGAGGTCGCCATGCGCCCGCTGGTGCTGCGTGAAATCGCCGAAACCCTGGGCCTGCACGAGAGCACGATCTCGCGCGTGACGACGCAGAAATTCATGGCGACGCCGCGCGGTACTTTCGAGCTGAAGTATTTTTTCGGCAGTCACGTGGCGACCGACACGGGCGGGGCGGCATCCTCGACGGCAATTCGCGCCCTCATCAAGCAGCTCGTCGCGGAGGAGGATGCGCGCTCGCCGCTCTCCGACGGCCGCATCTCGCAAATTCTCGGCGAGCAGGGTATCGTGGTCGCGCGCAGAACGATCGCAAAATATCGTGAATCCTTGCAGATACCCCCGGTCAGCCAGCGCAAGGGGCTGTAGGCTGTGCCGCTGGCGCCGAGCGAGCCCTCGGCCGCACCCGTCGATCCAGAGGAGATCCCGATGAACCTGAACGTGAGTGGACATCGCCTCGAAGTCACCCCCGCCATCCGCGCCTACGTAGACGGCAAGCTCGAGCGCGTCAGACGGCATTTCGACCACGTCATCGACGCTCAGGTGATCCTCTCCGTGGGCAAATTGCAGCAGAAGGCGGAGGTCACGCTGCACATGCGCGGCAAGGACCTGCATTGCGCCGCGAGCGATCCCGACCTGTACGCCGCGATTGATCGCCTGATCGACAAGCTTGATCGGCAGGTCCTCAAGCACAAGGGCAAGCGCTATGCGCCCGCGCATGATGCACTCAAGAACCGTGCCGCCGAGGCTTGATCCGGTCGTGCCTCGCGCGGGCCACCACGGGGCTTTCGGGAACGCCCGATGGGCTATAATCCGCGCCCTCTGAAATTCGCCTCCGCCGGACGCGGATCCCGCGCGCACGAATTCCGCGCCCGGCCGGCGTCCGGCACGAAACCCCTATGAGTCTCGTCGCACAGCTGCTTCCTCAGGCGAACGTGGTGCTCGACCTCGCGGTCTCGAGCAAGAAGCGGCTGTTCGAGCAGATCGGTCTGCTGTTCGAGAATAATCATGGCCTTGCGCGCAACATCGTCTTCGACAGTCTGTTCGCGCGCGAACGCCTCGGCTCGACCGGCCTGGGGCAGGAAGTCGCCATCCCGCATGGGCGCATCAAGGGATTGAAGGAGGCGCTGGGCGCGTTTGTCCGCCTCGAGCAGCCGGTGCCGTTCGACGCGCCCGACGGCCAGCCCGTGCGGCTCGTTTTCATCCTGCTGGTACCGGAACAGGCGACGGAGAAGCACCTGCAGATTCTTTCCGAGCTCGCACAGATGTTCAGCGATCGCTCGCTGCGCGAGCAGATGGTGGGCGCAGCTGACGCGGAAGCGCTGCACAAGCTGATCGCCACCTGGCAACCGGATGTCCCAGGTCAACATCGCGCGGTTGCATGAAGACAACGGCTCCGCCCTCTCCCTCGAATGGGTCGCGGGGCGAGACGGCGACGGCGCACTACGCAGCGAGGCCGCGAGCGCAGCCGCGCTGATCGGCCACCTCAACCTGACGCACCCCAACGCCGTACAGGTGCTGGGCGCTTTCGAAGCCGAGCTGCTCGGCGCCGACACTGCGGCGCGCACCGCATTTGCGGCACGCCTATTCCACGCCTCAACTCAGGCGGTGGTCGTGGCCGATGGCATCGCGCCGACTGACGAGATGCTAAGGCGTGCGAATGAGTCCCACACACCGCTTTTCGTCACGCGGCTCGGCGCGGCCGAGGTCATCGAGAAGCTGACACGCTACCTGGTCAAGGCGCTCGCCGAGCGCACCGAACGCCATGGTGTATTCATGGACGTGCTCGGACTCGGCGTGCTGATTACGGGTGAGTCGGGCGTCGGCAAAAGCGAGCTCGGGCTCGAGCTGATCAGCCGTGGACATGGTCTGGTCGCCGATGACGTGGTGGAGATCGCGCATATCGCGGCCAACACGCTCGAAGGCCGCTGCCCTCCGATGCTGAAAGACTTCATCGAGGTCCGTGGCCTGGGTTTGCTCAACATGCGCACGATCTTCGGCGAGACGGCGGTGCGACGGAAGATGAAGCTCAAGCTGATCGCGCATCTTGAGAAACCTTCGCAGGGCGGGCAGGATTCGGTCGGGCGGCTGCCGCTCTCAGAGCTGTCCGAGGAGATTTTCGGCGTCACCGTGCGCAAGGTCATCATACCGGTCGCCGCCGGGCGCAACCTCGCGGTGCTGCTCGAGGCGGCGGTTCGCAACTATATTCTGCAGCTGCGCGGCGTCGATTCGACCGCCGAGTTCCTGCAGCGGCAAAGGCTGGCGCTGAAGAACGGACGTTGACGCGCAGGGGCCAGGGGCTGCGCTCCCCTGCGCCCGGACGCGGCGATCGACGACGCCACGCGGATTCCTGCAGCCATCATGCAGCTCGTACTGGTCAGCGGCCTTTCCGGATCCGGCAAGAGCGTCGTGCTCAAGGCACTCGAGGACGACGGCTATTACTGCGTCGACAATCTTCCGGCGACCCTGCTCGGTGACGTCAGCGCATTTCTCGCCGATGCCGGCCACCTCCGCGTCGCCGTCAGCGTCGATGCGCGCAGCACGGCGCTCGCCTCCCTGCCCGAACGCATCGCCGCAGTGCGCGCGCGCGGCGTCGATTGCCGCCTGCTTTTTCTCGAAGCGTCCTCGCAGACGTTGCTGCGACGGTTTTCGGAGACGCGCCGGCGTCACCCGCTGCTCGGCCCGACGCGCACGCTCGCCGAGGCGATCGAGCACGAGCGCAGCCTGCTCGCCGATGTCGCCGAACTCGGCGAGCGGATCGACACGAGCGAGGTGCGTGCGCAGGATTTGCGGCGCTGGGTGCGGTCGCTGCTTGCGCTGAGCGGCGGCGCGCCCTTGCTGCTGATCGAATCCTTCGCCTTCCGCGACGGGCTGCCGCTCGATGCAGACTGGGTCGCGGACGTCCGCATGCTTCCCAACCCGCACTACGTCGAGGCGCTGCGCCCGCTCACCGGTCTCGATGCGCCGGTCGTCGAGTTCCTCGCCCGCGAAGAGTCGGTGCAGCGGATGATCACCGAGCTGTGCACGCTGTTCGAGCGCTGGCTGCCCGAGATCCTGCGCGAAAACCGCAGCACGCTGACGATCGCCATCGGCTGCACGGGCGGGCGGCACCGCTCGGTGTACATCGCGGAGTGCCTGGCGCAGGCGATGCGCGGGCACGGGCAGGTGCTCGTGCGCCACCGGGCGCTGGCGCGTGCCGCCGCCGCGGATGCGGGATGAGCGCGACCCGCCTCGACGACCTCGCCCTGTTCCCCCTGCAAACGGTGCTGTTCCCGGGCGGGTTGCTGCCGTTGCGCCTGTTCGAGCAGCGCTACCTCGAAATGGCCAAGATCTGCCTGCGTGAAGAGCAGCCGTTCGGCGTCTGCCGAATCCGCGAGGGCCATGAAGTCGGGACGCCAGCAATGCCGGAAGATGTAGGCTGCCTTGCCCGCATCGCGCGCTGGGACATGGCGCAGCTTGGCGTACTCAATGTCCTTGCGCGAGGCGAGCGCCGTTTCCGCATCCTCGAGCGCCGCGTCGAGCCAAGCGGCCTGGCGCGCGCTTGTGTCGAGCTGCTTGCCGAGGAACGGGATGCCGCAGTTCCGGATGATCTTCAGAGCTGCGTGAAATTTCTGCGCGCGATCGTCGAGCAGGCAGACGCTGTTCCCCTGGAGCAGCCGGCGCGCTACGAGTCCTGCGTCTGGGTCAGCGCGCGGCTCGCGGAACGCCTTCCGCTTCCGCTCGAGCTCAAGCAGGCGCTGCTGGAAACCGACGACGGCGCACAGCGCCTCGCGCGGCTGGCGGCGGCGCTGGCGAAGTTGGGCGCGCGCTTCGCCCGTTGAGCAGGGCACGCAGCAGACGCGCGACCGGCGCGGGTTGCGCCGCGCGCAGTGCTTGTACAAGCGGCATCCAGCGTGCGTGCGGCAGCCTGCCCGGGGGCAATGCCACGTATCGGCACTCGACCGGCTGTACTTGAAGTCGAAAATGAGTGAAGCCATGCTCAAAAGTGGCGCATTCCGTGATTTGCTGCGGCGGTGCACCGAGCATGCGGCGCACTGTGTCATCGACGTTGCGCTGCGACGCAAGGCGCGGCAGCGCCCACAGTCCGCCCCACAGACCCTCGGCGGGCCTGCGCTCGAGCAGCACGCGCCCGCCATGGAGTGCGACCAGCCAGCGCTCGCGGCGCAACGGTCGTTCGCGGCGCGGGCGCGGCGCGGGCAGCTCTGCCACCCGGTCATCGCACAACGCGACGCACTGCGTGCGCAGGGGACAGTGCGCACACTGCGGCCGCGCGCGCGTACAGACGGTCGCGCCGAGATCCATCAACCCCTGGGTGTACGTTTCGATCGCACGGCGTGGCAGGAGCGACTCGGCGAGCGTCCAGAGCCGGGCCGCCACGGCGGCGTCGCCCGGATAGCCGTCTACCCCGAAGCAGCGCGCGAGCAATCGCTTGACGTTGCCGTCCAGAATCGCTGCCCTGCGACCGAAAGCGAACGCCGCAATCGCGCCCGCCGTGGAGCGGCCAATGCCGGGCAGCTCGGCGAGGCCTTCGACAGTGTCGGGGAAGCGGCCGCGCCCTTGCCGCGCAACAGCCCGCGCGGCGCGGTGCAGATTACGCGCTCGCGCGTAATAGCCCAGGCCGCTCCAAAGCCGGAGCACGTCGTGCTGCGACGCCTGCGCAAGGCTGTGCACGTCGGGAAACTTCGCAACGAAGCGCTGGTAGTATGGAATCACTGCCCCGACCTGCGTTTGCTGCAGCATGATCTCGGAAAGCCAGATGCGGTACGGATCGCGCGTGCCCTGCCAGGGCAGGTCGCGGCGCCCGGCGCGGCGCTGCCAGGCAACGAGGGTTCTCGAAAAGCGGCTCAGGGCAGAAAGTTGCACGGCGGCGCGCAGTTTGACGGCCTCTGGCGCGCGCGGCAACATGCCTCCCTACGCGCGCCTGCGCATCGGGCGCATCGCCATGCATCAGGAAGCCGCCCATGAACCGACCCGTCGAAAACGCCATCCGCAGCCCGGTCGAGCATGTTCGCAAGTACCACGGCGAGCTGCAGGAGATCCGGCGCGACATCCACGCCCATCCCGAGCTTGGCTTTCAGGAGAAGCGGACCTCGGAGGTCGTTGCCGAGAAGCTCGCAGCCTGGGGCATCGAAGCCCACCGCGGAATCGCCAAGACGGGCGTGGTCGGCGTGATCGAGGGGCGCAGCCGCACCAGCGGGCGCGCAGTGGGTTTGCGTGCCGACATGGACTGCCTGCCGATGCACGAACTCGGCAACGTCCCGCACCGCTCCCGGCACGAAGGCCGCATGCACGCCTGCGGGCACGACGGCCACACGACGATGCTGCTCGGCTGCGGCCGCTACCTGGCAGAGACGCGCAATTTCAACGGCACGGTTTACTTGATCTTTCAGCCTGCGGAAGAAGGCGGCGGCGGCGGCCAGGTGATGGTGAAGGAGGGGTTGTTCGAGCGCTTCCCGGCGAACGAAGTGTATGCGCTGCATAACTGGCCGGGGCTCGCGCCCGGGCAGATCGCGGTGCGGCCGGGTCCGATGATGGCCGCGACCGACGAGATCCAGATTACCGTGAGCGGCCGCGGCGGACACGGCGCCATGCCGCACCTGACGGCCGATCCGGTGGTCGCGACCGCGCACATCATCAGCGCGCTGCAGACCATCGCCAGCCGCAACACCAACCCTGTCGACGCCGTCGTGGTGAGCGTGTGCTCGATGCAGACCAGCCAGCTCGGTGCGTTCAACGTCATTCCCGAGTCCGTCAAGCTGGTGGGCACGGTGCGCAGCTTCAGGCCTGAGACGCGCGAGCTCGCCGAGCGACGCGTGCGCGAGATTGTCACCGGGATCGCCGGCTCGCTCGGCGCAAGTGCGGTGGTCGATTACCGCCACGGTTATCCGGCGACGGTCAACAGCGAGCGGGAAGCCGAGTTCGCCGCGCGCGTCGGCGAGCGCATCTTCGGCGCAGCGAACGTTCACCGCGATGCCGACCCGACGATGGGCGGAGAGGACTTTTCCTATATGCTGCAGGCGCGACCCGGCGCCTATGTCTGGCTCGGCCAGGGCGGCGGACCGCTCGGCTGCTCGCTGCATAACGCGAATTACGATTTCAACGACGATGTCATTCCGCTGGGCGCGGGCTATCTTGCGGCGCTGGCCGAGACAGCGTTGCCGCTCGGCTGAATTCGGGGACGAAGACCTACGCGCGCGGAACGGCCTGCTTGCCGGGCTCCACGGGCGGACAAACTGAGCTAGGCGCCCGCATGGCCGCCCGCCATGCGGTCGCGGAGAAACGGATCTGCCCCGCTACTTGCCGAACAGGCCTTTCAGCTTGTCGATCGGCGAGGCCGCCGCGCCGCCAGCCTGCCGGCCCGTGATCTGCTCGGTGATCTTCGACTTCGCCAAGGCGGTGGCCACTGCGCCGTAGTCGACCTCGTACTTCATCGCATCGAACGGCCCTACGAGCCTGACCGGGACGGTGACGCCGTTCAGCTCCGTGAGACCCTCGCCACCCTGCCCTTTGGCGGTCGCGACGATCGTAGGCTTGGCGAGATAGTTGATCTGCGAATTGCCGATGTCGATGTCTCCCGCGCCGGCCAGCCGGAACAGCGGCGCCTTGCCCTGCAGATCATTGTTGTGCGCGACGCCGTTCTGGATGTTGAAGCTTCCGCTCAGTTCGGAGAAATCGGTCTTCTTGCCGCCTTCCGCGAGCTGCTGCCGCGCCCCCTTCGAGCCCAGTACCGCCTTCGCCTTGCGCAGAGTCTCGGCGAGGTCGATGCCTTTGATCGCGCCGTCACGCAGATGAACGCGCGCCGTTCCGGCGAGCGCCTTCTTCATCGCGCCGACCGTGCCGCCGGCAGTCCGTACGTCGAGCGCCACGTTGCCGCGGCCCTCCATCGCATCCTTGCGCGCCACGTCCCGCAGCAGCGGTCCCACGGAAACGTTGCTGAGTGTTTCCTTGAGCGTGACGCGGTTGCCGTTGGCGTCGGCGCTCAATGCGCCAGACACCGCTCCTTCGTACAGTTTTGCCGAATGCGGACTGACTTCGAGACGGCCGTTTTCGAGGCTGATCTGGGCCATCACGTCGGCCAGCTTGGCGTTCTCGACCTGCAGGGCGCCCACGCGCACCCGCCCCTTGGCGCTGATGCCCTTCAGCCCGGACAGATCGACTTTGGGATCCGTGCCTCCTGCCCCACCGCCGCCCGTCCCGCTGGCGCCCTTGCCGCCGCCCCCGGCGGCAGGCTTGCCGAGGTAGCGATCGAGGTTGAGGCGATCCGCATCGACGTCGAAGGTGTAGAACGGCGGCGAGAACTTCGCCAGCCCAAGCTTTGCCTTGAGGTTCGTTTCGTCGAACCTGGAAGTCAGATCCGCCTGCAGCGTTTCCTTCTCCAGGTTGGCCTGTAGGGTTCCGTTTAGCGGCACGCTTACAGACTTCATCGGCAGCGACGGGTCGGTGAGGTCGAGCTGCGCCGCGATCCTGCCGATCTTGAGCGCCTTCGCCGAGCCCTCCACGCCGGAAAGCTTGAGCGTGCCGTTCGCGCTGCGCTGCGGACTTTTCAGCGTGAACTGCCCGTCGACCGACTCGCCGCTCGCCCTGTCGGGCGCGATCGCCAGCTTGGGCGCCGTGACCTTCGCTTCGAATGCATCCTTTGCGCGACTGCCCTTCGCATTCAACGCGAATCCGCTCACGGCGTAGGTCTGCGCAGCCGGATCCGCCGCGACATCCCCTTTCAGCGTCAGCAGCAGGCCGGAGATTCCAGCCGCAGCGCCCTCCACCTTCGCGTCCAGGCCCGAGAGTGCAAACGATTTCTTGGCCAGATTGAAGCGGTAGCCGCCGCTCAGCGCGATGCGGGCATCGGCCGCCGGCGCGCCGCTCTTCACCTGCGCGGAAAGCTCGAACGTTCCCGGGCTGTCGTCCGCGATGCGGCCGGTGCGCAGGTTGAGGTCGGATACGTCGACCGCCTGTCCGCTGCCTGCGTCGCGATAGCTGATCGACGAGCGTTCGACGCGCACGCCGCCGATGTCGAAGCGCACCGCACCGGGCTCCGTCGGCGCTTTCTGCGCAGCCGGCTTGTCCTTTGCCGGGGCGGGCGTTCCGAGCAGATCGTCGAAATTGAAGCGCCCCGCCTTGTCGCGCGTCACGCTCGCCTTGAGTCCGTCGAGGCGCACCCCGCTGACCACGATCTGCTTGGACAGCAGCGGCATGACAGCCACCGAAACATGTGCCGACTCGAGTCCGACGAAAGTCGTCTTGCCATCGCGCTCGGAGAGCGACGCACGCCCGATCGAAGCGCCGATGCTCGGCCAAAAAGCAACGGCGAGGTCTCCCTCGAGCTTCAAGCTGCGGCCCGTCTTCGCCTGAACGGTGCGCTCGATCTCGCCCTTCAGCGCGTTCGCGTCGAACAGCATGGCCACGGCGATCGCGCCGACCACCAGGAGCACGACGACACCGCCGAGCGCGTACAGAACAATGCGCAATCCCTTCATGAAGCCCTCCGCGTAACGTTGGTGACACCGAACGGCACATGTCCCGAGGCCACGTGCTGGCGCGCGGACTCGATGTGCCCACGCTGGTCGTCAAAATAGAAGTCGGGCTCGAAGGCCTTGAGAAACGCACCTTTGTCGAGCCCGCCGAGAAACAGCGCCTCGTCGACGCCGATGTTCCAGTCCATCAGGGTGCGCACCGCTCTCTCGTGCGCGGGCGCACTGCGTGCAGTCACCAGCGCCGTTCGGATGCGCATCGGCACCTCAGTGCCGGCGGCCAGCTGCAGGCGGTGCAGCGCCTCGAGCAAAGGTTTGAACGGTCCGGGCGGCAGCGGCCGCAGCGCATGCACGGTTTCATGCGCCGTGAACGCCTCGAGCCCCCCGTCCTGGAACACGCGCTCGGCTTCGTCGGAAAACAGCACCGCGTCGCCGTCGAACGCGATGCGCACTTCGTCGGCATGGCGCTCTGCCGCCTGCGCCGACTCGGGAATGACCCGCGCAGCCGGTACTCGCGCTTCGAGCGCGCTCATCACGTCCTGCTCGTTCGCCGAGAGGAACAGATTCGCCTGCAGCGCGTCGAGGTAGCGGTACGGCGGCCGCCCCCGGGTAAACACGCCACGCTCCAGCTTCAGCCCGGCGCGCTGCGCCGAGCGGAACACGCGCAAGCCGCTCACCGGATCGTTCTTCGACAGGATCACCACTTCGACGCGCTGCGTCTCGACCGTGTTGAAGGCAAGCAGCTTCTTCACCAGCGCGAACGCGACGCCGGTGCGCGCCGGCACGTCCATGCGCGCGAACTGCAGGTCGATGTATGCGCGCTCGCCCTGCGCGTCGAAAACGCGGTTTTCGTCCTCGAAGTCGAACAACGCGCGGGACGAAATGGCGACGACAAGTTTGCCTTCAAAGGAGACCGGCATGTGCGTGGTTCGGCCCGGTTCCGGAACGAGTCGGGATTCTAGCGGATCATCCAGAGAGGAGCCTTGCAGCGGCACGAGCGATTCGCCATCGCCTCGGAACTGGGCTATCTTGAAACATTGAGGTTAAATAGTTCGTATTGCGCAAGTTCATGAAACGACGGCGTATCGAGACGATCCTCGTCGGATTCGAGCAGTGGCTCGCCTCGAGCCGGGTGATCGGAGGATGAGGGCCCGATGCTGCGCCGCCTGCTGAAAGCTATTCGCCCGGGAAAGGCGTCCGCGGCTGCGTCGGCGGCGATGGAGCACTGGCGGCGCAACGACCTGGCCGCGGCGCAACAGTCCTTTCGGCAGGCCCTCGCGGAACGGCCGTCCGACGCCACGATTCTCGCAAACCTCGGCCTGGTCCTTCTCGAGGCGGGATCCCGCGATGAAGGCCTGGGCCTGCTGCAGCGTGCGAGCGAGGCGGATCCGGACAATCTCGGCGTACGCGGCAAGCTGGCGCGCGCGCTCCTCGCGGCGCGCCGTGTACGCGAAGGTATCGATGCCTATCGCGAACTGTTGCGGCGCGACCCGGCCAACGCGCGGGCGCGGGCGGAAGTCCTGCAGCCGCTGCTCGATGGCTGCGAGTGGGAAATCCTGGAAGAGCACATCGCTGCGCTCACCCGGGCGGTGCACGAATCACCGCGCCCCGCATGGGTGCAGCGCATTCCGCCGTTCGTGTCGCTCGCCTTGCCGCTCGCGCCGGATGCGCAGCGCGACATCGCGGTCGCGGCGTCCAGGGCGATCGCACAGAGGGTCGCGTCGCTGCCGCGACCGCGGCGCGGTCCGCGCGAGAAGCGTGCGCGGCTTCGCATCGGCTACGTTTCCGCCGATTTCTATCACCACGCGACGGCGCACCTCGCTGCCCGCCTGTTCGAGCTGCACGACCGCGAACGCTTCGAGATCTTCGCCTATTGCCACAGTCCGGACGACGGCAGCGACTATCGCCGCCGCGTGATCAAGGCTTTCGATCGCTTCAACGACGTGCGCACGCTGTCGTTCGACGCAGTCGCGGCGCGGATCGCGCAGGACGACGTCGACATTCTGGTCGATCTCAAGGGGCACACGGCGCGCAGTCGGCTCGAGATCTTCGCCCTGCGGCCGGCCCCGGTGCAGGTCACCTACCTGGGATTTCCAGGCACGGTCGGCGCCGATTTCATCGATTATGCGATCGCCGATAACGTCGTGGTTCCGGATGGCGATCTCGCTCACTACACCGAGAAAGTCGTCCGCCTGGCGGGCTCCTACCAGATCAACGATCGGCTGCAGCCGGTCGCAACCGAAGTGCCATCGCGCGAGGCGCTCGGGCTGCCGCCGCAGGCTTTCGTCTTCTGCTCGTTCTGCCGCCACTTCAAGATCGAGCCGGTGATGTTCGCCGCGTGGATGCGAATACTTGCCGCCGTTCCCGGAAGCGTGCTGTGGCTGCTGCAAGGTGCTGGCGCCGCGCGCCTGCGCGAGGCCGCAGGCCGCGCTGGCGTCGATCCCGCGCGGCTGGTATTCGCGCCAGGGGTGCAGAAGGCGGAGCATCTTGCGCGCCACCGTGCCGCAGATCTCATGCTCGACACGCGCCTCTACAACGGCCACACCACGACCAGCGACGCGCTGTGGACCGGCCTGCCGGTCGTGACGGTACCGGGCGCGACTTTCGCCTCACGGGTAAGCGCAAGCCTGCTGCGCGCGGTGGACGTTGCGGAAGGGATCATGCCGGATCTCGCGGAGTACGAGCGCAGCGCGATTTCCCTCGCGCGCGACAACGAGCGTCTTGCGAGGCTCAAGCGCAAGGTCGAAGCAAACCGCCTGACGACCCCGCTGTTCGACACCGCAGCCTCGACGCGGCGCCTCGAGCGCGCCTACGAAGGCATGTGGCAGCGCCATCTGGCGGCACAGCCGGCCGCGCAGTTCGACATCGACTGACCAGATCCTCGGGAGCGGAACGGATGGCTGGAGCGGGTGAAGGGAATCGAACCCTCGTATGCAGCTTGGGAAGCTGCCGTTCTGCC
>Ga0055432_10000015_pt1 | contig 16202 bp, 15 predicted proteins | sample Browns_ThreeSqA__FD_57727 | JGI IMG/M metagenome (GOLD analysis project Ga0055432, IMG submission 57727) | Wetland microbial communities from the San Francisco Bay, California, USA, that impact long-term carbon sequestration - Browns_ThreeSqA_D1 | ecosystem: Environmental > Aquatic > Marine >...
CGCAGCAGGCGCGGATCGCCGCGCACGTTCACCGGCTGGCCGTCGAGCTCGGCTTCCTCGTAGCGCGCGCACTCTTCGGCCGCGAGCGCGAGCAGGTCGACCTCCTCCACCGCGTCGAGCTGCTCGACCGCATCCAGCCGGCTGGCGAGCAGAATCTCGTCGATCAGCGCATCGAGCTCGGCGATGTCCTGTTCCAGCGCCTGGCGTCGGGCCGGCGGTACATGGTCCTTCATGAGCTCGATCGCCATGCGAATGCGCGTGAGCGGCGTGCGCAGCTCGTGCGACGCGTTCGCGAGCAGCGACTTGTGCGCCCCCATCAACGCCTCGATTCGCGCTGCCGCCTTGTTGAAGCTCTCTGCCAGCTGCGCCACTTCGTCGCGTCCCTCTACTTTCACGCGCGCCGCGAGCTCGCCCGCGCCGAGCGATTCGACTCCGCGCTGCAGGTTCTCGAGCCTGCGCGTGAGGCGGCGTACGACTGGATAGGCGCCGATCGCGACGGCGAGCGCAAGCAAACCGAGCGTAATGAACAGGCCGAGCGCCGGATGCGGCCGGTTGCGCGGCGTGCGCGCCATCAGCCAGCGTCCATCGGGCAGGCGCAGCGCCCAGGCCGGTCGACCGCTCAGATCACGCACCCAGCCGCCCGTCTCGAGGTCGGCGCCCGGCTGCGGCAGCGGCCGGCCGACGCGCGCGAGCGGCAGGCGTTCGGCGCTGTACAGGGTGACGTCGGCTTGCAAGTTGGCCGCAAGCCGCTCGAGCGCCGCCTGTTGCTCTGCGCGCGGCGCACCCGGCGGCGGCAGCGCGTTCTGCGCGAGCGTCGAGGCGACCTCGAAGGCGCGGCCCGCGGGCCCGCGATCCGACGTCTGCCGCCAGAGGAATCCCGCGGCGAGCGCGAGCGTGATCACGCTCGCCAGTACCGCGAAGTAGATGCGCAGGTAGAGCCGGCGCATCAGTCCTGCGCCTTGGCGAACACGTAGCCCGCGCCGCGCACCGTGAGGACGCGGCGCGGCTTCTTGGGGTCGTCCTCGATCGCCGCGCGGATGCGCGAAACATGCACGTCGATCGAGCGATCAAAGGCCTCCAGCGGCTCGCCCTTCATCAGATCCATCAGCGCGTCGCGCGTCATCACGCGCCCCGCGTGCTCGGCGAGCGTCAGCAGCAGCGCATACTGATAGGCGGTGAGCTCCGCCGGTCTGCCGTCCACGCGCACTGCGCGCGCCGCGCGGTCGATCTCGAGGCGGCCGTAGCGCAGCACCTCGCCGCTCTGCGCGCCCGCGCTGCGCCGGCGCAGGATCGCGCGCAGCCGCGCCAGCAGCTCGCGCGGCTCGAACGGCTTGGGCAGGTAGTCGTCTGCGCCGAGCTCGAGTCCGACGATGCGATCCGCGGCGTCGCCGCGCGCGGTCAGCATCAGCACCGGCAGATCGGAGCCCGCGCGCAGCCGGCGGCAGACCTCGAGCCCGTCGATGTCGGGCAGCATCAGATCGAGCACCACCGCATCGAACGGTTCGCGTGCAAGCCGTGCGAGACCCTGTTCGCCGCCCGGCACGATGGTGACGCGCAGCCCCGCGTCGCCGAGATACTCAGCGACCATCGCCGCGAGCCGGGCGTCGTCCTCGACGAGCAGGATCCGCTCAGCCATTCCGCCTCTCCCCTGCGCCGAACCACATGCGCCGCAGCAGGCCGTCGCGGCGCACGAAGTGGTGGTAGAGCGCGGCGGTCGCATGCAGCGCGACCAGCGAGATCAGGACCGCTCCGATGGCTGCGTGCACTCCGCGAGCGGCATAGTCTGCAAGGTTATTCGGCAACGGCGCTCGCCCGCTGCCAAAGACGATCGCCGGCAGTCCCGCCTGCACTGCGAGCGCAAGGCCGCTCGCCGCCATGGCAAGCGTGGCAACGTAGAGCGCGATGTGCACCACGCGCGCGAGCCGATCGAGCGGCGCACTGCCGCTCATCGCGCGCGCCGGCTGCTCGAGCGAGAGCCGCAGCGCGAGGCGCAGCGCAACGACAAACGCGATCGCAAGTCCCGCAGACATGTGCGCCCCGAGGACGAAGATCCGCTGCGTCGTTTCGCTGCTCGGAATGCGCTCCATGACAATCGCCCCGACCACCCAGGCGCCGATGACGAGCACGGCCGAGAGCCAATGCAAGAGGATCTGGGCGGGGTGGTACCGCATTGGGGTCAGACCCCTGTGGATAACTTCAACCGCGAACTATGCCATGCGATGGACCCGAAGAAGTTATCCACTGGGGTCTGACCCCACGATCAATGCCAACGGCGTCGACGATGCTCGATGCGCTCGGCGACAACCTTGCGCTGCTCGGGCGTCAGCACCTCGGCCACATCGGCGATCGCCGCAACGAGCCGCTTGGAGCCGGCCTCGGCCAGCTGCAGCTGCTCTGCACGCAGGCGTTCGATGGCAGCCCGATCGATGGTCTCGCCGGTCAGCAGCGCAATTGCCTCGGCGCGTGCCGCGCGCATCCGCTCGCGCAAAGGCAGCAGGTCGGCGGCCGCTCGCTTGGCGATCGGCGCGAGCTGCGCCTTCTGCGCATCCGTCGCGTCGATTTCCACGTACAGGTGCTTGAGCATGCGCTCGATGCGCGTGTCGAGCTCGGCAGGATCGAGCGGACCGCGGCCGTAGTCACCGCGGTGCGCGAAGGCCCTGAATCCGAGCCCCGCCGCAAGGCCCGCGACGAGGGCACCCAGCGCGCCGCGCTTTAGCCAGCGCCGGCGCGGAGTTTCGCGCGGCGCTTCAGGTCGATCGGCGTGATTCGGATTTGCGTTTTCGTTCATGACGGTCTCCTTGTTCGGACTTCTAGACGGCAAGCATTGCAGTCCGGAGAGACAGTCTCGGAACGCGGCGTTGCGCGCGGTTCTCCGCGGCGTAAAGAAAGGTAAAGCCCGCCTCTAGGCGCGGATATAGACCCAGCCGCCCTGCAGCCGCTTGACGACCTGGTCGAGCGCCGAGGGGGCGACATTCACTCCGGGCAGCAGCTCGACCGTCACGCCGCGATCCCGCAGGCGCTCGATCGTCTGATTGCAGGCGACGAACGTCAGATTCGGATACTCGCGCCGCAGCAGACCGATGCGGACGAGAAAAGGCGATGCATCGGTTCGCAGCAGATCGAGTCCCGTGCTGTTCGCTACGATCTCGACTTCGACCGTGCGGCCCGTCGCACGCGCGCCGCGCAGGAGATCCTCGACCTCGTCGAGCGCCGTCTGCATCGACTCGCGTTGCCCGGAACTCACGTGCACCAGGATTCGGTTTGCGTCGATGTCGCGCAGACTCGCCGCGCCCGATGCACCCCCCGGCACTCGGTTCGTCTCTAGCAGAGCATGGCCCAACCAACCTGCCGCAACGCTCGCCAGCAGCATCGCCGCAAGCCCCCAGCTGCGCCAGCCGAACGCGGCCGCGGCGCAGCGTACGCGGGGCTTCACGTCGGCATAGGCGCCACGCACCATGTCCTTCGTCGCACGCAGCTCGCAGATGTCCAGACGCAAAGCGGCATCGGCCGCGATGCGCTCGAGCATCGCCGTCCACTCGGTGGCATCGAGCTGCCCGTCCACGAACGCGTTCTGCATCTCGCGCGAGACTTCGGTCGAACTGTCCATGGTTCTCACTTCACGCTCCTGATCCTCGCCGCGGCTGCCCGCTGCGCGAATCCCGTCAACGGTTGGCGCAGGGCCTGCCGCGCGCGGCACAGCCGGCTCATCACGGTGCCGATCGGAACCTCGAGAATGTCGCCGACCTCCGCATACGAGAATCCTTCGAGGTCGACCAGAGTCAGGACCTGGCGCTGGCCGAGCGGCAGCCGCGCCACTGCGGCGCGCACGCGCTGCGCGAGCTCGGTGGCCGCTGCGGCGTCTTCCGGAGTTGCGGCGGGATCGGTCGCGCTTTCCTCCAGCACGTCCATGCTCAGGTGCTCGCGCCGCCGCCGGTGATGATCCCTGAGGCAATTGGCGAGGATCGTGCACAGCCAGCTCTTCAAGCGATCAGGCTCGCGCAATTGCGCCTCGCGTGCGAGTGCGCGCAGCAGCGCCTCCTGCGCCAGGTCATCGGCAAGCGGCGCATCATGGCACCAGGCGTAGGCTAGGCGATAAAGCATCTCCCGGCTCTGCTCGATACGGCGGCGAACCTCGCTCGATGGGCCGAAAAAACGGAGAAATGCCATGCGGTAGATGAGACGCGCAGATGCGACCGATTATTCCACCTGCCAATGGAATATCCCTGGCGCCTGCCGCGTCTCAATGTCAGGGCCGTTTCGCGGCCCCTATATGTGAGGACAAGGAGACATGATGAAACAAGCACTTGCGGTTACGGCGCTGACCGGCGCACTCGCACTCGGGGGTCTCGCAGGCTGCGCCAGCGAAGGCGCGCGGATGGCCGCCGAAGGCAAGCACCGCGTCGTCATCCAGGTCAGCGAGAACGATCCGGCGAACTGGAACCTGGCGTTGAACAACGCGCAGAACCTGCAGCAGGCGCTCGGCAAGGACAACGTCAAGGTCGAGATCGTCGCCTACGGCCCCGGCCTCAACATGCTCAGGGCCAACTCCAAGGTCGCCGGCCGCGTGAACGGCGCGATCGACCAGAACGTCGACATTGTCGCCTGCGGCAATACGATGAAGAAAATGAAAGTCAGCAAAGACGATCTGATCGGCGGCACCCGTGTGGTGGAGGGCGGTGTGATCGAGATCTCCGAGCGACAGCAGCAGGGCTGGACCTACATCAAGCCCTGAGACAAGCGAGGCCGCCCGGTGCAGCACTGCCGCGCCGGACGGCTAATACCGGCTTCAAAGCGCGAGCCGCCTGCGCGCTGCGACGTACTCCGCCGCGAGCCTGGCGACGACCTGCGCAACTGGCATGACGGCATCGATCTGCCCGACGCCCTGTCCCGCGCTCCAGATATCACGCCACACCTTCTTCTCGGCGCCGCCGCTGCTGCCGAAGTTCATCTTCGAAGGATCCGACCTGGGCAGGTTCTCCGGGTCGTAGCCCGCCGCCACCACGCTGTGGCGCAGGTAGTTGCCGTGCACGCCTGAGAACAGATCTGTATAGATGATGTCGTTCGCGCTCGCCCTGAGAATCTCCTCCTTGTAGCGTTCGGGCACGCTCGCCTCCGGCGTGGCGAGAAAGCGCGTGCCGATGTAGGCCAGGTCCGCGCCCGCGGCCTGCGCGGCGAGCACTGCATCACCGGTGGCGATCGCGCCCGAGAGCACGATCGGGCCGGCAAAGAATCTCCGCACCTCGCCGATCAGCGCAAACGGCGACAGGCGCCCGGCGTGGCCGCCGGCGCCCGTACAGACCAGGATCAGGCCGTCTACGCCCGCTTCGAGCGCCTTCTGCGCGTGGCGCACGTTGATCACGTCGTGCAGCACGATGCCGCCGTAACCGTGTACCGCCTGGACGACTTCGTTCGGCGCGCGCAGGCTGGTGATCGTGATCGGCACCTGGTGCCGAATGCAGACTTCGAGGTCGTGTTCGAGCCGGTCGTTCGACCTGTGCACGATCTGATTGACCGCGTACGGCGCGGGCGGTGCCTGCGGCCGCGCCTTGCGCTCCGCCTCGAGCGCGGCCTCGATCTGCGACAGCCAGGCATCAAGCGCTTCCTTGGGTCGCGCGTTGAGTGCGGGAAACGAACCCACGATGCCCGCCTTGCATTGCTCGATCACCAGCTGCGGATTGCCGGCGATGAACATGGGCGCGCCGATCACCGGCAGGCGGAGATTCTCCAGGACAGGCGGCAACGCCATGCGGTTCTCCCTAAACGGATGCGCTGCCCGCAGGTATCATTCGGGCGCAGCGATTCTAGGGGAAAACGATGACCTACCGATCCTTCGCGCTCGAAACCGCAGACAAGATCGCGCACCTAAGGCTGAACCGGCCGGAAAACTTCAACGCCATGGACGGCGTGTTCTGGCGTGAGCTAGACGAAATCCTCGGTCGGCTGCAGCGCGACGCGCCGGCACGCGTGCTCGTCATCTCCTCGAGCGGCAAGCATTTCTGCGCCGGCATGGACCTCGCCGTGTTCGAGCACGGGCAGGCCATCCCCGAGGGCAATGCCGCGGTGCGAACTGCGCTGCACGAGCAGATTCTGCAGCTGCAGCGCACCTTCTCGCGCCTCGAGGCGCTGCGCATGCCGGTGATCGCTGCGATCCAGGGGGCCTGCGTCGGCGGTGCGCTCGACATGGTCACTGCCTGCGATATCCGCTACGCCGCGCAAGACGCGTTCTTCTGCGTACAGGAAATCAACATCGGGCTCGTTGCCGACGTCGGCACCTTGCAGCGACTGCCGAGGCTCATTCCCGAGGCGGTTGCGCGCGAGTACGCCTATTCCGGGAGACGGCTGCCCGCCGCCCGCGCGCGCGAGCTCGGCCTGCTGAACGAGGTCTTTTCCGATCGGGCCGCGGCCGTAGAGGCGGCGCTCGCGCTCGCGCGCGAGATTGCAGGCAAGTCGCCCGCCGCGATCTGGGCGAGCAAGCAGGCCATCAACTACGCGCGCGAACATACGGTTGCCGACAGCCTGCAGCAGATGGCGCTGCTGCAGATGGGCGTCTGGCAGAGCCGCGATGTGTCGGAGGCGGTGCGCGCCAATGCCGAGAAGAGAAGCGCGCGTTTCGACGACCTCGCGCCCGTGCCAACCTTCGGTGCGGCCGCGTAACGCGAGCGCGGGACGCGCTTGCCCTTCGCGGCCCGTTCTGGTCTGATCGTCGCTCGCCGGGGCCGACGCGCGCTGGCGCATTGAGATCGTCAGACCGTGCGTACTCCGAAACCCAAGCTCGACGTCGCCGCCAGCCCACCGAAGACAGACACCGGTGCGCGTTCGCGACTCGACATCGTCGTCGACTTTGCCGACTGCGATCCGGCGCGGATCGTGTTCTATCCGCGCTACTTCGACTGGTTCGACCGCGCCGCCGAGCGGCTGTTCCGCGAGCGCGGCATGGCCTGGCCGGAGCTGTGGGCGCATTACCGGCTGGCAGGCTTTCCGATCGTGGACGCATCGGCCAAGTTTCTCGGCCCGGCGCGCTTCGGCGACACGATCACGCTGGAGAGCTGGATCGGCGAATGGCGCAGCAAGCTGTTCATCGTCGAGCACCGCGTGCACAACGGCGCGGACATCATCGTCGAGGGGCGCGAGCTGCGCATCTGGGCGCTGCGCGACCCGAACGACCCCGAGGGCATGAAAGCGGGCGTCATCCCGCCCGAAATCATCGAGCGCTTTCGGGACTAGGCAAGGAGGCTGTGATGGAAAACGTCTGGAAGAACAGAATCCCGCGCATCAACGAACCGGCGCCCGAGTTCAGCGCGCGCACCACGCATGGCCCGCGTGCGTTGTCGGACTATCGCGGCAAGTGGCTGATCCTGTTCTCGCACCCTGCCGACTTCACCCCGGTGTGCACGACCGAATTCATCGCCTTCGCGCAGGCCTACCCGAAATTCAAGGCGCTCGACTGCGAGCTGCTCGGCCTGTCGGTCGACAGCAACTTCTCGCACCTTGCCTGGGTACGCAACATCGAGGAGCGCTTCGGCGTGGAGATCCCCTTCCCGATCATCGAGGACATCTCGATGAAAGTGGCCTCGGACTACGGCATGATCCAGCCCGGCGCGAGCGACACCGCGACCGTGCGCGCGACCTTCGTCATCGACCCGGAAGGCCGCATCCGCGCCATGGTGTACTACCCGATGACCAATGGACGCTCGGTGGCCGAGTTCCTGCGCCTGCTGGAAGGCCTGCAGACCAGCGATAAGCACGCCGTCGCCACGCCCGAGGGCTGGCGTCCGGGCGACAAGGTCGTCGTGCCCGCGCCGGCGACAGTCGCCGATGCGCGCGCCCGCATGAAAGCCGGCTACGACACCGTCGACTGGTACTTCTCCAGGAAAAAGCTCGGCGCAGCGAAGCCCGCAGCCAAGCCGGCAAAGAAGAAGTAGGACGAAAAGCCAAAAAAGGGGTCAGACCCCGATGGTCGCGCCGATGGTCGCGGGCGGCGCGAAGCGCTCGCCGTAGGCCGTCGCCAGGGCTTCGGCGCGCGCGACGAATGCCCTCGCTCCGACGTGATCGATGAACTGCCGCGCGCCGCCGGTCCAGGCCGGAAAGCCGATGCCGAAGATCGAACCGATATTGGCATCGTGCACGGTCTCCAGCACCCCTTCCTCGAGGCATCGCGCGGTCTCGATCGCCTGGCGATAGAGGAACCGATCTTTCAAGTCGTCCAGCCGGTAGCGGACATCCGGCCTGCCGAAGATCCGGGCGAGCTCCGGCCACAGCGCCTTGCGCCCGCCCTGCGGGTAGTCGTAGAAACCGGCGCCGCCGACGCGGCCCGGACGCTTGAACTCCTTCACCATGCGCACGATGACGCCCTGCCCCGGCGGCGCGACGTAGGACTTGCCCTCCGCCTTCAGGTCCGCCGCGGCCTGCTCCATGACGTGAACCGAGAGCGATAGCGAAGTCTCGTCGATCACCGCGAGCGGTCCGACCGGCATGCCGGCGAGCCGCGCTGCGTTCTCGATCACCGCTGCGGGTATCCCCTCCTCGAGCATTGCGCAGCCTTCCATGACGAAGGTGCCGAAGGTGCGGCTGGTGAAGAATCCGCGCGCATCGTTCACCACGATCGGCGTCTTGCCGATGGCGAGCACCAGGTCGTAGGCCTTGGCGAGCGTCTCGGGCGAAGTCCTCGCGCCCTTGATGATCTCGACCAGGCGCATCTTGTCGACCGGCGAGAAGAAATGCAGACCGATGAAGCGCTCGGGATGTGCGCTCGCCTCGGCGAGTCCGGTAATCGGCAGGGTCGAGGTGTTCGAAGCGAAGATCCCGCCGGGCGCGAGCTTGGGCTCGGCCTCCCGCGTCACCTGCGCTTTGAGTGCGCGCTGCTCGAACACCGCCTCGATGATCAGGTCGCTCCCCGCGAGCGCGTCGTTCGAGGCGCTCGGCGTGATGCGTCCGAGCAGCGCCGCCGCCTCGCGCTCGCTCATCCGGGCGCGCTTCACCCGGTCCGCAACGAGCATCTCGCTGTAGGCCTTGCCCGCCTGCGCCTTGTCGGCGCTCACGTCCTTCAGCACGCACTCGAGCCCGCGCGAAGCGCAGGCCCAGGCGATACCGGCACCCATCATGCCCGCGCCGAGAATGCCGACCTTCGCCGGCTTCCAGCGCGGCACATTCTTCGCCCGCGACGCGCCCGAGCGTATTGCGCTCAGGTTGAAGTGAAACGCGGTGATCATGTTCTTCGCCACTTGCCCCACCGCGAGCTTGGCAAAATGGCGCGACTCGATGCGCAGCGCGGTGTCGAAGTCGACCTCGGCACCCTCCACCATCGCGGCCAGGATCGCCTCGGGCGCCGGATACAGTCCGCGCGTCTTGTCGATCAGCATCGCCGGTGCGATGGCGAGCATCTGGGCCACCTTCGGCGAGGCAGGCGTGCCGCCCGGAATGCGGTGGTTCTTGTCGTCCCAGGGTTGCACCGGCGCCGGGTTGGCGCAAATCCATTCGCGCGCCATCGAAAACAGGCCTTCGCTGTTTTCCGCAAGCCCCTGCAGCAAGCCGAGCTTCGCTGCCTCGGCCGGCGTCATCACGCGGCCTTCGACCAGATACGGAAACGCCGCCTGCAGACCGAGCAGGCGCACCAGCTTCGTGGTTCCCCCCGCCGCCGGCAGCAGCCCGAGGCTCACCTCCGGCTGACCGAGCTGGATGCGCGGATCGTCTATGCAGATGCGGCAGTGGCAGGCGAGCGCGATCTCGAATCCGCCGCCGAGCGCCGCGCCTGCGATGCATGCCACCACCGGCTTGCCGAGCTTCTCCAGGCGGCGCAGATCGCGTTTCACAGCCTCCAGCCACTCGAACACGCGTGGCCCATCCGCCGGCGTGAACTTCAGGACGTCCTTCAGCTCCGCACCGGCGAAGAACGTCTTCTTCGCCGAGCACAGGATCACGCCGTCGTAACGCTCGCGCTCAGCCTCGAGCCGATCGAGAGTCTCACCGAGCGCCTTGATCCAGGCGTCGGTCATCGTGTTGACCGCCGCGCCGGGCGCATCGAAGGTAAGCGTGACAACGCGGTCTGCACCGAGGTCGTAGCGGATGGGGGAAGTCATGCGAGGGTCTTACTGCCTCCTAGATCGCGTGTGCATCCAGTTGAGGTCGGAGTCAGCGCTAAACGGGTCTTCATCGATCTCGGGTTTTTGCGACGCTGCCGGGAGAATCATCCGGCAGCGTCGCAAAAACCCGTGACCATGGAAAACCAAACCCGCGCATCGTCAAATCCGCCGCGCGGGTTTCAATCAATCGCCTACAACCGCTCCACGATCGTCGCAATCCCCATCCCGCCGCCGACGCACAGTGTCGCCAGACCGTAGCGCAGCTTGCGCCGCTCGAGCTCGTCCAGCAGCGTGCCGAGGATCATCGCCCCGGTCGCGCCGAGCGGATGGCCCATCGCGATCGCGCCGCCGTTCACGTTCACCTTTTCCTCCGGCACGCCCATCTCCTTCATGAAGCGCATCGGCACCACGGCAAACGCCTCGTTGACCTCGAACAGGTCGATCTGGTCGATCGTCAGCCCCGCCTTGGCGAGCGCCTTGCGCGCCGCCGGCATCGGACCGGTCAGCATGATCGTAGGATCGGCGCCCGAGAGCGCGGTGGCCAGCACCCGCGCTCGCGGTTTCAGATCGAACAGCTTTGCCATCGCTTCGCTTCCCACCAGAACGGCGGCAGCGCCGTCCACGATGCCTGAGGAGTTGCCCGCCGTGTGCACGTGGCGGATGCGCTCGACCTGCGGGTAGCGCTGCAGCGCGACCGCGTCGTAGCCCATGCGCCCCATCTCTTCGAACGATGCCTTGAGCGACGCGAGTCCGTCCAGCGTGGTGTGCGGCTTGATGAACTCGTCCTCGTCGAGGATCGTGTCGCCGACCGCGTCCTTGACTGCGACCAGCGAGCCGGCGAAGCGGCCTGCGCCGCGCGCCTCGGCCGCACGCTTCTGCGAGCGCAGCGCGTAGGCATCGATATGCTCGCGCTCGAAGCTCTCGAGCGTCGCGATCAGGTCTGCGCCGATGCCCTGCGGCACGAATGAGAGCTGCAGGTTGGTCTCCGGATCGAGCGCCCAGGCCCCTCCGTCCGAGCCCATCGGCACGCGCGACATCGATTCGATGCCGCCGGCGACCACGAGATCTTCCCAGCCCGAGCGCACCTTCTGTGCCGCAATGTTCACCGCTTCCAGCCCGGAGGCGCAGAAGCGATTGAGCTGCACGCCCGAAGCGCGCCAATCCCAGCCCGCGGCGAGTGCCGCGGTCTTCGCGATGCACGCCCCCTGATCGCCGATCGGCGTGACGCAGCCCATCACGACGTCGTCGACCTGCGCGGTGTCGAAGTCGTGCCGGCTCTGCAGCTCTCTCAGCACGCCCGAAAGGAGCGTGATCGGCTTCACCTCGTGCAGCGCGCCGTCCTTCTTGCCCTTGCCGCGCGGGGTGCGCAGCGCGTCGTAGATCAGTGCCTCAGCCATTTGATGTCTCCTTGGGGTCAGACCCCTGTGGAACGACTTCGGGGTCAGACCCCCTTTTAGTTGACTAAAGGCCTTCGAATATCACAAAGGGGTCTGACCCCATGGTAGCCATGGCCGCCGTGAACAACGTCAACGCTCACCAAGCCCCATCGCCCGGGATATGACCTCTTTCATGATCTCGTTCGTCCCGCCGTAGATGCGCTGCACGCGCGCATCTACATAGGCACGCGCGATCGGATACTCCCACATGAAGCCGTAGCCGCCGTGCAGCTGCAGGCATTCGTCGATGATGCGGCACTCGATGTCCGAGCACCAGTACTTGGCCATCGACGCGGTGGCGGTGTCGAGCTGCTTCGCGAGCAGCAGCTCGAGGCAGCGATCGACGAACACACGTGCGATCTGCGCCTCGGTCGCCATCTCGGCGAGCTTGAAGCGCGTGTTCTGGAAGCTCGCCACCGTTTTGCCGAAGGCCTTGCGCTCGCGCACGTAGTCGGTGGTCCACTGGATCGCCGCCTCGGCCTTTGCGACCGCGCCGATCGCGATCTGCATCCTTTCCCAGGGCAGCTCCTGCATGAGGTAGATGAAGCCGTTGTTTTCCTGCCCGAGCAGGTTTTCGGCGGGCACGTCGACGTTGTCGAAAAAAAGCTCGGCCGTGTCCTGGCCCTTCAGGCCGAGCTTCTTCAGCCGCTTGCCCTTGGAGAAGCCTTTCATCGAGGTGTCGACCACGATCAGGCTGGTGCCCTTGGCGCCCTTTGCCGGGTCTGTCTTGGCGACGACGATCACCAGATCCGAATGCCAGCCGTTGGTGATGAAGGTCTTCGAGCCGTTGACGATGTAGCGGTCGCCTTTCTTAGTCGCCGTAGTCTTCACCGACTGCAGGTCAGACCCTGCACCCGGTTCGCTCATCGCAATCGCGCCGATCATCTCTCCCGCGGCCATCCTGGGCAGGTATTTCATCTTCAGCTGCTCGCTGCCGTAGTTCAGCAGATAGGGCGCCACGATCTCGGAGTGCAGGCCGAAGCCGAGCGAGGAGGAATTCGCGCGCGCCTGCTCCTCGATCAGGATCACGCTGTAGAGCTTGTCCGCAGCCGCGCCGTCGTATTCCTCCGGCATGCTCGGGCAAAGAAAGCCGTTCGCGCCGGCCTTCTGCCAGACCTCGCGGTCGACGTAGCCCTGCTCCTGCCAGCGCTCTTCGTGCGGCATCACCTCGGCCTCCATGAAGCGGCGCACGCTGTCGCGAAACGTCTCGTGCTCGGAGGAAAACAGGGTGCGGGGAATCATGACGACGCCTCGGTCGATCTCGTTCGGGCGGATTGACGAATGATACGCCGCTGAAGGAAACTGCGAAGCCACAAAGCATTTGCTTTGTGGCAGGTCGGACGCAGGGGAAAGGGGACCCCCTTTCCCCCGCACGCGCGTTTCAAACGCAAGAACAGTGAAATGACGAAATTGGATCGCTACGGGTCGATATTCCGCGCCGGGCTGTTCGATGGCCAGGCGGGGATCGTGACCGGCGGCGGCTCGGGCCTGGGGCGCTGCGCGGCGCACGAGCTCGCCGCGCTCGGCGCCAAGGTCGCGCTGATCGGCCGCCGGGCCGACAGGCTCGAGCGCGTACGCGAAGAGATCGCTCGCGCCGGCGGCGAGGCGCGTGCGTACGCCTGCGATATCCGCGAGGAAGATGCGGTGCGCGACACCGTTTCCGCGGTACTCCGGGGTCTTGGCCGGATCGACTTCCTCCTCAACAATGCCGGCGGGCAGTTCGCGGCGCCGCTCGAGAGCATCTCCGCGAAGGGATGGGAGACGGTGGTGCGCACCAACCTCACCGGTGGCTTCCTCATGGCGCGCGAGTGCTACACGCAATGCATGCAGGCGCAAGGTGGCGCGATGGTCAACATCATTGCCGACATGTGGAACGGCATGCCGACCATGGGCCATTCCGGTGCGGCACGCGCCGGAATGCTGAATTTCACCGAGACCGCGGCGTTCGAATGGGCGCCGGTGCGCGTAAACGCGGTAGCCCCCGGCTGGATCGCCTCTAGCGGGCTCGATCAGTACCCCGCCGAAATGCGCGAGCACATCCGCGGCCTGCACCGTCTGGTTCCCGCGGGGCGGCTCGGCACCGAGTCCGAAGTCGCGGCGGCGATCGTGTTCCTGCTTTCGCCCGCCGCCGGTTTCATTTCCGGAAGCTGCCTGCGGGTCGACGGCGCGGTGCCGAACGCAAAGGCCGGCCGCGCGCTCGCGCACCGCGGACGCACCGCGGCCTTCGACGGCTTCCACCTGGCGGCGCCGCCCAAAGTGCTCGAGGACTGACGTGCCCGTCATCGACTCGAAGCTCTCCCCGGCTAGCGAGGCGTTCCGGGCGAACCGAGCGCACATGCTCGCGCTGATCGAATCGCTGCGCGGCCTGGAAGCGCGTACGCGCGAGGCCTCCGCGAAAGCGAAACCCCTGTTCGACAAGCGCAGCCAGCTGCTGCCGCGCGAGCGCATCGCGCAGCTGCTCGATGCGGGCGCGCCCTGGCTCGAGCTCTCTACGATGGCCGGCTACGGGCAGGATCGCGTCGAGCTCGAGCGATCCGTTCCGGGCGGCGGCATGATCTCCGGCATCGGCTATGTCTCCGGCGTGCGCTGCATGATCGTCGCCAGCGACTCCGGCATCGACGCCGGCGCGATCCAGTCGATGGGACGCGAGAAGCTGCTGCGCGCGCAGGGTATCGCGCTCAGGAACCGCCTTCCGTTCGTTCACCTGGTCGAGTCCGCGGGCGCGAACCTGCTCAAGTACCGTGTCGAAGGCTTCATCCACGGAGGTGCGATTTTCTGCAATCTCGCGCGCCTGTCGGCCGCCGGACTGCCGGTGGTGACCGTGGTGCACGGTTCCTCGACCGCGGGCGGCGCCTATATGCCCGGGCTTTCGGACTACGTCGTCATGGTGCGGGGCCGTGCCAAGGCCTTTCTCGCCGGACCACCGCTGCTGAAGGCTGCGACCGGCGAGATCGCGACCGACGAAGAGCTCGGCGGCGCGGTGATGCACACGCAGATCTCGGGCCTTGGCGAGTACATCGCCGAAGACGACGCCGACGGCGTGCGCATCGCGCGGGAGGTGCTGGCGCATCTCGGCTGGGGCGCTGCACCGGCGCCGGCCGGCCCGCCGCCACGCTACCCGGCCGACGAGCTGCTCGCCGTGATGCCGGCCGACTACCGCAAGCCGGTCGACATGCGCGAGGCGATCGCACGCATCGTGGACGATTCCGATTTCCTCGACTTCAAGGCCGACTACGGCCCGGCCACCGTTTGCGGGCACGCCGCGATACAAGGCATGCCGATCGGTATCGTCACCAACAACGGTCCGCTCGATCCGAACGGCTCGACCAAGGCGACGCATTTCATCCAGGCCTGCTGCCAGGCCGGAATGCCGATCGTCTACCTGCAGAACACGACCGGCTACATCGTCGGAAGATCGTCCGAGGAGGCCGGCATGATCAAGCACGGCTCGAAGATGATCCAGGCGGTGGCGAACGCCACCGTGCCCCAGGTGACGATCATGTGCGGTGCCTCGTTCGGCGCAGGCAACTACGGCATGTGCGGCCGTGCCTATGATCCGCGCTTTCTCTTTTCCTGGCCGAATGCGCAGACCGCGGTGATGGGCGCCGAACAGGCCGCGCTCACCATGGCGATCGTCACCGAGGCCGGCATGAAGCGTAAAGGTGAAGCGGTTGACCAACCGAAGATCGACGCCCTGAAGGCGAAGATCGTAGAGAATTTCGAGCGCCAGTCGAGCGCGCTGGTGACGAGCGGCCTGATGCTAGACGACGGCGTGATCGACCCGCGCGACACGCGTACCGTGTTGGGCTTTGTTCTCTCGGTCTGCAAGGAAGCCGATGCGCGAGTGCTGCGGCCGATGCAGTTCGGCGTGGCGCGGCCATAATGGGGTCAGACCCCTGTGGATAAGTCGGGTAGGCCCACGATCAACGAAGGCCGTCGTGACTTATCCACAGGGGTCTGACACCGGAGGAGCCTGCGATGGAATTCACGCACGAGCACGAAGAGCTGCGACGCAACCTGAAGCGCTTTATCGACAACGAGGTCAACCCGCATGTCGATGCGTGGGAAGAAGCCGAGATCTTCCCTGCCAAGGAGCTGTTCGGGAAGATGGGCGCGCTCGGGTTTCTCGGCCTCACCAAGCCAGAGGAGTACGGGGGGGCCGGGCTCGACTGGAGCTACGCGATGGTGATGGCCGAGACCCTCGGCCACATCCGCTGCGGCGGTGTGCCGATGGCGATCGGGGTGCAGACCGATATGGCGACACCGGCGCTCGCGCGCTTCGGCTCGGACGAAGTGAAGAAGGAGTTTCTCGCACCTTCGATCTCCGGCGAGTACGTGGCCTGCCTCGGCGTGTCCGAGCCAGGCGCAGGATCGGATGTGGCCTCGATCAAGACCACCGCGCGCAAGGACGGCGGCGATTACGTGATCAACGGCGGCAAGCTGTGGACTACCAGCGGAACACAGGCCGACTGGATGTGCCTGCTCGCCAACACCTCGGAAGGCGCTTCGCACAAGAACAAGACGCTCATCTGCCTGCCGATGCAGACCAAGGGCGTGAGCGTGGCGAAGAAGATCCGCAAGATCGGCATGATGGCCTCCGACACCGCGCAGATCCATTTCGACGACGTGCGCGTGCCGCAGCGCCACCGCATCGGCGAGGAAGGCATGGGCTTCACCTACCAGATGC
>Ga0055432_10000018_pt1 | contig 14605 bp, 13 predicted proteins | sample Browns_ThreeSqA__FD_57727 | JGI IMG/M metagenome (GOLD analysis project Ga0055432, IMG submission 57727) | Wetland microbial communities from the San Francisco Bay, California, USA, that impact long-term carbon sequestration - Browns_ThreeSqA_D1 | ecosystem: Environmental > Aquatic > Marine >...
CCTTGCCGATGATCTTGACCGCCTCGTAGCTGTTTTGCTGCACGTCGCCGCAGAACAGCTGCCCGCTGCCGGTGTCGAAGGAGCAGCGCCACGGGTTGCGCAGGCCGAAGGCCCAGATCTCGGGCTTGACGTCCTTCTTGCCGACGAACGGGTTGTCCGCGGGAACGCCGTAGGGCTTGCCGTCGCTGCGCGCGTCGACGTCGATGCGCAGGATCTTGCCCAGCGTGATCGTCATGTCCTGGCCGTTGCCGGTGGCCGGGTTGTGGCCGATACCCCAGTCGTTCGCGTAGCCGCCGTCGCCCATCGAGACGTACAGCTTGCCGTCCGGCCCGAAGCCGATCCAGTGGCCGTTATGGTTGAACTGCGGCCAGGGATCCGACATGATCCGGCGCGCGCTGCTCGGGTCCGCGGTGTTCGGATCCGATTTCGACACCGTGTACTCCTCGACGACGTTGCTGTGCGAGTACCACAGCATCTGCCCGAGGTCGCTCTGGTAGTCGAGATGCGCGCTGTAGGCGACGTAGAGCTTGCCGTTTTCCTTGAACTTCGGGTGGAACGCCAGACCGAGGAGTCCGCGCTCGTCGAAGTCCGGATGCAGCGCGGGAATCTTGCTGCGGATGTCGAGGAAGGGCTCCGGCCGCAGCTTGCCCTTGTCGAGGATCTTGATCCGTCCGTTCTGCTCGATGATGAACATGCGGGCGTCGCCGGCCGGCTGCACCATCGCAAGCGGGGTGTTGATGCCCGTCACGAGCGGCTCGAGCTTGATCTTCGGGCCGGCAGCCAGCGCGGGTGCGCTCGAGATCGCGAGCAGCACGGCCGCGGATATGACCCCTGTCTTGAATCGCTTCATGCTCTCCTCCTCAAGTGTGTTGGAACTCGCGTGGCGGCCGCAGCGCTGTCTTTCGGCGTTCGCCTGGCACGCAGGTCGCGCGAGCAGTGATACGGGATACGGAATACGCAATACCGCAGAACCCAGACCGCGTTCCCTACCGCCTGACGCCTCCCCCGCGCGGATCATAGACCTTCCCGCGTGCGCCGGGAATTGGCGGCACGGGGAGTTCGCAACTATTTTTTGCCGGTCGCGCCGCGTTCGATGCGGCGAATCCACATCGTGAAATTGCGCGCACCGGCAGGCCCGATCGTCGCGGCCGGACGACGCTCCTACGGAAAGTCTATCTATTTGATTATCAGATCGTCCATGCTGCGCCGGCTGGTCAGCTTCTCGACGCGCGGCTCGCGCCCGCCGCGCAGGATCGAGTTGCCCTCGAACACCGTGCGCTGGTCGATCGGCGCCGGGTCGAGCCAGTCGGACTCCTTCAGCTGGCCGCTCTGGCCGTAGGCATCAAGCGCGTTCTGGTAGCAGGCGAGCCGGACGGCCTCCTGGGAAATTCCGCTTTGCAGCGCAAGGCGCGCGGTCTTCGCCACGCCGAGCGGCTCGGAGATCCCCCAGTCGCAGGCGGAGTCGACGATGATTTGCTTGGCGCCGTACTGGCGCAGGATCTCGACCATGCGCGAATTGCCCATCTTGGTGCTGGGATAGATCGAGAACGCCGCCCAGTAGCCGCGCTCGAGCGTCTCCTGCACGGTTTCCTCGTTGTTGTGGTCGACCACCACCTTGCGAGGGTCGAGACCGTGCTCGTCGCACACGTCCATCGAGCGCGAGGTGCCGCGCTTCTTGTCGCGGTGCGGCGTGTGGATCATCACCGGCAGGTCGAGCTTCTTCGCCAGCTCGAGCTGCAGGCGGAAATACTTGTCCTCGAGCGGCGTCTGCTCGTCGTAGCCGATTTCGCCGATCGCCACCACGCCCTCCTTCAGCGCGAAGCGCGGAATCAGCTCCATGACGCCCTCCGCAAGCTCCTCGTTGTTCGCTTCCTTGGAGTTCAGTCCGATGGTGCAGTAGTGGCGGATGCCGAACTGGCCCGCGCGGAAGCGCTCGAAGCCGACGATCGACGAGAGGTAGTCGAGGTAGGAGCCGACGTTGGTGCGCGGCTGCCCGAGCCAGAACGCCGGCTCGATCACCGCGACGACACCCGAAGCCGCCATGGCCTCGTAGTCGTCGGTGGTACGCGAAATCATGTGCGCATGCGGATCGATCAACATCATGGCTGGATTCCTCCTCGAATCGGATTCGACCGAAGCTCGTCGAAGTTTAACGCGCGCTCAGTGCAGGCTCGCCCAGCTGAGCGTCTTGCTGGCGATTTCGCGGGTGAGCGCCGGCACGCCGCTCAGCAGCTTCGCCGCATTCGGGTCGGGGCAGGCCGACAGGGCGAGCGCCGCCGCCCGCCGTTCGCGCTCCGCGCCGCTCGACAGGACGCGCGCCAGATCCTTGATCGCCGCGTCGTTGGCAAACGGCCCTACGCAGCGCCAGATCTCGAAAGGCACCGGACGGCCGGCGGCCCAGCGCTCGTGGGCGAAATCGCACATGATGCGTGCGAGCTCGGCGTTGGCCCGCTCGTCGAGCCCCTCGATCGGAGCAAGCTCGCTGCCGATGAACAGCGCCTTCAGAACCATGTGGTTCCAGCGGTGCTGGTCGAACACCTGCCGCGGGTAGGGATTGCGGTGCGCGATGGCTTCAAACACCGCCTTCACGTTCGAGCGCAGCCCCTCGCCGACCTGCGGCTCGAGCGCCTCGGGATCCGGATAGAGCGGCAGCCCGCGGTACAGGGCGATCGCCTCGGCGACATCGGCGGTCTGGCACAGTGCCCGAAAGCGCTCGGCAAACGCCTTGCCGGCGCGCGGCAGGCTGGCGAGCAGCAGAATGCGCGCTGCGTCGGTGACGCTCCAGCCCTGCGGATTCCACCCGGGCCGCGCGCGATCGGCCGCCGCGAGATCGGCCCCGGACACCGCGAGATCCGCCTTGCCGAGGCGGCGCGGCACGAGGCCGAGCGCGATGTGCAGCGTGCCGTCCGACGGATCCCCGGCGAGCGTCGCGAGCTGCTCGTCGAGCCACGTGTTCTGGGCGTCGGCGAGTTGACGGCGCAGCCAGTCACGCAGTAGCTTGCGGGCGGCATCGCTCATTGCCTCTCCATCTGCCGGTCGTGCGGCAGCCCTCCTGCCTTCGCGATGGAGTCAATGTAGCTGAGGTATCAACGGTAAGGCAACCGCGCGGCGGGCCTCGACCATCCGCGCATCCCCGTGGCGAACAGGCAACGCGCATGAATCCGACTCTCGTCATCCTGGCCGTCGGCCTGTCGCCGGCGCTGATCGGCGCGCACACGCCGCAGCTGCAGCGCCTGGCGCAGCGCGGCGGCATGCGCGCGCTCACGACCGTCACGCCGGCGGTGACCTGCACGGTCCAATCGACGCTCGTCACCGGGCTCATGCCGGGCGCGCACGGCGCCGTCGCCAACGGTTGGTATTTCCGCGATTTGTGCGAGGTCTGGCTCTGGCGCCAGTCGAACCGCCTGATTGCCGGCGAGAAGATCTGGGACGCGGCCAAGGCGCGCGACCCCGCGTTCACCTGCGCCAAGATGTTCTGGTGGTACAACATGTACTCGAGCGCCGACTGGAGCGCGACGCCGCGCCCGATGTACCCGGCCGACGGGCGCAAGATTCCAGACCACTACGCGCATCCCCAGCGGCTTCACGACGAGCTGGATGCGAAGCTCGGCCAGTTCCCGCTGTTCAAGTTCTGGGGGCCGCTGACCGACATTCGCTCGAGCGAGTGGATCGCGCAGGCGACCCTGCACGTCATGCAGACGCGCAATCCGACCCTGGCGCTGACCTACCTGCCACACCTCGACTACAACCTGCAGCGCCTCGGGCCGGATCTCGAGCACCCGCGCATCCAGCAGGATCTGCGGGAAATCGACGCAATCTGCGGGTCGCTGATCGACGCGGCGCAGGCGAGCGGGCGCGAGGTCATCGTCGTGTCGGAGTACGGCATCACACCGGTGCGCGACGCCGTGCACATCAACCGCGCGCTGCGCGAGGCCGGGATGATCGCGGTGCGTCCGGAAGAGTTCGGCCGCGAAGTTCTCGATCCGGGAGCGAGCGCCGCGTTCGCGCTGTCGGATCACCAGATCGCTCACGTCTACGTGAACGACCGCAGCCGGCTAAGGGAGGTGCGCGCCCTGCTCGAGCGCCTCGACGGCGTAGAGCGGGTGCTGGACGAAGGCGGCAAACGTGCCGCCGGTCTCGACCACCCGCGCTCGGGCGAGCTGGTGGCGATCTCGCGCGCGGATCGCTGGTTCAGCTACTACTACTGGCTCGACGACCGCCTCGCGCCCGATTTCGCGCGCACTGTCGACATCCACCGCAAGCCCGGCTACGACCCGGTCGAGCTGTTCGTCGACCCCGAGATCCGCTTTCCGCTGCTCGCGACCGGCTGGCGGCTGGCCAAGCGCAAGCTCGGCCTGCGCACGCTGCTCGACGTGATTTCGCTCAAGGCGACCACTCTGGTCAGGGGCTCGCACGGCCGCCTGACCGACGCACCCGAGCACGGCCCGCTGGTGATCAGCTCACGCGCCGATCTGCTGCCCGAGGGCGCGCTCGCCGCGACCGGCTTCAAGCAGCTGGTGCTCGATCACCTGTTTTCCTGAGTACCGCTAGATCGTGTAGCGCACGTCGGCGCAGACCGAGAGCGCCTGACCCGTGATGTGCTTGCCCGCTTCGGTCGCGAGAAACAGTGCCATGTTGGCGATGTCATGCGCGCTGACGAATTCGCGCAGGCTGACGCTGTCGAAGATGCGCCGGCGCATCTCGGCCTCGCTGATGCCGAGCCCTTTCGCCTTGTCGCGGATCACGCGCTCGATGCGCTCGCCCTCGACGTAGCCCGGCTGGATGCAGTTTACGCGCACCTTGTCGGCGCCGGCCTCGATGGCAAGGCTCTTGGTGAAGCCGACCACCGCCCATTTCGCCGCCGCATAGGGCGTGCGCATCGCGAAGCCGAGCCGACCGGCGACCGACGACAGATTGATGATGCTGCCGCCGCCGGCCGCCTTGATGAGCGGCATCGCCTTGCGCGTGCAGTAGAACATGCCGTTCAGGTCGATCGCGATGCAGCGCTCCCAGTCCTCGAGCGCGATGTCCTCGACCTTGGCGGTGGGACCGGCGATGCCGGCGTTGTTCACCAGCACGTCGAGGCCGCCGAGCGCCGCAGCCGCGTCGTCGAACAGGCGCTCGACCTCGGCCGGCTTGGCGACGTCCGCCACCGACTGCGTCACCTCGGGCAGCGAATGCTCGGCGTCGGCGAGCGCATTCTTGTCGATATCGCAGATGTGCACCCGCGCACCCTGCTCTGCGAAGGTGCGCGCGATCGCGCGGCCGATGCCCGCTGCGCCCGCGGTGACGAGGACGCGCAGGCCGTTGGCGCTCGTGTCCATGATCGCTCAGGCGTGCTTCAGCGCTTCGGCGGCGCGCGCCAGTCGCTCGCGCGCTTCCTTCGCCACGCCCTGCAGCACCGCGTCCTTGGCGAACTCGCCGATCTTGAGAAAGGCGTCGGGATCGCCGATGCGCACGATCGAGCTTTTGTCGTCCTTCGCCTCGACCGTGACGTTGCACGGCAGCATCAGGCCGACCTGGCCGTCGTGCTGCAGCGCCTTGTGCGCGAGCGGCGGATTGCAGGCGCCGAGGATCGCGTAGGGCCGGAACTCGGCGTTTAGCTTCTCCTTCAGCGTCTGCTTGACGTCGATCCGCGTCAGGATGCCGAAGCCCTCGGTTTTCAGCGCCGCTGTGGTTTTTTCGATTGCCTGCTCGTAAGGGGCGGGAACGGTGACCTCGAATGCGATGCTCTGGCTCATCGGTGGAGACTCCTCTAACAAAGACGAAACGAAATGTCAGTCGCGCAAATCGTCTAGCGCCGCCTCGAGGTGAGCGCAGTCGGCCCAGGCACGCAGCCGCCAGCGGCCCGCGGCGAATTCGAAGCGGTTGATCGCCGCGTTCGGGATCTCGAAGTCGCGCACCGAGCGTAGCCCCCGCGCGGTCGCTGCGCGGTACAGCATTTCGAGCACCCCGCCGTGGGTGAACACGAGCACCGCCTCGCCCGCATGTCGCGCGGCGATTGCGCCGACGCTGGCGAGCGCGCGCGCGTTGAACGCCTGCAGGCTCTCGCCGCTGCCGAAGTCGAACTCCAGCTCCTTCGCACGGAAGCGCTCGAACTCGGCCGGAAAGCGCTCGCGGCATTCGACGTAGGTCAGTGTCTCGAACATCCCGTAGTGCCGCTCGCGCAATCCCGCCTCGAGCGCCACCTCGAGCCCGAGCGCCTTCGCCGCGGGCTGCGCGGTCTCGCGCACGCGCTGCAGATCGCTCGAATAGATCGCGCCGAAGACTTCCGCACCGAGCACCGGCACGAGCGCTTCGGCCTGCGCGCGGCCAATCTCGTTCAGCGGCACATCGGTCTGCCCCTGCACGCGGCCCTCTGCGTTCCACGCGGTCTCGCCATGGCGCACCAGAACGAGGGTGGTCGTGCTCATGCAGATGCCTCCGGGTTCATGACGCGGATCGGCGCGCCGTCGAGCCAGGCCTCGATGTCCTCCAGGGCGCCCCGGTAGAAGACCTCGAAGACATCCTCGCTCACGTAGCCGAGGTGCGGCGACAGCGTCACGTTGTCGAGACTGCGCAGCGGATGATCCGCCGGCAGGGGCTCACGGTCGTAGACGTCGAGCGCGGCATGCCCGAGACGCCCGCTCTTCAGCGCCGCGAGCATCGCCAGTTCGTCCACGATCGGACCGCGCGAGGTGTTCACCAGGATCGCGCCCGGCTTGATGCGCTCGAGCTCTGCTGCGCCGACCAGCCCGCGCGTGCGTTCGGAGAGCACGAGATGGATGCTCACGATGTCCGAGCTCTCGAGCAGCGCCTCCTTCGTCACCAGACGCGCTCCGGCCTCCGCAGCGCGCTCCGGGGTCAGGTTCTGGCTCCACGCGACCACCTCCATGCCGAACGCCGCGCCGTAGCGCGCGACCCGCGCGCCGAGCTTGCCCAGCCCGATCAGTCCGAGCCGCCGGCCTTCGAGAATCTTGCCGCCCGCGAGCCCCTCGTGCCAGCGCCCGGCACGCATGCCGCGCTCGGCCTTGGCGAAATCGCGCGCCGCGGCGAGGATCAGCAGCCAGCTGAGCTCGGCAGTCGGCGCGTTGGTGTTTCCCGCGCCCGTGTTGCTTACCGGGATGCGGCGCGCGCTGCAGGCGGCGAGGTCCAGGCTCGAAGCGCGCTGGCCGGTGAGCGCCATGAATTTCAGCTGCGGCAGGCGCTCGATCAGCGCGCGCGGGAATGGCGTGCGCTCGCGCATCAGGCAGAGGATGTCGAACGGCGCGAGCTTCGCCGCGGCGTCGTCCGCTGAAGCGAATGCCTGCTCGAACACGGTGATCTCGACGCCCCTTTTCCTGAGGCGATCCCAGTCGGCGACGCGCAGCGCGAGGCGCTGGTAGTCGTCCAGGATGGCGAGTTTCATCGGTCGCTGCGGCAGTGTTCGGAGCGTCGCATTCTAACGTCTCGTGCGCCAGCACCGCTCAGGCGGGCACGTGCAGCGCGAGCACCCCGAGCACGACGAAAAGCGCCGCCGCCACCCAGCGCATCGCCGTCATGTTGACGCGCCGGGTCAGCGACTCGCCGATCCACACTGCGGGCACGTTGGCGATCATCATGCCGAGCGTGGTACCCAGCACGACCGCAACCAGGGCATCGTAGCGCGCGGCGAGCGCGATGGTGGCGAGCTGCGTCTTGTCCCCCATCTCGACGAGAAAGAACGCGACCAGGGTGGCGAGGAATACGCCCGTGCCGGGCAGCGCACGATCACCCTCGAGCGAATCGGGCTTCAGCGCCCAGAGCGCAAAGGCGAAAAACGACAGCGCGATGATCCAGCGCAGCGTCTCGGCCGAGACCAGCCGCGCCAGCCACACGCCGACGGAGCCCGCGAGGAAGTGATTGGCCAGCGTCGCGACGAGGATGCCGAGCATGATCGGCCCGCGCCGCTTGAGCTTGGCTGCCAGCACGAACGACAGCAGTTGCGTCTTGTCGCCCATTTCGGCGAGCGCGACCACGCCCGTCGAAAAGAGCAGCGCCTCGAGGGATGTGGCCATTACCGCAGCGCGCCTTCGAGCGCGGCGTCCATCGCGCGCGCGAGCCTCTGCTGGTCGGCGCGGTAACTCGTTTCGCGCCGCGCGTTCATCAGCACCGCGTAGTTCACGCCCGAAGGCAGCTGGCGCACCATCGCCGAGGTTCCCGGCAGGCTGCCGAAGAAGGTCCAGCTGCCGCGCTCGCCGCGCCTGCGCGGCGCGCCGCTCAGCCAGTAGCGCTCGAGAAAGCGCACCAGCGCCGGCGCGGAGGCGATCAGGCCGCCGGCCGAGTCACCGGTCTCGGTGTTGAAGCGGCTCGCGTCCTCGGGATACTCGACCTCGCGCGGCATGCGCTCGCCATTGCGCGCGAGGAACACGTCCTCGATGCCCTGCGGGCCGAGCAGCTCGGCGCGCACGAAGTCGATGTAGCGCATGCCGGAGGCACGCTCGATGACGCGGCCGAGCACGCAGTAGCCGAAGTTGGAGTACACGCGGCGCGTACCCGGCCGGTACTGCAGCGGCTCGCGCAGCATGTAGCGCACGATGTCGTCGGCCTGCGGTGGGCGATCGAGCCGCAGCCGCCGTGCGATCGCGTTCACGCGGAACAGCGCATCGTGGCGCTCGTGCGCGTCCCAGCCGCCGCGATGCTCGATCAGGTGGCGCACGCTGATCAGCCACCAGCGCGGATCGGCGGGATCGATCCGGTAGTCGAGCTGCCTGAGCACGGTTTCGTCGAGCTGCAGCTGTCCCTCGGCAACGAGCTTGTTCGCCGCGGCTGCGGTGATCGGCTTGGCGAGGCTCGCGATGCGCATCAGCGCATCGGGCGCGAGCGCCTGGCTGCGTGCGCGGTCGGCCCAGCCGAAGCCGCGGGCGTACACGAGCGCATCGCCATGCCCGACTGCGACGGTCACTGCGCGTGCGCCGATACGCGCCATGTGCCCGACCACGACCTGATCGACCGCTTCGAATCCGGGTACGCGGCCGCCGCTCTGCGGCGGCCCGGCGGCGCTCGCCCCGCAGGCCGCGAGCACGAGGGCCGCGAGTGCGAAACGCAGGTGCATCGTGGCTAGAGTGCGCCTACCGCCTGCAGCGCGCGCCGAACCTCTTCGCGGCCCTCGGGCGAGAGCGGTGCCTGCGGTGGCAGCGGATGTCCCACCGCATAGCCCTGCAGCTCCAGCCCGCCCTTGATGCAGGCCGCGAGGTTGTACTTGGCAAAGGCCTGGTTCAGCTGCCAGAGCTTCTTCTGCAGCACCATCGCCTCGCTCCAGGCGCCGCGGCGGCACAGATCGTAGAGCGCGACGCTCTGGCGTGCGACGAGACAGGCGGGGCCCGCCATCCAGCCGACGCCACCGATCAGCATGACCGCCGCCGGGATGTGCGCCGAGGCGGAGAACACCCGCAGGCGATCGCCGACCCGGTTGAGGATCGACAGCAGCCGGCCGGTGTTGGTCGAAGCGTCCTTGATCGCGACGATGTTCCCGATCGTGCTCAGCCGCTCGATGACTGCCAGGCTGAGGTCCGAGCGCTGAAATTGCGGATTGGTGTAGAGCACCACCGGCAGCGAGACCGCGTCCGCGATCGCCTTGAAATAGGCGTACACGCCATCATCGCTTAGCGGAAAGTACGCTTCGAGCAGCGCGAGAATGCCGTCGCAGCCGAGCCGCTCCATCTCGCGTGCCTGCAGCTGCGCGTCGGCGATCGTAGTCGAGGCAACGCCCGCGACCACCGGCACGCGTCCGCGGGCTGCCTGCACGACGACCTCCACCACGCGCTGCTTCTGCGCCCAGGACAGGTAGGCGAACTCGCCCGTCGAGCCGAGCGGCGTGAGGCCATGCACGCCCTGTGCGATCAGGTCGTCGCACAGCCTGGCGAGCACCGCATCGCGCACCCCGCCGGCGGCGTCGAGCGGCGAGACGAGATACGGATAGACGCCGTGCAGCGGCTGCGCCGCGTTCATTTGCGGTCGGGGTAGCTCACTGCCATCCCGGCGCGCACGTCCTGCTGTATGCCGTATTGGGAAAACGGATAGCGGAAGCCGTTCTTCGCGAGCGCTTGCATCCCGGCGATCGCCTTGGGCAGCAGCTCCGGCGGCAGCGCCATCAGCATTTCGTCGTCTAGCACGCCGCCGTAACGCCGCTCGGCGAAGCAGGGAATCGACAGGCTCGGCTCGCGCGTCTTCAGCGCGCGGCCCCAGGAATCGGCACAGGAGGATTCGCCCACCACGCTCCAATCGAAGCGCTTGTAGCCCGACCACTGCAGGCCGTTGATGAAGTAGATCATCGCGCCCGGGGTGGCGTAGAACAGCGCGATGTCGGGCGGGTCCAGCCTGCCGCTGGCGAGGGGAGCGACCGCAACCGCCGCGGTGGTGCCTACCGGAACGACGTTCATGGCCGCCTGGTGGCGGCTGGCGTCCTCGAGTGTCGCGAACCATACGCCCTTCATGTGCTGGCCCGAGCGCCATTTGTCGTCCTGCCCGCCCAGGCCCACGACCGAGCGGCATTGATCGCCGACCAGATCCTTGGTCGTCACGCCGACGGTCCAGCCCAGGCGTGCGGCCTGCGCGACGATCTGGTCCATGGTGTGTACCGAACCCTGCGGACGGCGGATCTTCGTGACCGCCTCCATCGCCTCGACCGAGTCGAACAGCTTCATGCCGAAGGGGATGCTGCGCAGGCGCAGCAACCGCTCGAGCGTCGCCGCGATTGCCGGCAGGTCGATTGCAGAGATTTGCGTGCTCATGGCGTGCCTCGAAGCAAAGGTGACGCTCTGTCGCGACGCCGCGCCGGGCGCCGCAGCCTAGCCGAAATCGTAGCCGTAGCGCTCGATGAAATGCCCGGCCGCGACCGCCGGCCCCTTGTACGTTCCCTGAGCGTAGTCGCAACTGAGCGCAATGAGGCGTTCGGCGATCGCCGCATCGGCCACGCTGGTGGCACAGACGTCCAGCCGCAGCTGATGCGAGAGCTCGATCAGTGCGCGCACGATGCGTTCGTGCTTCGCCTCCTTGGCGAGATCGGGCGCATCGCTCAGATCGAGCTTCAACTCCTGGAACGGCAGCTGGGAGAGTCCGAACAGCGCCTCGACGCCGAGCGCCGTGTCGTCGATCGCCAGGCGCACGCCGAGCTCCTTCAACCGGCCGACCGCCTCGCGCGCCGACGCGTGCTCGTGCAGCACGACGGTCTCGGAGAACTCGAGCACGAGGCGGCTCGGCCGCAGCGCCCAGGTCCGCAAGGCGCGTTCTACCAGGTCGGGAAACACCTCCCAGAGCAGCGTGCGCGCCGACAAATTCAGCGCGACCCGCAGGTCGAGGCCCGCGGCATAGCGGAACTCGGAACAGTTGCGCAGCGCACGGTTCAGAAACGACGAGATCAGCGTGTCGAACATGCCCGCGGACTCGGCGGCGGTGTACACCTGCGCCGCCGGCAGCGAGCGGATCGTCTCCGTAGTGCCCTGCCAGGCGAGCATGGCTTCGACGCCCATGACCCGGTCCGAACGCAGCTCGAACTGCGGCTGAAACAGCACTTCGAGCTTGTCATCGGCGATCGCGGCGCGCAGGCGGTGCTCGTCGAGAAACCGGCGAGTCACGTCGGATGCACGCGCCGGATCATGCAGCGCGATACGCCCGGGCAGCGCGCGGGCCAATCGCGAGGCGCCTTTCGCCCGCTGCAGCAGCAGCTCCGCCGTATCGCCGTGCTCGGGATACAGTGCGATGCCGATCGTCGGTTGCGCGTAGACCTCGTCTTCGGCAGCCCACAGGCTGGTGCCCGCGGCGCGCATCATCTTTTCCGCGGCGAGCAGCGCCATTTCCGCACCGTCGACCGGCGCAAGCACGCAGGCGATATCGTCGCGGCCGACGCTCGCGAGGAAGTCCTCGCTGCGCAGCACCTCGGCGCGCAGCTGCGCCGAGATGTGCTTGCGGATCGCATCGCCCACGGTAAACCCCCAGATCGCGTCGGCCCGATCGACCAGGCCGCAGTCGACGATCACGAGCGCGACTCCGACAGACTCGTGCCGCGCCATCTCGAGGCGGAAGCGCAGCCGATCGAGAAAGCCGATCCGTACGGTGCCCGCGAGGTCGTCACCGGCGAGCCCTACGCCGGAGTCGCTCAAAGGAAGAGCTCCTTCGGATCGATCTTGACCGTGGCCGAATCGAGCGTGCGGCGGATTCGGTAGGCCTCGCCGTCACTCGCCTTCGGACCGCGCGTCAGGTCGAGCACCAGGTGCGGCTTGATCGCCGCGCCGTTCGCGTCGCGCACCAGCATCACGCGCGGCTGCAGCCGCTTGACCGGATTCTGCGAAATGACGACACCGATTTCGCCGGTCTGCATTTCGATCACGCTGCCCACCGGGAACGCGCCCATGCACTGGATGAACTGCTCGACCAGGCCGGGCGTGAACTTCTCGCCGCGGTTGCGGTACAGCACCCCGAGCGCGGTCGAGGGCGTCATGTTCTCGCCCCAGGGCGGCGGCGCGACGAGCATGTCGTAGGCGTCCACCACGCTGGCGATCGCCCCCAGCAGGTTGATCGCGTTGCCGCGCAGGCCGCGCGGGTAGCCGCTGCCGTCATAGCGCTCGTGGTGCAGGGAGGCCAGGCCCGGAAAGTCGGGCGGCAGGCCGGAGGTCTTGCTGAGGATCTCGACCGAGTGGTTGACGTGGGTCTTGAAAAGCTCCTGCTCCGGCGCGAGCCATGAGGTGGTCTTGTTCAGCATCGGCGCAGGCAACCTCAGCTTGCCGACGTCCTGCAGCAGACCGAGCATGCTGAGCGTGTGCAGCTGGGTCTCGGAATACTGCAGGAAGCGTCCGAACACGGTCATCATGACCGATACTTCCACCGCGCGGCTGAGCACGCCGCTGCCTTTCTCCTGCATCTTCGAGAGCAGCGTCATCGCGTCCGGGTTGCGCACCACGCTCTCGGTGATCTGCTGCGAGGCCTGCTGGGTGCGGTCGCTGTCGATCGCACCCTTCGCCGGCACGGTGCGTGCGATTTCGCTGACCACCACCGTGGACCGTTCGTAGACGCGCTCGGCACGCGGCAGCTCGGCCTCGACGCTGACCGACTCCTTGTACACGGTGCTGCCGCGCACCGCGGCGGCCGCACGCGCCACCGCCTCCTCTTCCGTCTTGCGGTCGACCTTCTCCGGGTCGACGAACACCTTCTTGCAGAATTTCTTCAGCGTCTCGAGCTGCTTTTCGTTCTGCAGCACGAAGCCCTGGAACATGAACGGCGTGTCGGTCCAGGGACGGTCGAGCTTCGCCACGTACATGCCGAAGCGAAGCTCATCGACAGAGATCTCCCGATACGCCATCGCGCGCTCAGTGCGGGTCCCGAAAATTGAAGGGCAATTCTCGGCCTTGAGCGTCCGTCGGGCAAGTATCGGCAGATACCTGCCGCATCGCGCAATCCGTCACGCGCTGCGTCCGGCGCGCCGGTTCGCAAACACCAGGCGATCGACGACGTTGCGAACCAGGGCACGCATCAGCTGCAGCTGCGCGCCCAGCGTCATCCTGTCGAGCGCCGCCGGCTCGAACTCCGCGAGCAGCATGTCGGTCGTCGCCTCCACGGTGGCCTGGCGCGGCTCGCTGCCGCCACGGATGTAGGCCATCTCGCCGAAGCACTCTCCGGGATTGACCAGCGCGAGCAGCCGCCCCTTCATGGTGACCTTGCCCTCCCCCTCGGCAAGGAAAAAGAAGCTCGTCCCGGGCTCGTTCTCGCGCACCACGGCCTCGCCCTTGCGCGCGCGCGACCAGCGCGCGGCCTTGGCGAGCTGCCAGATCTCGGCGTCGTCCAGTCCCGCGAACATCTCGACCCGCTTGAGCGACAGGTAGCGCTCGCTGTCCGGGATCTCCCCTTCGGGCAGGACGCTGCGCAGCGCGTTCGACAGCGCACCGGCGAATTCCGACCAGGTCTGGAAGCGCTCGGCCGGCCGCCGCGCCATCGCGCGCAGCACCAGCTGCTCGATCGGCGCCGGCAGGGCCTCGAGCGGGGCTGGCTTTTCATTGAGGATCTTCGCGACCAGCTCGTTCAGGCGGCCCGCAACGAACGGGCGCCTGCCGGCGAGCAGCTCGTAGAGCACCACGCCGAGGCTGTACATGTCGCCGTGAAAGGTCGGCTTGCCGCCCTCGATCTGCTCGGGCGGTACGTAGAACGGCGAGCCCATGATCGACGTCTGCACCACCTGGCTGCGGCGCAGCACGGCGGAGCCGAAGTCGGTGATCTTGACGTCCGTTGTCGTGCCTTCGGCCAGCATGATGTTGGCCGGCTTGATGTCGCGGTGCACGATGCCCTCGTCGAAGGCGTACTCGAGCGCGCCGCAGCACTTGAAGCCGATCTGCAGCACGTCCGGGATCTGCAGCCGCGAATCCGGCGTGGCGTGCGCCGCCAGGTCGCCGCCGAGGACGAGTTCCATGGCGATGTAGCCGGAGTCTTCCTGCACCACCGCCTCGAGGATCTGAGCGATGTGCGGATGCTTGAGCTTGCCGGCGAGCGAGGCCTCGTTCAGGAACTGCGAGCGATACACAGAACCGAATTCGGGGTCACGGAACACTTCGGGCTCGATCGTCTTCAGCGCGACCTTCTCGCCGGTGAAGGTATCGGTCGCGAGATAGACCGTGCCGGT
>Ga0055432_10000028_pt1 | contig 13285 bp, 17 predicted proteins | sample Browns_ThreeSqA__FD_57727 | JGI IMG/M metagenome (GOLD analysis project Ga0055432, IMG submission 57727) | Wetland microbial communities from the San Francisco Bay, California, USA, that impact long-term carbon sequestration - Browns_ThreeSqA_D1 | ecosystem: Environmental > Aquatic > Marine >...
CGGGCTTACCGAATACGCGGGTGCGGTACTAAGAACGTCTGCGGCTCTACCCAATTATGGGGGAAGCGGATCGCAAGACCACTGTGCTCCACTGGGCGCGTTAGTCCGAATAAATGGCGCTACCAAGGGCGATGTTTTTACGTTCAGGTTGGAAGAAGATACGGGCACAGAAACGGTCGTCCACACAATAGAGCCAAGATTTACAATAGGAAACGACCAATCACGGCTACAGTAGGTTTCTGACGACGCGAACGAATAGGACCATTGACGGCTTAAAAACCAGATGTTATGATCCGGCCAAGTAGTCTCAGTTGAGTAAAAGGAGTTAAAAATGCACGGTTTTGGAGTTGATCCCACGGGTACTCATTTCGAGAAGAATGGTGTTGTAGGAGCCAAGCTCACGGGCAACGGAGCACGGTTTGGAGAAAACGTTGATCCAGCCACCGACAAAAACTTGGAGATCGCCTCGGTTGGCACCGGCACCTGCTCGTCCAATGCGGTCACGATCAACAAGCAGGCCGGGGTTATTACTACGGAATCTCTGAACACCGCTGCTGGCGCCGAGCAAGCCATCACCCTGACGAATTCGGTGATTAAAGCCACCGATATCGTTTTGGCCAGCGCGGGCCTTGGTGGTGCGACGAATGGAACTCCCGGCGTCGCTAGTGTGACAGTTTCGGCTGGTCAGGCTATCATCACCCTGTCAAACTTTCACGCCTCCAGTGCTTTCAACGGCTCGATCAAGATCGCGTTTTTCGTGTTGAACGGAGCATAAAATGGCTAAGAGCATGAAGCTCGGTGGTGGTGGACGGTTTCAGAAGCTCGAACGGAGCATAGCCGCGAAGGGCAAGGTCTCAAACCCTGGTGCTGTAGCCGCCACCATTGGCCGCAAGAAATACGGCAAGAAGAAGTTTCAGGCTATGGCGGCTGAAGGCAGACGAGACACTCGCCACGACCACGCGATGCCGGGGCGCTTGAGGGGTTGAAATGCCACTTGGACCGGGGGTAAAATACCGAGTCAAAACTACCAAGACTGGTAAGAAGGTCCGGCTTGCTTATAGGGGCAGTAAAGTAATCGAAGCCAAGAATCTCAAAACCGGCGCCACCCACACTCCAGCCGAATTTAAAGCTGACGAGCGGCGCCGACACAAAATGCCTAGAATTTTACGATAAGGAGACCACATGCCTGAAGAAGTTAAACCGACAGAAACGACAACCCAAGCCCCCACACCTGGAGGGCCACAACCGGCTTTTGATCCTGCTGAGATTAGCCGTATGGTACAATCGAGCGTTCAGCAGTACATGGCTGAGAACCCCCCGGTGGTTGAGCCTATGGACCGGCGCCCGCAGCCGCAAGAAAACCCGCTCGACTCGGTGATCAGTCCCTACGTTGACCCGAAGCTGTCAAAAGCGAACCTCATGGCGAACGCGGCCCGCGACTCGGCCATTTTCTACGCCCGCCATCCCGAGGCCATCGAGTACATGGACGAAGTTGAGAAGGTGTTTAACGGGCTGCTCGAACAGGGCTCTCCATACGACCACGAAGCCGTATGGTCCTGGTTCCGGGGCAGCCCGGGCAACTTCGAGAAGTTTGCCGAGGAGCACATGAAAGCAGAACAGGAAAAGATCGAAGCCGCCAAGAGAGACTCCACCGTTGACGGCGGGGCTCGACCCCGTGGCAACGTCCAGGTCAAGGATGCTCACGAAGCAACCGACGAAGAACTGGAGAAAGGTCTGGAAGGCGTAAGTTTCTAACGAATCAACTCGTGGGGCTCAGGCTGGTCACTTGAACAACTCCACGAAGGCTAACGTACAAGCGGGGTCTTGGCTGACTGGACCAAAAGCCATGATAGGAAATCGCTTGTACTGCTCAACGCTGCTCACATTTGAGCAACCAAGGGCAAGCGGTTCTATCCCGACCAAGAATCGAGGTGAAAAATAAATGGCTGGTGATGTTGTAACTCAATTCTCTACTCTGTCCTCTGATGCACCGAACGTGTTTATCGCACGTCAGATGTATCGGTTGGCGGAACGTAGGATGGTTGTAGGTCGTTATGCGACTATGTATCAGATGCCTCAGCGCATGGGTAAGACCTTGCGGATCGTTCGCTATAAAAGGCTGGCGTTGCCGTTTTCTGCCCTCACTGAAGGAACTCCACCTGATGCAGTAGCCCTGTCCACCGAGAACGTTGATGTAACGGTTGAGCAATGGGGTATCGTGGCGTTGTTGACTGACGTAGTTCAGATCACAACGACCCACCCGGCGCTGCAAATCGCTATTGATCGGACCTCGATGGCTATCTCTGAAGCCCTGGAGCGAGAAATCTGTGAAACCCTGATGGGTGGCTCGCAGGTCTATTACCCAGGTTCAGCGACGACTCGACCCACGATTGGTACAGGGGACAAGCTGGACACAGCTACCGTTCTGAAGACCACCGTGGCTCTACGAGACCAGGGAGCGATGGAAGGAGCCGGAGGGTTGTTCAATGGCGTGATGTCTCCTCAGCAAGAGGGTGATGTCCTGTCCAGTGACGCAACTTTCAAGGATGCTTCCAACTTCGCTAATGTGCGTGCCTTGCAATACGGTGAAATTGGGGTTTGGATGGGTGTTCGTTGGGGCCGTGGAAACTTCCTGCCTAAGTTTTTGGGCGTGGCTGTTCCAGGGACTCAATCTGCTTCCGTTTCCGGGTATACTCACTCTGGAAGTGGAGGTAACATCGACAATTCCTTGATCATAGTGGTTGCTCGGGATGCGCTGACGGACTACGAGCGCAAGATTAGCCAGGAGTTGACGGTCGCTGATTCTGATGGGTCAATAACCATCACGACTCCGACCAGCACCAACTATGTGTACGACGTTTATATGTCTGACACTAATGGTGCCAACTACAAACTGATCTTCTCGCGTGTAGCGGCTAATACGGCGAAGACGATTGTCCTCGCTGATTATACCGCTGGCACCGCTGCTACTCCTCCTGCGATCCCCGCTTCCGGTAGGGAAGTGTTCGTCGCGTGGGTTTTTGGTCAGGACGCCTTTGGTCGTGTCGAATTAAACGGCATGTCCTTGGCTTCTTATCTAACTCCCGCTGGGGCCTCCTACAGCAATCCTTTGGCTCAAGGCCGCAAGGTCGGGTCGAAGATTATGTGGAAGTGCTTTATCATCGACGACACATTCTTCGCTCGGATCGAGAGCGCAAGTGGGTACAGCGCAATGCTGCCCGCGTAGAGTGAGTTGGATCAAACCCAGCCAGCTAACCTATCTAGCTGGTTGTTTTGATCCCGCTCACAAAACGAAAACAAGCCTCACTCGTCTTTACCACAGATGGTTCAAGATCAAGCCAAATTTGAAGCAGGCCAGTTGGTCACATACCACGGCAGAAGGGGGCAAATTTGCAATATTTACAAAGAAGCCCAGATTGCTTTGGTTTGTGTTTTCCCACAAGACGTGAATTGGAGGACGAGTCTACGATATCAGTATTGGCCTATAGATAAATTGAGTCACTACGTCAGAACCACTTTATATGGATGATTCAAAAGACAAAGCTCTTGAAAAAGCCATAGCCTCGTCATTTTCCAAACCAAAACGCCGGGTTATCAGGAGAAAAGGGCGCCCCAAGCTCTCCAAGGGTAGGGTTAAAACCCCCGAGGAGGAGGAACGTATCCGAATAATGAACCAGAACCGGCTGGTATCGGTTCAGCTCCACATGGTTCACAAGCGAAACGGAATCAATTACGGGCCTGGTTTGGTCAAGGTGCCTAGAGCCCTAGCTATGGATTTTATGTCGTCTGAGGAGCGTGCTAGGCGCGTGGATGACGCCTTTTTGAACCCCAAGGGGGCGATTATCGGCCCGAGGGTTGGTGGAAGGGCTCACGTTATCAGGGTCGTTCCTTTGGAGTCGATGTCTGACGATTCGATGGATTTCATCAGGAATTCCACTCCGGCTACCAGGGTGGACAAGAAAGGAAATATCGTAGGTTAGGAGAAATCATGGCTAAAATAATCCTGTGCAAGACCGCTGCTGACGGAGAGGCTATCAACGTCGAGGTCGAATTGACCAAGCAGCATTACGACGCGATGTCCAAAGGTGCAAAGCTTTACGACGTGTTCAAGCCGTTCTTCGACTTCTGCGACGACCGCATGATTGAAATGAACGAGCGAATCATCGCCTCTAACTTCCTGGTCCAGAGGCTCTCCCCTGAAGCTCGGGTGGCCTTCAACTCGGTAGTCGATGTTTTAGCTGGCCGCACCGCTGGTCCAGCCCGTGAGGAAGTCATCGAAGCTGCTAGGGCTGAGGTTCGCAAGAACAAGGAGATCATAGCCGAGCACGAGCGCAAGGTGGCTGAGGAAGACGCAGCCGAAGAGGTGGAAAATGTACGAACCTAAATTAAGTGGTGTAATCCCTAAAAGGGAAATAGGTATCCACATAGTCATCAAGGATGCCATAACGCTTTCATGCGGTGCCAAAGTCAGATGGTTCGATCTGAAAGACATAAAGTGCCCGTGCGGTAATCCTAATCATTGGTTGCTCAAGGTGGAAAATGGACAAAGCGATAGAAAATAACGACCCCTGGATACATCGGTCGGCAAACATGAAGTGTTCGACCTGTATGTGGTTTGTTCTCAAAGCACCCACTACCAACTTTGGCCGGTGTCGGAGACATGCCCCCACAATGAACGGATTTCCAGCGGTGTTCGTTCACGACTGGTGTGGAGATCACAAACTCGATGAAACCAAATTAGAGGGATTTAATGGACAAAGCGAAGATTGTAAAGATTGATCCGTATCACCCCCAGCTAGGTCTGCTGGTCCCATTCGTGATGCAAAAGCTGATGGCGGCTCACGAGGGCATGGGTGAGGATATGGGCGTCATGTTGGTGCAGTTCATGTCCAACCTGTATGCCCAAGACCTCCGCTCGGTTCTCATAGCCGCCCTGGATAGCTCCAGCCGGGTCATTGGGTATGCAGCGGCCACGGCAAGCGCCGGAACCGTGGTTATGACCAAGCCCCGCCTTGACGAGCCCACCGAGAACGACGCCGTTAGCGAGATGCTGGCCCTGGTCGAGGGCTGGGCCAAAGAGCTTGGGTATCGTCGTGTTTCCATCCTGTCCCGCAATTACGACAAGAAGTGGAACGAGAAGCACGGGTTCGAGGTGAAGCGGTACATCATGGAACGCCGGTTGATGGATGATGCTTGATCCCTCGATCCGGTGTGAAATATTTTACCCCTCCAGCCATTCCCATCTAATCTCTCAGTTTCTCTACAAATCCGACGGCGACCGCGAGCTGGAGAATCGAATCCGGCAAGCCTTCGCCCGTTCCCTCCTCGGTGATCGTGACATCCTGATCATGGTGGCCCGCAAGGGGCGTGAACTGGTCGGCTGGGGCTACGGCGCCGTGGTTGACGGAGAACTCGTAATTGGGCTAATTAACTGCTATTCTCAGTATCCACGGATCATTGACAATTTCCTATCTTTGGCAGATGATTGGGCAAGGGACCGAAACGTTTACAAGATGATCTTGCCGGTCACTCCAGAGGAGCACCCGGTAGAACAGTGGAGTGGAAAACACAAGCGGTACAAATTTAAGCTGAGAAATTACACGCTTGAGCGAGAAATAAGCCCATGCCAACCAAGGGACAAAAAGTTACCAGCAAGTCCACCCAAACGCCCGATCAAGGAACCCAGCAGCTCAACCAGCTAAATTACGAGTTCCAGAAGTTTCTCCAGCCGTTTCGTGAAGAAGCGATCAAGGCTCTTTACTCACCCAGCGTTCTAGGCCCCTACGGGCTCAAATACAGCACCCCCGAGGAAGCCAAGGCCCTGACCATGTTCAGCGGCCTAACCGACATCAGTAAGCTCCTAGAGGCCACTCAGAACCAATTTGAGAGTGTGGCCAAGCCTGGAATCATAAACACCCTGACAGCAGCCGGTTTCGGCAGGTCGGGTGCCGTTGGTGAATCCATAGCCAGGGCCAACGAGCAGGCCATTCTCCCTGTCACCCAGGAAGGTCGAGCTGCTCAAGGCGCGGTCGGGAACGTGCTGCTCGGGATTGGGCAAAATCGAATCGGGTCAGCATCCAACTTGATCAACACACCTATTCCGTATGCACCCGGCTATACCACCACGTCCACGACCAAGAGTGGAACGACTGGCGGCTTCAACCCGCTAGACATATTCAGCTCGGGCCTGAGCGCGGCGGGTATTCTGTTCCCCAAGGGATTACAGGGTTAGAAAATGCCTACTCCTAAAGAAACTGTTGTAACTCCAGAAAGTGCTCCCGACGCCCCTCAGCTCCTCTGGAACACCGACCTGAGCACTACCCCACCGGGAACCCCGGCTGCTCCGACAGCCCCTTCAGGAACCCCAGCTACGGCCCAGCTCAATCTCCCAACGGCCAAAGACGAGCCCTGGTTCAACCGGATCATCGACGCCTTGCAGGTCGGCATCAACCCCCTGACATCACCCAGGCTCCAGCAAGGTTTCCTGGCTGCTGCGGCTGGCCGGGTAGAGCAAAGGCGCCGACAACGGGCGGCAGAGCAGGGCATCGCCATCCAGACACTTTTCCTGAATGCCCTCCAGTCCGGTGATCCGCAGAAGGTGGCTGAGGTCTCCACCCAGCTCAGTAAGCTGAAGGGCCTGGAACCTGAAGCTGTTTCGGTCTTGGAAAAGGGCCAGCTCCAGATGGCTGATGATCTCCTGAAGGTTAGCCAAACTAGAAATGCAGCGGCTCAAGCACAGCAGGAAAGAGCTGCTCTAGCTAAAGCGATCCAAAGCGCGGCTCCCAATTCCCCAGCAGCCAAACTCATAGGGGTTCTCCTACAATCTGGAGACGGGGCCAAATTCAACGAGATCGTTGGTTTGATGAAAAGTGGGGTGTACGGAACTCCGCCGTCAGCTCCTAAAGTTGTGGCAAATGTCGGTATAGTCTCAACTCCCGGCACCGGGCTTTTCTATGAACCTGGGACCGGCATAAAAATTGATCCCCTACCCCCTTCCCTACAAAAACTCTCAGACACGGGGTTTAGTGGGATGGGCAACGTGGCGTCTGAATATGTCCTAAGTGAAGCCGCTCGACGTGGGATTTCCCCAGTCGAGGCCATGACCAAATCGGATATCGTGAGTGGGGCCGCTCAAGCCGCTCAAGCCGAGCGGGAAAAGAATCGTCAGTATCGGGAGCAGATGTTGGTCCTCAGTCAAGAGAGATATGGTGTACCTGATACAGCTACGGTTCGGGAGCTGCGATCCACACGGAACATGGTCGATGGAGTGGAGACGATGGGCCAAGCCTACCAAGCTGCTCTGGCCTCCCACGGTGGCTCGTTCCCGGCTGATGTCGTCGCTGCTTTATCGGTAGCCTCCACAGCTCCAGAGGGGGTCATAGGAAAGAGCTTGAACGCCCTGGCCCAGCGATACCCCAAGCTGAACCAGCTCGATCTCAAATTCGTATCTGAATACGCCTCGATGCAGCAGTTCGCCCGTGGCGCCTTGAACGATGTCGGCAACCTCTCAACCTTCGAGCGTTCGGTTTTCACTCAGATGCTTGGCGCTCCCTTCGACCGACCTGATCTTTTCAAGACCCGCGTATCTACAGTTCTTGAGCGTGGTAGAAAAGCTGAAAGGCAGATCATCGATCAGCTTCAAACTCAAGGGCGCCGGGTGCCTCAAGGAATCGCTCCTCAAACAGACGACAGTTGGATAAAAGAATACGGGTTTACTCCAAATGCCAAAAAATAAATCTGACATACTCACTGACCCGAGATTCAAAGAGCTGCCTTTAGAGCAAAAGCAGGAAATTATCCGCCAGGTTGCCGAGGAGCAAGCTAAGGCCCCCAAGTACACTCCGCCTCCAACCACGTCTCAGCGGATCAACTCCGGCTTGGCGACCGCTAGAAAGTACGCTGTAGGGGCCGTAAACGCCGGTTTGGAGCAACTTCTCACCGGGCCGTACCAAGGGGGCGCAACAAGTCCGATGGGGGCTCCAAATCAGCCCGTAGAGCCTCCTGTGCCTGGTGCTGCCGAGGCTGTACGGCCCTATACCAAAGCCGCCGCTAACTTGATAACCCCCGTTCCCGGCGATGTGCCGACCGCCCTTTCTATCGGAGCTGGTCTAGCTGCTCCCGCCTTAACCGCTGGGATGTCAACCGGCAGGGCTTTAGCGACCACGATGGCCCTTCAAGGTGGTGGTAGGGCTTTAGGGGCCGCGATGACCGGAGGCAATCCGGTCAGTCAGGGGTTGCTGGGATTGATTGAGGGAGCTGTACCGTTTGGGGTCAGTGGGATAGGTAAGGGGGTCAAGACGGTACGAGCCCGAGCCCAAGACGCTGAGATAGGCAAGAGCTTGATCAAGGCTGTAAACAACGCCCTACCAACCGGCATCCCCAGGTTCGCGGTTGACGATCTGGCTACCCTCCAGCACCAAATTTCACCCGATGGAATCATACGGGTGGCTCAACGGAGAATAGCCAAGGGATTGCGAGACCTGGCCGATAAAACCGTGGCAACCGGCGTGATGACTCCACAGAACCAGCCGGTCATGGGCAAGCTGGGAGATATCCAAATCCCGATGCCCTCGATGGGAGTTGACAAAGATGGCAATGTGCTTGCCATGCCATTCAAAACGATTATCGATGTCATTTCCAAAGGTGGGATGAAACTACCCCCCGGTTCTACTCCGACAACGGGAGCCCAAAAACTCGCCAGCTTGTCAGTTGGGGATATGCTGGACGATGTTGCCAGGGGTCTAATTCGTCGTGGTCTTGGCAAGGAGCTTAAACAATACATGCTCCTCCGCAAAGATTACCGCCGCGTGGCCGAAGCCCTGAGAATCGTGGGGGGTGATCGAGGTACTAACGTCGGAGGGGCCGTCACCCTTGGCGAGGGAATCACTGGTCCATCGGCTCAAATGTCCGTGCTCGAAAGGCAAGCGGCTGGTGGGTTGAAAGCCTTTCGCAGGAACGTAGCTGAAGACATCAAGCGATCCGTGGGTCGTGGGCAACCCCTTGGCCAAATCGACCGTCCTTTCGATATGCCCTTTGTATCTCTAGGCTTGAAAGGTGGGCGGGTGGCCGGAGAGCCCAGCCAGTTCGCCCTTCCCCGAGCTGCCGGTGTCAAGCTCAAGCGACCGTCTCCGATTGGCCAGATAATCCTCCCTCAATTTCTCCAGTCCACGGAGGGGCAATGAGTGAAGGTGCCGAAACCAATGCCTACAAGGTTCAAGCGTTTTGGGCTCACTTATTCGACAAGAGCCTAGCAGCTGGGATCATCATGTTCGGTCTAGCTTCGTGGGCTGGCTGGATACCCTCTCCAATCGCCAAGGCTGACCAAATAAGACTTGTAGAGACCAAGATTGCAAGCATGGAGGGCAGGATCGACATCTTGATACGGGTAGCTCGTCAGATATGCCGTAACGTAGCCGAGACTCCGGCAGAGAAACAGGATTGTAATAACTGATGGCTGAGAAAAGAACCGCTAGAATCCACGAGCCCCTTCTATGGACTATCCCGATCCTGGGTATTCTCCACGGGCGCCCCATCAACACCGTTCCGCCTAACGCGATATACGACGGTGAGAATGTCCTGGTGCGTGGTGGGTTGCTGGTCAACCGCCCAGGCATGACTCAGTTTGCAAATTCGATCCTGACCGGGACGCCTCTAGGCTTTTTCACTACCCCCAACACGGCCACCGGAGCTTTCCAAGAAGACGCCTTTCAAGAGGATGCTTTCCAGTTGGACTCCAGCGTTCCGAGCACGGTCTTGATCGTAGCCACCACGACAAACATCTACATCTACTACGGGGGTGTGTTCAATGATATTACTGGTACTATTCTTACCTCTGGTTTGGGCTATCACTCTAGGTTCGCTGCTATCCTGCTCGGCTCTCCGCTCAAGCTGAACCTGATCCATGTGAACGGGGTTGATCCAAACTTGAAGTGGGTCACTGGAGATGCGACTTTCTCGGTCATGGATGGAAGCCCGCCAGTTTTCAGCGACGTGGCTAACATAGGTGATCGTATCGTCGGAATTGTCCCACCCTATGAGGTCAGATGGGCGCCGGTCGAGGATTTATCGACCTGGCCAGCCCTCAACGTCAGGAGCCTAGCCGAGACCCGCGATGCCGTCGTTGCTATCTCCTCCAGCGGTTTGAACGGTGGGACACTCTACAAGGAATACTCAATCTGGAATATCGTTGTCACAGGAGCCACTCTCGACAGTGAAGCTCTCAGGTTCGACTGGAAGGTTGACATCGACGGACCGGCTTCGCCAGCCGCCATCTGCCGTGGTATCGCAGCCGAATACTATATGACCAAAACCGGGCGGGTGATCAAATGGGACGGCTCAACGATTGAATTCCCGGCTGATGGAGTTTGGCCGCACCTGCGAGGTGGAGGAGTTCACGATCATAACGGAGATTTGGATGCCAATTATGCAAACAGAATCCATAGTAGCTATGAGCCCACTAACGACGAATACTGGTTTTTCTACCCCAGGATTGGAGACTCAGGAGCCGTCAAGGGTTTCGTTGTGGTCATACCCCCCAGGCCACTCGAAGGCATCCAGACTCACATTGCCTTCCGTGGATACCTCAACCGTTCCATTACAGCCTCAACAGACAGCCGACTCGACACCAAAAAGATAATCTTGGGCGAGGATGCCGCAACAGCCCAAATCTTCACCCTCGAAGGCGATGACGATGCTGGCGGGTTGGAGATCGACGGCTTCTGGCAACACGGGATTTCCCCGTTGCCGGTTGGCCCCAACGCTGCTAGGGTAAACGAGATCGAGCCGTTTTTTGAGCGGGCTGAGGGAAATGGCGAGGTTGACGTGCAGGTGGTCACGAGCAATCTGCTTGATAACAACACCGGGCATGTGAGTGCGTCGAGACGTATTGATCTAGCCAGCGTCACTAATGTTTTCGACATCAAGGGCGTGGATGCCCGTGGGCGGTTCGCCGGACCGAGGTTTGAATTCAAAGGCCCGGTGACAATCAGGTTCAAGGGGGTCGAGCTTACATTTCTCGAACGGGGTTAGAAAATGGCAGTTGAAGTCAGCAATACCCATCCCTTCCAAAGCGCCAAGTCCGACGGTGCCGACGCCACCCGCGTCAAGCCCTCGAACTGGAACGCTGACCATGTTTATGCCGGTGGCGTGGCTGGAGCGGCGGTCGTATGGGACGATAGCCAAACCAATAAAGCCTCCTGGGGTTTCTTCGACCACCACAATTATGCCTACAACGCCCTATTCGACATTTGGGGCTCGGGTACGACCACCGTGCCTACCGGCTGGCGTCTGGTTGGAGCCGGGGCGACCATTTCCCAAGATGCCGTAAATATCAAATACGGGACGTATTCAACGGCCCTCGTTCGGGTAGGTACTGATTGCTATATGGCCCAGGATATCTCCCTCGTATGGGGCTCCCTGGAGCAATTAAAGGGCAAAACGGTGGCTCTTGGGGCCTGGGTCAAATGCTCCGTGGGCTCAGTGGCCAGATTGACCATAGCCGATGGGGTCTCGTCAGCTTCGTCCTCATATCACACCGGGGATGGCACATTCCAGTTTTTGAAGGTCGAGCTGGCGGTTGACCTCACAGCGACAGTGGTTGAATTAAGGCTGGGCATAGACACCGGAAACGCCACAGCTCAGTTCAGCGGGGTCATAGCCTCGATATGCGGATCAGCCGAGCTAAAGGACTTCAGTATCTCCAGCTACGTCCCTAAAAAGCACATAGTCTACGCCGGGGCCAATGCAGCCCAAACCCAAAACACCACTTCCTATTATGGCCCATGGGAAAGCAATACTACCGAGGCCTTCGTAAGCTGGGCGACCGATAGAGATTACGTGGTCCGTAATCTGAGCGTGACCATGAGCGCGGCCCCAGCAGCCGGTCAAACAGCCTCGGTGGTTCTCAGGGTTGGTGAATCGACCGACTCAGCCGTGGGCGTCGTGGTCTCAAGCGCCGGTCGAACGAACACCAACCAGACCGACGAGCTTTTGATCCCGGCTGGAACCCTGCTAAACTTCAAGTGCGTGCTGTCAGCTACGTCGGGTGATCGGGCCTTTCACATATCACTTGAGTTCGAGGAAGTGCCGGAGAGCTTTTAATGGCCAAGATGCCCACAGTCCCGGTGGTTGACCTGAGCAAGATACGAGACCCCGAAGCTCTCAGGGTCATAAAGACGTTGGTTGCATACATCGAGCAGTTGAAAAGCGAGATTGAGAGAAACACGTAAATGGCCGAAAGTGTAAAACACGCCAAGCAATCAGCCAAAGCCGATGGAGCCGATTCCACGCGGGTTCTTCCTAGCGACTGGAACGCCGATCATATCGTAGCCGTGGAGCTGACAAACAACTCGGGCGAGCAGCTCGTGGCCGGGGATGTCGTGCGGATGGACATCACCCAGGATGAAAGTGTTGTCACCACCACGACCATAGCCAACAATCTCCCGGTCGTCGTAGCCCGAGCAACCATAGACGACCAAGACCCAGGTGATTTCATAGCCCGTGGTTTCGCCACCATAAACGTGCAGGGGGCGGTGGGTATCGGTGAGTTTCTAAGAACCTCTGCCACCACTAAAAAGGCCGAGTCGGTCGGAGCGGTATCGGGCTTCTCGACCCTGCCATCCGGCGCCTTTGCTATTGCCTGGTCAGCCTGGGCTGGTCCCGGCGCTGGTACAGTCACGGCTTATCTGTTCGGGGTCACTTACCAACCCATCGGTTTCAAAGGCCCTGATATAGCCTCGGCATCAAACCTTTCATTTGATAGGTCAGCTTTTTATCACCACGTAACCGGCACGACGACTATCGATACCATCGACAACGCCGGGGTAGGTCGGTTGCTGCTGCTTGAATTTGATGGAGTTTGTCAGCTCACCCACTCCTCGAACCTGATACTATCTGGAGCTTCCAACACGCAATCATCGGCTGGACAGGTTTTCCTTTTCGTTAATGAGGGTAGCGGAGTTTGGAGAGAGGTTTCCAGATCGGGCTCTACCGGGGTCATCCTCAAAACGACCACCACGAATTCGGTAGGGGCCAGCACCGCCTCGGAGCAAACCCTTTGGACTGATACCGTCCCAGCCGGAACCCTGAGCACCGACCGGCTGCTTGAGATAATTGCCCAGGTCTCGTTGGCAGTTGACGGAAGCAGCACCCTAACTATAAAGCTCTACTACGGCACGACGGTTGTGGCCACCCTGGTCAGCGCGACGGCTGGGGGGTTGGTTTCTGGATCGGGTATTTTGAGGTGTTTGATAGCGGCTAAGGGAGCCACAAACGCTCAACAGTCGAG
>Ga0055432_10000037_pt1 | contig 12543 bp, 9 predicted proteins | sample Browns_ThreeSqA__FD_57727 | JGI IMG/M metagenome (GOLD analysis project Ga0055432, IMG submission 57727) | Wetland microbial communities from the San Francisco Bay, California, USA, that impact long-term carbon sequestration - Browns_ThreeSqA_D1 | ecosystem: Environmental > Aquatic > Marine >...
GCGTCCAGGAGAAGACGTAGGTGCCCGCTCCGTGGCCGGCGAGCGGAGCTTCGCCGAAGGCGTCGAGCGCGACCTTCCAGAAGTCGTAGCGGCCAGCGCCGGAGAGGTCGCCGAAGTGCTGCGAGGGGTCCGCGGGGAAGTAGAGGTCAGGGCTCGAGAACTGGTCCCAGGCGTGGCCGCCGGCGACCACCACCAGCCCGATCGCGGCAACCGCGGCGGTCACGGCGATGCCACGCAGCACCTGGGGGTTGCGGGAGACGGCCAGGGCGCGCCCGGTGACCTTTCCGTTGCGCCCCTCCAGCACGCGCAGGCCCGCGAAGGCGATCAGCGTTAGCGCGATGCCGGCGAGGAGGACGAGCAGCACGGTCACTCCCTGGTCGACCGCGGCCTGGTCGGCGACGTTGTTGGCGAGGCTGTAGCGGTCCTGGACGGCGAGGATCGCGGGCACGACGCCGATCCCGGCCGCGGCGAGCGTGCCGAGCAGCCAGAGCCGGTCCCTGGAGAGCGCCAGCAGGCAGACGACGCCGACCGCGAGCGCCAGCAGCCCGCCGCGCGAGTAGGTGAAGTAGAGCGTCAGCAGCACGGCGGGCAGCGCCGCCACGCTCGCCCAGCGCAGCCAGCGCCAGGCCGAATGGCGGCTCATCCAGAGCAGCAGCGCGACCCCGATCCCACAGGCGGCGCCGTTTGCGTTCCAGTAGCCGAGCGGGTAGCGCAGGCGCGGGCCGCTGCCGAGCGCGTTGCTGACCTCCAGTACGTGGGGCAGGAGGCGGCTCGTCAGGCCCAGCAGGGCAACCAGCGCTACGGCAATCGCCAGGCCTTCGGCGAAACCCTGACGTCTTTCGGCGGTTTGAGCGATGAGGAAAGCGGCAAGGAAGAAGCCGAGGTACACCAGTACGCGGTCCGCCTCGATCACGCTCAGCTCAATCGACCCCGACCAGAAAGACGAGATTGCGGAGAGAAATGCGAGCCCACCGATCAGACCCGCGACCCAGTAGAACGGCCGCGCCAGCGCGGTCCGCGACGCCACCCCGAGCACGAGCAGGCCGACGACTGCCAGCCAGGCGCCGAGCCCCGCTATGTGACGCGCGCTCACGCCGAATCCCCCGCCAGCCAGGGCGAGGCCGACCACGAGCGCGACCGGCGCAAGCAGCGCCGCCGTTTGGTCTAACCTTCCACGGGATGCTCGGGAAGCGCCACTCCCGGAGCCGAAGGCCGGGTCTCCTCTTTGTGCTGTCAGCGTTTGCTCTGTCGGCATTGGTGCTCTTCCCTGCCTTGGCTCAGGCCGAAGACGCGAGCGGCATTCAGTACTCCGAAGCCCCTCCTACCGCCACCGGCGGGCACGGAAACCATTCCGAAGCCCCGGCGAAGTCCTCCAACTCGGGCGGCGGGTCGTCCGCGCCCGGCTCGGCGGACGCGGGCTCCTCGGCTGACTCTGGCACGGGTTCGGGTGCGGAAGATTCATCGTCGGAAGCCGGCGGCTCGCCTGGGGCGAACGGCGACGGCGGCACGGGCCAGGGTAGCCCAGACTCCGGCTCCGGCGCGGAAGCCGCGCCGGCGACCGGCGAGCTGGCTTCGACCTCGCAGGGCGATGGCGGCTCCTCGCCACTCGTTCCGGTCCTGCTCGCGATCGCCGCCCTCGCCGCCGTCTCGATCGGCGTCGTCATGATGCGGGCGAGGCGTCAACGCGACGGTGGTGCCCGAGTCTCGCCCGAGGCCCACTGAGCTGATGTCGGGGCGTCGACGCCATCGTGCTGCAGTTGTGCGTGCGCTGCTCGGGCTCGCGGCCGTCTCTCTGATCGCGCTCGGGCCCGCGCCTGTCGCCAGCGCCGTGCCGGCCAAGTTCTGGGGGGTGGTGCCCCAGGAAATTCCAAGCGACGAACAGTTCGCCCGGATCAAGCGAGGCGGCGTCGACAGCATCCGCATCCCAATCTTCTGGGATGTCGCCCAGTACAGGCCGGATGGGCCCCTGGAATGGAACGGCACGGACATCGCCGTGGGCAGAGCGGCCAGCGCCGGCGTCGACGTCCTCCCCTTCGTCACCGGCGCCCCGTCCTGGGCCGTCCCCACTGGCCGGGTCCCGGGTACGCAGGGAGGGATCGCCGCGGCGCCGGAACGACTGCCCGTCGCGGGCGCGGCCCGGTCCGCCTGGTTCAACTTCCTCCGACTCGTGGTCCAGCGCTACGGCCCCAACGGCACCTTCTGGGCGGCCAATCCGGCGATTCCGCCGCGTCCGATCCGCACCTGGCAGATCTGGAACGAGCCCAACTTCAAGTACTTCGTCACCCATCCCAACCCGGGCCAGTACGGCAAGCTGGTGAAGATCTCGAGCGGGGCGATCCGCAGCGTCGACCCCGGAGCGAAGATCGTGCTGGGCGGCCTCTTCGCCCGGCCGCGGGAAGCGACGTGGAAGGTGAAGCCCCCGCAGGCGTTCTTCGCCACGGACTTCCTGACGAAGATGTACAAGCGGACGCCCGGCGTCAGGTCGAAGTTCAACGCGATTGCGCTGCATCCCTACAGCAGCAGGTACCAGCTGCTGAGGCCCAACATCGAAGAAGTCCGCGCCGTCCTCAAGGCCAATCGCGACCTGCGCAAGCGCATCTGGATCACCGAGCTCGGCTGGAGCACACAGAAGCCGGATCCGCGTCGCAACGCGTTCGCCAAGGGAGTCGCCGGGCAGGTGCGGGAACTGAGGGGGAGCTTCTCCATGCTGCGCAAGAACCAGGTCCGGTGGCGCATCGGCGGCGTCTACTGGTTCTCCCTCGAGGACGGTCCGGAAGCGGCCTGCAACTTCTGCTCCGGGGCGGGCCTGTTCGCATCCGGCTTCGTGCCCAAGCCGTCCTGGACGGCCTACGCCAGGTTCGCCGGCGGCAGGCCCTGAGCCTCGTCCCGCTCGCCGGGGGCGCCTGAGATAGGTTGTCTGGCCCGTTGGCCTGGCGCGGCGTGTTCGACGATCGGTTCGCATGGGCGTGGCTTGCCGCGGCGATGGCGGTCGCCTTTGCGACGATCTTCTGGTTCGGCCATGGAAGCACCCTCGGGCCGGACGACCTCTCCCTCTTGATCCAGAGCCCAGGGCTCGACCTGCAGGGGGCGCTGCATCCCCACGACGGCCACCTCGTCGTCGTCACGCGGCTCGTCGACAAGGCGTTCCTCGAGGCTTTCGGCGCCTCCTACCTGCCCTTCCGCATTCTCGCCGCCTCCACCGAGATTCTCACCGTAGGTCTCCTCTTCGCCTACATGAAGCGCCGCGTGCCGCCGTTCGCGGCGCTCGCCCCGTGCATCGTCCTCCTCTTCTTCGGCTCCGACGTGCTCCACGTCCTGGTCAGCAACGCGTTCACGGTGCTGTTCTCGGTCTCCTGCGGACTGGCGGCCCTGCTTGCGCTCGAACGCGCCGACTCGAGGGGCGACATCGCCGCCGCCCTTCTGCTTTGCCTCGGTATCGCCACCTACAGCGTCGCCCTCACTTTCCTCGCCGGAGCGGCGGTCCTGATCGCCCTGGACCGGGCTCGTTGGCGGCGGATCTGGGTCGTCGCGCTCCCGCTGGTGCTCTACGGCGCCTGGTCGCTCTGGGCGGCCAAGTTTGCGAGTGGCCCGGGGAATCAGGCGCAGCTGTCCCACCTATTGCTCCTGCCCGCCTGGGGGGTCCAGTCGCTGAGCGCGGTCTTCGCCGCGCTCACGGGATTCGACTTTCCGTTCCCGGAATCGGGGACGGAGTTCCGGGCCGGGCCGGTTCTGGCCGTCCTCGCGCTGATCGGCCTTGGCCTGCGCCTGAAGCGCGGCAGCATCCCGCCGACGCTCTGGGCGGCCCTCGCGGTGTTGGTCGCCGTCTGGGGGCTCGGCGTGCTCACGGGCGGGACGAACCGTGCGCCCGACAGCCCGCGCTATCTGTACTCCGGAGCGATCATCGTGCTGATGGCGGCGGCAGCCTGCGCAGCAGGGCTGCGTTGGCCGCGGGCGGCGCTGGTCAGCCTCTACGCGGTGGCTGCCTGCGGCTTCGGCGTCAATCTCTACCTCCTGCACGAAAGGGGGTTCGAGTGGCGCAACGGCTTCAGCACGGAGGTCAAGGCCGGCTTCGCCGCCGTCGACCTGGCGGGAAGCCACGCGCCGGCGACCGTCTCGGTGCGGGTGCCGGAAGGCGAAGAGTTCGCCGGCGTCGAATCCCCGCTCAACTTCATCTTCGGCTCGGTGGGCGAGACGGGCAGGCAGCCGGTTCCGGCCTATCTCGCCGCCGCCGAGCGCTACGGCTCGATCGGGTACTCGCTTGCGGAAGTGCGGGCCGCCTCCGATCCCGTCCGGGCGCAGGTCGATGCGGCCCTGGTGTCGGCGCTTGAACTGGAGCTTCGACCGGGCGCGGACGTCCCGACCGGGGCGAGCTGCCGGACGGCTGTCGCCGCTGGCGACGGCCAGGCTCGCGCCGAGCTGCCGCGTGGGGGCGCCGTGCTCGAGGCGAAGGCTGGTGGCACGGTGAAGCTGAGGCGCTTCGCCCAGGGATGGTGGTTCAAGCTCGGCGATCTGTCGCCGGGTAAGCCGGCCGTCCTCCGCATTCCGGCCGACGCGGCCGCCGATCCCTGGTGGGTATCGGCAGCGACGCCATCCCTGCGAGTCTGCGCGCTGCGATGAGCCGGCCGGACCTCTCGATCGTCGTTCCGGCGCTCAACGAGCGCGAGGCCCTGCCCGAGCTGCTGGGGGAGATCGACGAGGTTTGCGAACGGGTCGGCGCGAGCAAGGAGACGATCGTCGTCGACGACGGCTCCACCGACGGCACGTTCGAGATGATCGAGGGTCTCGCCGCGAGCAGTCCCGACCTGCGCGGGGTCAGGCTGCGGCGCAACTTCGGCAAGTCGGCGGCGCTTGCCGCCGGCTTCGATCGCAGCAGCGGGAAGGTCGTGGTGACGATCGATGGCGACGGGCAGGACGACCCGGCCGACATCCCCCTTCTGCTCGAGGGCCTCGACGAGGGCGCCGACCTCGTCAGCGGCTGGAAGCGCACTCGACGCGACCCGCTCAGCAGGCGAGCGGCGTCCCGCATCTTCAACTGGGTGACGGCGCGCTTCACCGGCGTCGCGATGCACGACATGAACTGCGGCTTGAAGGCCTACCGCGGCGAGTGCGCTCGCTCGCTCGAGATCTACGGCGAACTGCACCGCTACATCCCCGTCCTCGCCGACCAACAGGGCTGGCGCGTCGCCGAGATACCGGTCAACCATCGGCCGCGGCGACATGGACGCTCGCGCTTCGGGCTCGAGCGATACCTGCGCGGCGCCTTCGACCTCCTCACCGTCGTCTTCATCGGCCGCTACCAGAACCGGCCGCTCCACCTCTTCGGCAGCCTCGGCCTCGGGCTTACGTTGGTCGGAGCGATGATCGAGCTCTACCTGCTTGTGGAGAAGCTCGCCGGCAACGCGATCGGAAACCGGCCGCTCCTCTTCCTCGGCCTGCTGATGATTGTGGTCGGCGTGCAGCTGCTCACCTTCGGCCTGTTGGCGCAGATGGTGGTGCTCAACAGGCGCAAGATCTCCGGCTCGGTCGAACCGGGCCAGATCGAGCGGGTGCTGGACGGCGGGGCGCCGCCGGAGCTCAGTGGCGACAGTGGGCGAGGAGCCAGGGAAACGCCCCCACCAAGCTGACCTCGCTGAATCGGTTTTCCAGAAGGGCCGGGAGGGTGCGCCGGTTCCAGTGGTTGACGTGCTCGGGGTGGTTTCCGAGGCCGCGCAGGTACTTGCCGCGCAGCAGGCTGCCGAGCCGGAACCAGGGCTCATGGGGAACCGAGACGATGACGTCGCCGCGGCTGACGCGGGCGAGCTCGGCGAGCGCCGCTTCCGGCTCCGGCAGGTGCTCGAGCACCTCGAGGCAGAGGACAAGGTCGAAGCTGGCGTCGTCGAAGGGCAGGTCGGTGACGCTGGCGACCGAGGCCTCGGCCCAGGGGACGCGTTCGCGGACGTGGCGCACCGCCTGCTCGCTGAGGTCGATCGCGGTCGTGCCCCGGCGGGGGAAGCTGTCGAGGCGGAGGAGCGTCTCGCCCTCGCCGCAGCCGGCATCGAGGACGGAGCTCGGTGCGAGCGGCGCGACCATCGCCTCCACCTCCCCGTAGAAGCGGTCGATCAAGCGTCGCACGACCGGGTTCCCGGTCTGAAACTTCTCGTAGTTGGAGCTTGCCCCGGCCGCCTCGATGCGCCAAGTCTAGGTTCGCGTCGAGGCGTAAGATCGGTGGGTTGGCCATCAAGCCGAAAGCAAGCGTGGAATCGAGCCCGTTGTCGATCTTCAGCGAGTCGGTGCGGCGCTGGTTCGAGTCCTCCTTCGAGGGCCCGACCGACGCCCAGGCGGGCGGTTGGCAGGCGATCGCCAATGGCGATCACACGCTGATCTGCGCCCCGACCGGCTCCGGCAAGACCCTCGCCGCCTTCCTCTGGGGCATCGACCAGCTTTCTCCCGCCGACGGGCCGATACGTCAAGGTGGCCTTGACGTATCGGCCCGTCGGCGGGGGGATGGGGTGCGGTTGGTCTACGTCTCGCCGCTGAAGGCGCTCTCGTACGACATCGAGCGCAATCTGCGGGCGCCGCTGCGCGGGATTGGGGCTGATATCTCCGTTGGGATAAGGACAGGGGACACGACGCAGGCCGAACGGCGGGCGATGCGCAAAACGCCGCCCGACATCCTGATCACCACGCCCGAGTCGCTCTACCTGATGCTCTCCTCGGGCGCGCGGGAGATCTTTGGCGGGGTCGAAGCGGTGATCGTCGACGAGATTCACGCGGTGGCGCAGTCGAAGCGGGGGGCGCATCTGGCGCTGACGCTCGAGAGGCTCGAGCATCTGGTGAGGGAGTCGGGGAGGGGGTCGGCGGAGCAACAGCGGGGAGGCTCCGGCGACCCGCCCCCCGACTCCCTCCAACGCATCGGTCTCTCAGCCACGCAACGCCCACTTGATCGGATAGCTCGATTTCTCGTCGGGCCGAAGAGGGAGTGCTCGATCGTGGACGCTGGCATAGCCAAGGAGCTCGACCTCGAGATCGTCGTTCCGGTCGAGGACATGGCCGAACCGGGAGCGCCAGCTTTTCCAAAAGAAGATGGCCAGCCCGCGGATGGGGAGCCCCTGGCCCACGTCCGCTCGATCTGGCCCGCCATCTACCCCGAGCTCCTCAAGCTCGTCCGCGAACACACCTCCACGATCGTCTTCGTCAACAACAGGAGAGCCGCCGAGCGCCTGGCAAAGCGCCTGAACGAGCTCAACGCCGACGAACCTCATAGAGAGCTACCCGCGACCGAGCAACTGGGAGGGGATGGGTCCGGTCCGGCGGGAACTCCTCGCGACAGCGAGCCCGACGGATTGGACCCATCCCCTCCCGAAGAGATCGCTAGGGCGCATCACGGCTCGCTCTCCCACGAGGAGCGCACCGTGGTGGAGGAGATGCTCAAGTCCGGCCAGCTCCCCTGCCTGGTCGCGACCTCGTCCCTGGAGCTGGGCATAGACATGGGCGCCGTCGACCTCGTGATCCAGGTCGAGTCCCCCAAGTCGGTCAGCCGAGGGTTGCAGCGGGTCGGCCGCGCCGGCCACTCGCTGGGCGAGGTCTCGCGCGGCCGCATCTTCCCCAAGTTCCGCGCCGACCTGCTCGAGTGCGCCGTCGTCGCCAAGCGCATGCGCGAAGGGGCGATCGAGGAGACGGTGATCCCGCAGAACCCGCTCGACGTCCTCGCCCAGCACCTGGTCGCGATGGCCGCCCTCGACGAGTGGGAGGTCGACGAGGTCGAGCGGCTCGTCACCGCCGCCGAGCCCTTCCACGACCTCTCGCGCGAACAGCTCGAGAACGTGCTCGACATGCTCGACGGCCGCTATCCGTCCGACCGCTTCGCCGAGCTGCGGCCGCGGATCGTCTGGGACCGTACGGCGGGCACGATGCACGGCCGCAAAGGCGCCCGCTCGCTGGTCGTCACCAACGCCGGCACGATCCCCGACCGGGGCCTCTACGGCGTCCACCTGCCCGACGGCCGCCGCGTCGGCGAGCTCGACGAGGAGATGGTCTACGAGGCCCGCCCAGGCCAGACCTTCCTGCTCGGCGCGACGACCTGGCGGATCGAGGAGATCACCCGCGACCGGGTGATCGTCACCCCCGCCCCCGGCGTCCCCGGCGCCGTCCCCTTCTGGAAGGGCGACGGGATCGGCCGCCCAGCCGAGCTGGGCCGGGCGATCGGCGCCTTCGCCCGCGAGGCGGTCTCGCGCGAGCCGAAGGAGCTGGCCAAGGAGTACGACCTCGACCGCCGCGCGGCCGAGAACCTCGTCGCTTACCTGCGCGAGCAGCAGAACGCGACGCGGGTCGTCCCCTCCGACGAGACGATCGTCGTCGAGCGCTTCCGCGACGAGATCGGCGACTGGCGCCTCTGCGTGCTCTCGCCCTACGGCGGCCGCGTCCACGCCGCCTGGGGGCTGGCGCTCTCGGCCAAGATCCGCGCCGAGCGCGACCTCGAGGCTGACGCGATCTGGTCCGACGACGGCATCGTCGTCCACCTGCCCGACGCCGACGCGCCGCCGCCCGCCGACCTCGTCCTGGTCGAGCCCGACGAGATCGAGGACCTGGTCGTCGACGAGCTCTCCGGCTCGGCCCTCTTCGGCTCCCACTTCCGCGAGAACGCCGCCCGCTCGCTGCTGATCCCGCGCGCCTACCCGGGCAAGCGCACGCCGCTCTGGCAGCAGCGGCTGAAGGCGCAGAGCCTGCTCGAGGTCGCCCGCGACTTCCCCCGCTTCCCGGTCGTGCTCGAGACCTACCGCGAGTGCCTGCGCGACGTGCTCGACCTGCCCTCGCTGGCACAGCTGCTGCGCGACCTGCACTCGCGCCGCCTCAACCTGGTCGAGGTCGAGACGCCGACCGCCTCGCCCTTCGCCTCCTCGCTGCTCTTCGACTACGTCGCGACCTACATGTACGAGGGGGACACGCCGAACGCCGAGCGGCGCGCGGCGGCGCTCGCCCTCGACCGCGACCTGCTGCGCGAGCTGCTTGGCCAGGAGGAGCTGCGCGAGCTGATCGACCCCGAGGCGCTGGACGAGGTCGAGGCGCAGTTGCAGCACCGCACCGAGGCGGGACGGGCCGGCGACCGCGACGCATTGCAGCAGGTGCTGCGCAACCTCGGCGACCTGAGCGCGGAGGAGTGTGAGGAGCGCGTCGCCGAGGGCTACTCGGCGCAGTCGATGCTGGAGAAGCTCGTCGCCGAGCGCCGCGCCGCGCTCGTCCGCGTCAACGGCGAGGAGCGCTACATCGCCGCCGAGCAGGCCGGCCTCTACCGCGACGCGCTCGGCGTGCCGCCGCCGCCCGGCCTGCCCGAGAGCTTCCTCGCCGAGCAGGCCGATCCGCTCGTCTCGCTCGTGCGCCGCTACGCCCGCACCCACGGTCCCTTCCCGACCGCGCAGCTCGCCGCCCGCTACGGGGTCGACCCGACGCCGGCGCTGCGCGAGCTGGAGCGCTCCGGCGCCCTCGTCCGCGGCGAGCTGCTGCCCGGCGGGAGCGAGCGCGAGTGGTGCGACGCCGACGTGCTGCGCCGCGTGCGCCGCTCCAGCCTCGCCCACCTGCGGCGCGAGGTCGAACCGGCCGCCCGCGACCGCTTCGCCCGCTTCCTGCCCAGCTGGCAGAACGTCGACGCCCACCGCGCGGCCGGAGCCGGCCCCGACCGGCTGCGCGAGGCGCTGGTGCCATTGCAGGGCGTCGCGCTGACGCCGAAAGTCTGGGAGGGGGACGTGCTGTCGCGCCGGCTCGGCGCCTACTCGCCGACCTGGCTCGACGAACTCTGCACCAGCGGCGAGCTGGTCTGGATCGGCGCTGGCGCCCGCGGCCGCAGCGACGGCCGCGTCGCTCTCTACTTCCGCGACGACGTCCGTCTCGCTGGGCCGCCGCCGGCCAACGCGAAGCTGGAGAGCCCCGAGGGCGAGGTCCACGACGCGATCCGCGAGCGGCTCGCCGCCGGTCCCGACTTCTGGCTCGACCTGCTCGCCGACCTCGACCACCCGGTCGAGGAGCTGCACGCGGCGCTCTGGGACCTGGCCTGGGCGGGCGAGGTGACCAACGATGCCTTCGCCCCGCTGCGCGCGCCCCGCCTGCGCGCCGCGCCGCCATCCGAGCAAGGCGGCCGCCGCTTCGCCCGCAGCCGCGCCCGCGGCCAGGCCGTGCAGGGGCGCTGGTCGCTGACCGCGCCGCTCTTCGAGGACGCGCCCGCCGCCGGCCCGCGCCTGCGAGCGCAAGCCGAGCTGATGCTGGAGCGCTACGGCATCGTCACCCGCGAGACCGTCCTCGCCGAGGGCGTGCCGGGCGGCTTCGCCAGCGTCTACGCCGAGCTCGGCAACCTCGAGCTGCTCGGCACCGCGCGCCGCGGCTACTTCGTCGAGGGGCTGGGCGGCGCCCAGTTCGCATTGCCGGGAGCGGTCGAGCGCCTGCGCTCGCTGCCCGAAGACGACGGCTCCTTCCTGCTCCTCGCCGCCACCGATCCGGCCAACCCCTACGGCGCGGCGCTGCCCTGGCCGGAGCCGGCCAGCGGCCGCCGCCCGGCCCGCGCCCCCGGCGCCCACGTCCTGCTCCGCGACGGCGCGCCGGTCCTCTACGTCGAGCGCGGCGGCAAGGGCATCGTCCGCCTCGCCGAGCTCGACGGCGAGCAGCTCGCCGACGCGGTCAAGGCCCTCGCCGACGCGGTCGCTGCCGGTTGCCTGCCGAAGCTCGCGGTCGAGAAACTGGACGGCGAGCCGGTGATCGGCTCCGGCCAGGAGGACGCCCTGCTCGACGCCGGCTTCAGCCGCGGTCCGCGCAAGCTGACGCTCGCGGCGAGCTGAGGCTCAGTGAGAGCGGCCGAGGCCGACGAGGAGCCCGATTCGGTCCGCCACCGCGTCGACCGTGTCGCTCGACATTCGACCCAGCTGGCGCTGGAGGCGCATCGTCGAGACCGAGCGGACCATCTCGGGCATTGCGAAGCTGACTCTGTCCAACCCGCCCGCGGGCGGCTCCACGCGCACGTGCAGTTTGCTCCGGCGATTGGTGGTCGTAAGCGGCACCGTGATCGCCATCTGCGCTGGGGATCGATTCATCTGGCCCACGGAAACGACCAGAAGGGGACGCCGACCGCCCTGCTCGCGACCGACGACCGGATCGGGGTCGCCGATGAAGACGTCGCCTCGTCTGACGCGCCGGACGTTAGTCGTCATCGGGTGACCTGTCGTCTGGGATGCCCAGCCAATCTTTCATTTCCTCGCGGATCTCGTCCCCGTACTTCCGGTAGGACTCGTCCATCGAGTCAAGAAGTCGCCGCTCTTCCCACAGGTCAACGGCTGCGTCGAACATCTCGGTCAAGCTCAATCCCTCCAGCTCCGCCTCATGCGCGAGGCGTTCCCGCGTGCTGCGTCGCACGCGGATCGTGGTCGTCTCGACTACAGCCATGCGAGCAGTCTACAGATCTGTCTACACGCGCCGGAATCGACTTCACAGACGTATAAGCCTCCATCCGCCAAATCTCTCCCCCCACCCGCGATAATCCTTCGCGATGGCCGATCGTCAGCAGCTGCAGAGCCCGGTCGAGCTGCTGCGCAGCGTGCCGCTCTTCGCCGACCTCGAGGAGGGGGAGCTGGAGCGCTTCTCGCGCGTCGCCGTCGCCCGCTCCTTCCCGGCCGGGACGCGCGTCTTTCACGAGGGCGACCGCTCCGACGCCTGCTACATCGTCCGCGAGGGCAGCTTCCGGGTCACGCGCGAGCACTCCGACGGACGGGCGATCACATTGGCGACGCTCAGCAGCGGCGACATCTTCGGTGAGCTGGCGATGCTCGACGGCGAGGTGCGCTCGGCCAGCGTCGAGGCGCTCACCGACGGCGAGCTGCTGGCCCTGCCGGCGAGCGAAGTGAGGGCGCTGCTCGCCCGACATCCCGAGATCACGGTCAAGCTCGTCGCCGCGCTCGTCCGCCGCCTGCGCACCGCCAACGAGCGCATCTCGCGCCAGTCCTTCCAGACGGTGCCGAGCCGCGTCGCCGGCGTGCTCTCGCAGCTCGTCGCCGAGGAGTCGCCGCGCTCGACCGACGAGCCCGGCGTCACGATCCGGATGAACCAGGCCGATCTGGCGCAACTGGCCGGAACCTCGCGCGAGAGCGTCAGCCGCTTCCTCGCCGACCTCGAGCGCGCCGGCGTCGTGCGGCCCGGCCGCGGCCGCGTCACCGTGCTGGAGCCGGAGAAGCTCCGCAACTACATCTTCTGAGGCGGCGGGCCGTGGCTCACCCCTGCTACTTGCCCGCGATGCGGCTATGTGGGTTGATGCGTTGGCTCTCAGCAAGGGTTCAAGCAAGACTGGCGAAGCTGCGGCAAAAGTGGCTCGCCAAGTGGTTGCCGTGGAAGGACACCGCCGTCCATCTGGATATCGTCGGCCTGTGAGCGGGGCTGTCCAGCTTCCGGCTGTTTGCGACAACTGCGGAACCCTGTTCCCCTCTGGTTTCGCCTTGGGCCCGGGAGCTTCGGCGGTGCTTCGGGGCAATAAGTCCGGCCCCTGTCCGAACTGCGGTGGAATGGGAAGCGTCCCTGATGGCTTCTATGAGG
>Ga0055432_10000040_pt1 | contig 12065 bp, 10 predicted proteins | sample Browns_ThreeSqA__FD_57727 | JGI IMG/M metagenome (GOLD analysis project Ga0055432, IMG submission 57727) | Wetland microbial communities from the San Francisco Bay, California, USA, that impact long-term carbon sequestration - Browns_ThreeSqA_D1 | ecosystem: Environmental > Aquatic > Marine >...
CAGTGAACACGGCGAGTAGAACGTTCATCCACTCCGTGCCCCAGTCCTTGACGACGAGCAGCAGCATCGGCTCGTAGACGAACATGAACGGCACGATGTAGGCGGGCGCCGCCGCCCGCATCGCGGCGAAGCCCGCGGCCCACATGTTCGCCTTGGCGAGCCCGGCGGCGGCGAACACGGCGAGCGCGACCGGCGGTGTGATCGCCGACAGGATTGCGAAATAGAGCGCGAACATGTGTGCTGCGGGCGTGACCGCACCGAGCTTGATGACTGCCGGCACGAGCAGCGCAACCATCATGATGTAGGCCGGCGTGGTCGGCATGCCCATGCCGAGCACAATGCCCGCCATGGCGGTGAGAATCAGCGCGAGGATGAGCGACTGCTGAGACAGCGCCAGCACGAACTGCGTGAATACGATGCCGAGACCGGTAATGGTGACGCAGGCGATCACCACGCCCGCGCAGGCGCAGGCCATCGCGACCGAGAGCGTATTGCGCGCGCCCTCTTCGAGGGCCTCGATCACCGTCTTCCAGCTGATGCCCTGCCGGGTGGAGGTGCGCAGCAGCGCAATCGGCAGGCAGGACAGCGCGCCGACCAGCGCGCACAGCGGTGCCGAATACCCCGCCATCAGCCCGAACAGCACGATCAGGATCGGGGTGAACATGTGGCCCCGCTCGAGCATCACCGAGCCGAAGCCTGGCAGCTCGGACTTGGGGACGCCGGCGAGCTTGTGGCGCTTCGCCTCGAAGTGCACGGCGAAAAACACGGCGAGGTAATACAGCAGCGCAGGCACGAAGGCCCACAGGGCGACCCTGGCGTAGGGCACCGCGAGAAACTCGGCCATGACGAAGGCGGCCGCGCCCATGATCGGCGGCATCAGCTGTCCGCCGGTCGAGGCGACGGCTTCGACCGCCGCCGCGAACGGAGGCCGAAAGCCGGTGCGCTTCATGAGGGGAATCGTGATCGGGCCGTCGACCATCACGTTCGCGACCGCACTGCCGGAGACGGTGCCGAAGAGACTGGACGAGACGACCGCGACCTTGCCCGGGCCGCCCGCGTAGCGCCCGGTAAGCGAGAGGGCGAAATCCATGAACAATTGGCCCGTGCCGCTCTTTTCCATGAACGCGCCAAACAGAACAAACAGCATCACGTAGGAGGCCGAAACGCCGAGCGTCGAGCCGAAGATGCCCTCGGTCGAGAGGTAGACCTGCTCCATCAGCACAGGCAGCGTGACCTGGGTGTTGAGTGCGTAAGCGAGAAAGCAGATTGCCGTGACCGGCAGCGCCCAGCCGATGACGCGGCGCGTCGCCTCGAGCACCACGATCACCGAGACCACGGCGTAGAACTTGTCCCAGACCGTCAGCTCGTCGATGTAGATGATGCGATTTTCGAAATACTCATAGTTCAGGAAGATGTGCAGCACCAGGCCCCAGCCGCCCGCCAGCAGGATCACGTCGATGAGACGCCGCGCACCGGCGCCAGCGGGGTACAGAATGAAGACCAGAGTCAGCGCGAACAGCAGATGCGTGCCGCGGAAGATCAGGGCTTCCGGTGGTCCGAAGGCCGCGACATACATGTGATACAGAGACATCGCGACCGCAATGGCGAGCGCGATCCAGCGCAGCGCTCTGAGCGCCGGCGTTCTGGCAGGCTTTTCGTCGAAGATCGCGTCCATGATGTAAAGCGGGGCGGCCATGCCGCCCCGCTCGTGTCACAGCCGGACGGGCATTACATCGCCCCGACTTCCTTGTAGAACTTGGCCGCGCCCTTGTGGAAGGGCACGCCGATGTCGAGTGCCATGTCCTTGGGCGTCGATCCGCCGATCGCCTTGACGACCGCGGCCATGTCATCCACGTGCGCCGCCATGGTCTTGACCATCTTGTAGACGGTATCCTCGGGCAGGCTGCACGCGACCACCACGTGCGTCGAGTAGCCGATCACCGGCACATCCTTGTCCTGCTTGGGATAGGTTCCTGCCTTGATGATCAGCTTGTTGTGGCCGGGATTCATCTTCTTCACCGCGTTGAAGGTCTTGTCGTCCACCGGCACGAGCTTCACGTCGCGCGCGCTGGCGAGATCCATTACCGCCGAGGCCGGCGCCGTGGTGCCGAGCGTGAACACCTGCGCGTGACCGTCCTTCATCATCGCCACCGCATCGTTGTAGCCGGCCTGGAAGTTGACCTTGGCGAGCGACTGGTAGGTCATGCCGTTGATCTTCAGCACCTGCTCGGTGAGCAGTTCGCCCGTGTTGCCCTTCGGCTGCGTCACCAGCGTTTTGCCCTTCAGGTCGGCGAAGCTGTTGACGCCCGCGTTCGCGGCGGCGACGACCTGGAAGTACTGCGGGTACAGGTTCGCCAGCTGGCAGACGTTGGTGACCTTCTTCGGGTAGGGCTTCTCGCCCTGTACCCCGAGTACGGCGGTATTCGAGTTGGACAAGCCGATTTGCGCCTTGCCCTCGTCGACGCCGCGCACGTTGGCGATGCCGGCGCCCGGGGTCTGCGTGATCGACAGGCCGGGGATGTTTTGCTCCCACATTCCTTTCAGCGCGCCGCCGAGCGGGATCCACGACCCCCCTTGGGGCCCGGTCATGAAGGTGACCTGTTGCGCTGCAGCGGGCACGGCAAAGGCCGCCGCCAGCGTCCCGGCCGCCACGGCCAGGGCAATACGTTTCTTGGGTTGATTCATGCTCTCCTCCTTCGGATCGAAACAGACGTGTTGTTCGGCAAACGGCCCAATCATAGCGTCCCCATGCCCCTCCCGCCATGCGCGGGATCAGTTCGGCGGCAACGGATCATGCCAGCGCGCGCCGTGCGCGATCAGCCGTGTCGCCTCGCTCGGGCCCCAGCTGCCGGCATCGTAGGCGCGCAGCGTCGGCGGGTCGGCGATCACCGGGTCGACGATGCGCCAGGCCTCCTCGACTTCGTCGCGGCGCGCGAACAGCAGTGAGTCCCCGGCCATGGCCGCGCCCAGCAGCAGCTCGTAGGGTTCGATCTGCAGCGCCGGATCGCGCCGTGCGTAAAGCTCCACGTTCTCGAGTTCGCCCGGCCGGCCCGAGGCCATCACGCTGGCGCCGAGCGCGATCTCCACGTTCGGGCTCATGCGAAAGCGCAAGTGGTTGGCCGCGCCGCCGTCGAATGCGCGCCCGGAGAAGGTGTGCTGCGGCGGGTGCTTGAGCGTGACGAGCACTTCGGTTGCAGTGAGCGGCAGGCGCTTTCCCGCGCGCAGGTAGAAGGGCACGCCCTGCCAGCGCCAGGACTCGAGCTGCAGGCGCATCGCCGCGAGCGTCTCGACCAGCGATTGGCGCGCGACGCCGGGCTCGTCACGATACCCGCTGTACTGGCCGCGCACGACGTCCGTCTTTGCGGGAGGGCGGATCGACTTGAGCACGCGCACTTTCTCGTCGCGAAACGCCTCGGTATCCGGCCCGACCGGCGGCTCCATCGCGAGCAGGCAGACGACCTGCAGCAGGTGGTTCTGCACCACGTCGCGAATCGCACCGGCCTCCTCGTAGAAGCTGCCACGACCTGCCACGCCGAAGGCTTCGGCCATCGTGATCTCCACGCGCTCGACGTAGTTGCGGTTCCAGATCGGCTCGAGAAAGCTGTTGCCGAAGCGGAAGAACAGGATGTTCTGGACCGTCTCCTTGCCGAGATAGTGATCGATGCGGAAGATCGCGTCCTCGCCGAACTCTGCGTGCAGCGTGCGATTCAGCGCGCGCGCCGAAGCGAGGCTGCGTCCGAACGGCTTTTCGAGCACGACGCGCCCGCCCGCGGTGCAACCGATGCGTGCCAGGCCCGCGGTCACCTGCGGGAACAGGCTGGGCGGGATCGCGAGATAGCACACCGGACAGCGCGCGCCGGAGAGCGCAGCGCAGAGCCGGTCGAAGGTCTCGGCTTCGGTGTAGTTGCCCGGCACATAGCGCAGCGCGCGCGCGAGGCGCTCGAAGGGCGCGGATTCGAAGCTGCCGTGCGCCTCCAGGCTGTCGCGCGCGCGCGCAACGAGCCGCTCAAGCGTCCAGCCCTCGCGTGCGACTCCGATGACCGGGAGGTCGAGCTGGCCCTTTTTCGCCAGTGCCTGAAGCGCGGGAAAGATCTTCTTGAAGGCCAGGTCGCCCGTGACGCCGAACAGCACCAGGGCGTCGGCACGCTCCACGGCGCCGCTCAAACCACCCGCGTGCGCACGGGCTTGCCCGCGAAATGCAGGCGCAGGTTCTCGATCTGCAGGTTGCCCATGGCGGTGCGCGTCTCGACGGTGGCGCTGCCGACGTGCGGCAGCACGACGACGTTCTGCAGGGCGAAAAAGCGCGGATCGATGTTGGGTTCGTTCTCGAATACGTCGAGCCCGGCTCCGGCGATGCGCCCCTCCTGCAGGTAGCGGAGCAGCGTCGCTTCATCGACCGTCGAGCCGCGCGAGATGTTGACCAGATAACCCTCGGCGCCGAGCGCATCGAGCACGCGCGCATCGACGATATGCCGCGTCCCGGTCCCGCCGGGCGTGACCACGACGATGACGTCGCTCTCCCGCGCCAGCGCCACCGGATCGCGGGCGTAGGGGTAGGGAACGTCCTTCTTGTTGCGGTTGTGGTAGCGGATCTTCATGCCGAAAGCCTGCGCGCGCAGAGCGATTGCCTCGCCGATGCGGCCGAGCCCGAGAATACCCATGGTCTTGCCGCCGAGCGAGGTGCTGAGCGGATAGGCGCCGCGCGCGCCCCAGAAACCCGAGCGCAGATAGGCCTCCGCCTGGGGGAAGCGCCGCATCACGTTCAGCGTGAGCGCCAGCGTCGTATCCGCGACGCAATCGTTCAGGACGTCGGGCGTGTTGGTGACGATGACCTTGCGCTTGCGCGCGGCATCCAGATCGATCGAGTCGACACCAACGCCGAAGTTGGAAATGATCTCGAGCTTCGGCAACGCGTCCATCAGTGCCCCATCGATGCTGCTGCCGAAGCTCGCGATGCCGCGCACGCGTGGCGCCAGCTCCTTCAGCAGGGCCGTGCGGTCATCGGCCTCGTACAGGCGGTGACAGGAAAATTCCTTTTCCAGCACTTCCTGCGTACGCATATAGATCCTGGAGGGAAGCAAGATTTCCGGTTTCATTGCGATCTCGCTCAGGATTTGAAATTGGCGGCGAGCGCTTCGGCGCCGCGCGCGAGCAGCCCGACATCGGCACCGACCGCGACGAACAGGGCGCCCGCAGCAAGCATGCGCTTCGCGTCCGCCTCGACGGGCGACAGGTACCCCGGCGCCTTGCCCGCCTTGCGGATGCGGCGCATTGCCTCTTCTATGAGCGGCAGCACGGCGGCGTTGGCGGTTTCTCCCGGGTAGCCCATCGAGGCGTGCAGGTCGGCGGGGCCGATGAACACGCCGTCCACACCCTCGACGGCGCAGATCGCCTCGAGCTGATCGAGCGCGGGCTTGGTCTCGACCTGCACCAGCACGCAGAGCTCCTCGGCTGCGCGCTTGGCGTAGTCCTTGACGCGCCCGAAGCGTGTCGCGCGCGTCGTGCCGGCGACGCCGCGAACGCCCGCCGGCGGATAGCGCGTCGCCGCCACTGCCGCTTTCGCTTCCTCGACGCTGCAGACATACGGAATCAGCAGCGACTGCGCGCCTGCGTCGAGCACCCGCTTGATGGTGACCATGTCGTTCCAAGGCACGCGAACGATCGGCGTAGACGCATAGGGCGCCACCGCCTGCAACTGGCCGAGCAGGCTCTCGAGGTCGTTCGGCGAGTGCTCCATGTCGAGCAGGATCCAGTCGAAGCCGGCGCCGGCGATGACTTCGACCGTGTAGTTCGACGACAGGCTCGACCACAGACCGATCTGCGGCTTGCCAGCGGCGAGCGCATGCTTGAAAGCGTTTCGCGGTAGCTGCATCGCGTTTCCCGGTGAAAGGGTGGATTATCGGCGATCGATGCCCTGCGCGGAGTGTTGTTTCATCGGCACGCGCAGCGGCTGGAGGTCGATCGTCAATGAATTTCCGGCTCCGGCGTCGCCGCCGTGCCCTCGAGGAAATCGAAGTCGCAGCCCTCGTTTGCCTGCTTCACATGACGCGAGAATAGCGCGCCGTAGCTGCGCTCGTAGCGCGGCGGCGGCCGCTTCCACGCCGCCTTGCGCTGCGCCATCTCCGCCTGCGCGACTTTGAGCTCGAGGCGCTTCGTTTCGACGTCGAGCTCGATCAGGTCGCCGTTGCGCACGAAGGCGAGCGGCCCGCCGACGTAGGCCTCTGGGGCCACGTGCAGGATGCAGGTGCCGTAGCTGGTGCCGCTCATGCGCCCGTCGGACAATCGCACCATGTCCTTGACGCCGCTCTTCACGAGCTTTTTCGGGATCGGCAGCATGCCCCATTCGGGAAACCCGGGGCCTCCCAGCGGCCCCGCGTTCTTCAGGACGAGCACACAGGAAGCGTCTACATCGAGGTCGTCGGAATCGATTCTCGCTGCCATGTCGTTGTAGTCCTCGAACACCACTGCGCGTCCGGTGTGCTTGAGGAGCTTCGGATCCGCTGCGCTGGTCTTGATCACGGCGCCGTCGGGCGCGAGCGAGCCGCGCAGCATGACGATTCCGCCGGAGGCCTTGAGAGGCCGATCGCGCGGCAGGATGACCTCGGCGTTCCAGACCTCCGCGCCCGCGATATTCTCGCCGAGGCTGCGCCCATTCACTGTCAAGGCCGATAGATCGAGCAGGTCGCGCAGTCCGAACAGCAGCGCGCGCAGCCCGCCGGCGTAATAGAAGTCCTCCATCAGGTAGCGCTCACCGGAGGGTCGCACGTTCGCAATCACCGGCGTTTTCGCGCTGATCTCGTTGTAGCGCTCGAGCGGGAACGCCAATCCGGCGCGCGCCGCCATCGCGACCAGGTGCACGATCGCGTTGGTCGAGCCGCCCATCGCCATCAGCGTGGTGATCGCGTTGTCGAACGAGCCGCGCGACAGGAAGTCGCGCGGCTTGAGGTCCTCCCACACCATTTCGACGATGCGCTTGCCGGTGAGCGTCGCCATGCGGGCATGGTTCGAGTCCACCGCGGGAATCGAGCTGTAGCCGGGCAGTGTGAAGCCGAGGGCTTCGGCGAGTGACATCATGGTCGCGGCGGTGCCCATGGTCATGCAGGTGCCGGGGGAGCGGGCGATCGTGTCCTCGATTTCCTTCCAGTCGGCCGGCGTGATGCGTCCGGCGCGCAGCTCGTCCCAGTACTTCCAGACGTCGGAGCCCGAACCGAGCGTGCGGCTGCGCCAGTGGCTGTTGAGCATCGGTCCGGCGGGGAGATAGATCGCCGGAATGTTCATGCTGGTCGCGCCCATGATGAGCGCCGGCGTGGTCTTGTCGCAGCCGCCCATCAGCACCGCGCCGTCGACCGGGTAGGAGCGCAGCAGCTCTTCGGTCTCCATCGCGAGAAAGTTGCGGTAGAGCATCGTGCTCGGCTTCTGCATCGTTTCGGCGAGCGCCATCGCCGGCATCTCGAGCGGGAATCCGCCCGCCTGCCACACGCCGCGCTTGACCTCTTCGGCACGGGTGCGGAAATGCGTGTGGCAGTGGTTGATGTCCGACCAGGTATTGATGATGGCGATGACCGGCTTGCCCGCGTATTCCGAGCGGTCGTATCCCATCTGTGCGGCGCGCGAGCGATGGCCGAACGCGCGCAGATCCTGGACGCCGAACCAGCGATGACTGCGCAGCTCTTCAGGTCGCTTCTTGATCGTCGCCATCGCCGTTCCCCGTCGCTTCGAAGCATCGCATTCTAACGGCGTTGCACGACGCGGCTCACTGCGCGGGGCGCCGCAGTCGCAAAGCCATGCACGCAACGCGCACGGTATGATGCGGCATGCTCGGCTTTGCCGACCCGCAACGTGTTCTGCGCCGGCGCGGCGTGGTGTTCGTCGCCTGGGCGAGCGGTTGGCTGCGCCTGCTGCGCTTCGGCGCGGCGGCGGTGGTGGCCGCGCTCTCGCCGTCGATCTACAACCCGGCAACGCGTGCGGTCGTCGCCAAGCAGATCTACTTCACCGCCTGGCAGGTGATTCCAGGGTTCGTGCTGTTCGTCGCGGCGCTTAGCGCGGTGATCGTGAACATCGTCGATGCGACCGCGCGCGACTACGGGCTTTCGCAGTACGCGAACGAGGTCACCATGCGCGTGCTGGTGCTGGAGATCATCCCGCTCATCGCGGCGCTGTTCGTTTCGCTGCGCTCCGGGGCCGCGATCAACACCGAGGTCGCGCTGATGAACCTGCGCAACGAGATCGAGGCGCTCGCGCGCGCGGGCGTCGACCCGATGCACTTCGAATTCGTCCCCCGTCTGGTCGGCTGCGTCGTTTCGGTGGTCTCGCTTACGGTGCTGAGCTGCGCGATCGCTTTGTTGATCGCCTACCTTGGCGTGTACGGCTTTTTCCTCTGGGGGGTGCCGGAGTTCACCCGCTCGGTCGGCAACGTATTCGACGCGCAGATCACCATCGGGCTCGGCCTGAAGTGCCTGTTCTTCGGCATTGCAGTCGGCATCATTCCCATGGGCGAGGCGCTCGCGGGTCCCCGTGAACCGCATGTCGCGCCGGTCACCGTGCTGCGCGGCATGATGCGGCTGTTTTTCGTCCTCCTGCTGATCGAGGTGGCGTCATTGGCGTTCAAGTACACATGAAGTGGGTCACAGGGGACGCCGAGCGGCGAGAAGCGCTCGCCGAGCACCCGGGGGCGGCGCTCGTTTCGGCCGAGCTGCCGCTGCGGGCGAATCTGTCGGCACTCGAAAACATCGCCCTCGTGCCGCAGTACCGGCGCGACCTGGATTGGGCGGCCGCGTCGGCCGAGGCCTTGGCACTGCTCGAGCAGCTCGGCTGCGCCGAATGCGCCGGCAAGCGCGATGCGGCACTGACGCACGCAGAGCGCTTCCAGGTAAAGCTGCTGCGCGCCGTGGCGGCAAAACCGGCCCTGGTCGTGATCGAGCGACCCGGCTATCTTCTGCCCGACAGCCACTACCCGCCGTTCGTCGATGCGGCGCTCGCTGCGCTGCAGGGCCGCTTTGGCGAGTGCATGATCGTCGATTACGCATGGAACGCCCCGCTGTATCCGCCTCGCTGATCCGGCACCTCGGCTTCAAGGTCGGGTTGCTGGTCACCGTCACGCTCGCGCTCGTCGTCGGGTTCGTTTCCTACGTCCTGTACGCGCGCGGAGTGTTCGAGCCGACGCAGCGCCTGACGCTCATCGCCGACAACGCAGACGGGGTGACGGTCGGCATGGACATGACCTTCGCCGGGTTCCCGATCGGGCGCGTGCGGCGCATCTCGCTCGGCCCGGACGGGCGTGCGCGCCTGGAAGTCCTGGTGGCGCGGCGCGACGCGCGCTGGCTGCGCACGACGAGCGTGTACACGCTCGAGCGCTCGCTGGTGGGTGCGAGCCGGTTGCGTGCCTTCACCGGCAACCGCGACGATCCTCCACTCGAGGACCACGCCGAGCGCGAAGTGCTGCGCGGCGACGTCGGCGAGGAAATCCCGCGCATGGTGGCGACGCTGCGCGCGACCCTGGAGAACATCGAGCAGATCACGGGAGCGGGTTCGGGGCTGCGCGCGAGCGTAGCCAACCTGCAGACCTTCACCGCGCGCATGGCGGGCGAGCACGGCGCGCTCGAGGCCGTGCTGGGCGATGCGGAAAGCGCGAAGAAGGCGATCGACGCGCTCGAGCGGACCAATGCGCTGCTCGCCGAACTCAACACGGTCGCGCAGGCAAGCGGGCGCCTGGTGAGCCAGGCGCAGCGCAAGGTGCTCGACCCCGGCGGTCTGGTAGACGAGACGCGCAATGCCGCGGTCGAGGCGCGCCAGCTGCTCGCGCAGACGCGCGAGCGCCTCGTCAAGATCGACGCCATCCTCGAGAACATCGGGGCAGTCAGCGCCGACGCGCGCGCGATCAGCGGCGAAGCGAAGCTGGCGAGCACCGACCTCGCGACGCTGCGCGCCGAAGTCGACGCGAGCGTTCGCAAGCTCGGCCATCTGATCGACGAGCTGAACCGCAAATGGCCCCTGGCGCGCGACACCGAGGTTAAGCTGCCGTGACGCGGCGCGCGGGCCTGGGATCGATCGCGGCGCTGACCGCGCTGCTTGCCGCCTGCGCCAGCGGGCCGCCGCCGCCGGACTGGGAGATCGAGGCGCACGGCGCGCTCGATGCCTACGTACGGCATGAACTCGAAGGCAACCGGCGCCTCGCCGAGCGCGATTTTGCCCGCGCCCGCTCTGCGCTGGCGCGCACCGGGCGCGCCGATCTCCTCGCGCGCGCCGAGCTGACGCGCTGTGCGCTGCAGGTCGCGAGCCTAGAGTTCGAGCCATGCAGCGGCTTCGAGCGTCTGCGCTCCGATGCCTCCGAGGCCGAGCGCGCCTACGCTGACTTTCTCGCCGCGAGCTGGGCCGGGCTCGATCCCGCGCTGCTGCCCGCGCGCTATCGCGCGGTCGTCGGAACCGGCGCTGCGGCGCTCGCGGCGATCGAGGACCCGCGCTCGCGCCTGATCGCGGCCGGCGTGCTGTTTCGCGGCGCGCGGCTGCCGCCCGAGGGCATCGCGCTCGCCGCCCAGACCGCGTCGGCCGAAGGCTGGCGCCGGCCGCTGCTCGCCTGGCTCAAGGTGGAAATCGAGCGCGCACGCGCCGCGGGCGATACAGCACTCGCCGAGCGGTACCAGCGCAGCGTCGAGCGCATCCTCGGCGCGCCTGCGACGCGCTAGCGCAGCGCCGGCGCGGCGGTACACTTGCGCCCCGCGTAGGGCAATGCACAGTCCGTATTCGAGAGGAAAGCGATTTCATGGCCGAGTCCCAAGTGTTTCAAGCTGCGCCGCTGCGGCGCGCGATCGAGGCGATCGTCGCCGCCGGCGGCAGCGAGCCGCGCGAGGCGAGCATCGTCGCCGAGAACCTCGTCGGCGCGAACCTCACCGGGCACGATTCGCATGGCGTCGGCATGATTCCGCGCTACGTCGCGTCGCTGAAAGAGGGCGGCCTTGCGCCGAACCAGCACCCGCGCATCAAAGTCGACGGCGGCGCCCTGCTCGCGCTCGACGGCCAGGCGGGGTATGGCCAGGTGATCGGCCTCGAGTCGATGGAGATCGGAATCGCGCGCGCGAAGCAGCACGGCGTGTGCGTGATGGCGCTCGCCAACGCGCATCATCTGTGCCGCATCGGACAGTGGGCCGAGCAGGCGATCGCCGCCGGGCTGGTGTCGCTGCATTTCGTAAACGTCATCTCGCGCTCGATCGTCGCGCCTTTCGGCGGTACCGATGCGCGCTTCGGCACCAACCCGGTGACCATCGGCATTCCGCTCAAGGGCCAGCCGCCGTTCGTGCTTGACATGGCGACCAGCGCCGTGGCGCAAGGCAAGATCCGCGTGGCGCACAACAAGGGCGAGGCGGTCGCTCCGGGGCTGCTGCTCGACGATCAGGGGCGGCCGACGACCGAGGCGCGCTACGGCGTCATACAGCCCTTCGGCGCGCTTACGACCTTCGGCCTGCACAAGGGCTACGGACTCGCGGTCGCCGCAGAGCTTCTGGGCGGGGCGCTGACGGGCGGGGGCACTTGGCATACCGACGACCGCAGCAAGCTGCGGGTGCTGAACGGCATGTTCTCGGTGCTGGTTGATCCGGAGAGGCTCGGCACCGCGCAGGCCTTCGCCAAGGAAGCTGCGGCGTTCGTCGACTGGGTGAAGCGCTCCCCGCCCGCCGAGGGCGTCGAGCGCGTGCGCATCGCCGGCGATCCGGAGCGCGAAACGCGCGCGCGGCGCAGCCGCGAAGGCATCGCGGTCGATGCCACGACCTGGAACGAGATCGGGGCCGCCGCGGAGTCGCTCGGCAAATCGCGCGCGCAGATCGATGCGCTTGCGCGCGGCGTTTGAGCAGCCCCTGCTTTGCGGGTAACCTTCGCAGCAAAGGCGAGCGCGGGCCTCACCGCCCGGAGGACAGGCGCATGGCACAGGAAGGCAACGGCACGAAGGTCACCATATTCACCGGCAGCTACCGCATCAAGGGCTATGTCGACCTGGTGCCCGGCGCGCGGCTGACCGATTACATGACCGAAGCGAAGGATTTCATCGCCGTCACCAACGCCGAGGTCTACGAAGC
>Ga0055432_10000043_pt1 | contig 11952 bp, 9 predicted proteins | sample Browns_ThreeSqA__FD_57727 | JGI IMG/M metagenome (GOLD analysis project Ga0055432, IMG submission 57727) | Wetland microbial communities from the San Francisco Bay, California, USA, that impact long-term carbon sequestration - Browns_ThreeSqA_D1 | ecosystem: Environmental > Aquatic > Marine >...
TCCCCCTCCCGAAAGGTCCGCATCTGCTCTGCGAGCACTAGGCCTCCACGCTATCCCGGGTCCGTCCTGGAATTGGCCGAAAACGAGGGCGCGATTGGCTGAAAACTGCGTCGAGAAGCAGCCGGGGAGCGACCGCGCTGGAAGTATCGGTTCGGCCGAAGGGGCGGTGCAAGAGCGAGGCCAGTGGAGAGGGCTGACAGGCGCCAGAGAGCCACCGGTGATGTTCAAGAACAAGTCTTTCCCGCGTCACTCATCTGGTCCATGCTGAAGTGGCATATGATCCATATCCACAGGGTGTTACGGGACCGGTGGGGCAGCCTTGCCATCACTTGACGCCAAATATTCAACCAGCGGCCTCGCGGACCCTTTGGGGCGTGACCCTGGGGGTGCGTGACTGGTGTGGGGCCCTGTCACCATCGCCGCTGCGCAGCACCCTCCGCAGGAAGTGGCCGGTGTGGCTGCCCTCGGTCGCCACCACCTCTTCCGGCGTCCCCGCCGCGACCACGCGGCCGCCTCGTTCGCCGCCTTCGGGACCGAGGTCCACCACCCAATCCGCGGTCTTGATCACGTCCAGGTTGTGCTCGATCACGATGACGCTGTTCCCCTTGTCCACCAGACGGTGCAGCACCTGGAGCAGCAGCCTCACGTCCTCGAAATGGAGCCCGGTGGTCGGCTCGTCGAGGAGATAGAGCGTGCGCCCGGTATCCCGTTTGGCCAATTCGGTGGCCAGCTTGACTCGCTGCGCTTCTCCCCCGGACAGCGTCGTGGCCGCCTGGCCCAGGTGGATGTACCCCAGTCCTACGTCGTTGAGAAGTTCCAGTTTTTCGCTGATCCGGCGCTGCGCGCTGAAGAACTCGAGCGCATCGGCGACCGTGAGATCCAGGACGTCGGCGATGCTCCGGCCCTTGTAGCGGACCTCGAGGGTTTCGCGATTGTAGCGGCGTCCCTTGCAGACTTCGCACGGCACGTAGACGTCCGGCAGGAAGTGCATCTCGATCTTGACCAGGCCATCCCCCTGGCACGACTCGCAGCGCCCTCCCTTGACGTTGAAGGAGAAGCGGCCGGGGCCGTATCCCCGCATCCGCGCCTCGGGGAGCTGGGTGAAGAGCTCGCGAATCGGGGTGAACAGTCCGGTGTAGGTAGCCGGGTTGGAGCGCGGTGTCCTCCCGATCGGGCTCTGATCGATGTCGATCACCTTGTCGAGGCGATCCAGCCCCTCGATCCGGCTGTAGGCGCCGGGCACCACCCGGGTCCGGTAGAAGTGCCGCGCCAGCGCCTGATAGAGGATGTCGGTCACCAGGCTCGACTTGCCGGAGCCCGACACCCCGGTGACCGCCACGAACAGCCCCAACGGAAAGTCGATCGTGAGATTCTGGAGGTTATTGGCCCGGGCCCCGATGACCCGGAGCCGGTGCCCCTCCGCCGGTTGGCGCCGCCCCGATGGGAGCGGGATGCGGAGATCCCCGCGCAGGTAGCGGGCGGTGAGCGAGTCGGGGTGCTCGAGCACGGTCTCCACCGTCCCCTCGACCACCACCTCGCCCCCATGTCGGCCGGCTCCCGGTCCCAGATCGATGACGTGGTCGGCGGCGCGAATGGTATCCTCGTCGTGCTCGACGACGATCACGGTGTTCCCCAGGTCGCGCAGACCACGGAGCGTCGCCAGCAGCCGCACGTTATCCCGCTGGTGGAGCCCGATGCTGGGTTCGTCCAGCACATACAGGACGCCCACCAGCCGTGACCCGATCTGGGTGGCCAGCCGGATCCGCTGGGCCTCTCCACCCGAAAGCGAACCGGCGGAGCGCCCGAGCGTGAGGTAGTCGAGGCCGACATCCCGGAGGAACCGGAGGCGGTCTCCCACTTCCTTCAGGATGAGTCCCGCCACTTCCGGATCCAGCCCCCGTCCCCGCTGTCCGGGACCCCGGAGAGGAATGCTCTCGAAGAACTCGAGCGCCTGTTCCACCGGCATCTCGACGACCTCGCCGATGCTCTTGCCGTGAACCAGGACCGAGAGGCTTTCCGGCTTGAGGCGCCGTCCCTGGCAGGCGGCACAGGGCTGCTCCACCATGAATTCGACCAGCCCCTCTCGGACCGCGTCGCTGGTGGTTTCCCGATAGCGGCGCTCCACGTTCTTGAGCACGCCTTCCCAGTCGCTCTCGTATTCCTCCGAGCGGCGACCCTGCTCGACCTGGAAGCGGAGGGTACGGCCGGGGGCACCGTACAGAATCGCGTGCCGTGCGGACTCGCTGTGATCTCGCCAGGGCGCAGCCGGGTCGAACTTGAAGGCCTTGGCCAGGGTGGGCAGGACCGCTCGGCGGAGGTAACCGGAGGGCTCACCCCAGGGCAGGATGACCCCCTCGAGAATCGAGAGGCTGGAATCGCCCAGGACCAGCTCCGCGTTGACCTCCCGTCGGGTGCCTACGCCGTGACACTCGGGACAGGCCCCGAACGGCGAATTGAAGGAGAACTGCCGGGGCTCGAGCTCGGGAAGCGAGAGACCGCACACCGGGCAGGCGAAGCGCTCGGAGAAGACAGTAGAACGGGAGAACGGGGGAACGGGAGAACGGGTCTGCCCGGTGTTTCTATCCCGCTCTCCTGTTCTCCTGTTCTCCTGTTCCCCATCGTGCCTCACCACCTCGACGACTCCTTCGGCTGCCTTCAGTGCCGTCTCGATCGAGTCGTTGAGCCGGCTGCGATCCGAGGCTCGGACGACCAGACGGTCCACCACCACCGCGATGTCGTGGTTCTGTCGCCGGTTCAACGCTGGCACCTCGGCCAGGTCGTACACCGTGCCGTCGACCCGGGCCCGGAGAAAACCCTGCTTCCGGATCTCTTCGAACAGATCGCGGAACTCGCCTTTCCGGCCGCGGATCAGGGGGGCGAGGATCTCGATCCGGGTCCCCTCGGGCCATCCGAGAACGGTCTCGGTGATCTGGGCGGCGCTGGAGCGCTCCACCGGGCTGCCGTCGTTGGGGCAGTGAGGGATTCCCGCGCGGGCCCAGAGGAGCCTGAGGTAGTCGTAGATCTCCGTGACCGTCCCCACGGTGGATCGGGGGTTCTGTCCGGTGCTCTTCTGCTCGATTGAAATGGCGGGCGAGAGGCCTTCGATCGCGTCGACGTCGGGCTTCTCCATCAGCCCGAGGAACTGGCGAGCGTAGGCCGACAGCGACTCGACGTAGCGCCGCTGCCCTTCAGCGTAGATGGTGTCGAAGGCGAGGGAGGACTTCCCCGATCCGCTCAGCCCGGTAATGACGGTCAGGCGGTTCCGGGGGATGACAACCGAGATGTTCTTGAGGTTATGAGCGCGGGCGCCCCGAACGACGAGCTGTTCCTCTGACATAGCCTCGGAACGTAGCCCGCATCCCGGCAAGATTCAATTGAAGGGTACCGCCGAGCCTAGCTCTTCGGAGCCTGTTCCGCCGCTTTCTTGAAGTCCTCGATTGACCGGGCGTGTTCGGTGTATTCCGGCCGCTTGACTTTGATCTCGGCGTCGAAGTGGCTGAGGAAGGCGCTGTAGTTCCTGGCCAGGGCCTTGGGGTCCTTCTGAAAGCGGGCCGCTGTTCCCAGCAGGACGTAGCCCAGCAGATGGCCGGGTTGCTTCAGCAGGATGGTGTCGGCCAGCGCCTGAGCTCCGGCCACGTCTCCAGTGTGCATCCGGAGCATCGCGGCGTGGTAGCGGGCATCAGCATCGACGCTGTCCAGCATGCCGTAAGCCTGGAGGGCCATGGGGGTGAATTGGGTCACCGCCCCATCGTCGCCGGACTCTGCGCTCCGCATGATCCGGTTGTACAGCCGGTCGAAGCGCTCCCGGGGGGACATCTGACTGATGTCCGGCGGGGCGCCTCCCGGACTCCCGCCTCCGGCGAATGGAGCGGCGGGCGCCGAGGCATCGGCGGCCGGGATGCGCGGGGAGCCACCGCGAAGCAGCAGCCCCAGGACCACCGCGATCCCACCCACGATCCCGCCACCCACGGCCATCCAACGCAGCCTCTCACCCGGTCCACCAGCGTGGGCACGGCCCAACGCCGTTCCGCACTGATGACAAAAAGCTGCGCCGGGGCTCCCTTGGGCGCCGCAGGCAGGACAGGTCAAAGCGGGGAGGGGCTGCGTCATTCGTGACTCCTTGAGCGACTGGCGGGTTTAAGGAAACTTGACCTCAAGGTTTCGGCTCGCCAAGCCCGCGGTCTGAAGAGACTCTCACAGTCACTCTACACTACGCTGCCCTCGCGGTACAGGGCGTTAGGTGCTCGGCGACCTTCCGCCTGCGCAAGGGGGATCGGGCCGACTTGCGCCCCCTGCCGGGTGGCGTGAACTTGGTACCGACCGGTCTTCGCCGGCCAACCACTCACGTCTGACCATTTTGTCGATCACTCTACTCGCCCTGCTCGCTCAGGACTCGGTGGTGGTGAAGTCGCCACTGCCGGGCGGCATTGCCGTCGTGGTCCGTTTCATTTTCGGCGTCCCGCGGTGGGTCATGATCACCGGAATCGTCATCGGGGCGATCGTGGCCGTACTCGTCGTGCGATTCCTATGGGTACGGCGGCGGGGAATCATCGCCTGGCTCACCTCCCGTGACCGGCCGACCAAGATCTCCTTGGGAGCCGCGACGCTGGCCCTGGTCCTGGCCGCGGTTGGAGTGGGGACCTACGGCTGGAACTACATGATGCACGACAACGGGTTCTGCACTGGCTGTCATGTGATGGAGGTTCCGTTCCGCGCCATGCAAGTCCCCGGTCGTACCACCGCACTTCAGCCTCACGCCAAGATAGGGTGTCATGCCTGCCATCAGCAGTCGATGTTTGCCAACATGTGGCAGCTCTACGTGTGGGTGGCGGAGCGTCCCAGCGAGATCAAGAAACACGCGGAGGTGCCTCGCAAAGTCTGCGAGGGGTGCCACGTGACCGGAGACCAGAGCGCGGGATGGAAGGACGTTTCCGTAACAGTGGGGCACCGCGTGCACCTGCAGTCCGACTCGGCCAGCCTTCGGAACGTGGAGTGCAGCAAGTGCCACGCCCAGGAGGTCCACCGGTTCATTCCGACCACCCAGACTTGTGGGATGTCGGGCTGCCACGAGGGCATTCGCATCGAACTGGGAAAGATGCGGACCCAGACGGCGTTCCACTGCTCCACCTGCCACCAATTCACCGTGCAGGTTCCCCGTCTCGCCACCCGTGACTCGGCAACTCATGCCCTGATGCCGGGTCGCCCCGAATGCCTGTCCTGCCACCAGATGCAGCTCCTGCTGGCGGAATTCGACCCGGATCAGGATCCCCATGGTGGAAAGTGCGCCACCTGCCATAACCCGCACACCCAGGAGAAGCCTTCGGACGCCAAGGCCCGTTGCGCCGAGTGTCACGACAAGTGGCGGTCCAACGCTTTCCATGCCGGTGCCGCCCACCGGAAGACGGTCGCTACCAAGGACTGCATCTTCTGCCACGAAGAGCATCGTGCGCGGGTGGACGCCAGCGACTGTACCGGATGCCACAAGGCGATCAAGTCCGGCAAGGGCGTCAATCCGCCGGTGCCCTTCGACACCCTGAAAGCGCTGCGAGGGACCTCCTGACTGCCGAAAGGCCACGCCGGCAAACGGGGTGACTGGCAGTATCCTGCCTTCCGGGACCAGATGAGCCCGGACTCTACGATTGCCTCCTGCTCCACGTATACTTGATCCTGTCTGTTGGAACGGTCTATCTCCGTTCCCCATTCCCCGTTCCTCACCCTTATGCGACGAGCCCGTCATAGCCGCGCGACCGGTCGCGAAGAGGCGATTGACGAGCTGTTCACCACGCGTGGACTGGAAGCGGAGCCGATTCCCACCGGCGCCGACCGCCATTTCCCGCTCCGCCCGTTCGCGTCCAGCATCCCCCGCAGCGATCTCCTCGCCGGCGCCGCCGACGCGTCGCAGCCTGAAGCCACGCGCCTGTTCCGGCGGGCAGTTGAGGCGGCGGCCAAGGGTCGCCGGCAGGATGCCATCGTCCGCTATCGGGAGCTCTTGGCGCTCGAGCCGGGGAACGTGGTCGCGGTGATCAACCTGGCTGGCCTGCTCGAGGTCGGCGGTCAGAACGAGGAAGCGCTGGAGCAGCTGGGTCTCTGTCTGAATCGCTCCCCTGAGGACCCGCGGCTGCTGGTCGCCCGTGGAGCGCTGCTCGGCCGACTCAAGAACTATCCGGAGGCGGAGACCGATCTGCGACGCGCCATCAAGGTCCGGCCGGCCGATGCCGCGGCCCACTATACGCTGGGACTGGTGCTCTGGCGGAAGGGACTGCCGGCGGAGGCCGCCTCGGAGCTGCAGCGGGCGATCGACCTGCGTCCGGGAGATGCGGCTCCTCACTATTACCTCGGGGAGGCGCTCCACCAGGCCGGTGACATTGGAGGCGCCAAGGCGTCCCTCGAGCGGGCGATCGCGCTCGACGAGAGCGACGCCCGGCCCTTCCAGCTGCTGGGCCGGATCCTCGATCGTCTCAAGCGTCCGGAGGAGGCCCGCGCCATGTACGAGCGTGCGCGGGCCGCGCGCCGGCCGTGATCCGCGTCGTGGTCGATGACCTGGCCTTCCTTCCGGTGGACGCGGTGCTCCGCCCGGCCAACGACACACTGGACCCCACCACGCCGGCCATCTCCCGGCTCGACCACCAGGCAGGCTCCGAGTTCGCCCGGCAGCGGCAGGTGCAGAACCCACTGGACGTGGGGGCGGCCGTCGTCACCGGCGCCGGTGCGCTGCCGGCCCAGTTTGTGGTCCATCTGGTGATTCAGAGCCAGGAGCGCACGGTGGGGCGGGAGACGGTGCGTCGCGCGCTCACCTCCGCCTGGCAGCGCGCCGCCGACTGGAAGCTCGACCGGGTGGCCACCCCGCTCATCGGCGCGGGGGCGGGCGGGCTCACCATCGAAGAGGCGGCCGAGCTTTTGGCCGAGACATTCCGGCAACGGTTGGGAGCCCCCTGGCCGTCGGACCTGAGCATCGTGGTCGAGCGGCCCGAAGACCAGCAGGTGGTCGAGGCGGTGCTGGGGAGAGCTGGCACCTGAACCGTCGCGCCGTGGCCACCACCATCCTGATCGCGTGGGTGGTGAGTCTGCTCTGGATGGTTCAGCGGTCCTACTTCCCCTCCAAGGTGCCCGAGTCCACCGACTGGCCGGTGCCGCCCGGGGCGGCCTACTTCGCCATCTCGCTGGGCGATGCTCAGGTCGGATTCTCCTCCACCAACGTGGACACGCTCCCGCTAGGGATCGGCGTCCAGCAGATCACCCGGATCGACCTGCCGCCGCCTCCCGGCAAGCGCGGCCCCGTGCGCAGGCTGGTTACCCGCACCGAGGCGCTCTTGACCCGGAGCCTCCGCCTCCGGACCTGGCATACCGCCCTGCTTGATGGAGAGGAACAAGCGACGTCCGAGGGCCGCGTCGAAGGCGACACGGTCATGATCATCGTCAACCACTGGGCTTCCGGCACCGACACGCTGCGCGCCCAGCTCTCCCAGCCGATTCTGCTGCCGGTCGCAGTCCCCTTCGCCGTGGTCCAACGCCGTCCGCTGCGTGCCGGTCAGTCCCGCCGTGCACTGGTACTGGATCCGATCGGATTGGAGCTGACTCAGGAGGATGTGCGGATAGCCGCCGAATCGCTCTTCACCATCCCCGACAGCGCGGTCTACGATTCGGCGCAACGCCAATGGGTCACGGCTCGCAGCGACACGGTCCGGGCCTGGCGGCTGGAAACTGTGGAGCACGGTCTCCCGGTGAGCCGCTGGATCGATGCCCAGGGCCTGGTGGTCCGGACCGCGACCCCCCTGGGCCTCGGCTTCCAGCGCTCGGCCTTCGAGTTGGTGACCCTGAACTATCGCAACCGCCGCCCGAGCCTGGTCGCCGGGGCGTGGCCGGCCGAGATCGCGTCGGAAGTCCAGGGCGCAGCCCTGGCGGCAGGATCCGGGGGAGTGCTTCGCCTTCAACTGCAACGGCAGGGTGCAATAGTCCCCCTGGCCAAAGCACCGGCGTTGAGCGGCGGCGGGCAAGGAGTGAATGCCGATACGCTCTCGATCTCGAAGGTGGTCCCCAGCGGGGCCAACCCGTTGCAGGACTCTCTGATCGGCCCCTCTTACCTGGGCGATTCTCCCCTGCTGCAGCTCCACGAGCCCCGGCTCCAGGCGTTGGCCCAATCATTGAAGGGAAACGACGGGCCCGTCACCGCCGGACGGATCGGCGACTGGATGAACCGCTCGGTGGCGTTGGCTCGCTCGGGGCCGGCACGTCCGGGGGCGCTGGCCACCTCGATGCGTCGGGAAGGGGACGCCGCGTCCCGCTCGCTGCTCTATCTCAGCCTGGCTCGCGCCGATGGAATCCCCGCTCGACTGGCCTCGGGGTTGGTACGCGGCACCGATGGGTTCCACCTCGACAGCTGGCCCGAGGTGTGGCTGGGCGACTGGGTGCCCGTGGATCTCCGGGCCGGGCGGCTGCCGGCCGACCCGAACCGGATCCGCCTGGTGATCGGCGGAGCCGGCCGCAGTCACGAATTGGTGCCCCTGATCGGGGCTGTTACCGTTCAGATACTTTTGCCACCGCCTTCACCGTGAGCGCATCACCTAACTCCGTTCCCATGATTCGGCTGGTGAACCTGACCAAGCGGTACGGGTCGTTCACCGCGGTCGATCACGTCAATCTGGAAATCGGCCGGGGTGAGCTGTTCGGATTCCTGGGCCCCAATGGCGCCGGGAAGACCACCACGCTCCGGATCATCGCGGGCATCCTCAAGCCGACCGAGGGCACCGCGGAGATCGCCGGGGACGACGTGCAGATCAAGCCGATGGAGGCCAAGGCCCGGCTGGGATTCATTCCCGATCGCCCCTATGTCTACGACAAGCTGACCGGCGGGGAATTCCTGCGGTTCGTCGCCGCGCTGTACGGGCAGGAGGGCGCGGCCATCGAGCGACGGATGGACGAGCTGCTCGAGCTCTTCGAGCTGACCGAATGGAAGGACGACCTGATCGAGACCTACAGCCACGGGATGCGGCAGAAGCTGATCATCTCGAGCGCGCTGCTCCACCGCCCGGAGGTGATCGTGGTGGACGAGCCACTGGTCGGCCTCGACCCCAAGGGGGCGCGGTTCCTGAAGGAGCTGTTCCGGGCCTTCGTCAATAAGGGCGGAACGGTCCTGATGAGCACCCACACCCTCGAGGTGGCGGAGGCGATGTGTGACCGGATTGCGATCATTCAGAACGGCAAGATCGTCGCGGCCGGGACCATGGCCGAGCTGCAGCAGCAGAGCAACGCGGGAGACGCCAGCCTGGAAGAGCTGTTCCTCAAGGTCACCGGCGGACACTCCGACCGTGAGCTGGAAGGCATCCTGGAGCACTGACCGGTGACCGCCAGCGCGATTTCCCCATCTCCGGTTCCGCTGACCGCTTCCCTCTGGACGGTCCTGACTCCGCGCTGGCGGAGCATGATGGCGCGCCTGCGGGAGCAGCGGGACGGCGGCCCGATGCGGCCGTTGCTCCTCGCGCTGGTCGGACTGGGTTTCTGGGCCGCCGCATTCGGGGTGTCGTTCCGGGTGCTCCGGTATGTGCACACCCAGGCCGACATCGGCACCTACCTGGCCGCCAAGATCCTGGGGATGATCCTGGTGGCGCTGGGGTCGATGCTGCTGTTGTCCAACCTGATCACGGCGCTCTCCAGCTTCTACCTCGCGCGCGACCTCGACATGCTGGTTTCCGCCCCGGTGGACTGGCTGCCGTTCTATCTGGCCAAGCTGGGGGAAACCGTCCTGCACTCCTCCTGGATGGTGGTGCTGATCACGATTCCGATCCTGACGGCCTACGGCATCGTCTACCAGGGCGGTCTCCTGTTTCCCCTGGTCGCCGCCGCGGCGATCGTTCCGTTTCTCATACTTCCGGGTGTGGTGGGGACCGCGCTCACGCTGTTCCTGGTCAATCTCTTCCCGGCCCGCCGGGCCCGGGACCTCCTGGGGCTGGTAGCCATCGGCGCCGCTGCGGGCGTGGTGCTGCTCGTGCGGCTGATCCGTCCCGAGCAGCTGGCCAGCCCCGACGGGGTCCGTAACCTCATGGACTACCTGGCCGCGCTCAAGACGCCGACCAGCCCGTTCCTCCCCAGTGAGTGGGCCAGTCACATGATCATGAACTGGCTGACTCGGGTGGCTGACCCCCTGCCGATCGCGCTGCTCTGGACCACGGCGCCCGCGTTCGTGGTGCTGGGGGCCGTGCTCCACCACCACCTCTACCGGACGGGGTTCAGCAAGGCGCAGGAGGGAGCCAACCGCTTCGTCCGGGGCCGCTTCTGGCAGGGGGCGCTGGGTGGGTTGCTGCAGAGACTTCCGGTCTCGAAGCGGGAGTTCATACTCAAGGACCTGCGGGTGTTCTTCCGGGACACCCAGCAGTGGAGCCAGCTCATTCTGCTCGCGGTGCTGCTCCTGGTGTACATCTACAACATCAAGTCGTTGCCGCTCTTTTCCGGCGAACGGGTGCCGCTTTACCTGGTGACCCTGGTGGTCTTCCTCAATCAGGGCCTGGCCGGCTTCGTGCTCGCCGCCATCGCGGCCCGGTTCGTCTTTCCCGCCGTGTCGCTCGAGGGGCGCCAGATGTGGTTGCTGCGCTCGAGCCCGCTCGACTTGCGGGCCCTCCTGTGGAGCAAGTACTGGACGGGGACGGTGCCCCTCCTGCTCCTGGGACTCGCCATCACCACCACCACCAACGTGCTGCTCAAGGCCACCCCCTTCATGGCGGCAATCAGCCTGGGGACGGTCTTCTGCCTCACGTTCGCCCTGAGCGCGCTCGCACTGGGTCTGGGCGCCCTCTACCCTCGATTCGACACCGAGAACGCGGCCCAGATTCCGACCGGGTTCGGCGGGCTGGTGTTCATGATGACTGCCGTGGCGCTCCTAGGATTGGTGATCGTCATCGAGGCCTTTCCGGTCCTGGACTACCTCCGGACCCAGTGGGTGGGAGACTCGGTGACCGTCACGCCCCGCATGATCGGAGCGTTGGCGCTGGTGATAGTGATCTGCTTCGCGACGACCGGTTTCGCGCTTCGCGCCGGACTCCAGCGCATGGAGGCCATGGAATTCTGACCCCGCCAACCTGAAGCCGGTTTCAGGACAACTTCACCAGCACTTCAGCCCTCCCAAGCTATCCAGCCCGTACGCTCGCAAGTCCCTGGAGCCTGGGAATTCGATCAGAGCCCAGTACGGCGGCGAGAAGTCCAATGCGGATTCCGCAGTCGCTGGCTTCGCTTCCATCCTTGACTCCCGCTTGACCCGAGCCAGGCACCCTCGACCTCGACCCTGGGCGCTCGGTCCAGGGGAGACAGACTTGATCAATGGAGGGCTTATGCGCGCATGGAAGCAGGGCTGCCTCGCCCTTGGCATGCTGTTGGGTCTTTCGACCACACTGGTCGCTCAGCACCCGCAGGTCCGCAAGGGGTTCTGGATCGGTTTTGGACCCACCTACGGTAGCTCCGGTGTGTCCTGCGACGGTTGCGCCTCGACCAATCGGGAGGACTCCTTCGGCTTCTTCCTCAAGCTGGGCGGGACCCTCAGCAAGAACGTCCTGCTGGGCGGCGAGGTGAACTCGTGGTACAAGGAAGAGAGCGGCCAGACGGTGACCCTGGGCAGCGTCGCCGCCGTTGTCTACGTGTACCCGAAGGCGACCAGCGGCCTGTTTGTCAAAGGCGGGGTCGGAGTCTCGGAATTCTTTGCCACTGCAGGAGGGAGCCCTGACCTCGACGGCACCGGGTGGGGCCTGACCGCCGGCCTCGGGTATGACATCCGCGTGGGGAAGAGTATCTCGATCACTCCAGTGGCCAACTACTGGTTTGGCCAGCCGGGCAACATCAAGGCCAACGGTTCTACCGTGATTACGGGCTGGAAGCAGAACGTGTTCGAGGCCGGACTGGGGATCACGTTCCACTAGTGCCGGAGTGGTAGGAAGGCCCGGCCGAGAGCGCCGAATTTCGAGCCCCCCC
>Ga0055432_10000049_pt1 | contig 11545 bp, 11 predicted proteins | sample Browns_ThreeSqA__FD_57727 | JGI IMG/M metagenome (GOLD analysis project Ga0055432, IMG submission 57727) | Wetland microbial communities from the San Francisco Bay, California, USA, that impact long-term carbon sequestration - Browns_ThreeSqA_D1 | ecosystem: Environmental > Aquatic > Marine >...
CAGGCCCGCGGCATGCTGCCAGCCGCGGTGCGTCGCCGCGCCGGCGAGCGGCGAGGCCGCCGGCAGCACCGCCTGGGGCTTGCGCGCCACCGTCTCGAGCGCGGTGTGAGCAGGGGTGCGCAGCAGCGTCGCGAGTTCGACGGCTCCGAGCAGGCGCTCGCCCATGCCCACGGTATAGATCTCCTCGACACGCGCGCCTGGCATCGCGCGCACGCGCACGAGCGCATCCTCGACCGCGGCGTCGGCAGGCAGCGCCACCACCTCGGGATCGGTCCATGCGCCGACCGAATCGTCGGGGTAGCCGAGCAGCAGGCGCGAAGCGACCGCGGTCACCGTCGGCAGATCCGCGAGCAGCTGCGTGCGGCGCGCCTCGGGCACGTGTCGCAGGACGCTAAGCGCAGGCTGCGTGCCGAGCGCGGAGAGCAGCGCCACGGTCTGCTCGTCGGAGAGCGCCACCAGGACGCGCCCCGCGGCGATCGGCAGCATCGCGCCGAACGCCGGCGCCAGCGCGCGCGCGGGCAGCGATGCGAAAAACGCGGTCGCCTGCGCGCTCGGCAGGCGCTCGAGCACGCGTGCCGCGTCCGCGGGATGCGCCTCGATGTAGGCGAGGGTGAGGCGTTCCGCCTCAGCCATCGGCGCCGGCCTTGGTCAGCAGCACGATCGGCTCGTCGTGATAGAGCTTGCCCGGCAGCGTGACGCGCCCGTCCGCAGTCTCGACCACCATGCCGGTCGCGTTCAGCTCGAGGATGCGGCCCTCGTAGCCCACGACCCGCACGCGCTGGCCGACTTCGAAGGCCTGGCGCAGGTAATGCCCGCCGATCAGGTTCGCCACATAACTGCGCGCGCCGAAGCTGACCGCGATGGCGGCACCGCCCGCGACGGCGAGGAACACCGCCGCGGCGATGATCGCGAGAAATGTGATGCGTATGCCGATCTGCTCGGCGCCGACCAGGATCGCGGCGACCAGAACGCTGCCCTGGACGACGCGCGCCACCACTTCGCGCTGCGCGGCGGGCAGGCGCGGCGTCGCCGCGCGCACCAGGTCCGCGCTGAAGCCGGAGAGCACGTAGCCGGCGGCGATGATCAACAGACCGGCGGCGAAGGTCGGCAGGTACTCGATCAGGCGCCCGATCCAGTCGGTGAACACCTGCAGGCCGAGCACGTGCAGCGCAGCGGCGACGAAGAACAGCAGCACCAGCCAGTAGACGATCGCGCCGAGCACGACCGCGGAGCGGCCCATGCGCAGCTTCTCCGCGGTGCGCGGCGCGAGCGTGCGCGCGAGCAGTGCGTCGATGAGCAGGGCGCCGCGCGCGGTGACCGCGCGCAGCAGGCGTGCGAGCACCCAGCCTGCGAACAGCAGCAGCACCGCGCCGAATACGCTCGGCACGAAGGTCACCAGGCGCTCGAGGATCGTCGCGGCGGCGTTGGTGATCGCTTTGCCGAGGTCGTTCATCGCTGAGTTCTACGGGCGGAGTGTGCAGGGTATCACTGCGCGCCGGCTCCTAGGACCCGGGCCGCACTGCTCACGCGGGCTCGAAACGATAGCTGTCCATGGCGAGCGCGCCGGATTCGATGCCCTGGTGGACGCGCTCGGCGCGATAGGACTCGGCCGCGGCGCCGAGCGCGACGAACAGCGGCAGGAAGTGCTCTTCGCTCGGATGCGCGCGGCGCGCGTGCGGCGCCTGCGCGCGGTAACCGACCAGGGCGTCCAGATCGCGCGTCAGCACCCGCGCGTCGATCCAGTCGCGGAACTCGCGCGCGTAGGCGAGCGGCTGAGCGGCCTCGCCGCCCGGAATGCGGTCGCGCAGATTGTGCGTCATATGACCCGAGCCGACGACCACGACGCCTTCGGCGGCGAGCGGACGCAGCGTGCGGCCGAGCGCCAGATGATGCGCTGCACCCAGCTCGGTCTGCACCGAGAGTTGCACCACCGGAACCGATGCCTGCGGGTACATGTGCAGCAGCGGCGCCCAGGCGCCGTGGTCAAGGCCGCGCGTGGCGTCGCGCTCGACCTCGAATCCCGCTTGCTCGAGCAGGCTGCGCACGCGCGCGGCGAGCGCGGGTGCGCCGGGCGCAGGGTAGCGGATGCGGTACAGGGGCTCGGGAAAGCCGTAAAAGTCGTGGATCGTTTCCGGCTGAGCGGCCGCGGTGAGCGCCGGGCGCTCGGTTTCCCAGTGCGCGGAAACCATGAGCAGCGCGCGCGGTAGCGGCAGCTGCTTGGCGAGCCTGGCCCAGCTGCGGCCCGCGGCGCCTCCCTCCAGCGCGTGCATCGGCGAGCCGTGCGAAATGAAAAGCGTCGGCAGCCGGTCCTGCGCCGTCTGCGGTGCCCGTTCCGCCACGGCCACGTCTACCTCGGCGGCTGCCAGAGATAGGGTGCGTCGACCGGCCTGGCGAGCATGCGGATCATGCGCAGCGCCGATTCACGGCCGCGGTAGTAGCCCGGGACGAGGATGGTCTCGGAAAATCCCATCGCGCGGTAGAACGCGCGCGCGGCCTCGTTGTTCGCGCGCAGCTCGAGGTGCAGGCTGCGTACGCCGGCGGTCTGCGCCGCGACGACCAGCCAGTCGAGCAGGCGCCGGCCGATGCCGCGGCGACGATGGGTCGGGCGCACCGCGAGCAGCACCAGGTGGGCGCGCTCGTCGCTGAACTCCATGATCGCGAAGCCGGCGAGCCCGTCGAGCGTGCGGCGGCCTCCGTCGTGCGCGACGAGCGTGACGGTTTCGCGGTCGTCGATCGCGCGCAGAATGCGCCCGGCATCGTACTTCCAGCCCAGGCCGGACTCGACCAGGTCGCGCGACATCTCCGCGATCGCGCGCGCATCGCGGGTCACCGCCAGCCGAAGCGTGATGGCGTTTGCCGTCATGGGTGCAGATTGTGCCACGGCCGCGCCGCGCCAACCGCAGTGCGCCGCGGCCTCGACGACCGCCGCTTGCGGTTAGACTTGCCGGCTTGACGATTCGGCTCCGGGGGATCGCGGCATGCGGCCGAACCTGCTCATCATTCTGGTAGACGACCTGCGCTACGACGAATTTGGTGCCGGCGGTCATCCCTACATGAACACGCCGCACATCGACCGCATCGCGCGGGAAGGGGCGCTGTTCGAGCGGGCGTTTCATACCACGCCGATCTGCTCGCCCAACCGGGCCTCGGTCATGACCGGCCAGTACGCGAGCCGGCATGGCGTGATCGACAACGTCGCGCGCGATGCAATGAGCCACAGGCTGCCGAACTACCACCTGCGGCTGCAGAGGCTCGGCTATGAGACGGCGCACATCGGCAAGTGGCACATGGGCAACGACGGCATGCCGCGGCCGGGATACGACCACTGGATTTCGTTCGATGGCCACGGCAGCATCGTCGATCCACGCCTCAATCACGGCGGCCGCTACCGGCAGCATCGCGGCTACATCACCGACCTGCTGAACCGCTACGCGGTCGAGTTCATTCGCGACGCGCGACGCCTGCGCGGCCGGCGGCGGCCCTGGTCGCTGTTTCTCGCGCACAAGGCAGTGCATCCGGATGCGCACCAGGCAGCCGACGGCACGCTCGACATGGCGCGCTTCGGCGGCTACATCCCGGCGCCGCGCCATCGCGATCTCTACCGCGGCAAGCGCTTCCCGCGGCTGCCCAACATGCGCCCGCCGGCCGAGATCGTGCGCAGCAAGCCGGCCTGGCGCGAGGCGTTCCGCCTGCGCGGGCGCGCGGGCGCGCGGGCGGCGCTCGCCGCAATCGGCGCGGGCGGCCAGGAGGAGGTCCGGCAGCGCGCGCGCATGATGGCCTCGGTAGACGAAGGGGTCGGCGGGATTTTCGATGCGCTCGCCGGGACCGGGCAGCTAGACGACACGCTGATCCTGTTTTTCGGCGACAACGGCTACTTCTTCGGCGAGCACGGGCTCGGCCCGGAGCGGCGCTTCGCTTACGAGGCCGGCATCCGCTCGCCGTTCGTCCTGCGCTACCCGCGTCGCGTGCGGCCGGGCGCAAAGATCCGCGATCTGGTCATCTGCCAGGACATCGCGCCGACGATGATCGAGCTCGCCGGCGGACGGCCTGGCGCGCAGATCCAGGGCCGCTCGCTGCTGCCCCTGTTTGACGGCGCGCGCAGCGGCTGGCGCAAGTCGTTTCTCATCGAGTACTGGGCCGAGAACGCGATGTCCTGGCTGGTCGGAATGAGCTACAAGGCGGTGCGCACCGACCGCTACAAGTACATCCGCTGGGTCAACCGCGACGACGGTCGCGGGGGACTGGACGAGCTCTACGACCTGTCGCGCGATCCCTGGGAGCTGAGGAACCTCGCGCACTCGAGGCGGCACGCCGCGCAGCGCACGCGCCTGCGCGGCGAGCTGCAGCGGCTGGCGGTCGCAGCGCTGGGGCTTTAGCCCTTTTCCCGCGCGGCGGGCGGCGGCGCCCAGTTTTCCTTCGGCACGACCACTGCCTGCTCCGGCTGGGCGACGAAGTGCGGCGACATGATCTGCACCCCGTGCTCGTTGAACACGTCCTGGATATGCGCGTGCAGCGCGGAGAGGATTGCGAAGCGCGCCATGCTGTCGTCGATCGGCACGAACAACTCGTACTGGACGTAGAAGTCCTGCAGCGCACGCTGGAGCACGTACGGCGCGGGGTTCTTCTGCACGCCCTCGGTCCGGCGTGCCGCTTCGAGCAGCATCGCGTGGACCTGGCGCCAGGGCGTGTCGTAGCCGATCGTCACCGCAGTCGAAACGATCTGCCCGAGGTCGCGTTCGCGGCGCGAGTAGTTCACCGTGACCGCCGAGATCAGCACCGCGTTCGGGATGGTGATCTCCTCGTTTCTGCGCGTGAGCAACCGTGTCGAGAGCAGGCCGATCTCGAGCACGCGCCCCTCGTTCTCGCCGATGCGCACCCACTCGCCCACGCGCAGCGAGCGGTTGTAGACCACGACGAAGCCGCCCATCACCTGGCCGACCAGGCCGGCCGAGCCGAACGAGACCATCAGGCCGAGCAGCACGCCGATTCCCTTGAACGCGTTCGAATCCGAGCCGGGGATGTACGGGTAGGCCATGACCACCGCAAACAGCCAGATCGCGCCGACGCACAACCGTCGCGTGACGTGCGCGACCTCGGGCTGCATCCACGACAGGCGCACGCGCCCGCGCTCGACCGTGGCGAAGAAGCCGCCGACCACTGCGGCGACCAGGCGTGCGATCACCACGATGATCATCACCGCGAACAGGTCGGGGATCGAACCGAGAATCGCATTGCCGATGCCGACGATGAAGGTATCGAGGAAGCGCCTGAGCTGCACGCCCCAGCCGCGCGTGTAGGGGAACTCGTTTAGCGCGTAGGTCAGCCACAGATAGGTGAAACCGAGGTAGACACCCCAGGCGATCAGCCGCACCACGCCGACTTCGAGCGTGATCAGGTAGGGGCGAAAATCGATGCGCGCGATCACGATGCTGCGCTTCGCGTCGGCGGCCGCTTTCATGCGCCGCTCGGCCCAAAAGTCCGACAAGCGCACGGCCGCGAACAGCGCGCCGAGAAACAGCACCGTGGCGCCGATCACCGCCAGCAGATGCCGCAGGTAGAGCTGCGGATTTTGCTGCTCGCGGCGCAGCTCGAGCCAGGCGTCGATTCTCTTCGCCGCGCGCGCGCCGACCTGCTCTACGGTCTGCCGCTGTTGGGGATCGAGATCCTCGTCGGCGATCCCGAGGAGCAGCCTGCCGTCGTGGATCAGGGCAACGCCCGAGTACCGCCCGAGGGTGATGGGCTGCACTTCGACCCGGTGGTCCGAGTCCTCTATCGGAATTTGCTCGATGCGGCGCTCTGCGCGCTGTGCGCGCACTTCCGGCGCTGCCCCTTCAATGGTTGCGCGAAAGCGGACGATCTCGATCTGCCAAACCGTGACCGGGACGCCTTCCGCGACGCCGCTGAGTGCCGTCGCCGGTGCCGCCCGCTCGGCGGCAGGGCTGCCCGTTGCGCCGAGGCCGATCGCCAGCGCTCCGGCGCAAAGGACGCCCATGGCGCGACCGAGGGCAGGGTGCGATCTTCTTGTGCTCATACGGGGTTCTCCGCGCGCCGCAGGCGCGCATGGTTCACTCGACGTAGATCATCTTGCGGGTCATGCCGCCGTCTACGACGAAGTTCTGTCCGGTGACGAAGCCGGCCTCGTCCGAAAGCAGCCAGGCGATCATCGCCGCGACGTCCTCGGGACGTCCTACACGTCCGACCGGGTGCTGCGCATGGTCGGCGGCGCTGAGCGGCGCAACGTCGCGCCGCGCGCCCTTACGCCAGGCGCGCACGTCGATCCAGCCCGGGCTCACGCAGTTGACGCGCACCTCCGGCCCGAGGCTCATGGCGAGCGCGTGGGTCAGCGCGACAACGCCGCCCTTCGAGGCGCTGTAGGCTTCGGTGTGGGGCTCGGACTGCAGCGCGCGCGTCGAGGCGACGTTTACGATCGCGCCCCGCGTCGCGCGCAGCTGCGCTGCACAATGCTTGGCCGTCAGGAACACGCCGGTCAGATTGCTGCCGATGCGCCGGTTCCACTCGGCGAGCGTCAGTGACTCGAGCGGGCCGCCGGCCGCGCCTGTGATTCCGGCGTTATTGACGAGGGCGTCGAGCCGGCCGAACGCCTGTGCCGCTTCGCGCACTGCCCCGGCAACGGAGGCTTCCTCGGACACGTCGCAGGCCAGCGCGAGCAGCCCGGCATGCGCGCTGCGCGCCTCGGCCAGCGCCTCGGCATCGTTGTCGGCGATCGCCACGCGCCAGCCGTCTGCGGCGAGGCGCGCCGCGGTGGCCCGGCCGATGCCCTGCGCGCCCCCGGTGACGAGCGCGGCCTTACCTGCGGGCGGATTCACGTTTGCGCCAGATCAAGGGATCCGGCGCGCGCTTGCAGTCTCATGACAAGTGACAGTGCAGTCATCCAGCGCCGGAAGGAGGACCCGATGCTCAGCCTCGAAGATTGTATCGCGCTGTGTGGCCTGACCGAGGAGGAGGTGCTCGCGATCGCGGAGCACGAGCATATCCCGGAGATCGCTGCGATCGAGCTGGGCAACTACCTGGTGCGCACGCCCGAGGGCGAGCTGTGCATCAAGTCCATGATCTGCGACGATATCGCGGCGGCGGTCGAGCGCGGCGACCGCATGCGCGAGCTGACGCTCAAGATGGCGGTGCGGAACTTCATCTTCGAACACCCGCGCTGCGAGGAGCGGCACAGGCGCGAGCTGCGCATTCCGGAACGGCGCCAGAGCTGAGGCGCTCGGCGCCGGTACCGTCGCGGCCGCCCGACCGCGGCCCGTGTCGACGCAGCGGATTTTGGACTAGACTCTGACGCGGGGACGCGATCGGAGGAGGGGCCCATGCAAGTCAAAGAAATCCTGCGCGTCAAGGGGAACCGGCTGCTCAGCATCGAGCCGTCGGGGAGGGCCGCGGAAGCGGTGAAGACCATGACCGAGGAGAACCTCGGCTCGCTGGTGGTGCTCGATCGCGGGCGCATGGTGGGCGTACTCACGTTCCGGGAAATCCTGGGCGCGCTCGCGTCCCGCGGCGGGACGCTGGGCGACGTTCTGGTGCGCGACATCATGTCGCGCGATCCGGTGACCACGACCCCGGACATGGAGGTGAACGACCTGCGCCGCACGATGCTCGAATCGGGTGCGCGCTATCTGCCGGTGCTGCAGGACGACAAGCTGCTCGGGGTGATCTCGTTTCGCGACGTCGCCAAGGCTGTGCTCGAGGAGCAGGACTTCGAGAACAAGATGCTGAAGGGATACATCAAGAACTGGCCCGCCTGAGGGCAGGCCAGTTTCTTGATGATCCCGGGCAGGACGGACGCAGGGGAGAGGGAGACCCTCTCCCCCGCACCCCCACTTCCCTTAACCCTCGTGATGCCGGGCGCGTCGCGTTTGGCTCGGTCAACTCGTTTCAGGTGAATCGGCGTCGGTTTCTTTTTGCGGGGGCGGGGGTGTTGGCTGGGTTAGCGGGGCTGGCGGCCCACCGCTACTGGCCAGAGCAGGGCCTGTGGAATCCCTGCCTCGCGGCGCTGCCGGAGGAACTCGCCGAGCATCCGCTGGCGCGCGCCGCATGGTCCGGCATCGACCCGGCCAAGGTCTGGGACAGCCATGTGCATCTGGTGGGCACCGGCGATTCGGGCAGCGGGATCGTGGTTCATCCCGGCATGAACAGCCTGCTCGATCCGGCGCAGTACGCGCGGCGGCTGTTCTTCATGAACGCGGGCTGCGTGCACCAGGCGCCCGAGGGCGACGTCGATCGCGCCTACGTGGCGCGCATGCTGAATCTCTTGGCGGGAATGCGTCCCGGCGCGCGCCTGCTGCTGTTCGCCTTCGAACGCACGTACGACGCGCACGGCAAGGTGCTCTGGGACGAGACCGGCTTCTACGTGCCGAATGCGTACGCACGCGACGTCGCAAGGCTCCACCCGCAATTCGAATGGGCCGCGTCGATCCACCCCTACCGCAGCGACGCGCTGGACGCGCTCGAGCGCGCGGCCGAGGAGGGTGCGCGCGCGCTGAAGTGGCTGCCGCCGGCGATGGGCATCGATCCCGCCGAGCCGCGCTGCAAGCCCTTTTACCGCGCGCTCGCGCGCCTCGACCTGCCGCTCATCTCGCACGCCGGCGAGGAGCGCGCGGTGCTCGGCGCCGAGGCGCACGGCTTCGGCAACCCGCTGCGCCTGCGTGCGGCACTAGACGAGGGGGTGCGGGTGGTCGCCGCGCATTGCAGCTCGCTCGGCGAGGATCGCGACCTCGAGCGCGGGGCGAACGGGCCGCTGCTGCCGAGCTTCCAGCTGTTCGCGCGCATGATGGACAGGCCAGGCTATCAAGGTCGGCTGTTCGGCGACATCTCCGCGGTGACGCAGCTGAACCGCGCCACCGATGTGCTCGTCACGCTGCTCGAGCGCGAGGACTGGCACCCGCGCCTGCTGAACGGGTCGGACTATCCGCTGCCGGGGGTGATGCCGATCTTCTCGGTCGGCGACCTGGTGGCGCGTGGGCTGCTCGCCGAGTCGAGCGCCGAGCCGTTGAAGACGATCCGCAGCCATAACCCGCTGCTGTTCGACTTTGTGCTCAAGCGCGCGCTGCGCGCGAACGGGAAGTCTTTCGCAGCGTCGATTTTCGAGACACGCGACTTTTTCCTGCGCCGCGCGCGGCGCTGAGCCCGGTGCCCGGCGCGGACGCTGTGCTAATCTGGCTCGCATGTCCGGCAACAGTTTCGGCACGCTTTTCCGGGTAACGTCGTTCGGCGAATCGCACGGCCCCGCGCTGGGCGGCGTGGTCGACGGCTGCCCACCCGGGCTCGCGCTGTCTGCCGAGGATCTGCAGCACGAGCTCGACCGGCGCAAGCCCGGACAATCGCGCCACGTGACGCAGCGCAGGGAATCCGACGCGGTCGAGATTCTCTCGGGCGTATTCGAGGGCCGTACCACCGGCACGCCGATCGGTTTTCTGGTGCGCAACGAAGACGCGCGCTCCAAGGACTACGCCGCGATCGCCGAGAAGTTCCGTCCCGGGCACGCGGATTACACCTACTGGCAGAAATACGGCGTGCGCGATCCGCGCGGCGGCGGCCGTGCCTCGGCACGCGAGACGCTGGTCCGGGTCGCTGCGGGCGCGATCGCGAAGAAGTGGCTCGCGCAGCGTTACGGCGTACGGGTGCGCGGCTATCTCGCGCAGCTCGGCCCGCTCGAGATCGCTTTCCGCGCCTGGGAGGCGGTCGAGCAGAACCCGTTCTTTGCGCCGGACCCCGACCGCGTGGCGGCGCTCGAGGCGCAGCTGGATGCGCTGCGCCGCGCGGGAGATTCCTGCGGTGCGCGGGTAAACGTGGTCGCCGAGGGCGTGCCGGTCGGCTGGGGCGAGCCGGTCTACGGCCGGCTGGATGCGGACATCGCGGCCGCGATGATGTCGATCAATGCGGTCAAGGCGGTCGAGATCGGCGCGGGCTTCGCGGCCGTCACGCAGACCGGCAGCACGCACGGCGACGAGATGACCCCGGACGGATTCCTCTCCAACAACAACGGCGGCGTGCTCGGCGGAATCTCGACCGGACAGGACGTCACCGTGTCGATCGCCCTCAAGCCGACGTCGTCGATCCGCGTACCGCGTCGCACGGTGAACGTGCAGGGCGAGGCGGTAAGCGTGTCTACCGAAGGGCGTCACGACCCCTGCGTCGGGATTCGCGCGACACCGATCGCCGAGGCGATGCTCGCCTGCGTCCTGATGGATCACGCGCTGCGTCATCGCGCGCAGTGCGGCGACGTCACGCCCCCGACGCCGCCCATCGCGGGCCGCCTGCGCTGAGGATCTGCTAGAAAACCCTTGAAAAATCAATTACAGTATCGCGACTCGTCATCGCGGGACATTCCATGACCACCAAGGGGCAGCTGTTACAAGACCCGTTCCTCAACACCTTGCGCAAGGAGCACGTGCCGGTGTCGATCTACCTGGTCAACGGCATCAAGCTGCAGGGCCAGATCGAATCCTTCGACCAGTACGTCGTGCTGCTGCGCAATTCGGTCACGCAGATGGTGTACAAGCACGCGATTTCGACGGTGGTCCCCTCGCGACCGGTCAACCTGTCGCCCGAAAAGGAAGCCGGCTGATCACCCGCAGCCCGCGGATTTCCAGCACCCGATTTCCCCGACGCCTCGGCTCGGTGCCCGCGCCGCGGGCGCACTGGATGCGGCGACGCCCGAGCTGATGTTCGAACGCGACGCACTGCCCGCGGATCCGCAGGCGGCCGTTCTGGTCTGTCTGGATTTCGGCGACGCAGACTACGCCGAGGGCGTCGAGGAGCTGGTGCGGCTGGTGGAGAGCGCCGGGGTCGTCCGCCACAGCGTGATCGCGGGAAGGCGCGAGCGGCCGGACCCCAAACTGTTCGTCGGTCGCGGCAAGGCGGACGAGATCGCGCGCGCCGCGGAGGACCTGAATGCGCTGTTCGTGGTGTTCAATCACGATCTGTCGCCCGCCCAGGAGCGCAATCTCGAGAAGCTGCTCAAGCGACGCGTGATGGACCGCACCAGCGTGATCCTGGAGATTTTCGCGCAGCGCGCGCAGACCACGGAGGGCAAGCTCCAGGTCGAGCTCGCGCAGCTCGAGCACCTGTCGACGCGGCTGGTGCGCGGCTGGTCGCACCTCGAGCGCCAGCGCGGCGGGCTGGGCAAAACGGGTGGCCCGGGAGAAAAGCAGATCGAGCTCGACCGCCGCCTGATCGGCAAGCGGATGCGGCTGCTGCGCGGCAAGCTCGAGCAGCTGCGCGGCCGCCGTCAGGTGCAGCGGCGCGCGCGCGTGCGGCGCGAAGTGCTCTCCGTTTCCCTGGTCGGCTACACGAACGCCGGCAAGACCACGCTGTTCAATGCGCTCGCCAACGCGCGCGGCCTGGCGGCGGACCGGCTGTTCGCGACCCTCGACACGACGACGCGGCGCGTCTGGGTGCCGGACGCGGGCGAGGTGGTGGTCTCGGACACGGTCGGCTTCATTCGCGACTTGCCGCACACGCTGGTGGCGGCGTTTCGCGCCACCCTCGAAGAGACGGTGCACGCCGACCTGCTGCTGCACGTGAT
>Ga0055432_10000058_pt1 | contig 11297 bp, 18 predicted proteins | sample Browns_ThreeSqA__FD_57727 | JGI IMG/M metagenome (GOLD analysis project Ga0055432, IMG submission 57727) | Wetland microbial communities from the San Francisco Bay, California, USA, that impact long-term carbon sequestration - Browns_ThreeSqA_D1 | ecosystem: Environmental > Aquatic > Marine >...
ACTCCGTTCGGCAGTTCCTCCAGGAACCAACCGGCATGAAAGAGAGGGCGTATTTTGTTGATACTTTTCATACTATTTTAGGTCAATCCACTCTCCCTTCCGGTTTCCACCCGTCCGAAGTGTAACGGTAGTTATCGGAGTTATCGGTTGAATCTAAAACCTCAACCTCGCCTTCGGGAATAGTCATAGACCATTCAGTTCCATCGTACCACTCCGAACCGGCTGCGTCTTCGGAGAAAGCTCCATCTGAACCAGCGAACTCGATCTCAGTTTCTGGTTGCAGGAAATAAGGCACCCAAACAGTTAGGGGTGCGATGATCGCCGCCATGGCGACAATTATTCCAGGTAAAATAAGAGCTTTGTATTTCATGATTCATTTCGGGTTTCGTCTTGTCATTAAGCCTATTATTAGGCCCACCCCTAGACCTAATAGCCATAAGCCTAATAATAACCCCAGTAGTAATATATCCATTATATCCATTTTATTTAGTTTAGTCTTGGGTTTTATCCTGCTCCAGCGGGAACACTGGTTGAAGGACAGGCAAATTCAAAACAGCTTCCACCTCATACAGTTCCGGCAATTGCCCCTTGAAGTGGGCGACAACATCCATATCTTCCTCCATGTTGGATTCGTGTGATACATCTTTGCGCGTTTTTTGGCGAAGTCGAGCCAGTTGGCGCGGCGGCCTAGGACTATGTGGACGGTGACGGGCATGGTTATTTGTGGCTATCTTCAACCTGATCGCCCCTAAAGTCCTGGCCCTTGAATAGAAATTCAATCAGCGAGTTATCTATGTCGTAGATACTTAGGCTCCCTTTTATTGGCACCATCTTCACGGGCCTCAAGTTTTCCAATTCCCAAGCCCAAGCGCCAGGATACCACCGACAACATGCTGCGCATTCTTCCTCGTAATTCATTTTCATGGGTCGGCATCTAACAACATCTACAATACACAATGCCACTCCCAGGTAATTATGTGACTGAAATTTTCTAACTGCATCGAGGCTATCCATGTCGACGTATTCGGTCTGCTTATTAGGCGCAGGAATAGGCATTAAAACACGGCCATTGTGTATGGTTTTCGATGCAACAATCAGCAACGGGCCACGGTGTTTTGTTGCCCAAGTCCGAGTTTCGATAGTCTTTTTTCGGTAGGCTATCAGAGATGCGAATGGCTGTTTTAATGATATGGCTTTCATAACGCTCGTTATTTTAAAATAATGAAAGTTGTAGGTTTCGCTCTGTAAGTCTCCGGTCCTTAATAACCTGGTTCCAAACACGCCTCAACATTTTCTTATGCTCTACCTCTCCGGGATAAGCCGGACCAGGCGTCCAGGTCTCTTTCACATATGCATAGAAGGCCATGAAGCTAATCGGGTTTCCTCCATCAATCCAATCTTCAACTGCCATTCGAAACGTCATGATCGGGTTGTTTTGGTGGAATATGTACCCCTATTATCCTATTGCTACCTGGGTAATATAATCCCCATCTGTATCGACCATCCCTCGCAATCAATCCGGCTTTATGCATGCGTCGCAGGTATCCATAAGCGCTAGCCTTCTGATTACTTGTAAGTTTTGCCTTTCGATCGGCATAAAGACAAAACATAGCCACCCTAGTGGTTGTCACTGGATATTTACAATCCTCCAGATACTGGAGGATATTACGCCATTTAAAGTTTGTATGATACATCTTATTGATTTTGGGAAAGGCGGGGCCCGGCTATTGCGGATTCATGCCTGCCGGCAGCTAACCTAGTCTGATGGGCCGGCGCCTCTCCTACCTGATTATTTGTGCGATTATCAGGAAGGTCATTCCAATGGCCGACCAGGATAATTGCACCACGATTATGATTCCTATAATGTTCAGGAAAACCCCCATTAATTTAAAACGTTTTGTGGAGTTCTCAAAAAAGATCAACTTACTGTTTGTTCTTGTTTAAAAAACTCATTTACTTTATTCTTTTCACGAAACATCTATTCCATCGAGTTTCTTAAACCAATACCATGAGAATCGGATACGCCCGTGTCAGCACCAAAGACCAAAGCCTTGACATGCAACTCGATGCTCTCCAGGAGGCCGGCTGCGACCGGATATTCAAGGAGCATGCCAGTGGAACGAAGGCCAGCCGGCCAGAGCTCGACAAGGCCATGAGCCACCTACGCGCCGGCGACACTATTGTAGTGTACAAGTTAGACAGGCTGGGGCGATCCCTCCCCCACCTGGTCACGTTGGTAAGTGACCTTAAGGAGAAGGAGATCGCCTTCGAGAGTCTTAAAGATGGCATCAAGCTCGATGATACAGCCGTCGGTCAAATGATATTCAATATCTTCGCTTCGTTTGCCCAGTTCGAGCGCGACCTGATCCGCGAGCGCACCATTGCCGGCCTGGAGGCCGCCCGGGCGCGCGGACGCCGGGGCGGCCGACCTGGCGGAATCAGCAAGGAGGCCAGGATTAAGGCGGCCGCAGCGAAGACAATGTATGAATCCGGCGATTTCACGTCTCGCCAGATCCAGGAGCAACTGAACATTTCCAGCGCTACGATGTATAAATACCTCCGTGAAATGGGCGTAAAAATTCAAACCATTCGTTAAGGCAGGTCCGATATCTAAAACGGAAGATCATCATCCGGCGCCGGCGGAATGACAATCTTTTCCGGTTCCGGCTCTCCGGCATGGTCGGCATCGACGTCGTCATTCACATGCCTGCCGCCGATGCGCCGGAAATAGTTTGCCACCACTTCCGATATACGGTGTCTGAATCCGTCGGCATCTTCCCACTGCCGGTGGGTCAACTTCCCCTCGAGGTAAATCATCGATCCTTTCCGAAGGGTCTCGAAGGCGTGGTCAGCCATGGCCCGCCACATTATGATGGGATGCCATTGGGTTACCTTCTTCCACTCCCCTGTCTGGTCCTTGTAACTCTCGTGGGTGGACATGGAAAATTTAACCAGGTGCGCGCCATTTTCAAGGATCCTGAATTCAGGATCCTGGCCTAAGTATCCGATCAGAATTATTCTGTTGATCATTGCCTTGATTGATTTTTAGCCATACGTGCGTTACTTGAGCAGGGCCTGGAATCAGAATGAATATCTGCCAATCGGTGTCGACTTCGGCAAAAAAACCACAATCGCAAAAAACGAAGACTACAGGGCCATGTCGAATCGGAACACATGCATGGATGATCATAGAATTATGTGGTTTCTTCAACCCATTTTTTGATAATCGAATCGAGTTCCTTCACACATTCCTGGTATCGTTCCAGCGTGATTGCTGGTTTCACCCCGCCAACGGCAGCATTCGTCTTCTGTTGTGGTATCCGGTTCTGGTAGTATCGCTTCCGGTGTTCCAACGATTCCAAAATCAGATCGATCTCTTGCTGGTCAAATAATTCCAAGAGGCTCATGACCCAATTACAGGTTTATTGGCTGTGGAAATCACACCATCCCGACATTCGATGCCGGCGGCCCGCAGGTTGACCCGCCAGTCAGTAAGCGTTTCCGTTGCCCTATCTAAGGAACTCTGCCGGCCGAGAGCGTCGCTGACAAAGTTGTTGCCTATCCGATCGCGAAGCTGAATGACCCTGCCCTCCAGATTGAATCCGGAAAGCACAGCTTCAGTGAATACAAAATGCGGCCCTTCGGAAGTAGTATTGATGGACATATAGGCCACATGATGCACCTCGTCCATGAATGATTTAAAATCAGCTTTGAAGATGATGAAGCTCATGATTTTGGTTTTATAGCGCGAATTAAAAAATACCGCATATTCGGTTTCCAGGGCTGAACCCGGAATGACGCAGTTGCCTCGGGGCGCCCGATGACTTTGTTCATGACTTTGTTGAAAAAATTACGTCTGGTTCTCCATAAAATCACAGGGCGCTGCCCATACCGGGTTTCAATACGGAACCCGGTGTTGGTTAACAACTCGCATAATTCGTTACAGGTCATTTCACTCGGATGATGTGGATTTAGATATGCATCGTTTCGTCTAACTTTCCTGTCAATGCTGCTGATCCATAGCTCTCCTCCAGGCACAACCGCAATTAAAAACTTCTTCAAAAGCATCTTGACATCCTGGAAATGCTCGATGGCATTTATGCAAGTCACAGCGTCATATTTGCATTCGCCAGGTTGATATTGGTTCAGGTCACGGACCAGGTACACCACATTTGGATGTTCCTTCATTCTGTAGGCGTGATCGATAATTCCTTGGTTGTTATCAACAGCAACCACTTTTGCTCCGTAAACAGCCATGTCATGCGAGAATCTGCCGGCGCCGCAGGCTGCATCGAAAACGATCTTCCCTTTCATGTGCGGCGCGATGAATGAATACAAGGCTTCATGGTCATCGGTCACTCGCTTATCAGTGATGCCTGGCATATAGCGTTCCTGAAAATTGATGGAGTTGTTTATCATTGCATTCGATTTTTACGACAGCATGGACAATGCCGCCAGTGGTTTTTTTGATTCTTGATTCTGCGCTCCAGCCGGCGGGTGCCGCCTGGGTACGTTCTCACCACCTCGTAGTGGATCTTTCGATCCAGGCAGGCGGACAGGATTTTTGCTCCCCTACCCTGCCAGTGCTCATGCATTCGTTCACCGAGACGGCCATCTTCACAATATCCCACGTAGTGCTGCGCCTGGTGATTTTCATTGCCGAGGGGTTTCTCGAAATGAATTATGTATACCATTTCCTGCGATTGAAACAAATTGATTAAAACAAAAAATTGCTTACAATTTTACTGAGGATTCAGCGCTATTTAATTTGGTTGTCAAATAATTGTGCTGATTTTGGCACCGCTTGGAACAGTATGCCAACGTCATCCTCTGGTCTGGTCGATACTCGATGTTGCGCCCACATTTAGGATTCCGGCATTGGGGGGTGGGAGGGAGGATTATTGTTGTATCCTCCTTCCACTGCCGAACAAATCGAAAGGGCGCCGGCGTCCGTTTTTTTCTTCCGGTTTCAATGACTCCTCCTGGGTGTCGTCCGGCTCCAGTGGCGCCTCATCGGCATCATCGTCATCGAATAATTTTGCAGCCTCAGCCTCTGAGTCGAATGGATTAGGGCCCACTTTATTCACCCAGTCGAACACCTTCTGCTTCAATCCGAGCACGCTGATTTCATCATTGATAGGAGCTAGGTAGGCTCGGATGGCGGCCTCTGCCTTTGCCTCTAGGTCGGCGGCTGGTTCGTGATAATTTTTGCTGCCACAGTCATGGGCAGCTATGATGTACAGCATGATCCGGTCGGCCAGGTCATATTTGGTCAGGCTAGTCATATCCTCTTCGTAGGCATGTGTCTGGTCTACTGGCGTCCCAGTAGCATCGGGCCGGATGGCTCGGCGAACCGGCAGGTATATAACCTGGTTGCCGGCCTGGCTGCTCTGTAGTTCCAGACGCACCTGCCTGCCTATGCCGGATATCCCGGATGCGTCATACAACTCGGCAGGCGCCAGGGGCAGGGGAGGCGGAGGCGTCTTCTGATCGAATGCCTGAATCCTTGACCGGACTAGGTACTGCAGGCGATTGCCTACGGCATCGGATAGCTGAGCCATCCAGGAGTCCTGAAAGTCGTACTGCGTCGGATTAGCTATCTCCTCGATACTGGCGCCTTTCTTGTGGACCTCATGCAGGACCACCGAGAAGACGAACCCTATCAGACAGATGATCGTAAACCAGGCCAGGCCGTAACCGTAGCTCGTTATCATGGCGTCGACTTCATCCTGGCTATTTTTGTTGAACTTCTTCACCTCAGCTTTGGCTTGGCCATGTTCTGCCTGGGCGGCATCGACTGCCGATTGCCGGCGGGACATGGCGGCGGCGAGCTCCTCGCTGCGCTTCAGTTCCAGATCGGCTATTTGCTTATCCCGGTCGGCTTCGGTGGAGGCAATGCGCTCCAGCCGGCGCTGCTTCTGGGTGATGTGGCTCTTCCCGGTGGTTTGCTCAAGTGCTTCGTACCGCTTGATCCGGGCCTGCTCGATGCCGGCCTTGCTGTCGGCTTCGGCCCGGGCTGCAGCAATCAGGCCGGCATACCGGCCGGCAATATTGGCGCTGTCGGATAGGTACAGGCTTTTGGCATCGCCGGAGGCAGCCGCATAGGCGCTATCGGCTGCCTCGGTGGTGTGCTGCTCGGCTGTCGGCGCCACGGCTGCCACCATAGTCCTGGATCCGCGGAAGCTGAGTACGCCGCTGGTGACCAGCAGGCCGGCGGCCATGGCCAGGATGAATATCGACATGACTAGGTCGAGCCGGGCAAAGCGCCGGTAAAGGATGGCTCTGACTCCGTAGGGCGTAAACTTCCGGTTACCAATCTCGATGAAGGCGGTGCCGAGGATGGCGCCGGCGATCGCCGCTGGATGGGCGAAAGCCGGAAAGAAGTCAACCAGGCCGCTATAGATCAGGCTGTAGATGATGCCGATCTCGGTGAGCGCGCTCACTACCTGGGCGATATATCCGAGCTTGTGCATCGTAGGCACCAGGGTTGCGTATCGATTAAAAAAGTTAGTATCTTTCGGTAAAGAAAAATTGATCTTCATCTTGTGTAAAGCTTTGAGTTGATCAATTCCCTGCTTCTTCTCCGGTTGCAGGGTTTTTTTTCATCTTGCCCTTATAAGGCGTTTCTCCAGTTCGTCGCCGGCCGGCAGGGTAGGAGCCATCTCTATGGCCTGCCTGATCATCCACTGCACCGGTTCATCGAGGTATTGCATGATATCGGGATGGAACACGGCCAGGTATTCGCTTCTCCGCAGCTGCACCCGGTCGCCGTCGGCTTTCTCAATTCGCTGCAGGGTTTCATCCAGCAGGAAGTATAGGTAATCTTCAAGGTCTTCCCGGTCGAAAAACAGCCGGGCCCTGATGGCCATCGAGACGAGCTCGCGCAGATCGGCTTCCATGCGGAAGCTGATCTTCCCGTTTTTCAGCATCTTCACACGCGGGCTTCTTCCCATTCGTCGTAATCACTTTTGAACTCGTGCAGTTTGGTGTCGTTGGAGGCTTGGTAGATGGCTGCCCAGCTTACCTTATCTTTCCACGTTACCGTTACCATCCGTTTAAACTTGTTGATCGTTGCTCCTCGTTTGTCCTGGTTCACATTGCTCCAGAAGCGGAAGGCCTTACCGTTTTGGGCCTGGTGTTCCTTGAAAAACACCGCCAGGTAATACTCGCCGCGGTCACGGGCCCGATGGCGCTGTTTGGCTTGTTGCTGCATTTATCTCTGAAATTTGTTGATGAAATCTATCGAGCAGCTCCTTGCCATGCTTACCAAGTCGCTGCGATAGCAATCGGTAGGTTTCGCTAGGCCCCACCTTGGCGCCGGGCGCCAGGCTGGCGGCGTATTGGCGCACGGCCTTAGTGGTTAGTTCTGTGGACTTAATCTCCGCCTTGGCCCGGATGTGCTTTTGGTACCAGGCTTTCGTCCTGGTGAAGCCGCGGTCGTTCCGGTGGTCGAAGTAAACCGACGGTATAGGCACCCACCGTTTGGAGCCGGCGGCCTGGCCGCGGGCGATCCAGCGTTTCACCAGGATGATGCGCTCGATGATCTCCGAGGCGCCGGCGGCGTACCGGTCCGGATGGGCGTAGATGAAGTATTCGGCCAGGATGGCCATGGTTCGTTCGCGCTCCGATTCATGCACCCACTGGTCGGAGTACAGCTCCGACAGCGCGCATATCCAGATGGTGATCACGTGCCGGCGGATGCGTTCGACCAGGTCGCGCTGCAGGCCCATGACGGCTTCGGCGAAAGTACCGGGAGGAGTGGCCGGAGGCCCAGCCGGCGGAGCTTCGGCCGGGGCCGGCTCCGGATCGGCTGGTGGGGGAGCTGTAGTCGGCTCAGGGGCAGCCGCCGGTTTTTGGGTTAGCTTCACGCCGAACCGCTCCCGAAGAAAATCGGATAAGAGGGTCGGGCCTGCTTCTCCGGCGCCTGGCGCCGGGTCTTTGGGGGGGGCCGCCGCAATGGGGGGGGGAGTGACCTGCGGTGCCCTGCTGGTTTCGTGACCCGCTCCAGTATCCTGTTTAGTGTCCAGACAAACATTCTGTTGCGGATTTTCAACAGAATGGGATTCCGTTTCCACAGACATATCCACCTTTTCAACAGTCGGATTCCTTTCAATTGATTGAAAATCAGGACTCTGTTGAAAATCCGCGCCGCTTAATTTATTTAATTGATTAGTAACCTGTTTCTGTAACCGGATACTGTATGGCGAAAAGTTTTCACTGGCTTCGGTAGATGCGATTACGGAAACGTTTTGTTTTGTAACTCCTTGGGTGGCGAACAGATGCACGCTGTTGTCGGGGCCCTGGCGGTCCTGCAAGTGCATGATGACCGGGTTGATGTCGATCTCATAGCTGCCGTTGCTGCCGTGGAACTGTTCGCGCAGGATGATGCCGGCCAATTTCAGCCTGGCCCGGTGATTGATGGCGGTGCGCTCAGAGTATTCCATCTCATTCGCGATCTGCACATTGTTGGTGTATAGGGGTGGTAGGGGAGATCCAGGCTGTAGCCGATCGCCGAATGCCTGGTCTTTGTACAGCGATATGCCGTAGATGTATAGCAGGTACTCGGCCAGCTTTAGGTGGATGCTTCTTAGCTGCTCGCGCAAGGGGCGACCGGCATTGTATCGCTGTACGTATTCGCGCAGGAGCTTTTTGCTTTTGGCCCATTTGAGTTCGTATGGCTGGATTCTGGAAGCGGTCATCGCATTTTGTTTCGTGAAACTTTTTATATCCCGTATCTTGTTTCCCAGTTATCGCATTAGCATTTATCTCGTAAGATTAGGCCGGGAGCTGCGCCGATGGCGCAGCCTCCCGGTTCTGTTTGGCGGATAGCCGCCTGCTGGTTTCGCTTCGCCGGGGGGAGTCGAACCCCGCCTTCGACCATCGGGAAAGGAGCCCCGGGGATTAGCCCCGGGGCCACGTAAAACACCTAAAACCCTAATTCAAAACTAACTGGCTCCTACGGCAGGACTCGAACCTGCGACATCCGGGGTATGAACCCGGCGCTCTGCCAACTGAGCTACGAAGGAGCTTAAAAAGCAAACATTATGTCGATTACTCTGCTCTTTCAAAAGGGCGCCGGCCATCTGCCGGCGCCTGGAAGGCTTAACGAAAAGTAATCTGGAAAAAACCCTTACTGATTGACCGCCGCTGCGGGCTGCCCGTTAGCAGGACGGCGTAGCGAAGCCAGGCGCACGTCGTTGGCCACCGGCGCCGTAATGATCAGGTGAATCTTAAGCCCCGTGCCCGGATCGTCCTGGCCGGCCTTGCTGATCTGGAACTTGTGCGGACCCTCGCCAAAGTGCTCATTCATCATCCGGATGGCTTGCCAGTTGTTGAAGCAAAGGTTCGCGCCTGATTTCCGGACCATATTGCCGGTAACTGCTTCCTTGGGCAGCGTGCAGATGTAAAAGTCGCTCTTCGTGTCCTGGTCTAAAAGGACACCGATCCGGTCGCCGATTTTAACCTGAAGCAGCAGAGCAGCGGCCTGATTCAGGTGAATGTTCTTGTGGACCCTGATCATCGGCCGGCCATCTGACCGGTATTCGCCGCGGGTGTTGTTGATGATTTTCAAGTTCATATTCGTGGAATTTAGAATTGAATAATGGCCACCGGATCCGGAAGCGGTTCGCCAGGGTGTGGGATATGCCGGAACTCGATTCGATCGTAGGCGCCGCCGATGAGAAGCCCATGCGGCCGCTGACCGGGATAAAGTAAATGCTTGGCCTCGGCCGCCGTTCTCATGTACTGGACGTACATGAAGGAATTCTGGATCCAGTATTCAAACGGCGTGTCTTCGTTGAATTCCAGGTAAGGACGCTGGATTGCTTCCTTGGCCGGAGTCGACCCGGCCAGTGAAAAGTTCTTGCGGTATGAAACGAATTGTAAGGTCATGTTTGAATCTTTTGAAAAGGCCGGCCCGCTTTCGGCCCGGCGCCCACCTAAATATTGACTGTTATACAGCAGGAAAAACAGGTTAAAGAACCCAGGCCCCCTTCGAGGCCCGGGATAATTCGCCCACTTCGAACACGAAGTCGATCTTCTGCTGGCACGCGCGATGCAGGCGATGGTTGAAGGGGGGGCAGACAGCCTCTATGTCGTTTCGGTTTTTGTCGATGAATCCGGCCAGGACGACCAGGTCGCCGTTGGTGCGCAGGCCATCCAGCGCCGCACGTAGCCGGCCGGCTGCCTGGTGCTTGGCGAAGCTGGCCAGGGTGACCGCTTTGACCAGCTCGCCGACGGTGTGTTTGACCAGGTGGCACAGTTGCTGGTTGATGGCGTCGGCCACGTCGCCGGCAGGGGAGTGCATTCGTCCCTTCTCCTCGCCGTCGAAGGTGATGACCACCTCGATGCGATTGCCGAATAACTCGGGATGCTGGGCTATTTCCAGTCGCTTCATGAAATGCCGGTTAGCACCGTGCCCAGGGCCTGGGCATCGGCATGAAGTTTACAATGGGCCGCGGTTCATCGCCGCAGCCATGCACGTTTAATTGGTGGAACTGTGGTGTGTAGTAGCCTTGGTAAACTAAAGCGGCAAGCGCCGGCGCCGGCAAAAAAGTGGGGGGTAAGTGCCGGCGGGCTTGTTTCTTTCCTGTCTAAAGCTTACCTTTGTTGTGCTTACAATTAAAGATTTCTCGGATCCTACAGGATTCCAACAGCCTTCAGGACTCCGCCAGAAATCCCAGCGATTGAAACGGGGCCGCTCCACCAGGGCGCCCTTTTCTTTTTCCATGGCCGGCTATACGGCCGGCATCTGTACCTTTCCCTGGGCTATCCTCGAGGCCAGGTCTTTCACTTCATTCCTTTCGTACGTAAAAGGATTCCGGCTACCGAACTTGGTAAGGAACCCATGCTCCCTAAAGAATTTCAGGCGGACGCGGTGGCGGCCGCTGGTAGTAAGCTTAATGCCGAGCACCCGGCAGGCATCGTCAGGTTCGAGGAAGGGGGCCTGATCACGCTCGAGCAGGCCGATGATGCGATCCATGCGGTCCGCATTGGCTATCTCGATTTCGATCAGTCGTTTCAGTAAATCTTCCATCGATTACCGGTTTGTAATGGGCCTGGGTTGGTAGCTCCTCTTGTTCTCCTTGTGTCTGCCAACACACCAGGACTCCTATTGCATCGCTCCTCGCTGCGGATTCGAACCGCCGCCGGCGCCTGGCGCCGGGCCCCTCCAGGTAGGGGAGCAGGATTTGGTTTTAGGGGAAGGAAGCAGGCCGAGGTAGGGGCCCGCTTTCCTTCTATAACCCCAAAAAACCAAATGAAAACATATGCTTAAATCGACCTACTAGGCAACTGGC
>Ga0055432_10000059_pt1 | contig 11267 bp, 9 predicted proteins | sample Browns_ThreeSqA__FD_57727 | JGI IMG/M metagenome (GOLD analysis project Ga0055432, IMG submission 57727) | Wetland microbial communities from the San Francisco Bay, California, USA, that impact long-term carbon sequestration - Browns_ThreeSqA_D1 | ecosystem: Environmental > Aquatic > Marine >...
AGGTAGTACTCGCGCTGGCTCTTCTCCATCTGGCGCTTGACGCGGCCGCGGATGCGCTTTTCCACCTGCAGGATGTCGATCTCGGTCTCGAGCTGCGAGAGCAGGTGCTCGAGCCGCAGCTTGACGTCGATCATCTCGAGCACGTGCTGCTTCTGCTCGAGCTTGAGCGGCAGATGCGCCGCCACCGTGTCCGCGAGGCGACCCGCCTCGTCGATGCCGGTGAGCGAGGTGAGGATTTCGGGCGGGATCTTCTTGTTCAGCTTGACGTACTGGTCGAACGCCGACAGCAGGGCACGGCGCATGGCCTCGACCTCGGGCGCTTCGGCACTCTCGGCAGCCAGCAGATCGGCTTCGCCGACCCAGTGCGTGCGCATGTCGGTCACCGTGCGCAGCAGCGCGCGCGAGCCGCCTTCGACGAGCACCTTCACCGTGCCGTCGGGCAGCTTCAGCATCTGCAGGATGTTCGACACGCAGCCCACTTCGTACATGTCCTGCGGACCGGGGTCGTCCTTGGTCGCGGACTTCTGCGCGACCAGCAGGATCGACTTGCCCGACTCCATCGCGATCTCCATCGCCTTGATCGACTTCGGCCGGCCGACGAAGAGCGGGATCACCATGTGCGGGAACACCACTACATCGCGCAGCGGCAGCAGCGGGTACTGGGTGGATTTGGCCGACGATTCAGGAACCAGGGGCATGTCGAGGACTCGGTGAGGGCGGACTGTCAGTGAGACATGGCGTCACTAGGAATGGTTTCAACCCTTGGCGCAGCGAGGTCACGGGCTAGACTACACGCAAGGGCAGCCGTCCGCAATGCGGCAAATGCCCTGCAAATCAATCGAATGGGACAGTGTTGGCGCCAGGCCGCAGCCCGCGCGTGGAACACGCTGCGCTCGGCGCGCAACCGCTAGGCCGAAGTGCCTGCGACTTTCGGCGCGTCCGAATAGATCAGCAGCGGCTTGCCGTCGCCGCTGATCATCTGCTCCTCGACCACGACCTTGCTCACGTTCTCGAGCGCGGGCAGCTCGTACATCGTGTCGAGCAGCGAGTTCTCGAGGATCGAGCGCAGTCCGCGCGCACCGGTCTTGCGCGCGAGCGCCTTGCGTGCGACCGCCGCCAGCGCGCCCGGACGCACCTCGAGCTCGACGCCTTCCATCTCGAACAGGCGCTGATACTGCTTCATCAGCGCGTTCTTCGGCTCGGTAAGGATCTTGATCAGCGCCGATTCATCGAGCTCCTCGAGCGTCGCCGCGACCGGCAGCCGGCCGACGAACTCGGGGATCAGACCGTATTTGATGAGGTCCTCCGGCTCGACCGCCTTCAGCAGATCGAAGGTCGCCTTCGCGTTGTTCGGGCTGCGCACTTCGGCGCCGAAGCCGATGCCGGTCTTCTCGGTGCGGTTGCGAACGATCTTTTCCAGACCGTCGAACGCGCCGCCGCAAATGAACAGGATGTTGGTCGTGTCGACCTGGACGAAGTCCTGGTTCGGGTGCTTGCGACCGCCCTGCGGCGGCACCGAGGCGATCGTGCCCTCGACCAGCTTGAGCAGCGCCTGCTGCACGCCCTCGCCCGAGACGTCGCGCGTGATCGAAGGGTTGTCCGATTTGCGCGAGATCTTGTCGATCTCGTCGATGTAGACGATGCCGCGACGCGCCTTTTCGACGTCGTAGTCGCAGTTCTGCAGCAGCTTCTGGATGATGTTCTCTACATCCTCGCCGACGTAGCCGGCTTCGGTGAGCGTCGTCGCGTCCGCGATCACGAACGGCACGTTCAGCAGCCGCGCGAGCGTCTGTGCGAGCAGCGTCTTGCCCGAGCCGGTCGGCCCGATCAGCAGGATGTTCGATTTGGCGAGCTCGACCTCGTCGTTCTTCGACAGGTGCTTGAGCCGCTTGTAGTGGTTGTAGACCGCAACCGAGAGGATCTTCTTGGCCTGGTCCTGGCCGATCACGTACTGGTCGAGAATGTGGCGGATCTCATGCGGCGAGGGCAGATCGGACTTGACCCCCTTGCCGCCGCGGTCGGACGCGGTCTCCTCGCGGATGATGTCGTTGCACAGCTCGATGCACTCATCGCAGATGAACACCGATGGGCCGGCGATGAGCTTGCGCACCTCATGCTGGCTCTTGCCGCAGAACGAGCAGTACAACAGCTTTTCACCTGACGAGGTCTTTTCCGACATCCAACGCTCCTCTTGCGTGAGCCCTGCCGATGCGCCCCGGGATGCTCAAACGGTCTCGCGCGACACCAGCACCTTGTCCACCAACCCGTACTGTACCGCTTCCTGGCCCGACAGAAAGTTGTCACGGTCCGTGTCGCGCGCGATCTTCTCCATGGATTGCCCGCTGTGCTCGGACAGGATCTCGATCAGCCGCTGCTTCAGGAACAGGATCTCGCGTGCGTGAATCTCGATATCCGAGGCCTGTCCCTGGAATCCGCCCATCGGCTGGTGAATCATCACGCGCGAGTTCGGCAGGCAGTAGCGCTTGCCCTTTTCGCCCGACGCCAGCAGCAGCGCCCCCATGCTCGCCGCCTGGCCGACGCACAGCGTGCTCACGTGCGGCTTGATGAAGCGGATCGTGTCGTAGATCGCGAGTCCCGCGGACACCGACCCGCCCGGCGAATTGATGTAGAAGAAGATGTCCTTGTCGGGATTCTCGGATTCGAGAAACAGCAGCTGGGCGACGATCAGGTTCGCCGTGACCTCGGTCACCGGCCCGACCAGGAACACCACCCGCTCCTTGAGCAGCCGGGAGTAGATGTCGTAGGCGCGCTCGCCGCGCCCCGACTGCTCGATGACCATCGGAATGAGGCCCAGCCCGCGCGGCTCGATGGCGTTCATTCCGCGGCCCCCATCAGTTCGTCGAAGGCAAGGGACTTGTCGCTGACCTTCGCTTTCGACAAGACCCAATCGACCACGTTGGATTCGAGCGCAAGACCCTCCATTTCGGACAGTCGCTCCGGCTGCATGTAAAACCATCTTACCACCTCGGCCGGGCTCTCATAGCTCTGCGCTTCCTGCTCTACGAGGGCGCGCACCTGCGCCGGCTTGGGCTGCAGCGCCTCGGCGCGCGCAAGCTCGGCGATGATCAGCCCGAGCGCGACGCGGCGCTTCGCGCTGCCTTCGAACGCCGCGGGGTCGAAGGGCAGCTTCTCGATCTTGAGACCGCGCGCCTGCAGATCCGCCGCCGCACGCTCGAGCAGCTGGCGCGACTCGAGCTCGACGAGCGATTTCGGCACTTCGAGCGGTGTCGCATCGATCAGGGTCTGCAGGCACTGCTGCTTGAGGCGCGCATCGACGCGCTTCTTCACTTCGCGTTCGACGTTCGCGCGGATCTCGACACGCATCTTGGCGAGGTCGCCGTCCGCGACGCCGAGGCTCTTGGCGAACTCCGCGTCGACCGCGGGCAGCTGCGGCGCGCCGACCTCCTTCAGGCTGAGCGAGAACTGCGCGGTCTTTCCTGCCACGTCCTTGCCCTGGTAGTCGTCCGGGAAGCGCAGCTCGAAGCTCTTGCGCTCCCCGCCCGACATGCCGGTCACCGCCTTTTCGAACTCGGGCAGCATGCGCCCCTCGCCGAGCACGAAGGCAAACCCGTCCGCCTTGCCGCCCGGGAACACGACACCGTCGATCTGCCCCTCGAAATCCACTGTGACCCGGTCGCCCGCCTGCGCTGCGCGCGCGGCCGGCGCGTAGCGCACCCGCTGCTTGCGCAGCACCTCGATGGTCTTATCCACCGCGGCATCGTCTACGCTTACCTGCGGGCGCTCGATCGTCGCCGCCGACACGTCGCCCAGCTTGACCTCGGGATAGATCTCGAAGGTCGCACTGAACTCGAGCGACTTTTCGTTCGCGCCGTCCTTCCGCTCGATCTTCGGATAGCCCGCGACGCGCAGCTTGGCCTGCTTCATCGCGTCGCTGAACGCGTTCTGCACCGCGTCGCCGAGCACCTCCGAGCGCACCTGAGTCCCGTACTGCTGGGCGACCAGCTTGAGCGGCACCTTGCCGGGCCGGAAGCCCGGCATCTTCACGTCGCGCGCGAGCTTCTTCAGCCGTGCATCGACCTGGCGCTCGATTTCCTCGACCGCCACCGCCATGGTGACCCGCCGCTCCAGGGTGCTGATCGTTTCCACGTCTACCGCCATACCTGCCACCGTCCTCGGGTTGCCCGCCCATCGGCGCTGGTGCGAAGGGTGGGACTCGAACCCACACGCGTTGCCGCGCTGGAACCTAAATCCAGTGCGTCTGCCAATTCCGCCACCTTCGCGCGTCTAGCGAGGGGTAAAAAGTACCGGCGGATTATAACCGTGAACGCGGCTGCGCTCCGGGCGCGGCGGCGCCGATTCGCCTTTAGAATCAAGCAGTGTCCGTCGGTCATTACGAGAACTTCCCGGTCGCCTCGCTGCTGCTGCCCGCGCGGCTGCGCGAGCCGGTCGCGGTGATCTACCGCTTTGCGCGCAGCGCGGATGATCTCGCCGACGAGGGCGATGTGCCGCCGCAGCAGCGGCTGGAGCGCCTGCAGCGCTATCGCGACGCGCTCGCGCAGATCGCCGCCGGGCGTGCGCCGGCCGATCCGCTGTTCCGCGAGGTGGCGCGCATCGTCGCTGCGCACCGGCTGCCGCTCGCCCCGTTCCACGATCTGCTCGACGCGTTCTCGCAGGACGTGACCAAGACGCGCTACGCGGACTTCGCCGAGCTGCGCGACTACTGCCGGCGCTCGGCAAATCCGGTCGGCCGGCTGCTGCTGCACCTGTTCGAGCGCGCAAGCGACGAGAACCTGCGCGACTCGGACGCGATCTGCTCGGGGCTGCAGCTCACCAACTTCTGGCAGGACGTCGCGCTCGACTATGCCCGGCGGCGCGTCTATCTGCCGTGCGACGAGATGGCGCGCTTCGGCGTCGACGAGTCGCAGATCGCGCAGGCGCGCTGCGACGACGCCTGGCGCGCACTGATCGCGTTTCAGATCGCGCGCACCCGCGCCATGCTGATCGCCGGCGCCCCGCTCGGCCGGCGCCTGCCCGGGCGCATCGGCCTGGAAATCCGCCTCACGGTGCAGGGCGGCCTGCGCATTCTCGACAAGCTCGCCGCAGCCGGCGCCGACATGTTCCGCAGCCGTCCGGTGCTGCGCGCACTCGACTGGCCGCTGCTCCTCGCGCGCGCGCTATGACGCCCGAGCAGTACTGCCAGCACAAAGCCGCCGGCAGCGGCTCGAGCTTCTATTACGCCTTCCTCTTCCTGCCGGCCGAGCGCCGGCGCGCGATCACCGCACTGTACGCGTTCTGCCGCGAGGTCGACGACGTGGTCGACGAATGCAGCGATGTCCAGCTCGCGGCGACCAAGCTCGCCTGGTGGCGCAGCGAAATCGCCCGCCTCTACGAAGGCCGGCCGGAGCATCCCGTGACGCGCGCACTCGCGGCCGCGATCGAGCCCTTCGCGATCCGCGCCGAGCATCTGAACGAGATCATCGACGGCATGGCCATGGATCTGTCGCAGTCGCGCTACCCGGACTACGCCGCGCTCGAGCGCTACTGCTATCACGTCGCGGGCGTGGTGGGCATCGTCGCGGCGGGCATATTCGGCTACCGCGACGCGCGTACGCTCGAGTACGCGCGGCTGCTCGGCATCGCGTTCCAGCTCACCAACATCATCCGCGACGTGGGCGAGGATGCGCGCAACGACCGCATCTACCTGCCGCTGGACGAGCTGCAGGCGCACGGCGTTGCCGCCGCCGATATCCTCGCCGCGCGCGAGACCCCGGCCTTCGCCGCGTTGATGCGCGCGCAGGCCGCGCGCGCGCGCGACGCCTATGCGCGCGCCTACGCTGCGCTGCCCGCGATCGACCGGCGCCGCCAGCGCGCGGGCCTGATCATGGCGGCGATCTACCGGGCGCTGCTAGACGAGGTCGAGCGCGACGGGTTTCGAGTGCTGTCGCGGCGCACCTCGCTCACGCCGTTGCGCAAGCTCTGGATCGCCTGCCGCACGTGGCTGGCGACTTGACAGGCGCGCGGCGCGGCGCGGTCGCGATCGTCGGCGCGGGCTACGCCGGCATGGCCGCCGCGGTGGCGCTCGCCGAGCGCGGCTTCGCGCTCGAGGTGTTCGAAGCCGGCCCGGTGCCCGGAGGTCGCGCGCGGCGCGTGTCGCCGCACGGGCGCGTGCTCGACAACGGCCAGCATCTGCTGGTCGGCGCTTACCACGAGCTGCTGCGGCTGATGCACGCCGTAGGCGTGCCGGCGAGCGCCGTGCTGCGCCTGCCGCTCGAGCTGCGCTACGCGCAGGGATTCGCGCTGCGCGCGCTGCCCTTGCCGGCGCCTCTCGGCGTGCTTGGCGGCCTGCTGCTCGCGCGCGGCGTGCCGTTCGGCGAGCGCATCGGCGCGCTGCGCTTCATGCGCGCGATGCGCAGGCAAGGCTTCCGCGTCGCGGAAGACTGCAGCGTGGGCGCGCTGCTGCGGCAGCACCGCCAGAACGGGCGCCTCGGGCACTACTTCTGGGCGCCGCTGTGCGTCGCCGCCCTGAACGTCGCGCCGGTGCGAGCGTCGGCGAACGCCTTTCTCGCGGTGCTGCGCGATGCGCTGGACGGACCCTCCGGGTCGAGCGATCTCGTCCTGCCGCGGGTCGATCTGAGTCGCCTGTTTCCAGAGCCCGCGGCCGCGTACCTGCGCGCGCGCGGCCATGCGGTTCGGCTGCGCGCGACGGTGCGCGACCTCGCCGCGCTGCGCGCGCGTTTTGCGCGCGTCGTCGTCGCCGTCGGACCGCATCAGCTGAAGGCGCTCGTGCCCGCACTCGCGCTGGAGACCTCCTACGAACCGATCGTCACGGTCTACCTGCAGTACCCGGAACGCGTGCGCCTGGCGCGGCCGATGCTCGGCCTCGATCGCGGGCTGGTGCAGTGGGTGTTCGACCGCGGCCTGCTCGCGGCCGAGCATGGCCGCCTGGCCTGCGTGATCAGCGCGCGCGGCGCGCACCAACGACTCGCGCATGACGCGCTCGCCGAGCGCTGCGCGCGCGAGATCGGCGATGCCTTCCCGCAGCTGCCGCCGGTCCTGTGGTGGCAGGTCATCGCGGAAAAGCGCGCGACCGCTGCCTGCGTGCCGGGAGCGCCGCGGCCCGCGACGCGCACCGCGCTCGAGGGCGTCTATCTCGCGGGCGACTACACCGATCCCGAATACCCGCCGACGCTGGAAGCCGCGGTGCGCAGCGGCCTGCGCGCGGCGCAGGCGGTGGCGGAGGACGCCGGCAGCGTGCAGGCATGAGCGGCCCGCACAACGAACGCCTCGCGCTTGCCTGCGCGCTGGGTGCGGTGCTTGCCTGGTCGACCGTGGCCACCGGCTTCAAGCTCGGCCTGCAGCTGCTCAAGCCGCTGCAGCTGCTCTGGCTGGGCGCGCTGGTGTCGCTCGTCTTCTTCGCCGCGATGCTGCTCGTCACCGGGCGCTGGCGCGCGCTCGCGAGCCTCACCGCGCGCGACTGGCGCTGGCTCGCCGGCCTCGGACTGCTCAATCCGTTCCTGTACTACTTCATCCTGTTCGAAGCCTACGACCGCCTGCCCGCCCAGATCGCGCAGCCGCTCAACTACACCTGGGCCATCGCGCTCGCGGTGCTGGCGGTGCCGATCCTCGGTCAGGCGCTGACGCGGCGCACGCTCGCGGGCATCGTGGTGAGCTATGCCGGCGTCGTCGTGCTGCTGGCGCAGGGGCGGCTGGACGGTTTCTCGGGTGTCGATCCGCTCGGCGTCGCGCTCGCGCTGGTGAGCACTGTCGTCTGGGCGCTCTACTGGCTCGCGAACGTGCGCCTGAAGATCGACGCCCTGGCGCTGATGACCGGCAGCTTCGCGCTCGGCGCGCCTGCAGTCGGCCTCGCCTGCGCGCTGCTCGAGGGCCTGCCGGCGGTCGGCGCGCGGGCGCTCGGCTACGGCGCGTGGGTGGGGCTCGTAGAGATGGGCGTGACCTTCGTGCTGTGGCAGACCGCGATGCGGCGCACCGCGCACGCGGGCCGCATCGCGCAGCTCATCTTCCTGTCGCCGTTCCTGTCGCTGGTGCTGATCGATCGCGTGCTCGGCGAGGCGGTCTCGGCGAGCTCGGTGGCGGGGCTCGCGCTGATCGTCGCCGGCCTGCTGATCGCGCGCCGCTGAGCGCTCAGTGCTCCCGCGCGGACGCCTCGCCAGCCGGCACCTGCGTGGTCTTCGCCTTGGTGCGGCGCAGGGCCGCGTTCAGGCTGTCGATCAGCTCGGTGGCCACGACCAGGATCTGCCGGGTCTCGAAGCCCGCCTTGCGCAGGTCCTTGTAGAACGAGCGCGCGATGATGCGGGCGACCTTTTCGGGCTGCGTGACCGCGGACAGGAAATTCGCGTCGAGCGCGCTCGGCTCGGTGCCATCGCCCTCGTCGTTGCGGCTCAAGGCGATGGTCGCGTAGCGCGAGGCCAGGAGCTGGCGCAGCGTCTGTGCTTCGATCGCGAAGGCGAGCTGCTCGGCAAGCGCGTCGAACAGCGCCCGATCGAGACCCGCGGCAGCGCCCCTTCGCTTCGCCTCGATGCGCGCATACAGGTAGCCTACCGTCCGCCCGCCGATGCGCAACGCGCCGGCGCATTCGCATTCCGCGCCGGCAGCCGCGCCATCGTCCGTTGCGAGCCCGTGCGTGCGCGCCACGAAAGCGGTTGCCTGCGCGTCCTGCACGCTGCACTCGAGGCTCCCGTCGCTGCGGCGCCGCGCGCGCACGCGCAGCGTCGGCTTGCCCTCGTCCAGCCAGACCACGCCGCAGTAGTCCGCTCGCAGCACCTCCGGCACGATCCGCGTCGCGTCCTCGAGCAGGGCGTCCACGCTCTCGTGCTGCGAGCACAGGCCGCGCAGGGCGTCTAGCGTGGATTGCAACCGGTTCGCCGGGCGCAAGCCCGCCCTCGCCGCAACCACCGTGCCTGCGGCCATCGCTGCAGCTCCCCCTCGCGGACGTCCGGCCATCGCCTCGGATTATTGTCCCCAAGTCCTGCCGAGCATAGTACCCGTACGGGTGGTCGAAGCCCTCACAGCCCGCGCAGCAGCTGTACCGCCTGTTCTACCCGCTCCACCGGGATCACTTCGAGGCCCGCGATCGGGGATTTCGGACGGTTCGCCTGAGGCAGGATCGCGCGCGCGAAGCCGAGCTTGACGGCTTCGCGCAGGCGCTCTTGGCCGCGCGGCGCGGGCCGCACCTCGCCTGCGAGGCCGATCTCGCCGAACGCCACCATGTTGCGCGGCAACGGCCGGTCGGTGAGCGACGAAACGATGGCGAGCGACACCGCCAGGTCCGCCGCCGGCTCGCTGATGCGCACCCCGCCGACCGCGTTTACGAAAACGTCCTGGTCGACGGTCGCCAGGCCGGCGTGACGGTGCAGCACGGCGAGCAGCATCGCCAGGCGGTTCTGCTCGAGGCCGACCGTCAGGCGCCGCGGGCTCGGCGCCTGCGCCCGGTCGACCAGCGCCTGGATCTCGACCAGCAGCGGACGCGTCCCCTCCAGCGTCGCCAGCACGCAGGCCCCCGCCACGTCGGCGGCGTGATGCGACAGGAACAGCGCCGAGGGATTGCTGACCGCGCGCAGGCCGCGCTCGGTCATCGCGAACACGCCGAGCTCGTTCACCGCGCCGAAGCGGTTCTTGATCGCACGCACCAGGCGAAAGCTGGAGTGCGGGTCGCCCTCGAAGTACAGCACCGAATCGACGATGTGCTCGAGCACCCGCGGCCCCGCGATCGCCCCCTCCTTGGTGACGTGGCCGATCAGCAGGACCGCGCAGCCGCTGTGCTTGGCGTGGCGCGTCAGCTGCGCCGCACATTCGCGCACCTGGGCGACCGAGCCCGGCGCCGACTGCAGCGCGTCCGAGTACAGCGTCTGGATCGAGTCGATCACCACCACCTGCGGCTGCGCCGAGCCGAGCACTTCCAGAATGCGTTCGAGCTGGATTTCGGCGAGCAGCTGCACGCTGCCCGCGTCGAGCGCGAGGCGGCGCGCGCGCAGCGCGACCTGCTCGACCGATTCCTCGCCGCTGACGTAGAGCGTCGCTGCGCGTGGCGTAAGCGCGGCGAGCGCCTGCAGCAGCAGGGTCGACTTGCCGATGCCCGGATCGCCGCCGAGCAGGACCACCTGTCCCGCGACCAGGCCCCCGCCCAGCACCCGGTCGAGCTCGTCGAAGCCGACCGGGATTCGCGCCGCCTCGCTCGCCTCGATCCGCTCGAGGGGGCGCGGCAGGCTCGCCGGCGCAACGCCGCGGTGGCGCTGCGCACCCGGTTTTTCCGCGCGCGTCTCGATCAGCGTTCCCGCCGCGCCGCAGGACGGGCAGGCGCCGAACCACTGCAGCGCGCTTGCCCCGCAGTCGGAACACACGTAAACCGACTTGGCGCGTGCCACGGCCGCCGCGTGCGCTCAGACTTCCTCTACGGGAACGCGCGCCGCGAGCGCGCACAGCAGCTGATAGCTGATGGTGCCCGCATGCATCGCGATCTCGTCCACCGACAGGCCCTCGCCCCACAGCGTGACCGGCGCGCCGACGCGCGCCGCCTCGATGCCGGTGACATCGACGCAGAGCATGTCCATCGACACGCGGCCGACGACGCGGGCGCGCTGCCCGGCGACAAGCACCGGGGTGCCCGTCGGCGCGTGGCGCGGATAGCCGTCGGCGTAGCCGCAGGCCACCACGCCGACGGTCATTTCGCCCGCCGTTTCATAGCTGAATCCGTAGCCGACACGCTCGCCCGGCTGCAGTCTTTGCAGCGCGATGATCTCGCTCGAGAGTGTCATCGCCGGCTTCAGCCCCAGCGCGGCCGCGCTCTGGTCGGGAAACGGCGAGCAGCCGTACAGCATGATGCCGGGGCGCACCCAGTGGGCGCGCGTCTGCTCCGGGTAGCGCAGCAGCGCGGCCGAGTTGGCGACGCTGCGCGGCGCGTTCAGACTGTGCGTGACCCGGTTGAACCACTCGAGCTGCCCGCGCACCCCGCTCTCGCCGTCGGCATCCGCAAAATGCGTCATCAGCGTGACCGAGCGGATCTGCGGATCCTCCTGCAGCGCGTTCCAGCCCAGCAGCAGATTGTCGGGTGCAAAGCCCAGGCGATTCATGCCGCTGTTGACCTTCAGGTAGACATCGATCTGCCCGCCCAGATCGCTCGCCTTCAGCGTCTGCACCTGCTCGACGCAATGGACCACCGGCGTGAGCGCGTATTTCTCGAGGAACGGAAGATCCTGCGACTTGAAGAATCCTTCCAGCATCAGGATCGGCTTTTGGATTCCGGCCGAGCGCAGCCGCAGCGCATCGAC
>Ga0055432_10000080_pt1 | contig 10373 bp, 10 predicted proteins | sample Browns_ThreeSqA__FD_57727 | JGI IMG/M metagenome (GOLD analysis project Ga0055432, IMG submission 57727) | Wetland microbial communities from the San Francisco Bay, California, USA, that impact long-term carbon sequestration - Browns_ThreeSqA_D1 | ecosystem: Environmental > Aquatic > Marine >...
AAAATTCTCTGCGCCGACTCCCGCGATGGACGCCAGATCCGGCCGTCGGCGCCCTATGGTCGGTCGCGATGACCGCTCAGAGACAGCGCATCGGCCGCGCCGCCGAGGACCTTGTCGCGGCCGGCCTCGCCGAGCGCGGCTGGGAGCTGGTCGAGCGCAACGCGCGCACCCGCTACGGCGAGCTCGACCTCGTCGCCCTCGACGGCGAGACCCTCGTCTTCGTCGAGGTCAAGGCCGGCCGCGCCGACTCGGCATTCGGCCCCGAGCGCCCCGTCCTCGGCGTCGACCGCCGCAAGCAGCTCCGCGTCCGCCGCCTGGCGACCGCCTGGATGTCCGAACGCCGCCGCGTCCGCCCCTACGCCGCGATCCGCTTCGACGCCGTCGGCGTCACCTTCGACCGCACCGGCCACGCGGTCGACGTCGAGCACCTCGAAGGCGCGTTCTAGCCCGCCAGCTCGAGCTGCGAGTAAGCCACAGACTGGAAGGAGCGGCGGTGTAGGGGCGAGATGCCGATCCGCTCGATCGCCTCGCGATGCTCGGGGGTCGAGTAGCCGACGTGCTCCTCGAAGCCCCAGCCGGGATGCTCGGCTCCAGCCCTGTGCATATAGCGGTCGCGGGTGACCTTGGCGATCACAGAGGCGGCGGCGATCGCGGCGCTTTTCCCGTCGCCTTCGACGACGGCTTGGTGAGGGACGACGCACTCGCGCAATGCGAAGCCGTCGACCAGGCAGGTCGCCCCCCCGGCTGGCCGCAGCCGCTCCAGCGCCACCGAGAGCGCTTCGATGTTGGTCACGTGCAGGCCACGGCCGTCGATCCCGCGCGCGCAGCGAACGACGACGCTGACCCGCTCGGCCGCCCGCAGCACGCAGGGGAAGAGCTCGGCCCGCTTCTCGGCGCTCATCTGCTTGGAGTCGTGCAGGCCGGCGAGGGCGCGGCGGTCGGCGTGCGAGAGCGTCTCGTAGTCGATCAGGACGGCGGCGGCGACCAGCGGCCCGGCGAGACAGCCGCGCCCGGCCTCGTCGGCGCCGGCGACGAGCCGGGTGCCGAGACCCCGATCGAAGGAGAAGAGGCGGCGGGTGCGGGCAAGTCGGCGCTGGTGCGCCTTGCCGTGGGATCGGTCACGGTCGGCGGTTGTCGTCCCCTTCCCCACGGTTGCCGCCATCATGATGGAGCAACCGGGTGGAACGGCGACAGCGTCGCGTCAGCCATGGTGTCCTCCACCCCCGTGACCCCCGTGGCCGCCGTGGCCTCCCCCGCCGTCGGCGCCGAAAAAGCCGTGTCCTACATCCACGGGGCCAACGAGCCTGAGGCACATGACCGCCAGGAGGGAGCTGTCGGCCACCGCCAACGCGGAGACCGGCCACTCGGTCTCGATCCGATCCTCGACCGCGCGGCTTGCGGGGTCGAGCCGTTCGATGACGCCCTCGGGATGCCGACGCGGCGCGCAGGCGACCCACACGGAGCCCATCCCGATCGCCACCGCTCGCGGCTCGCCCGACATCGCGGCCGGCTGGTCGAGCATGCCGGTCGCAACGTCGACCGCGTACAACCATCCCTTCCGTGGCGCGCTGCGCCTGCCGCACACCGCCCAGACCCGTTGCGAATCCGCGGCCAATCGAATTGCCCGGTGGGGGAGGCGCACCTGCTCCTCCACCGCGCCCGACTCGGGGTCGACGCGAGACAGCGTCCTCCCTCTTTGCGAGGTCACCCACAGAGCGTCGTCCGCCGCGACCATGTTCCGCGCGCCCCGGCCCACCCGCGCTCGCAGCGTGACCTCGCCGACCGACGGGTCGAGACGAATCAGCTCGCCGTTCTCGCGCAGCACCCAGACCCCCTGGCGCGCGACGGCCACCGCGCGGGCGCCGCGGCCGAGGCGCGCAACCCCCTCCGCATCCGACGATCGCGCTCGCCAGAGCCACCCATTCGCGCACAGCGTCCAGACCGCGTCGGGATCGGCCGCGATCGCAACCGGAGCCCTTCCAAGCTCCAGCAACGACGCCAGCTCTAACGTCCCAGGGTCCAGACGAGCCAACGTGCGACTCCAACCGTGAGCGACCCAGACGCCGTCAGCGGCAACCGCGATCGTTCCCCGCCCGTGGCCGGTTCCGACGTCCCGGTTCGGAGACCGTCCGCCGATGTCGATGACTCGCACCCAGCCCGTCGGAGACAGCTTGCCCGACAAGACCGAGACTCACCCCAGATGCAGGTGCCTAGAAGATCCCGATGCGGTCGGGGGGCCAGTAGGTGGCGAAGGCCTTGCCGATGATCCAAGCACGGGGGACGGGACCCCAGAAGCGGCTGTCGTCGCTTTCCCCACGGTTGTCGCCCATCATGAAGTAGTGGTCGGGCGGGATGGTGATCGGCTTCGGCAGATTGCAGACGGCGCAGGTCGTGCTGGGGCGAATGTAGGACTCTTCGGTCTTCTCCACCCCGTTGACGACCGGGTGCCCTTCCTTGACCGCGAGCGTGTCGCCGGGTCCGGCGACGATCCGCTTGATGAAGTTCTGGCTCGACTCGCCGGAAGTCGGCTTCGGGCAGGCCTCTCGCGGTCCACGGGGAACGCCGCATTGAGTTCCCTGGTCGGCCCCCGCCGGGGGGTGGAAGACGACGATGTCGCCGATCGACGGATCGTCGAAGTGGTAGATGAAGCGATTCACCAGCACCCGCTGCCCGACGTCGAGGGTCGGCTCCATCGACTGTGAGGGGATCTGGTACGGCTTGACCAGCCAAGCCTGGATCGCCAGCGCCAGGGCAAGCGCGAGCGCGATGATGACGACCAGCTCGACGATCCCGCCGGCGCGCGTCGTCGGTTTGGGGATCAGTTTCAGGCCGAGTCCTCGCCGGAGTCGGGCTCCTCAGCTGCCGACTCGGCCGGAGCCTCTTCTGCAGCCGCCTCGGGCTCCTCAGCTTTCTCCTCCGCCTCGGGCTCAGCCTCGGCCGCCTCGGGCTCAGGGGCATCTGCCTCCTCCGCATCTGCCGCGGGTGGCGTCGAGGTTGGGGAGTCGCCCGCAGCCTGCGAGGACGACTCGCCATCCTCGGCGACAGGACCCGCGGCCTCATCCGTCTGAGCCTCAACCTCGGCGTCTTCGCTGGCCTGGCTGACTCCCTCGGCATCCACCGCCTCGGGCTCAGCCGCCGCGGTCGGCGTAGAGATCATCTCCTCGTCGATCCCCCACCTGCGCTCGGCGACCCGGGCAGCCTTGCCGATCCGGCCGCGCAGGTAGTAGAGCTTGGCCCGCCGCACGTCGCCGCGCGCCGCGATCTCCAGCTTCTCGATCTTCGGCGAATGCAGCGGAAAGGTCCGCTCGACGCCGACGCCGAAGGACTGCTTGCGCACGGTGAAGGTCTCGCGCGCGCCCGAGCCCTGCCGCCGCAGGACGATTCCCTCGAAGACCTGGGTGCGGCGGCGACTGCCCTCGACGACCTGGAAGTGGACGCGAACGCGGTCGCCGGCGTCGAAGGACGGAAGCCCCTCCCTCAGTTGACTGCGCTCGATGTCGTCGATGACGCTGCTCATGTCGTTTGCCTCGCGCTGGTGGGCGAAAAAAGACCGCCGGGCCCAGCGGGGCGCCGCGCGGTGGCGGAATGGTAGCTACTCCGGGCGTTTTTCGAGCTGCTGCGCCCGCGCCTGGCTCTGCTCGGCCCGCCAGAGCCGCACCCGCTCGTGGTCGCCCGAGAGCAGCACCTCCGGCACGCCCCAACCCCGGTACTGGGGCGGTCGCGTGTAGTGGGGGTACTCGGGCATGCCCTCGAGCCGCTGGCTGAAGGACTCCTCGACGGCGCTCTGCTCGTGGCCAAGCGCCCCGGGCAGCTTGCGCATCACCACGTCGGCGAGGACCATCGCCGGCAGCTCGCCGCCGGCGAGCACGTAGCGGCCGATCGAGACCTCGTCGTCGGCGAGGTGCTCGTGGACGCGGTCGTCGAAGCCCTCGTAGCGGCCGCAGAGGATCGCCACGTGCGGCTCAGCCGTCAGCTCGTCGGCGAGCTCGTCGTCGAGCAACCGCCCAGTCGGCGAGAGCAGCACGATTCGCGGCCGCTCGCCATTTCGGTAGGCCGCCTGCAGCGCGGTGTCGACCACGTCGACCCGCAGGACCATGCCGGCCCCACCGCCGTAGGGCGCGTCGTCGACCTGCCCAGCCCCCAGCGGCGTCGTGTCGCGGTAGTTGAAGAGACGCAGCTCGTTGCCTTCGGCAAGCGCGTTGCGCACCGAGCGCTGCGACTGAAACCAGTCGAAGGCCTCGGGAAAGAGAGTGAAGACGTCGAGCCTCACGGCTCAGTCGAGGATGTCGACGATCACCCGGCGCTCGAGGCGAACGGCGGCCGCCTTCGCCAGCGTGCGAATCGCGTTCGCGACCCGCCCGCCCTTGCCGATCACGCGGCCGAGATCGTCCTCGGCGACGGTGATCTCGTAGATCAGGTCGCCATCCTCTTCCAGCTCCTCGACGACGACCGCGGCGGGGTCCTCGACAAGCGCCTTGACGAGGAGCTCCAGGAACTCGGTCATCGGCTAGGAGCCCGAGGCGGCGATGCCCTTGGTGCGCAGCAGCGTCGCCACCGTCTCCGATGGCTGGGCGCCGTGCTCCAGCCAGTGCTTGGCGCGCTCCTCGTCGAGCTCGATCGTCGAGGGCTCCGTCTGCGGGTTGTACTGGCCGATCGTCTCGATCGTGCGCCCGTCGCGCGGCGAGCGCTTGTCGGCGACGACGATGCGCCAGATCGGGTTCTTCTTCGAACCCACACGCCTGAGTCTTATTCGAACCGCCATTGGACCGAGCAGGGTACAGAAAAGCCGCCCCCGGACGCGCAAGCCGAGGAGGCGGCGCCTGGTTCTAGCGCCTGCGCGCCCTCGGCCGGGGTGCGGTGCCCGTCATCTGCGCGATCTGTTGCGCGTCGGGCATCTTGCCGGAGGCCATGTGGCGCATCAGTTTGCGCATCTGGTCGAACTGCTTGATCAGCTGGTTGACGCTCTGCGGCCGCGTCCCCGAGCCGTTGGCGATGCGCTTGCGGCGCGAGCCTTTGATCATGTGCGGGTTGGCGCGCTCCTCCGGCGTCATCGAGAGGATGATCGCCTCTACCCGGTCGAGCTCGGCCTCGTCGACGTCGGCGTTCTTCAGCTGCTTCATCGCCCCCATCCCGGGCAGCATCCCGAGGATGCCGCTGAGCGGGCCCATCTTGCGCACCTGTTTCAGCTGCTGGAGGAAGTCTTCGAGGGTGAACTGGTTGCGCCGCATCTTCGCTTCCAGGTCCTTGGCGGCGTCCTCGTCGATCTGCTGCTCGGCCTTCTCGATCAGGCTGAGCACGTCGCCCATGCCGAGGATGCGCGAGGCCATGCGATCCGGGTGGAAGCGGTCGAAGGCCTCGAGCTTCTCGCCGGTCGAGGCGAAGAGGATCGGCTTGCCGGTGACCGCCTTGACCGAGAGCGCCGCGCCGCCGCGGGCGTCGCCGTCGAGCTTGGTCATCACGACGCCGTCGAACTCGGCCGCCTCGGCGAACGACTCGGCGACGCCGACCGCGTCCTGGCCGGTCATCGCGTCGACGACGAGCAGCACGTCGTGCGGCTTGACCCGCTTGCGGATCCGGGTCAGCTCGTCCATCAGATCCTGGTCGATATGCAGGCGACCGGCGGTATCCACGATCAACACGTCGCGGCGCTCCTCGCGGGCGCGGTCGAGCGCCCAGGCAGCGATCTCGACCGGGTCGGCGTCGGTCCCCTGCTCGTAGACGTGGGCGCCGGCGCGCTTGCCGACCGTGACCAGCTGGTCGACGGCGGCGGGCCGGTAGACGTCGCAGGCGGCCAGCGCCACGTCCTTCTTGCCGTTCTCGCGCAGGTGGCGGGCGAGCTTGGCGCAGGCGGTCGTCTTGCCCGAGCCCTGCAGGCCGGCCATCAGGATCACTGTCGGGCCGCTCGTCGACAGCGCCAGCTCGCTGCCGGTGCCGCCCATCAGCCCGGTCAGCTCCTCGTTGACGATCTTCACCACCTGCTGGCCGGGGTCGAGGCTGCCCAGCACCTCCTCGCCCAGGCAGCGCTCCTTCAGCGTCTTCGTGAAGGCTTTGACGACCTTGAAGTTGACGTCGGCCTCGAGCAGGGCGAGGCGGATCTCGCGCATCGCCGCGTCGACGTCGTCCTCGCTCAGCTTGCCCCGCGAGCGAACCTCCGACAGCGTCGCCTGCAGCCGGTCTGAGAGCTGGTCGAACATTTCCGCCCGCAGCTTAACCCGCTGACTTCGTGGTTAGGTATGCATATGCACCCATAACCACGAAGTCAGCGGTCAGTCGGCGAGCAGGGCGTTGGCGAAGTCGGTGGGGTCGAAGGGGCGCAGGTCCTCGAGGGTCTCGCCGACGCCGATCAGCTTGACCGGGATGCCGAGCTCGTCGGCGATCGCGAGGACGATGCCCCCCTTGGCAGTGCCGTCGAGCTTGGTCAGGACGACGCCGTCGACCTCGACCGCGTCGGCGAAGATGCGCGCCTGGCGCAGGCCGTTCTGGCCGGTGGTGGCGTCGATCGAGAGCAGCGTCTCGTGCGGGGCGCCGGGCAGCTGCTTGTCGATCACCCGGCGCACCTTGGTCAGCTCGTCCATCAGGTTGCCCTGCGTGTGGAGGCGACCTGCGGTGTCGACGATGACGACGTCGGCGCCGCGGGCGCGTGCTGCCTCGATCGCGTCGAAGGCGACCGCGCCCGGGTCGGAGCCCTCCTGGCCGCGCACCAGATCGGCCCCCGCCCGCTCCGCCCACTCGGCCAGCTGCTCGGCCGCCGCGGCGCGGTAAGTGTCGGCCGCCCCCATGACCACCGAGAGGCCGAGCTCCTTGGAGAGGTGCCAGGCGATCTTGCCGATCGTCGTCGTCTTGCCGGTGCCGTTGACACCGACCATCAGCAGAACCGCCGGCTCGGCGCTGAGGTCGATCGGCGCCCAGCCGGCGCTCGCGACCTCGGCGAGGATCTCGATCAGCCGCGCCCGCACCGCCTCGCCGTCGGCGGGCACGGCGCCGCCCTCGACCTCGTGCTCGAGCCGTTCGACGACCTTCGCCGTCGTCGGCGCGCCGGCGTCGGCGAGGATCAGGGCCTCCTCGAGCCGTTCCCAGGTCTCGTCGTCGATGCGGTCGAAGAAGCTGGATGAGATCTCCTCGGCCAGCGCCCTGCGGCTCTTCGAGAGGCTCTCGCGCAGGCGGCGGAAGACGCCGCGGCGTCCCTCGGGGTCCTCAGGCGTCGCCGAGGCGTTCGCGCTCTCGCGCGAACCGAGGTCGAATATCTCCTGCCAGCTCGTCGCCATCGGATTCGTCGCGGGAGGCTATCCGGGCGGCGGCCAGAAGCTCGTCCACGGCATCGCACAGGTAATCGGAGATGTGCTCGAGGTCTGGCATCGAAGCGCGGTCGGCGAGCAGGCCAAAGCCGACCCTGCCGTTGTAGCTGACGATCGCGATCGCGAGCGCGTGGCGGCGGGCGAGAAAGCCGACCGGGAAGACGCCGGTGACCTCGCGGCCGAGCACGTAGAAGGGGATCTGCGGGCCGGGGAAGTTGGTCACCAGCAGGTTGAAGAGGCGGGTCGAGAAGTTGATCGTCGCCGTCGGCCGCAGCAGCAAGGGCGGGGCGAAGTCGCGAAACCAGTCGTTGAGGCCCCAGATCGCCTCGGCACCGAGCGGCTGCTTGGAGGACTTCAGCGCATCCATGCCGGCATGGACCGCGCGCAGGCGCTCGACCGGGTCGGCGAAGCCGACGGGCAGCGGCCCGCGCATCGCCGTCAGCCGGTTGCCCAGCTCGCCCTCCTCGTCGATCGTGCGCACCGAGACCGGGACCAGCGCTTTCAGCTCCATGTCCTCGCCGACCGCAACGTCCCGATCGTCCAGCCAGCGTCGCAGGGCGCCCGCGGTCGCCGCCAGGATCACGTCGTTGACGGTGACGTCGAGCGCGTTCTTGATCCGCTTCACGTCGTCGAGGGGGACCTCCGCCCAGGCGAAGCTCCGCGCCGGGCCGATCTCGACGTTGAGCGGCACCCTCGGCGCCGGCCTGAGCAGCGCGGAGGCCACCTCCCAGACACCGGCCACGCCGTCGGCCGCGCGACGCCGTGCCCGGCCGGGCTGGCGAGCCGCGCCGCGCAACCAGCGCACCATCCGCTTCGCCGTCGCCCAGACGCCGCCGAAAGCGCGGGCGACGAGGGCGCCCCGGCCCGGCGGCTCCTGCGGCTCCCACGGGGCTTCTTCACGCGAGGGCACCGGGTTCGGCTCCGGGTCGAAGAGCAGCTTGCCGATGTCGACCGCGGAGAAGCCGTCGGCGAGCGCGTGGTGGGTCTTGTAGACGATCGCGAAGCGGTCCCCCTCCAGACCCTCGACGAGAACCAGGCGCCAGAGCGGGTGGGAACGGTCGAGCGGCGGCGAGAGGACCGTGCCGACCAGGTCGTGGAACTCGGCCTCGCCGCAGGGCTCGGGAAGGCCCACCCGCTCGAGGTGGTTGTCGAGGTCGAAATCCGGGTCGTCGACCCAGAAGGGAGTCCCCAGCCCAAGCGGCGGGAAGGCGAGGCGCTGACGCAGACGCGGCAGGTGGTGGACGCGACTGCGGATGTGGGCGACGAAGTCCTCCTGGGAAGGCGGCTCGCCGGCGCAGACGAGCACGGCGCCGATCGCCATGTGACCGTTGGACCTCTCGTTGGCCAGAAACGACGCGTCGAAAGACGTCAGCCTGTCCATGTGGCGCTGTGCCACCGCTCCTCCTTTCCCACTGAACGTACCGCGAAGCGTAGACCGGAAACTTGCGGTTTCTTTAAGGCCGGTCGGCGGAGTGGGCGCTAGGCCGCTTCGGCCGCGTCGCGGCCCCGATCCGCGGCCGGCGACTCACCCAACAGCCCCGTCTCGGCGCGCTGAGCCGGCTCGTCATCGAGCCCGGCGAAGGGCGGCGGCGCGGCCGCGGGTGAGGCCGCCTCGGCGCCGGTCTGCTCCTCGCCGTCGGAGCCGCTCGCCTCCACTTCCCGCGGCAGGCGCCGCGAGACGACCTTGGTGATGCCGTCGCCGCCCATGCTGACCCCGTAGAGCACGTCGGCGGCGTCCATCGTCCGTTTCTGGTGGGTGACGATGACGAACTGGGCGCGATCGGAGAAGCGGCGGATCAGCTGCAGAAAGCGGTCGATGTTGGCGTCGTCGAGCGCCGCCTCGACCTCGTCGAGGATGTAGAAGGGACAGGGGCGGGCAAGGAAGACGGCGAAGACGAAGGCGATCGCGACCAGCGACTTCTCGCCGCCCGAGAGCAGCGAGAGCTTGCGGGTCGACTTGCCCGCCGGGGTCACCTCGATCTCGACGCCCAGCTCCTCGCGCTCCTCCTCTGCCTCTTCGTCCTCGGCGGTGGCGCTCGGCTCCTCCTCTCGCGCTGGCTGCAGGCTGACTCGCCGCAGGCGCCCCCGCCCGCCGGGGAAGAGGTGCTCGACCATCTCCTCGAAGTTCTTCGCCGTCGCCTCGAAGGTCTGCTCGAAGGCGCGCTCGATCTCGCGGTCGATGTCGCGAATCAGCGCCTCCAGCTCGCGCATCCCGCGCTCGGTGTCCTCGCGTTGCGTCTGCAGCGACTCGACGTGCTCGCGCGCCTCCTCGTACTCCTGCTCGGCCAGCGGGTTGACCGGGCCGATCTGCGCGCGACGCCGCTCGAGCCTCTCCAGCCGGCGCTCGATCTCGGCCCGCTCATCCTCGCCGAGCGGCTGCTCAGCCGGCGCCACCTCCTCGCCGAGGCGCTCGCCGATCGCCGCCAGCTCCTTGGCGGCCTCGGCCCGCCGGTCACCGAGGTGGGCAGCCTCGACCTCCGCCTCGGTCAGCCGGTCGGACGCCGCATTCATCGCGCTCTGCAGCTCGTACTCGCGCTGCGAGCAGGCGCGCATCTCCTCGGCGATCTCGTCGCCGTCGTCCTCACCGCCGACCACGCGCTGCTCGATCCGCTCGACCCGGGCCCGGATCGCCGCCTCGGCAGCGACCGCGGCGGCCGCGGCCCCGCGAACACCGGCGAGCAACTCCTCTCCCGCGGCAAGCCGCTGGCGCAGCTTCTCGCGGTGGCGCTCGCCGAGCAGGCCCTCGGCCCGGCGGGCGTGGCGCAAGGCCCGCTCGGCGCCGCCGCGCACGGCCCCGAGAGCGGCCTCCCGGGCCGCCTCGCCGGCGTCCGCGGCGCGGGCCCGGGCCAGGCCGTCGCCGGCGCTGGCAAGCCCCGCCTCGATCTCGCCCAGCTCGTCCTCGAGCTTGCGCGCCCGCTCGCCGGGGGCGGCGCCGTCCCCTACGTCGAGCGTCAACGGGCCCAACTCGGTGCGCAATGCATCGAGCTCGGTTGCCATCGTCCCCTCCCGATCGCCGAGGGAAGCCGCGCGGACCGCGATTCGCTGCTGGTCGCCGCGCAGCTTGGTCAGCACGCCCCA
>Ga0055432_10000081_pt1 | contig 10290 bp, 9 predicted proteins | sample Browns_ThreeSqA__FD_57727 | JGI IMG/M metagenome (GOLD analysis project Ga0055432, IMG submission 57727) | Wetland microbial communities from the San Francisco Bay, California, USA, that impact long-term carbon sequestration - Browns_ThreeSqA_D1 | ecosystem: Environmental > Aquatic > Marine >...
TCGGGCAGCAGAGCTCTCCGGTCATGGCGATCTCGCCGGTGTGGGAAGATTTCCGCAGATCGAAGGGTGGCGCGTGTTGCGATGGCGATCTCAGAGCAGCCCAATCCAATGGCGCGCCTGCGAATGGCGCTTCTCGCGCTGATGCTACTTGCCCAGAGCGTCCAGGCGTTCGATCTGCAAGGCCACCGCGGCGCGCGCGGACTCGCCCCCGAAAACACCCTGGCGGCGTTCGCGCGCGCGCTGCAGATCGGCGTGACGACGCTGGAGCTCGATGTCGGCGTGACGAGCGACGGGGTGGTCGTGGTTGCGCACGACCGTGCCCTCAATCCCGAGCTCACACGCGACGCCAATGGTCGCTGGCTCGACGCACCAGGGCCGGCGATCCATGCGCTCAGCTACGCCGAGCTGCAGAGCTACGACGTCGGCCGCGCGAAGCCGGGCTCGCGCACCGCGCAGCGCTACCCGCAGCAACAGCCGGCCGACGGCGCGCGCATTCCGCGGCTCGCGGAGGTCTTCGCGCTCGCCAAGCGCGCGGGCAACACCGCGGTGCGCTTCAATATCGAGACCAAGCTCCACCCCGAGCACGAGGCCGAATCGCTGCCGCCGGAGCCGTTCGCGCGCGCGCTGGTGGCCGAGATTCGCGAGGCGGGCGTCGCGGCGCGCAGCACGGTGCAATCCTTCGACTGGCGCACGCTGCAGGTCGTGCAGCGCGAGGCGCCCGAGATCGCGACGGTCTATCTGACGGCGCGCCAGGACTGGCTCGACAACATCGGCGCAGGCTCTGCGCTCGGGTCGCCGTGGACCGCAGGCTTCGGTTTCGCCCAGTACCAGTCTGTGCCACGCATGGTGCACGCGGCCGGCGGGCGCATCTGGTCGCCGTACTACGGCGACCTGGACGCGGCGCAGCTCAAGGAGGCACGGGCGCTCGGCATCGCCGTAGTCGTCTGGACGGTGAACGACCCGGCGCTCATCGCCGCGATGATGGATCTGGGCGTCGACGGCATCATCAGCGATTACCCCGAGCGCGTGCGTGCCGAGATGCAAAAGCGCGCCATGCCGCTACCGGCAGCGACGCCTGTAGCGCCGTAAGGGCGCTAAGCTAGGCGGCAGCCATCGTCCGGGAGAAGGGCCATGCGGGTCGGCGTGCCGAAGGAGATCAAGGCGAGCGAGTACCGCGTCGGCCTGGTGCCCGCAAACGTGCAGGAGCTCGCCGTGCACGGCCACGAGGTGATCGTCGAGCACGACGCTGGCGCCGGCATCGGCTGTACCGACGACCAGTACGCGGCTGCGGGCGCGACGGTCGTGGCACGCGCGGCGGAAGTCTTCGAGCGTGCCGAGCTGATCGTCAAGGTGAAGGAGCCGCAGGCGAACGAGCGCGCATTGCTGCGAGAGGGGCAGGTGCTGTTCACCTACCTCCATCTCGCACCCGATCCCGCGCAGGCGAGGGATCTGATCGCGAGCAAGGCGACCTGCATCGCCTACGAGACGGTGACCGCGGCCGAAGGCGGGCTGCCGCTGCTCGCGCCGATGTCGGAAGTCGCCGGCCGCATGGCGGTGCAGGCGGGCGCGTACTTCCTCGAGAAGACGCATGGCGGACTGGGCATGCTGCTCGGCGGGGTGCCAGGAGTCGATCCGGCCAAGGTGCTGGTGCTCGGCGGCGGCGTCGTCGGCACGCACGCGATCCACATCGCGCTCGGCATGGGTGCCGACGTGTGGGTGATCGACCGCAATCTCGACCAGCTGCGCCGCCTGTGGCGCCAGTTCGGCCGGCCGTTGAACACGGTCTACTCGACCCGCCATGCGATCGAGAAGCACGTGCTGGAAGCCGATCTGGTGATCGGCGGCGTGCTGATTCCCGGCGCAGCGGCGCCCAAGCTCGTGAGCGCGGACATGGTGCGCCGCATGAAGCCGGGCGCGGTGATGGTCGACGTCGCCATCGACCAGGGCGGCTGCTTCGAGACCTCGCATCCCACGACGCACGACAAGCCGACCTACGTGGTAGACGACGTCATCCACTACTGCGTCGCGAACATGCCGGGCGGCGTGCCGCGCACCTCGACTTTCGCGCTCAACAACGCGACGCTGCCCTTCGTCCTCGCGCTCGCCGACAAGGGGCCGAAGCGCGCGTTGCTGGACGATCCGCATCTGCTGAACGGCCTGAACCTTCACGCCGGGAAGGTCACGCACCCGGCGGTCGCCGAGGCGCTCGGCCTGCAGTACGCAGAGCCGCGCCGCGCACTCGGCTGAGCGTTCAGACGACGCCGTCTGCGCGCAGCCGCGCGATCTCGGCCGCCGAATAGCCGAGCTCGCCGAGGATCGCGTCGCTGTCCGCGCCGAGCACGGGGGGCGGCCGGCGCGTCACGGGCTCGGTGCGCGACAGCGTCACGGGCACGCGGCCCACGGGCGCGGGCCTGGGCAGGCCGGGATAGTCGAGCGGTTGCAGCAGGCCGAGCGCCGCCACTTGCGGGTGATCGAGCGTCTCCTGCGGCGCGAGCAGCGGCCCGCAGGGGATCATCGCCTTGCCGAGAATTTCGAGGACGTCCTCGGTGCCGCGCCCGGCGCACCAGCGCGCCATGCGCTCGCTGATCAGCGCGCCGTTGTCGCCGCGCGCGCGGTCGTCGCGGAAGCGCGGATCGCTCAGCCACTCGGGCTCGCCCATCAGCTTCGCCCAGCGCTCGAACAACGGCTGTCCGATCACCTGGCAGATCACCCAGCCGTCGCGCGTGCGGAACAGATCGTTCGGCGCCGAGGTCTGTCCGCGGTTGCCGGTGGCCACGCGGTTGATGCCGAGCACACCCTGCTCGATCAGAAGCGCGTTGCCGAGCGTCAAGGCGGTGCCGAGCAGCGTGCCGCGCACGATCTGCCCCCGGCCGCTCGATTCGCGTTCCTTGAGCGCGATCAGCGTGCAGAACGCGCAGTGCAGCGCCGTACCGAAATCGACCCAGGGCACCATCGCACGGTAGGGCTGCGCGGTCGTGCCCGTCATGTAGACCGCCCCCGACATCACCTGGCCTACGCCGTCGAAGCCGACGTTGCGGCTCATGGGGCCCTCGGGACCGTAGGCCGACAGCGTGGTGAGGATGATGCGCGGATTGACCGCGCTGATCCGCTCGTAGCCGAGCCCCATGCGCTCGAGCGTCTGGCCCGGCAGATTCGCGACCACGACATCCGCGCTCGCCAGCAGACGGTCGATCACCGCGCGCCCGCCCGGGGTCATCGGATCGAGCGTGAGCGAGCGCTTGTTGCGGTTCATCTGCAGGAACAGGGCGCCTTCGCCGCCCGCGGCGACCGGCACGTTCCAGCGGTCCTCGCTGCCGTCGCGCTTCTCGATGCGGATCACGTCCGCGCCGTACTCGGCGAGCAGGGCGGCGCAGTAGGGCCCGGCGATGTAGCGGCCGAAATCGAGCACGCGAACACCTTCCAGCGGCAGGCTCATGCAGGCTTCCTTTCATTTGCCGTGGCGAGGCGTCTTTCGAGCTGGTTCAGCAGTCCTCCCGCGTGCACGATCTCGAGCAGGAACGGCGGCATCGGCGCGCAGCGCAGCGTCTCGCCGCTCGATGCAAGACGCACCATGCCCGCTTCGGGATCAACCTCGACCTGCGCGCCTGCGGCAATGCGACCGACCGCGTCGCACTCCAGCACCGGCAGCCCGAGGTTGATCGCGTTGCGATAGAACAGCCCGGCAAAGGAGCGCGCGACCACCGCCGCGACGCCGAGATGCTTGAGCGCCTGCGGCGCCTGCTCGCGCGAGGAGCCGCAGCCGAAGTTGCGGCCGGCGACGACCACATCGCCGGCACGTACCGCGCTCGCGAACCCGGGGTCCTGGACCTCGAGACAGTGCGCCGCAAGCGTCTCGATGCCGGCCCGCATCCAGGCGCCCGGCGCGATCGCGTCGGTGTCTACGTCGTCGCCGAAGATCCAGGCGCGTCCGCTCATTGCAGCAGATCGCGCGGGTCGGCAATGCGACCGGCGGCCGCGCTCGCGGCCACCGTATAGGGCGAGCCGAGGAACACCTCGGTCGTCGGCGCACCCATGCGCCCCTTGAAGTTTCGCGCCGTGCTCGACATCACCTTGGCATCGGCATCGAAGCGCCGCGCATAGCCTGCGCAGGCGCCGCAGGAATTGGCGAGGAAACGCGCGCCCGCGGCCTCGAGCGCGGCGAGCACGCCTTCCGCGCGAGCCGCCTCCTGGTCCCGGAGCGAGGCGGGCGCAACGAGCAGCTCGACGCCGGGTGCGATCTTTCGTCCAGCGAGCACCCGCGCGGCCATGCGCAGGTCCTCGAGCTTGGCGCCGGTGCAGGCGCCGATGTAGGCGACGTCGATCGGCTGGTTGCGAAATTCCTGCACCGGTCGTGCGTTCGCCGGGCTGTGCGGCGCCGCGACCTGCGGCTCGAGCGCGCCCGCGTCGAACGCGTGATGCGCGGCGAGCGGCGCATCGGTGTCGCTCTGCCAGGGCGTGATCTCGACCTGGCGCAGGCCGGCCTGCGCGAGGTAATCGTGCGTGACCGCATCGGCGGCGACCAATCCCGTCTGCGCGCCGAGCTCGGCGCTCATGTTGGCGAGCGTCATGCGCTCCTGCATCGGCAGCGCTTCGATCGCCGAACCGGCGTACTCCACCGCCTCGTATGCACCGCCGCCCAGCCCGAAACGCGTGCACAGGAACAGCATCACGTCCTTTGCGCATACGCCATCGGCGAAGCGCCCGTCCCACTGCATGCGGATCGTCTGCGGCACGCGCAGCCAGATCTCGCCGGTGACCACGACGCCGAGCATCTCGGTCGCGCCGATGCCGAACATGTAGGCGCCGAACGCGCCCCCGGTGGTCGAATGGCTGTCGGCGCCGACCGCGAACATCCCGGGGCGCAGGTAGCCGCCCTCGGCGAGCACCACGTGGCAGATGCCCACGCCATCGTGGAAATTGCGAATCCTGGACGATCGCGCCCAGTCTCGCGTCAGATGCAGGATCTCGCGGCTCTCGTCGTCCTTCGCGGGTATGTAGTGATCGGTGACGAGCACAATGCGCTCCGGATCCCACAGCTTCGCGCCGAGGCGCTCGAGCATCGGCTGCAGGCGTCGCGGCCCGCTCGAGTCGTGGAACATCGCCAGGTCGACGCGGCAGACGACGATCTCTCCCGGGCTGACCGCGGCACGTCCCGCCGCGCGCGCGACGAGCTTCTGGGCGAGGGTCTGCGGCATGGCGCAGCGAATGTACTGGCATCGCGGGACAGCCGCAATCGGCGCAGCGAACCGCAGCCGTGCCAGAATCGCGCCGTGAAATCGCAGACCCCGGCAACTGAACTCCCGCTCGCCGGCCTGCGCGTGCTCGATGTCGGCACCTACATCGCCGCGCCGGTGGCGACGACTGTGCTCGGCGACTACGGCGCCGATGTGATCAAGGTCGAGCAGCCCGGCAGCGGCGATCCGAATCGCGTCATCCAGGCCTCGCACGCCTATCCGAAGAGCCCGGTGAATTACCCCTGGGAGATGGACGGGCGCAACAAGCGCTCGATCGCGCTCGACATCGTGCGTCCCGAGGGGCGCGCGGCGCTCGAGCGCTTGATTGCGGGCAGCGACGTACTGGTGACGAATTTTCCGCTGCGTCTGCGCGAGCGCATGCGGCTGCGCTGGGACGATCTGCGCGATGCGCACCCGCGGCTCGTCTACGCATCGCTCACCGGCTTCGGCGAGGCCGGGCCCGAGCGCGACCAGCCGGGGTTCGATTCGACCGCCTATTTCGCGCGCAGCGGGTTCCTCGACATCAATCGCTACCAGGACCAGCCGCCGCATTTCTCGATGCCCGCCGCGGGCGACCGCGCCACCGCGATGTCGATCGTGTCGGCGGTCATGATCGCGCTGCTGCGGCGCGAGCGCAGCGGCCGGGGCGGGATGGTTTCGACATCGCTGCTCGCGGCCGGACTGTGGTCGAACGGCGTCGCCGTGCAGGCGGCGCTGCTCGGCTCGACCCTGCCGCTGCGTCCGCCGCGCGATCGGCCGCGCAGCGCGCTCGGCAACTGCTACCTGTGCAGGGACGGCCGCTGGTTTTCGATCGCGCTGCCGATGGAAGAGCGCTTCTGGCCGGGGCTGTGCCGCGCGCTCGATCGGCCCGAGCTGGAGCTTGACACGCGCTTCGCGACCACCGCGGACAGGCGCGCGAACGCAGCCGAGCTCACCCGGGTCTTCGACGCGGTGTTCGCGAATGAAGACTGGGCGTACTGGCGCGAGCGCCTGATGGCCGAACGCATGATCTTCAGCCCGATCACGCGCGTCGAGGACCTCGCGGACGATGCGCAGGCGCGCGCCGCGCAGGCCGTCATCGAGTCCGACAACCCGGCCATGCCGCTCACGCTCGCCGCGCCGTTTCGCATCGACGGCGTCGAGCCGCGCCCGGCGGGTCCTGCGCCGGCGCTCGGCGAGCACAGCACGCAGATTCTGCTGGAGGCCGGCGTCGCCGCCGACGAGATTGCGTGCCTGCGGGCCGCCGGAATCGTCGGCGGCAGCTGATCCTGGGAGAGCATTGCCATGACCGATCCGAGAACGCACTGGCTGGCGGCGGACCCTACGCAGAAGGACGCCGAACCGGCAACCCGGCGCGCGAATGCGGCGCTCGCCGGGCTACCGCCGTTCGATGACCAGAGCGATTTCACCGAGGCGCGCCGCGGCTTCGTCGGCACCCATGTCGACGGCGTGATCCGTACTGCGAGCGGCACCGCGATCTGGAACCTGCCGGCCTACCGTTTCCTCGACGCAGAGGATGCACCGCCTACGGTCAACCCGAGCCTGTGGCGCATGGCTCGGCTGAACATGAACCACGGGCTGTTCGAAGTGGTGCCCGGGGTCTACCAGGTGCGCGGCTTGGACATCGCCAACATGACGATCATCGAAGGCGCGAGCGGCATCATCGTGATCGATCCGCTCACCGCAACCGACACCGCGCGCGCCGCGCTCGAGCTTTACTACGCGCACCGGCCGCGACGGCCGGTGGTCGCGCTCATCTACAGCCACAGCCACGTCGATCACTACGGCGGTGTGAAGGGCGTGATCTCGGACGCGGACGTACGCGAAGGGCGCGTGCAGGTGATCGCTCCGGCGGGGTTCCTCGATGCGGTGGCCGGAGAAAACGTGCTCGTCGGCAACCCGATGGCGCGCCGCGCGCAGTTCCAGTTCGGCGGCCTGCTGCGCCCGGGGCCTCGCGGGCAAGTCGACGCGGGTCTCGGCAAGGCGGTGGCGCGCGGCACGGTCAGCCTCATCGCGCCGACCCAGGACATCACCGAGCCGGTCGAGACGCACCGCATCGACGGTGTAGAGATCATCTTCCAGCTCGCGCCGGGCACCGAGGCGCCGGCCGAGATGCACATGTTCATGCCCGCCGGCGGGGTGCTCAACATGGCGGAGAACGCCACCCGCCACCTGCACAATTTCTGCCCGCTGCGCGGTGCGGTGGTGCGCGACCCGCGCCTGTGGGCGCATTACCTCGCCGAGGCGCTCGATCTGTTCGGCGAGCAGTCCGAGGTGCTGATCGGCCAGCACCACTGGCCGACCTGGGGCCGCGCGCGCATCTACGACTTCCTCGAGAAGCAGCGCGACCTCTACAAGTACGTGCACGACCAGAGCGTGCGGCTGATGAACCATGGCTGGAAGCCCGCCGAGATCGCCGAAGCGCTCGAGCTGCCGCCAGAACTCGCGCGCGAATGGCCGCTGCGCGGCTACTACGGGACGATCAGCCACAATGCCAAAGCGGTGTACCAGCGCTATCTCAGCTGGTACGACGGCAATCCGGCCAACCTGAACCCGCTGCCGCCGGTAGATGCGGCGAAGAAAGCGATCGCCTACATGGGCGGCGCCGAGGCTGCGCTTGCGCACGCGCGCGAGGATTTCGCGCGCGGGGAATACCGCTGGGTGGCGCAGGTCGCGAACCAGGTGGTGTTCGCCGAGCCGGAGAACCAGGCCGCGCGCGCGCTGTGCGCGGACGCCTTCGAGCAGCTCGGCTACCAGGCCGAGTCGGCGACCTGGCGCAATGCCTACCTGAGCGGCGCGCGCGAGCTGCGGCGGGGGGTGGCGCAGCTCACCCCGCGGCCGATGCTCAGTCCGGAGCTGCTCGCCGCGGTGGCCACCGCGACGCTGTTCGACTTCATCGCGGTGCGGCTGGATCCGGCGCGCGTCGAGGGGCGCAGCTTCGCGCTCAACTGGGTCCTGACCGACACCGGCGAGCGCCTCGTGCAGGAGCTCAAGCACAGCACGCTGACGCAGCGCATGGACAGGATCGCGATGGACGCCGACGCGAGCGTGTCGACCAAGCGCTCGGTGCTGGTCGACCTGATCCTGCGCCGCACCAGCGTCACGCAGGCATCCGTGGCCGGCGTGCTGCGCATCAAGGGAGACGCGGCGCTGGTGGAAGCGCTGTTCGAGATGCTGGACGACTTCTCGCTGCAGTTCGAGGTGGTCGCGCCACGGCCGAATTCCTCGTCACCCCCGAACTCGGCGAAGCAATTGTAGTCAGCGACAGGCCGCTGCAGAGCACGGCTGCGTAGGCTCCGATCGCGGCCGCGAGCGCCGAAAGCGTTGCGCCGCCGCGGAAATCACGTGGGCGAGAGCACGTGGATCACGCGGTTCGCGAGCAGCTCCTTGGTCTTGGCCGCGTAGGCAGCCATGTGCGGCGCGGCGGCGTGCGCCTTGAGCGCGTCGACGCTCTCCCACTTTTCGACGACGACAAAGCTGTCGGCACCGAACTTGGTCTGGATCTTGAGATCGCCCGGCGTGTCGACCGCGGCACCGTACTCGATGCAGCCCTTCTCGGCGCGCACGGCGGGAACGTTCGCGCGGAAGGCTTCGAGAACGGCTTCGCGCTTGCCGGGTTTGGCGGTGATGATGGCGATGACGTGAATCATGAGTGCTCGCTCCTGGGTCGGGGAATCGATTGTATGCGTCAAGCTTGCGCGTAAGGATGCACGGCGCGATCGACCAGCGCGGCAAGTCGGGGCGCGCGTCGCCAGGCGCTCAGTAGTTGATCGCGCGCCCCGAGCCGCCGTCGACCGCGATCGACTGGCCGGTGATCGCGGCCGCGGCTTCCGAACAGAGGAACAGCACAAGCCCTGCGATGTCCTCAGGCCGGATGAAGCGCCCGAGCGGGATCTCGGCCAGGCGCCGGCGCGTCTCCTCCTCGATCGAGTGCCCTTCGAGCTCGGCGCGGCGCCGGATCATCGCTTCCATGCGCGGGGTCTGCGTGTAGCCGGGATGGATCGCGTTCACGGTGATGCCGTGCCTGCCGACCTGCTCGGCGAGGTGCTTGCTGAAGTTGGCTACGCCCGCATTTACCACGCCGTTGGTGATGCGGTAGGCGCTCACGTCGCGCGCAGTCATGCCGGCGATGTTGACGATGCGCCCCTGCGCGCTTTTTTCCAGCCAGGGCAGCGCCTCGCGTGCGCAGCGCACGTAGCCGAGCAGCTTGACATCGAGATGGTGCCGCCACTCCTCGTCCGACAGCGCGCCGAAGCTGCCCTGCGTCGAGCTGACCGCGTTGTTGACCAGGATGTCGATCGCGCCGAAGCGCGCCGCGGCCGCGGCGACGAATCGCGTGATATCGCCGCTGCGGGTCACGTCGGCGACCTGCACGAGAACTTCTGCGCCGAGCGCACGCAGCTCGCCGGCAGCGACTTCGAGCGCCTCGGCACCGCGCGCGCAGAGCGCCAGCTTCGCGCCCTCGCGCGCCAGCCGCCCGGCGACCGCGCGGCCGATGCCCTTGCTTCCGCCGGTGACGAGTGCAACGCGTCCCGCGAGCGCGCCGCTCATGCCGCGCGCGCGCCGAGGTGCTCGGGCGAGGGCGCGATCTCGCCGCGCTCGAGGCGCACCACCAGGGCGGTGAGCTTCTCATGACTCGGCGCGCGCAAGCCGATCTCCGCGCCCTTCGCCGCGATGACGCCGTTCATCAGCTCGATCTCGGTGCGCCGCCCCTTGAGGATGTCCTGCGCCATCGACGGACGCTGCAGGTCTGCGCGCGGATTGGCGCCGGCTTTCGGCACCAGCGCCGCTTCTACCGCGGCGAGCGCGGCAGGATCGCCCTCGGCCGCGCGCGCGATCTGCTCGGGATCGGTGCCGCGGATCTTCTCGAGCGGAAAGCCGAGCGCCTGACCGACGCGCACCCCCTCGCCGGCAAGCTTGATCTGGAAGCGGCGGATCGTCTCGTTCGTCAGGCAACCCGACGAGGACAGCCCGGTGAGCGCAGTGACGCCGTTGCCCATGCCGTTTTGCACCAGCTTCGACCAGCGCTCGCCCCACAGGTTGGCGGTCGCCTTCG
>Ga0055432_10000086_pt1 | contig 10081 bp, 8 predicted proteins | sample Browns_ThreeSqA__FD_57727 | JGI IMG/M metagenome (GOLD analysis project Ga0055432, IMG submission 57727) | Wetland microbial communities from the San Francisco Bay, California, USA, that impact long-term carbon sequestration - Browns_ThreeSqA_D1 | ecosystem: Environmental > Aquatic > Marine >...
GTTTGGCCCGCAAGCCGTGCGCGAGACCCGCCAACAGAATGGTGCGCGCTTCTTCCCCGGTGAAGGCGCCTTGTTCGACAAAGGCGTCGCAAAACTGGGCCAGTCCTTCCCGGGCCACCCGTGGAATCAGTTCGCGGACCAGCAGCTCCAGATAGGCCCCGCGCCGACTCCGGAATTCCTCCGGAACGGTATGAGCGCCGAGGAAGGTGGGAACGATCCGCTGGGGAATCTGTTGGGAAAGGCGCCGGTAGACGGCAAGCAGCTTGAGCTCGGATTCGAGGCTCAACCCGTAGCCGCTCTTAGCCTCGATGGTCGTGATCCCCAGGGCGAGCATCGATCGCGCAAAGGCGGCCGATCGTTCCACCAATGCATCCTCCGGCATCGCCCGGGTCAGCGCCACGGTTCTGGCGATCCCCCCACCAGCGCGGGCGATGTCCAGATAGCTCTTTCCCTGGATTCGCTGCTCGAACTCCTCCGCCCGCCAGCCTCCGAAGGCGAGATGAGTGTGACAGTCCACCAGTCCCGGGATCACCAGGCGGCCGCCAGCATCCCATGCTTCCTGGTCTCCCCACTCCCGCGGCAGCTCTCGTTCGGGGCCGACCCAGCGGATGGTGGGGCCGGTCCAGACCAGGGCGCCCCGCGCAATCGGGTGTACCTCCCCCTGCCCTCCCGGTGCCGCGCAGGTCGCGAGGGTGCCGATGTTTCTCAGAATTGGCATGAGTGGGCGACAAGCGGGAGGTTAGGGGTGAGCCGCTGGTCGCTGGTCAAATGGAGGATGGTCGATGGTCGATGGGTGATGGAGCCTGAGGCGAAGGTCGCCTCACCGCTCCAGCATCGGCAGATCGACGCCCCTTTGGCGCGCGGTGTCGATGGCCAGCTGGTACCCCGCGTCCGCGTGACGCATCACGCCGGTTCCCGGATCGGCGGTCAGAACCCGCTCCAGCCGGCGATCCCCGGCCTCGGTGCCGTCCGCCACACAAACCATCCCGGCATGGATCGAGTAGCCGATGCCGACGCCTCCCCCGTGATGGAGGGAGACCCAACTGGCCCCGCAGGCGGTATTCAGCATCGCATTGAGCAACGGCCAGTCGGCGATGGCGTCGGAGCCGTCCTTCATTCCCTCGGTCTCCCGGTTGGGCGATGCCACGGAACCGGTATCCAGGTGATCGCGACCGATCACGATGGGCGCCTCCACCTTGCCCTTCTTGACCAGCCAATTGAACCGAAGCCCCATCTCCGCTCGCTCGCCATACTCGAGCCAGCAGATCCGGGCGGGAAGGCCCTGAAAGTGAATCTTCTCGCGCGCCTGCGTTATCCAACGCGCCAGCGATTCCTTCTCGGGGAAGGTCTCCAGCACCGCTCGGTCGGTTTCCGCGATATCTGCCGGGTTTCCGGAAAGCGCTACCCAGCGAAAGGGTCCGGCCCCTCGACAGAACAGAGGCCGGATGAATTCCGGCACGAAGCCGGGAATCTGAAAGGCTTCCTTCATGCCTCGGCGATCGGCCACCTGTCCCCGGAGATTGTTCCCGTAGTCAAAGGCGATGGCGCCCCGAGTCTGCAGCTCGAGCATGGCCTTCACGTGAACCACCATGGAGTCGAGCACCCGCACCTCGTACCCGACCGGGTCCCGGTCTCGCAGGTCGGCGGCCGCCGTCAGGGACAAGCCCGATGGGATGTACCCCACCCGGAGATCGTGGGCGGAGGTCTGATCGGTGAGGACGTCTGGGATGATCCCACGCCGTTCCAGCTCGGGCATGACCTCCGCGACGTTGCCCACCAGGCCAACCGAGAGCGGCTTCCGGCTCCGCTTGGCCTCCAGTACCAGCTCCAGGGCCTGGTCCAACCCGGTGCAGATCCGATCGCAGTAGCCGGTTTCCACCCGCCGTTGGATCCTGGCGGGATCGACCTCGATACCCAGAAAGGCGGCGCCGTTGAGCGTCGCGGCCAGGGGCTGTGCACCGCCCATCCCGCCCAAACCGGCCGTCACCACCAGTCGTCCGGCCAGAGTCCCGCCGAAATGCTGGCGCGCGCACTCGGCGAAGGTCTCGTAGGTGCCCTGCACGATCCCCTGGCTGCCGATGTAGATCCAGGAGCCTGCGGTCATCTGCCCGTACATGGTGAGTCCCATGGCGTCGAGTCGCCTGAATTCCTCCCAGGTCGCCCAGCGGGGCACCAAGTGCGCGTTGGCGATCAGGACACGAGGGGCTTCTTCATGGGTGCGGAACACGCCGACCGGCTTGCCGCTTTGCACCAGCAGGGTTTCATCGTCGGCCAGCCGGCGCAGGGTGGTCACGATGCGCTCGTAACACTCCCAGTTCCGCACCGCCTTGCCGCCGCCACCGTAGACGATCAGATCCTCGGGCCGCTCCGCCACCTCGGGGTCGAGGTTGTTCATCAGCATCCGGAGCGCCGCTTCCTGGTGCCACCCTCGACAGGAGAGCTGGCGACCGCGGGGTGCGCGCACTACGCCGGGAGCGGTGACTGTGGCCATGGAGACCCCTTCACGCGAGCGATGCCACGCCTTCGAGCAGGCGGTCGATTTCGCTTTCGGTGGTGTAGCAGGCGCAGCCGACGCGGACCAGTCCCCCGTCGGCGTGGCCCAGCCGCTCCATCACAGTGGCGGCGTAGAAGTCGCCGTGGGAGACGAAGACGCCACGAGCAGCCAGGGCCTGCGCCACCGCGACCGGCCGATGCCCCTCTACCGCGAAGGAGATGGTCGGGGTGCGGGGCCGCGAGGGGGCCGGGCCGTACCGTCGGACCGAGGCAAAGGCGCCCAGGCCGTCATACAACCGTGCGAACAGCTCCTGACCTCGACGATGGAGTTGCGCGAAGGCTCGACCAAGGCGCTCCCGACGCGATCCCAGTCCGAGTGCCAGGCCGGCCAGGAAGTCCACCGCGGCTGCGGCTCCGGCGATCCCTTCGTGATTCTGGGTCCCGGTCTCCATTCGCTCCGGCACCTGATTGGGAGCCGGATCGAGCTTGGGAACATCGAGCGACCCCAGCAGATCCCGCCGGCCCCAGAGCACCCCGACGTGGGGACCATAGAACTTGTAGGCCGAGCAGGCCAGGAAGTCGCAGCCCATCTGCTGCACGTCCACCAGGAAGTGGGGAGCGTAGTGGACGGCATCTACGAAGGTAAGCGCCCCTACCGATCGGGCCATTCCGGCCGCCCGCGCCACGTCGTTCACCGTCCCCAGCGCGTTGGAGGCCCCGCCCAGGGCCAGGAGTCTGGTCCGACGGGAGATCGCCTGCTCCAAAGCAGCCCAGTTGAGCTCACCCTCCTCGACCCGGAGCGGGACCCAGCGCAGCGTGATCCCCCGCTCTCGCTCGACCGCCTGCCAGGGCGCGATGTTGGCGTGGTGATCGAGCTCGGTGACGATGACCTCGTCTCCCGGACCCCATCCCCGTCCGAGGGCCCGGGCCAGGTGGTAGGTCAGGGTGGTCATGTTGGCGCCAAAGGCGACCTCGTCGGGCCCCCCGTTCAGGAAGTCAGCCAGAGCCCCCCGCGCGGCCGCAATCATCCGGTCGGTTTCGACGCTGCTGGGGTAGGCCCAGTGGGTGTTCGCGTTGTGATGGTAGAGGTAGTCCTCCATCGCCTCGACCACCCCTCGAGGCGTTTGGGTCCCACCCGGTCCGTCGAAATAGGCCACCGGCTGTCGGCCGACCTCGCGGGCCAGGGCCGGAAAGTGCCGGCGAATCTCCTCGACTCCGGCTACCGGAGTCTCGGACCGCTCGAGCGTGGGGGACGAGGCCAAGGTCGAATCCCCGCAGGGAATGGGTTGGCGTATTCAAGGAGGAATGCCGCTCGAAGCTAATTCGTGATCTATGACCGGATCAACTCGTGAGAGGGCGAGGCCTCATGCAATCTCCTATGCCTCCGGGGCGGACCCGAAAATTCGGCGCCATTTCGGGTGCTCACGTGAGACCTCGCTTCAGCACTGATAACTGGTACCAGACCAAGCACTTGGCGCCGGTGTCGGGACTGTTCCAACTCGCCCCTCGAAGCGGCCTCGCACGGCACGTTCCCTGCCCCATACCAGGGCGTATGCGATCCCAGTCCTCCAAGCCCTCTGGCGACCAGTCGTACGAAACGCTGCTGCAGCTTTGGGCACAGGAAGGATCGTTGGGACGAGCTGCCGATCGCTATGCCACCATGACCGGCGACTGCGAATTCGCGGTTCAGGCCATGCTGGCTGATCAGCTCGAGCGTCCGATGCCGGGCCTCTGGTTGGCGCTCCCCGTCAGTCTCACCGAAGATCCCAAAGTCCAGCGCCAACTCATCAAGGAAATCGGGACCCAGCGCCGAGCCATCCAGCAGGCGAAGGGTCGCGTCTTCACCACGATCTCGGATCTCTATGAAACGGCGATTCGGCGAGTCGTGGCCGTGGGAGACCGCCCTGAAAGCTCGCTCACCGATCTTCTGGTGGCCGAAGCCTGCTGTGGGGACCTGCTCCTGGTGGCCCGGCTCCTGGTGGAACAGCAGGCGATGCTCGAAGCCCGCCATCATTTCGGAGACAGCCGGGCACCCGACCGCGCCCTGGTGCGAGCCCTGCGCTACGCGGGCGACGCGGTGCTGTTCGAATTGGATCCCAAGCTCCAGAGCGGCGTCCCGCTCGATGAAGTGCTGGGCCCCGAGATCGTCCTGGAGTCCCTCAACGACATGCCAATCGAGCCTCGCCCGGCGCCGACCGACGAGGGCGGGCGAGCCTCCCACTAAACAACCCGCGCCACCGAAGCTCGATCCGGGCCGGCAAACGCCGGCCCTTTTTCATGTCTCCAACTGGGTCTCCTCGATCGAGATCCTCCGGATCTCGCGACTCAAGTGGTGGCGGACCCGGAGCAGGAGTGTGCTCCCCACCACCACCAGCCCGACGACCAAACCCCACCAGAGGCCCCGTGGCCCGAACCCCAGCCACTCGCCCAGGGCCAGACTGGTAGGCAGACCGAGGAGCCAGAAGCCAAGGATGTTGAGCAGCATCGGCGTTCTCGTGTCACCGAGGCCGCGGAGGATACCGATCGAGACCACCTGGATCCCGTCGAAGACCTGAAACACCGCTGCGATCGGGATCAACTGCATCGAGAGCGTCACTACCCCGGGCACCCCGGTGTACACCAGGGCGAGAGGACCGGGCAGGAGTCCCAGGGTGGCCCCCGCCAGCAGCATGAAGCCCACCCCGCAGGCGAGGGCTGCTCCGGCGGCCCGCCGGGCGCCATCCATGTCGCCCCTGCCAATCGCGAGGCCCACCGCGACGGCCGCCGCCGCAGAGACTCCCATGGGGACCATGAAGGTCATGGACGACAGACTGAGCGCGACCTGATGGGCGGCCATCGGCTCGGTGCCGAAGGTCCCCATCAACATGCCGACCACGCCGAAGACGCCGTATTCGAGCAGGTACTGCACTCCGATCGGGACACCTAACAGGAACAACCTCGCGAGCGGAGCCATGTCGAAGATTCCACTCCGGACCGGCACCAGCCGGGGCTCCAGCTCGCCCCATGCCAAGGTCAGGAGTCCCAGGGCCAGGACCCACCGGCTCACCACCGTGGCCACGGCGGAGCCGTTGGTGCCCAAGGCGGGAGACCCGAGGCGACCATAGATCAAGACCCAGTTGAGTCCGGCGTTGACCAGGTTGGCGATCACGATCACGGCGACGATGGGTCTCATCCGCCCCAAAGCCTGCAAAGTCTGCCGGAGGACCACGAAGGCGAGGAACCCCACCACCCCCGGGCTGGAGATCCGGGCGTACGCACTGGCCAGGGGCACCACCTCGATCGGCTGGCGGAGGAATCGAAGGACGGGGTCGGCCGGCCAGAGGGAGAGCATGGTCGGTACCGAGAGCAGGGCCGCCAGCACCAGGCCTCGCTGCACGCCGCGAGCGACGCTCTCGGTCTCGCCGGCGCCGACCGCCTGAGCCACCAGGGGGTCGAGCGCCAGCAGGCAGCCGAGCGAGAAGCTTGAAACTGCGAAGAAGTAGAGATTGCCCAGGGCGACGGCGGCCAGCGCCTCGGCGGAGAGGTGGCCCACCATGATGGTGTCCACCAGTCCCATGGCCATCAGGCCGACCTGCACCACCACCACGGGCAGGGCCAGCCGGAGCAGGGTGCGGAGGTCCAGCGCGGTGGGGATCCGGAGCGATGACACGTGGGACCGAGGGTGAGGCTGGTGATCCGGCGTCGAAGACGCCGCGCGATCAGTGCGCCCGGTAGGAATCGAACCTACGACCCTCAGCTTAGAAGGCTGATGCTCTATCCAACTGAGCTACGGGCGCGGGAAGCCAGTAAAGACGAGTTGGATAGTACACGGGGGAGTGAGGGAATGGGAGAATGGCGGAGTTGGGGAATGGGGAATGAAAGTGCTGGTCCACCGCTGCCTGTAGCAACGCGTCGGATGCTCTCCCTACTGCTCTCTCAAGACTCGCTATGCATGGCACGGCGAGTTGCCCAGCACTAAAAAGAGAGCTCCCTCATTCCCCAGAGCGTGGCCCAGACCGCCTGTTAGCTGCAAGGATCTTGAACGAAACCCGCCTCAGATTCATTGTCAGGCGAGCCAGCGCATTTGCCTCGAGACCATAGTGTAGCACGGAAGATGCTGCCCGCGTTTGCTATACCAACGACCTGCCCGAGTAGGTTCATACCGTACGCCTTGCCGGGCCCAAGATCGACAATTGTCCCGTCACGCTTCCATACAACGGCATGCCCCACCCCGGAGGCTGTGGGGTCGGCTTCCCCGACTACATGGCCGACCGGACTGATTCCCAAGGCAAATCCTGGCCCAAGGTCGGTCATTACTCCATCATGCCATAGGAAGGCGTGGGTATCGCCGAGAGTCGTTTCACTCCAACCCACTACCCATCCTGCCTGATTTATCGCGGACGCATAGCTATTCCGACCACCCAGAGTCCCGAGATCGATGATTATCCCTGCTTGCCAAAGCCAAGCGTGAACCGGCGCACCATTTGGATTCGGCGGGCCAACCAAGCTGGGCCCAACTATCTGCCCGGCTGCATTGATTCCGGCGGCACGCTCGACTCCGATGCCCCAGCAAGGGTCAGAAAGACACGGTAGATACGTGACCCGCCCTCGCTCCCACAGAAATGCCACGAACGGAGGAGGTTGGAGAAGGGTCCCAACGATCTGATCCTTAATGTTGATCCCTCTCGCCTCAGTTTCTCCGGGGAACCCCAAGTCGATCACCGAGCCATTCTTCCACATCACTGCGTGCCAGTTGGCATCCTCAGAAACAAAGCTTTGGCCTACAACATGGCCTTCCACGTTGAGGCCGTAGGCCTCGCTCCAATAGCCGCTCCGCAAGGTGCCCAGGTCCTTGATCACTCCTCTCTGCCAAAGAAACGCATGATGCGTGTTGAGACCCCAGCCAACGATTTGGCTCCGCAGATTGATTGCCGTAGCCTGGCTGAAATCACCAGCCCCGAGATCGACAGCGGTGTAGAGCGAGGCGCTGCCCAGGGAGAAGGCAGGCCCGGCCCTGATCGCGGTGCCGTGTGAGGGCTGAACTGGGTAGCCCTCACATGCGCTCAGGATGAGCAACGTCGACAAGAGCAGAAACGCCGGTCTACCTCCCAATGGCCTGACCATAAAGCCTCCACATACGATGGCCTGCACCGAGATTGGATCTCCCTTATCGCCTAATCAGCCGGAGCATGCAACTCTTATAGGACGGGGAGGAGCGCGCGGATCTCCCCGAGACCCGGAACTCTCACGGGTGCCCCGGTGAGCAGCCCTTCCGCTCCACTTTGTCCTTCGCCTTCGCTTCCTCCGTCGTCTGCCACTGCATGTTGCTGGGTTCGTCGGCCCCGCCGCAGGCGAGCGGGATGATGTGATCCACCACGTGGCCCTCCCAGCCATTGGGATGGCCCGTCTGTCTTTCGAATGCTTGCTTAGCGGCCTCGCTCCGTTTGATGCGCCCGTCCTCATCCCTAGCTCCGCTCGGCTCCACTTGCCCCTTTAGCGGATTGCGCTTGCCTGCAGCGGGATTCCCAGTCGCCTCATCAATGTGGCACGTCTTGTCCGGGGAGATGTAGGAATCCCCGCACTTCACCCCGTGCCCGGAACTCTTGTGCGTGCCGCTCTGTTTGGACTTGGATGAGCCCGGAGGAATGGCTGCGGCTCTTATGCTGGGCCGCCGCGGGACCCGCGAGGATACAGAGGACAGTAAGGATCCCGAGGAGACCTCGGCGCGAGCGGGCCTTTGTGAGGGTTGCGAACATGCCAAGTCCGCCCAGCGGCGGGATGACGGGATGGGTCTACGCTGAGTCAGGATGACTGAAGGCAGGCTGAAACAAGACTGAGAGAATACTCACATATGCCTTGATGGGTTGGGAAATCAGCCGACTGCGTCTCCCAGGCCCCGTGGTACCAAACGCACCCTCTTTCGGCTTCACCCTCGACTGGCTCGGCACCGTCAAGCAGATAGCTGCCAGCAAAAGGAACAAATATGGTCCGGCGATGCTTCGCCCTAGCCCCTTGGCGCAAGAGGTCGGGGCTGACATATCGCCTACGGTGGTGGCCGCTAGGCTGGCTCAGGATAAGCAGCCTGAGGTCGTTGTTCAGGGAATGACCCTAGGCTGACCACGCCGCACCCCGTCCCACCCCTCGTAGGGCCGTGTTACTTGGGTGGCACCAGGGTCAATCGGCGCATGCCCGGTTGCCAGATGATGGCTTCCGTCGCGTTGTAGATGGGAGTAGCGAGGGCCTTTTCCTGGACCGAGCCGGCACAAAACGTAGTTACCACGTAGTACCCATTGGCCGCTTGGAGTGAGAGGGCCAGCTTGGCATTCCCGTGACAATCGTCCGCGACCGATGCGCTGCCTCCAGAGGCGACCGGCACCAGGCCGGCTTCGGTCAATTGGGAAGCGAGGTGCTGGAAATTGCCAGTGGATATGCGCCCGCTGAACAAGCCAGGGGTGGGAATGGCGAGCGCTCCTGAGTAGAAGGCTTCACCGCTCGCCGTGAAGAGCAGCGTGTAGTCAGGAACCCCCGGTTGAGTGCCCTGCGTGCGGATCAGGCCAATCAGGGACACCGCCTTGTCTGAGGCGACGGTGCCCTCCGGGGCGGGACCCGGCTGGGGCGCCGGTGCCGAGTGGCAAGAAATCAGCGCGGTGGCGATCAGAAAGCCCAAGTTGCCACGCATGGTACCTCCCGCGTTCGTCACGCCCGAACATGACCGGGAACGTGAGTTCGCCCTTCGTCGCGGAGGCAAACGGCCAATGTATGGACCTGGGTACCTGAAGCCGGCCTGAGACGCTCGTGAAGGAATGCAAATGCGGCCGCAAGGCTACTCAGCGCCCGCCACCTCGCTGGTTGATGTCAGCTAAGCGGTAAACAGGAAGTTACGAGGAGATAGGATCCAGGTGGGGCTATTCAAACACGGCAGAGCCGGTAACCGGCAACGACGACCCAGCCACCCGCTGTTCGACGTTCCCGGCCACCGGTTACCGGTTTTTCCTTAGAACAGGTAGGCGGCGCTGGCCGAGAGGACCACCTGTCCCTTGTTCCCGTTATAGACCTGCTGGTTCGAGGAATCAAACCTGAACTCAGGCCTGAACAGCAGGTTGGGCCAGGCCTTCACGTTGAAGGTAACGGTCCCGCTCCCGAACTTGTGAGCGGTTCCACCGGGAAGGCCGAAGGCCGCGTCGGAGCGCGCTCCCTGCTCGTCGTTGATATAGTCCCCGCGCACCGCCACGTTGAGCTTGGCACTGGCATCGTAGGCAACCCAGAGGCCGAGCCCATACCACTTGGCATCCTGAGTCGGATCGGCGAGACCGGGGTTCTGTCCCTCGCGGCCGTAGTCGAACTGGAACCACGCGGAAGTCTTGGAGCCGAACTTCCGGTTGGCTAAGACATCGATGCCTGCCCGCGTAGCGTGCCCGGGGTCCACTGCCTCCGCCTGCTCCGGGCCGGCATATCCCACCACCCCGATCGAGGTCTTGTCATCGGGATAGAAGCCCACCCGCCCCATGAAGGACTTCTTGGTGTTGTTATCGGAGGCCACGTCCCACCCGTTGATCAGCCGGAGCTGAGCATCCACGTACTTGCTGAACTTGTATTCGGCGCTGAGGCC
>Ga0055432_10000097_pt1 | contig 9754 bp, 10 predicted proteins | sample Browns_ThreeSqA__FD_57727 | JGI IMG/M metagenome (GOLD analysis project Ga0055432, IMG submission 57727) | Wetland microbial communities from the San Francisco Bay, California, USA, that impact long-term carbon sequestration - Browns_ThreeSqA_D1 | ecosystem: Environmental > Aquatic > Marine >...
CGCGCCGCACCGGCGACGCGCTCGCCGCGCGCGGCGTGGCCATGGTCGATGCGCCGGTCTCCGGCGCGCAGACCGGCGCGCAGAATGCGCGGCTCGTCTTCATGGTGGGCGGCGACGCGGGACCGGTCGAGCGTGCCATGCCGCTCCTGCAGCGCATGGGTCGCAGGGTGTTCCGTCTGGGCCCGCTCGGTGCCGGACACAGCATGAAGTGCATCAACAACCTGATCACGGCGCTCAACTTCCTGTCGACCGCCGAGGGTCTGGTGATCGGCAAGCGCTGCGGGCTCGATCCGGCAGCGATGAACGCGGTGCTGAACGAATCCACCGGGATGTCGTGGGTGACGCAGAACCAGATCGCCCAGCGCATCCTCAGCCGCCGCTTTGACGACCCGTTCAAGCTCGAGCTGATGGTGAAGGACATCGGAATCGCCATGACCCTTGCGCGCGAAGCGGCGCTGCCGCTGCCGGTCAGCGCGCTCGGCGAAGAGCTTTGGGCTGCGGCGCTGCAGGAGTCGGCGGCCGGCAGCAACGTGAGCGACCTGATCCGCTGGGTCGAGCAGCGCACGGGCACCGAGCTCGCGCCCGGCGACGCTTCGAGGCGCTAGCGCAGCGCGCGGGCGATCGCCAGGATCTCGGCGCGAAAGCGCGCTGCACCTCCCATCGAGGGATGCCGCACGGCGCGATGCGGCACGTCGAGCAGCGCGAGCGAATGCGCCGCGTGCCGGCCGAGCGCAACGACCTGCGCGCGCGCGAACAGCTTTAGGAAGCTGCCGAGCAGCGGCCGGCCGGCCCCCAGCTCGGCGCGGCTGGGCGTGCGGTTGGAAAGCAGCTCGCCGGGCCGGTGCGGGTGGCAGGCGAACGCGTTCCAGTTCACCCAGGCGCGCGGGTCGAGCCCTGCGCCGAGCAGAGTGCCCCAGACGACGGTTGCGGTCGGCTCGTTGAAGCCGAGCGGCTTGAGCGCCGCGCGGCTGGTGCGCTCGATCGGCCCGCGGATCACGGCTTCGGGCGCAACCGCGCGGGTCGCCAGATGCCCCAGCAGGATGCGCTCCGAGGTCATCGCGATGCCGGAGAACTTCGCGCCCTGATAGCCGGCGGCTTCCGCGACCAGCAACAGGCGCGCGCGCAACGCGCGTTCGGCGAGGTAGGCTGCGAGCTGGCGCGCGCGGATGCCGGGTGCGCGGCGCGACGCGTCGTGCGCGGGATCGTACTCGGCCCAGGGATTGAAGACGTTCGGCGCCGAAAATTCGCGCAGCTCCGCGATGAACCGCTCGACCTCCGCCGTCACGCGCCGCCGTTCACTGCGCGAACCGCACCGGGCTGAGTGCAGCGAGGCTGGTCTTCGCCGCGCTGGAAAGAACGGACAGCAAATCAGTGCCTTTGAATCCCGCCGGGCCGACCCGCAGTCTCGCGCCAGAACGCCCTGCGATGCCGGCAACTTCATGCGAACTGAAGCGCGTATTGACAGAGATGGCGATCGCACCGACGCACGCGCAGGCAAAAAAACAACTCAACCAAGCAGATACATTCGGAAGGCAAAGTGCCACGCGATCATCATGCCGGATCCCCGGGCGGGACAAGGCTGTCGCCACGCGGCGACTTTCCGCCGAAACCTCGGCAAAGCGGATCGGGCGGTCGCGATCGATCCGCATCGGCGCGCCGCCTGCACTTTGCGTGCCGTGCGCTTCGAGCAGCACGCTCGGCGTCAGGAAGGTGCGCTGCAGGTTCGACCTGATCGTTCGATCAATCGATGCAATGCGCAAATGTTAATTGCTTGCGCCTGCATTCGCGAAAAAATGCTTGTGCGCGAAAAAAAATTCTCTTGCCTGCGAAAAAATCCTGCGCGCGCGCATTGTGTTCCGGTTTTGATTTGGATACGATTCGCGCTCTCTCGCGAGTTTCGTCGGCGCAACGTCGACTCGAATCGATGGTTGCGGGAGAAGCATTTGAAAAGAGCCCGTCTTCCGGGCCGAATGGACATAGGAGGAATGTCATGCCAGCCGTCTTCACCAAGTCGGATCTCGTGCGGGTCGTCGCCAAGTCGGGCAGCCTGAGCAAGGTCGCAGCGGGTGAAGCGGTGAATGCGATGTTCGAGGCCATCGTATCGAACGTGGCCAAGGGCAATCGCGTGACGGTCGTCGGTTTCGGGACTTTTTTGCCGCGCAAGCGCAAGGCGCGCAACGGCCGCAACCCGGTAAACGGCAAAGAGATCAAGATTTCCTCGAAGACCATCCCGGCATTTTCAGCCGGCCAGGGCTTCAAGGACGCAGTCGGCAGTCGCTAGCGCCCCGGGCGCCCGCGCCGCCGGCGCGACAAGCCTGCGAGGGGCTGCGAGGATGTGCGCGCAGCCCTTTGTTTTTGCGCTTATTGCAAAGCAACAACAGCCTTGGCAGAATCGTCGCGCATTCAAGGTTCGTGCCATGGAAAGCCCCCTCATACTTTCGCTCGATAGCCACGGCGTGCCGCATCGCTGGATCAGCTGGCAGCAGGCCTGTTTCTATTACGCGAAGAATCTGGTCGCCTGGACCCTGGGCGAGCGCACCTTCACCTTTTACGGCGGCCTGTCGCGCCTGACCGGCGAGCGCTCCAGCATTACGGCGCATTCGATCATCGCCATCAAGGGCCGGGCGCTCGCCGCGCGCGGCTTCAACCAGGTGCCGCCGCTCAACAATCGCGAGCTGTTCCGGCGCGACCGTCAGATCTGCGCCTACTGCGGGCGCGAATACAACTTCTTTCGCCTGACCCGCGACCACATCACGCCGCTGTCGCGCGGCGGACGCGACAGCTGGATGAACGTGGTTACGGCCTGCCGGCACTGCAATGGACACAAGCGCAACCGGCTGCCCGAGGAATCCGGTATGGAGCTGCTCTACGCGCCGTACGTCCCGAACAAGGCGGAATACCTCATCCTGACCAACCGGCGCATCTACGCCGACCAGATGGAGTTCCTCCGGCAGCACGTGGCGGCGCACAGCCGCCTGGTGGCTGCGCCGGCTTGATGCCGGAATTCTGGCGCTCGAGCGGTTTTCACCTTCTGGCCCGGAACGCCGCGGGGCAGCTTGCGGTCACCGACGATTTCCTGCGTGCCTATCTGCTGCGCCCGGAAATCCATCCGGTCGAGGAATCCTGCGCGGCCGAAAGCGCGCTGCACGCCGCATTGATGGCCGCGCCGCGCCGCGCGGTCGCGCCGGCCGAACTCGAGACGATCGCGGACGCGGACGCGCGCGACAACTACCTTCTGTGGCTGCGCTTTCGCGACCGTCTGGTGGGCGCGGGCACGCTCGAGGCCTGCTATGCGAGCCTGTTTCGCGACGGCGCGATCGACGTTCCGCCGCTGTTCATCGACCAGCTGGTGCACGTGATCCTGCGCAATGTGCTCGACGGCTGTGGCGACGCGCTGCGGATCCGCGCGGCGGAGCTGTTCTTTCGCGAGCAGAAGGCGACGCTGCGCGATGGCCAGGTGCTGCTGGCCGATCTGGAAACCGTCGAGATGCACGCCGCCGGCAGCCGCTACGGCAGCCTCGGGCGCCTGATCGTGGAAGCGCAGGGCGCGGTGGGGGCGATCGAGCTCGACGTGCTCGGCGCCGACAATGCCGAGCGCTACTGGGAGCGCGAATCGCGCTTCGACACGGTGATCCCGATCCAGCTCGGCAGCGCTCCGCTCGAGGCGTTCTGCCGCGTGATCGAGGCCTGGATCGCACATTTCCACGGCGTACAGGTCGAGGTGCAGGCGGTGCGCGCGATCGACGAGCCGCACTGGCGCTGGCACATCGGGCTCGATGCGGAGTCGACCACGCTGCTAAACGCGCTGTGGCAGGGCGGCGAGGTGGACGCGGGACGCATGCGGCGCATCGTCGCGCTGTTTCGCCTGACCTTCGCCGAGCGCAGCGCCATGCGCGCCGACCTGGCCGGCGCCCCGGTGGTTCTCGCGCTGTCGATGAGTGAGGACGACGTGGTGCGCGTCAAGCCGCAGAATCTTCTCACCAACCTGCCGCTCGCGGCGGCGGCATAGGCCGGCTCGCATGCGCCCGCCGTACTGGGACCGCGCGAAACGCGCTCTGGCGCGACGCGATGCGACCCTCGCTGCGATCATGCGCGCTCACCGCGGCGTCTTTCTCCTGCGCCGTGGCGAACCGTTCATGACGCTGGCACGCGCGATTGTCGGACAGCAGATCTCGGTGCGCGCGGCGCAGAGCATATGGGACCGGTTCCTGGCGGCGGCGCCGGAGGTGACGCCCGCGCAGGTGCTCGGCCTCGAGCGCGCGCGGCTGCGCGCCTGCGGGCTGTCGCTGCGCAAGGTCGAGTACATCTGCGATCTCGCACGGCACTTCGCGGACGGCACGATCCACGTGCGGCGCTGGCCGGACATGGACGACGAGGCGGTGATCGCCGAGCTCGTCCAGGTGCGCGGCATCGGCCGCTGGACCGCCGAGATGTTCCTCATCTTCAGCCTGCTGCGGCCCGACGTGTTCCCGGTAGACGACCTCGGATTGCAGAAGGCGATCCGGCGCGCGTACTTCAAGGGCCGCGGCGCGACGCCCGCGCGCATGCGCAAGCTCGCCGCCAGCTGGGCGCCGTGGCGCTCGGTCGCAACCTGGTACCTGTGGCGCTCGCTCGATCCCGTACCCGTCGAGTACTGAGTCGGTAGGACGGCCGGCCCCGCGCGCGGCGCATGCGGGTCGCGCTGCGCCGATGCGCCTCGCCGAGTAGAATGGCGCGCCACATGAAGACGACCTTTCTCGACTTCGAGCAGCCGATCGCCGAGCTCGAGCAGCGCATCGAAGAGCTGCGCTACGTTCAGGAAGACTCCGCGGTCGACATCTCGCAGGAGATTCAGCGCCTCACCAAGAAGAGCCAGGCGCTCACCAAGGAGATCTACGCCAAGCTCACGCCCTGGCAGGTCGCGCAGGTCGCGCGCCATCCGCAGCGCCCGTATCTGCTCGACTACCTGCCGATGCTGTTCACGCACTTCGAGGAATTGCATGGCGATCGGCTGTTTGCGGAGGACGCCTCGATCGTCGGCGGACTGGCGCGATTCGGCGGGCAGGCCTGCGTCGTGCTCGGGCATCAGAAGGGGCGCGACACCAAGGAGAAGATCCTGCGCAACTTCGGCATGCCCAAGCCCGAGGGCTATCGCAAGGCGCTGCGCCTGATGCAGATGGCGGAAAAATTCGGCCTCCCGGTGTTCACCTTCGTCGATACGCCCGGGGCCTACCCCGGCATCGACGCCGAGGAGCGCGGTCAGTCGGAAGCCATCGGGCGCAATCTGTTCGCGATGGCGGGCTTGCGCGTGCCGATCATCGTCACCGTGATCGGCGAGGGCGGATCGGGCGGCGCGCTGGCGATCGCGGTCGGTGACCTGGTGCTGATGCTGCAGTACGCGACGTACTCGGTCATTTCGCCGGAAGGATGCGCCTCGATCCTGTGGCGCAGCGCCGACAAGGCGCCGGCGGCGGCGGATGCACTCGGGATCACGGCCAATCGTCTGAAAACGCTCGGTCTCATCGACCGGGTGGTGAACGAGCCCCTCGGCGGCGCGCACCGCGATCCGCAGGCGATGGGGCAGACCCTGCGCAAGGCGCTCGCCGAGGCGGTGCGCCAGTTGCAGGACAAGAAGCCGAAAGAGCTCGTCGACGAGCGCCTCGAGCGCTTGATGGGCTATGGCAAGTTCAAGGAAGCCACCGGCCGCTGAGTCGGGGCCGCGCGGCGCGGTCGCGCGCTTTCTGCGGGCGCATGGCGAACTGCGCGGCGCGCGCATCGTGCTCGGGCTCTCGGGCGGGCTCGATTCGATCGTGCTGCTGCACCTGCTGCAGGCGCTGGCGCCGCGCTATGGCTACACGCTCGGCGCGCTGCACGTGCATCATGGCTTGAGCCCGAACGCCGACGCCTGGGCACGGCACTGCCGGCGCGCCTGCCGCGCGCTGGGCGTGCCGCTCAGCGTGCGGCGCGTGCAGGTCGCGCGGCGCAGCGGGCGCGGACCCGAGGCGGCGGCGCGAGACGCGCGGCGTGCGGCGCTGCTGAGCGCGCGCGCCGATGCGATTGCGCTCGCGCATCACCTGGACGACCAGGCCGAAACCGTCCTGCTGCAGCTGTTGCGCGGTGCAGGTCCGCGCGGGGCGAGCGCGATGGCGCCGCTCGGCCGGCTCGGCGACAAGCCCCTGCTGCGACCGCTGCTCGAAGTGCCGCGGGAGGAGATCGCACGCTATGCCGAGCGCCATGCGCTCGCGTGGGTCGAGGATGAGTCCAATGCGAGCGAGGCGATCACCCGCAACTTCCTGCGCCATCGCATCGCGCCGCTGATCGCCGCGCGCTTTCCGCGCTGGCGCGAAAGCCTCGCGCGCGCGGCGCGCCACTTCGCGTCGATCGAGACGGACGCGCGCGTCCTGCTGCGCGCGTTCCTCGCGCAGCACGGACTGCGCGCACCGAGCGAGGCGCGCCTGCTCGAGATGCTGCGACAGCTGGCGAGCGCCAGCCCGCGTACCCGGCTCGCGCATGACGGCGCAACCCTGCGGACCTATCGCGGACGCGTCTTCGTCGAGCGCAGCGACGCGCGCGGCCCGGATGCGCCGCACGCGGCGTTCGCGCCACTGCTCTGGCGCGGCGAGCGGATCGTGCGCATCCCGGCGCTGGACGGCGGCACGTTGCGTTTTCGGCGCGTGCGCGGCGGCGGCATCGACGCTGCCCGGTTCGACTCGGGTGTCGTCAGCGTGCGCGCACGAAGCGGGGGCGAGCGGCTGCAACCCGACGCGCGGCGCCCGCGCAGGACACTGAAGAATCTGTTCCAGGAAGCGGGCATCCCGCCGTGGCGGCGCGATCGCCTCCCGCTCGTGTACTGCGGTGACGATCTGGTCTGGGTGCCGGGACTGGGCGTGGACTGCCGCTACCGCGCGCGCGCCGGTGCGCGCGGTGTCGTGCCCGAGTGGCGCAGCGGCACGCTGCGCTGAGCGCGGACGCGGCCTAAGGCGCTTGCAGTCAGCGCGCAACCCATTGTTTTTACGCGAATCGTGGATGTTTAGTGCTAGAATTTCACGTTTTCCTTCCAGGCCTTCGCGGAGAAACAAGAATGGCGGTAGAACGGACCCTGTCGATCATCAAACCTGACGCGGTCGCCAAGAACGCAATCGGACAGATCTCGACGCGCTTCGAAAGCGCGGGCCTGCGCATCGTTGCCGCGCGCATGATGCAGCTTTCGCGCGCGCAGGCCGAGGGCTTCTATGCGGTGCACCGCGAGCGGCCGTTCTACAAGGACCTGGTGGCGTTCATGACCTCGGGGCCGGTGCTGGTGCAGGTGCTGGAGGGTGAAGACGCGATCGCGCGCAACCGCGAATTGATGGGCGCAACCGATCCGAAGAAAGCGGCGCGGGGCACGATACGCGCCGATTTCGCGGCGTCGATCGACGCCAACGCGGTGCACGGTTCGGACGGCCCCGATACGGCACGCAGCGAAGTCGCGTACTTTTTTGCGAGCTGCGAGATCTTTCCGCGTTGACACGGGTCACAAGGATTCGATGACCGTCAACCTGCTCGATTTCGACGCTCAGGGCCTCGAAGCCTACGTCGTGGGGCTCGGCGAGCCGGGCTTCCGCGCGCGTCAGCTCCTGCGCTGGGTACACCAGTGCGGAGAGTCCGATTTTGCGCGCATGACCGACCTAGCGAAATCGCTGCGTGGCCGGCTCGCCTACGAGGCGGAGGTGCGGGTGCCGCAGCTGGTCGACGAGACCCTGGCGCCCGACGGCACGCGCAAGTGGCTGGTGAAGGTGGACAGCGCGAATGCCGTCGAGACGGTCTTCATTCCGGAGCGCACGCGCGGTACGCTTTGCATCTCGAGCCAGGCGGGCTGCGTGCTCGATTGCGCCTTCTGTGCGACGGGCAAGCAGGGCTTCAATCGCAATCTGAGTACCGCGGAGATCGTCGGCCAGCTCTGGCTCGCGCGCAACGCACTGAGCGCCGACGGAACGGGGCCGGCCGCGCCGCGCGCGATCACGAACGTGGTGCTGATGGGCATGGGCGAACCGCTGCTCAACCTGGACCCGCTGCTGCCGGCGCTGCGCCTCATGCTGGACGATCACGCCTACGGCCTTTCGCGCCGGCGCGTCACGGTGTCGACCGCGGGCGTGGTGCCTGCGATGGATCGGCTGCGCGAAGAATGCCCGGTGGCGCTGGCGGTGTCGCTGCATGCGCCGCAGGACGCGCTGCGCGACCAGCTCGTTCCGCTAAACCGCAAATATCCCCTGCGCGAGCTGCTCGCGGCCTGCAATCGCTATCTCGAGCGCGCACCGCGCGACTTCGTCACTTTCGAGTACGTCATGCTGGACGGCGTGAACGACAGCGATGCGCACGCAAGGGCGCTGGCCGGCATTGCGCGCAGCGTGCGTTCCAAGTTCAACCTGATTCCGTTCAACCCCTTCGAGGGCACGGCGTTTCGGCGTTCGCCTGCCGAGCGCATCCGTCGCTTCGCGGAGATTCTGCAGGGCACGGGTGTGACGGTGACCACGCGCAAGACGCGCGGCGACGGCATTGCCGCGGCCTGCGGCCAGCTCGCCGGGGATGTATCGGATCGAACGCGGCGCAGCAGCGAGACCCAGCGCCTGCGGCCAGCAGCGGAGCTCAATGCATGAAACGGTTACTGATTCTGTTGCCCTTGGTTTTCTTCGTGGGCTGCGCCACGACCGAACCCACCCCGGCGCCCGAGCTCGATACAGGGCAAATCGTCGGCGAGGTGGGCGACCCGCGCAACCGTGCGCGGCTGCACACGGAGCTCGCGGCGCTGTACTACAGCCGCGGCAACATGGGCGTCGCGCTGGACGAGCTGAGGGTCGCCGCGGCTGCGGATGCGAACTATGCCCCCACCTACAGCATGTTCGGCCTGGTGTACATGGATTTGCGCGAGAAGCGGCTGGCGGAAGAGAACTTCCAGCGCGCGCTCAGCCTGGCGCCGAACGATCCCGACATCAATCACAACTACGGCTGGTACCTGTGCAATTCCGAGCGCGAGGAAAAATCGGTGGAGTACTTCCTGCGCGCGATCCGCAATCCGCTCTACCAGAAACCGTGGCGTTCCTATAGCGCCGCCGGACTGTGCCTGGTGCGCATTGGCAAGCTGCAAGACGCCGAGTCGTTGTTCGAGCGCGCGTTGAAGATCAACCAGAACGATCCGCGCGCCAACCTGCAGATGGGCACGATTCGCTACAGTCAGGGTGCGTACGAAGAGGCCCAGCGCTGGCTGCGCCGATTCAGCGAGGTGAGCCCGCAGACCGCAGAGTCGCTCTGGCTGGGCCTGCGCATCGAGCGCAAGCTCGGGCAAACGACGAACGAAGCGAGCCTGGCGAGCCAGCTGCGCCGCCGCTTCCCGGGTTCGCCCGAATACCAGAAGTTGCAGCGCGGGGAGTATGACTGAACCTGCAGCGACCGCGGCAGCCGGCGCGCCGGCGATGACGCCCGGGACACGCCTGGCGCAGGCGCGGATCGCGCACGGGCTCTCGGTCGAAGGCGTGGCGCAACAGCTCAAGTTTTCGCCGGGCCAGATCGCCGCGCTCGAGGGCGACCGCTACGACGAGCTTCCCGGCGTCGCTGCCGTGCGCGGCATGGTGCGCGGCTACGCCCGGCTCGTGCAGGTGGATGCCGCTCCGCTGCTCGAGGCGCTCAGGGACGTGGTTCCCGCGCCGGACGCGAGCCGCATCGTCGCGCGCTACGAAGAGCCGGTTCCCTTCAGCGATGCGTCGAAGCGCTCGAACGTGGTCTACGTGGTGTTTACGCT
>Ga0055432_10000098_pt1 | contig 9734 bp, 14 predicted proteins | sample Browns_ThreeSqA__FD_57727 | JGI IMG/M metagenome (GOLD analysis project Ga0055432, IMG submission 57727) | Wetland microbial communities from the San Francisco Bay, California, USA, that impact long-term carbon sequestration - Browns_ThreeSqA_D1 | ecosystem: Environmental > Aquatic > Marine >...
TACGCGCCGCCCGAGGAATCACCGCGCAAGCGTCGCAAGGTCTGCGGCAAATGCTCGCAACCGATCGCGCCGGAAGAATGGCAGCGCAGCACCGACCGTCCGGTCTTGGTGGACGGCCTCGCCTACCACGCTTCGTGCATTCGTTCGGCCTTGACACCGAAGCGAGGGAAGAAATGAATACCGGTCCAACCGCCGACAATCGCCGCCGCCAACACGCCAAGGCGACGTTGCAACAAATTCGCGCCGACTTTCCAGACCTGCTGGTTCCGGCGTTCAGTGATACGGCACGGCTCGAAGCGCTGGTTGACCAAGCGCGCGTTGATACCGGCGACACTCGTGCGGAGTTACGACGTTTGTCGTTGCGGCTCGATTTGATCGAGCGCTCGCTGGCGGGGGGGAAGAAATGAACCGCCAAGACAAGGGAACGGCAACGCAGTGAACCAACGTCCGACGCTTGGGATCGACAGCGAAACGATCAATGACAAGGCGGGGTTCGCCCGCCTTGTCTTGATCGCGTGCAGCGATGGAACGTACATCGAACCCGCTCCCGGCGAGGATCGAATCCCAACGCTCGCCGCTTTGGAATACATCGTCTCGCGCGACGGCGAGTTGTGGACGTTTTTTGGCGACTATGACATTAACTTTTGGCTTGCGGATTTACCCTTCCGCGCGCTCGACCGATTACGCCGTACGAATCGCGTTCGCTGGCGCAAGTGGCAAATCGAACATATCCCCCGGCGCACGTTCACGGTCAAAGACCGCCTGACTGGACGTTTCGCCAGGATCTACGACGCTTGGCCGTTCGCGCAATCCAATTTCGTTTCCTGGCTTCGGGCCTGGAAGCTGGCATCTGAAACGGAGATTGCGCGAATTCAAGCCATGAAAGAACGCCGCGCCGAATTCGCGCGCGTGTCCAAGGCGCAAATCCTGAAGTATACGCAAGCCGAGGTCCGCTACATCGCAGCCGGAGCGGAAACCCTAAAAGAACGTATCCGAAGCTCCGGCTACACGCCGGGGTTGTGGCTCGGGCCTGGCGCGGTTGCATCGGTCGCGATGAAACGCGCCAAGGTCAAAGACTTTATGCCGGACATATCCGACAAGCGCCACCAACACGCGCGCGAGCTGGCCGAGCTTGCTTACTTCGGCGGCCGCATCGAAACGGCGGCCGTGGGGTTGGTCAACCGCAAGGTGTACGCGTACGACATTCGGAGCGCCTACCCTGCCGCAACGGTCGCGCTGCCATGCTTGCGACACGCAAAGCCGGCGGCGTTGACCGCGCGCGAATTCTTGTTATTGGCGGCGCCGGCGAATCCTCCCGCGCTGGTTCGGATTCGCTGGGAATTGCCGGCCGGCTCGACATGGGGGCCGTTTCCGGTTCGCACGAAGACGACGCTACGCTATCCGACGCGCGGCGAAGGCTGGTTCTGGTGGCGCGAAGCTGCGGCCGGGAAATGGTTGGTTGAAAACGCTGGGGGAAGCGCGGAGATTCGCGCCGCCGTCGCCTATGACGTGCGCTGCGACTGCCAGCCGTTTGCCTGGCTCGAAGACCTATACAACGAACGTGCCGCGCGCAAAGCGGCCGGCGACCCGAGCGAATATGCGTTGAAATTGATTCTCAACAGCGTGTACGGAAAGCTGGCGCAACGTGTTGGTGCACGGCCTTTTTACTGTCCGGAATGGGCCGGCATGATTACGTCAGCAACCCGCGCGCGCTTGCTCGAAGTGTTGGCGGCGCACGGCGACGCCGTGTTGATCGCGGCCACTGACGGCGTGTTTTCAACGCGAAAACTGCCGATCGAATCGCGCGGCCTTGGCGGTTGGGAATTGGCCGGCACCTACAAACGCGCCGACATTTGGCAACCCGGCTTTTATGTGCTCGACGGCACGCGCGCCAAGACGCGCGGTTTCCGATCGTTCGAAATCGACGCGCGGCAATTCCGCAAGGCTTGGCGCGAGAATTTCACGCATGCGCGCGTCGAGGTCGAACGGACGCGCGTTGTCGGATACCGGCTTGCAACGTCGCAGAATCGCTTGCATGACATGTGCCGTTGGTCCACGATTCCCGCTGAGGTCGCATTCTCGCCGTATCCAAGGCGCGAATTGTTGGACGGCGTGTCACAAGGCGCTGGCATCGTCAAGCGCGGCGGGGAATTGTACTTCCGGACGCGCGCGCCCGAAGGCGCGAAGAATGAGGTTGACGCTCCGGACCGCACGATTTTAGACTACGCCGACGACGGGGAACCGCAGGGCTTTGACCGAGGATAGAAACCGTGCAGCGCCGCAAACGCGCCGGGAAAAAGAAGCCGCCGACGCAGAAGCGCCGGCCGGCGAAACGTCGTGAGACGAAGGCGGAACGCGAAGCGCGATTGCGCCGAGCTGCCGCGAAACGCCGCGCCGACGAACACGCGCGAGGCGGCGGTTTCAAGAATGACGCGGAGTACAGGCGCTGGCGGCGAACACCGGAAGCGCGCGAATTCGCGGAGAAGCTCAACAACCGCGTCAAAGGGAACGCGCTTCGAATCGTTCACGGATTGCGCGCGTATGTGGTGACGGGCGGGCGGTTGGGCCGGCGTGCGCCGGGCAGGAAAAATAGCGCACGCCGGGCGCGTTTCTACGGCTGGCTTTCCGAGCAATTGCTGGAATGGGATCTGGACCCCGGCGACGTGTACGACGCAATCGGGAGTCCGAAACAAAGTCGCGCGGCATAGGGCGGCGCGATCAACCGAGCGGCGTGGCCGCTCACGAAGGAAGGTTCGAACATGTCGCAACGAAGCAAGCAAACGAAGACCGCGAAGAAAGCGGAATCTATCCCGATGCCGGGCGGCGTCAGCGGTCCGCCGACGCACGAAGACTACGACGACGAACCCGAGCCGATGGAATTGGAAATCGGCCGATGGTACGCTGGCCGGCTTGGTCGCCGGTTCAAGACCGTTCGCGAGCGCAACGGCGTGCAGGTCACGGCCTGGACGGGTGTGCTGGTCAACGCTTCGTACGGCGAAGCGTCCGACCCGATCACCAAGCCGGTCAACTCGGGCCTTTGCTTCTATCTGAACGATTACGCGGCGTTGCAGGGGTTCACGCAACACGCGCCGATCGGCTCGAAAATCCTCTTGCAATATTTGGGTGAAAAGCCGCTGTCGGGCGGTCGGACCTATCACCAGTTCCGCATGTGGGCCTTCCGGCCGGACGGCAAGGCTTGGGAACCCGTCGTCGATGCGGCCCCCGAGCCGGCGGCGGTACAGCAAAGGATTCCGGGAACGGACATCCAAGCGGACGATCTTCCCTTCTAAAGGGGGACACGAAACGGCACAAACTTTGTCCCCCTAATTGGCACGAAACATGAAAGGGGGTTCCGCAGAGCTGGCAAGCTGGCCCCCCGCCGAACAAGCGGGGGGCCTTTTCGTTGTTGCTGAAAAGATTGCTGAAATCGGGCTTGACAGGATGCTGAAATTTTGCTGAAATCCGGATATGGACAAGCCGAAACACACCTGCCCGAGCTGCAAGACCGAATTCGAACCCGGCGAGGACTTCGGAACCCTTGGGGACGAAAGCCCCGCAGAAGCGCCGGAAACGCCGCCAGGGGCCGCCCCCGAGCCGCCCGCCGACCCTGAACCCGAACCCGAGTCCGAACCCGAGCGAACCGGGAACGTGCTTCTGGATTGGTGAAGACCACATGGCCCGCAAGCTTTCCAAGCCGCTGCCCGCAACCCAAACCGAGGCCCCGCCCCAAACCGACCTACCCCCCGCACAAGCGGGCGGCGCGGATGCGGACGCGCCGCCCGCAAAACGACGGGGACCCGGCCGGCCAAGCAAGGCCGAGGTCGAGGCCAGGAAAGAAGCCGAGCGCGCCGCCGCCGCAATGACGCCGGAGCAGTTCCGGCCGGTGACGGTTGTGGTGCTCCAGGTCTTGGCGACCGTAGTCAAAGGCGACAACGCGACCGACAACGAAGTGGACAGCGTGAACGCGGCCGCCGTCGCGGTCGCAAACAAATATGCGGTTGGCGCGTCGCCTGAATTCGTGCTTGCGGTTTCTCTCGCGATCGTCGGCTTGCAAATGCGCCGGCGCGGGAACGAACAACGCAAAGCCGCCGGGGTTGGTGACGATGCGAAACGGCGTTCTAACAATTCTGGGGCGCAAGGGGTCGGGCAAGACGCAATTAGCGCGGGCATTCCTGGCGGCGCAACCGCGTAGTATCGCGATCGACACACAAGCCGAGTATGGCGGCGTAATCATCCAAGACCCGGAAACGCTCCGCGATTACCTGGCCGAGCGCGATACGAAGCCTTTCCGGATTGCGTATCGTGATCGCGGGTTACAAGCGTCCGACCTGGAAGACGCGGCGCAACGCTTGGATGGCGTCTTCGCGATGTTGCGGACGCGGCGTGACGTGTGGGTTGCATTCGAGGAAGCGTCGCGTTTCATGTCACCAACAGCGCGCGAGCCGCGCGTCGACTGGTTCCTACAGTATGGCCGGCACAATGCCTTGAGCGTCTTGCTTGTGGCACGCCGGCCGGCCGAGCTGTCGCGAATGGCGACCGCACAGTCCGACGTGATCGTTTCCTTCGAGCAACACGAACCGCGCGACATGGAATTCCTACGGCGAAGCGGCGAGGAAGGCGCCGCAGAGCGAATCGCCGCGCTTGGTGAATTCGAATGGGATTATGTGTTGCGCGGGCATGCCGAAATCGAAAACACGCTGGAAAATCTCTCAACCGAAACGGGGGGCAAAAATGGATTGGTGGAACATCGCGCAGACGATCGGGAATCTACTACTGGTTCCGATTCTGGGGATTTGGGCGACGCGGAATCAGAAGGTGGCGAAAGCGGCCGCGAAGGCGCTTCGAGCCCTGGAGCTGGCCCGGAAGGCGGCGGACATGCTGGCGGAGCTGACACGGGCGGGAATCCCGACAGCGGACGCGGAGAAGCGCGTAGTCCTGTCGCTGATGGCCGCCGAGGGAATCGACAAGCCGACGGCACAGCGAATCGTCGCCGGCGCGGCCGGAAATTGACTGTCAAAAACACTTGACACCCCTGTCGCCGTTTGGTGACACTTCTGGCCGGAGGTCTGAATCATGGCAATGATCGTCAAAGGCGTGTTGGCTGTCCTGGCCGCGAGCTACATCGCGACCAAGGTACCCAACCCGCTGCGATAGCAGGGAGTAACAATGGCAAGCCTTCCAGGGGTTGGAAGCGTGCAGGGGTTCGCAATGGCAACGCTGGCGGCCTTGATTGGCCTTTGGGTTGCCGACCGAATCCTGAACGGATAAGCCGGCGCGGGCGGCGCGGCTTTCGATTGAATCAACGCCCCCGGCGCCGGCGCATCGCGCGCGGGCCGGGGGCTTTCACCAACACGTCGAGCGAGGAAAAAAGACATGGGCGGCAGCGGGGCATTGATGCCGGTGCTTCTGGATTCGGAGAGTATCGGCGGGCAGGGGTCGATGTTGCTCGACGTTCGACCGGGGAAGTACAAGGCGTTCGGCATTTCGTTCACGGGAACGTCGGATACCGGCCAGACGCCGACCGACGCGACCTTCGGACGCTTCCGGTTGACCGAGCGCGGGCGCGATCTGGTCAATATCGACGCAATCAACCTTCGTCGGTTCGACACGCACTACTACGACGGGAACCTGAGCCAGGTTTACGCTACGGCCGGCGCGTGTCGGACGATCTGGCAAATCCCGCGCGGGTGGCGCGACACGAACGTGCAGCAGGTGATCGAGACCGATCAAATCCAATTCGCGGCCAACTTCGATGCGACCTTCACGACGGTTTTTCCGGCGGCGGCGCAAGCCGAGCTGTACGGCTTCCTTCGCGACACGGGCGAGATGGCTTACAACCTTCGCATGATCCAGCTCGACAAGGCGCTGGCGGCGAGCGCGACCGAGCCGCAACCGATCCGCGACGAAAACATCCTGGCCGTGTATCTGGTCCATCCTTCGGCCGCGCCGACGCGCATTCGTATCATGCGCGATGGCAACGAAGTCACGAACGTTGCCTATACGGCGTCGCGGGCATTCTCCGATCTTAACAACTCGACCGAGTCGCTGGCGACTGCCAACACCGAAGGCGTGTTCGGTACCACACCGTCCACGATCACGGAATACAGCTTCGCGGAACCGGGCGAAATCGGGGAATTCCTTTCCGATGATCTGGTCTTCGAGGTGTCCACCGGATCGGCGGCGACGTACAGCTTCGTGACGCTGTCAGCGGACTTCACGCCGTCCAAGTTGCGTTCAACGATGCTCGAAGCCAAGTCGGTCGAACAACGCCGCTTGGCGCGCAAGGTTTCGTTGAATCGCAACCGGCCGACCGAGGTTTTGCAGGTTTTGAACGCCGGAAGCTGATCCACCCTTCCGGCAAGCCGGCAGGTGTTCCGGGTTCGCGACGTGGCCCGGAACACCTGCAAGGCACTCAACCCTGAAAGGGGGGAACATGATTCGGTCCACGAACGGCGTTTCGTTCACGAAGCGCACGCGCGAACGCGCGTTTGCGATGCAAGAGCACGGTCACACGAACGAATTGGCCTACGCGCAAGACGCGCGGATCGAGCTGCGGTCGCGCGCCGAGGTCGCCGGCGAAACCAAGGGAACCGGCACGAAGCCGCGGCGCGCATTCACGCTGCCGGGCCGGCAGAAAGGGTAGATTGTGGCGAGCATTAAGCTTGTGACCATCCGACCGAAGCCGGGCGAGACGTATGCCGACTTGAAGCTGCCGCCCGGCCTGTATGAGGTCGATTTACGAACGCCGACGTGGGCGCCCGTTTTCGATTCTCAGAAAGACGTTCGTATCCCGTTCGGTTCGTACACGTTCGAGCATGTCGCGTCCCGGCATCAAAGCGGGTCGGACATTTCCACGATGCGTTTTCGCATCATCGAAGAACGCCGCGATATGTCGGACTCTGCGATTCAGGAAGCCGGCTTCGGACAGATGCTTGAGCTGGCGATGAATCGCGTTTTGCCGATCCTACTCTCGATTTTCGTGGTCGGGCAGCTTGTGAAGCTTGTTGTCGAGCTGCGGAAATTTGCCGAGGTGCCGACCGTCGGCATCGGGCTTGCCGTGTTGGCGGGCGGCGGCGCGTTCGCGCTCGCGAAGGGGAAGTGATCGAACATGGGTTGGGCCGATTTTCTCGCGGACAACTTGCGTGGATGTTCTGCTCGCGGGTTTGGCGTCAAGTGCCACAAGGAAAGCGGTTGTCAGACGGTTGCCGAAGGCGACTACGAAGCACTGGCGACCGGGCGCATCGCACCTTGGATTCTGAACGCGCGGGCGAAGGATATTTCCGATGCGGTGGGCCTGCCGCAAAACGAAGTCTTTGAGTTGTTCGGAACGCGCGGCCTGGCCGAGGTCCACGTCAACCAATTCGTGCCGCTCTGTCGGTCGATGGAAGGCGACTTGTGGACAACCGACCAAGGTCAGGCCGAGGCCCGCATTCTGGCGCCGGCGCGCGCCGCTTTCGTCGCGGCGATTCGCGAGGGTCGAATCAACGTCGGCAACACGCCGAACAACTATCCCCCCGGCGGCGAGCTGCCGCCCGGAACGCCGGTTCCGATTCCACCCGGCGGATACGGCGGAACGATCGTAACGCAGCCGTACACTCGGCAACCGACACAAGCGGGCGGATCGAGCCTGGCACTTGTGGGCTTGATCGCGGCGGCGGCTTTCCTGAAGGGTTGACGTGTTCAAGAATGCGGCACTATGGCTTGCGGGGGTTTGGGTCGCTAAAGGCGGACACAAGAATCAGGTCTATACGCCGTCACCCGATGGCGAGCCGCCCCCCAAAGCCGCAGTGGCACAATGGGCGCCTGAAGCGAAACGTTTCGCCATTGGCCAAGCATCCGCGTCGCTCGTCTTGGCCGTGATCGAAGCCGAATCGCGCGGCAATTCTCAATCGGTAGGTGACAACGGCGCGAGCTTCGGGCTTGGGCAAATTCAAATCGACACCGATTTGGACTTCCGGCGTGCGCACGGGATGGAAGATGAACGGACCTTCGCGCCGGTTCGCTTGCTGCAACCCGCCTACAACGTGCAAGTATTGGCGTGGACGCTCGATAATCGTATCCGCATCATGGGAAGCGTGCAGGAAGGACTACGCGCCTACAACGCCGGCGTTGCGGGCTCTCGGCGCAACGGTAATGCCGGCCTGATATACGCCGCCGGGATTATTGCGCGCGAGCGCGTCTATCGGGCGGCGGTCGCATGAAACCATCGCGATTCGTCTTGTTTGTCACGTTCGCAATCGTCGGGCTCGAAGCATACGCCTTGCATAAGGGAATCGACGGCCTAGCGTTGACGGTTTCTACCACGACACTTGCTGGCATCGCCGGCTTCCACATTCCACGTCAAAAGAAGGACGGGGGCGAACATGTCCAGGGGTCTTGATCTGACGCCCGTGTATGCGGATTCAACGGATCGCTTCGCGGCCGGGCGCACGTTCGATATCACGCACCATTTGATTACAACCGCCGACCTGATTGCGGGCGGCGGAGAGGTGGCAGTCGAGCTGAACGGCGCCGACGACGTGTTGATCTGGTCCAGCGTGCCGGGGGTCTTCGCGGTCAACGCGCAGCCGGTTGCGCTCAATCGCAAAGTCACCAAGCAAGGCGCCGGCACAGAATCTTATGGGAAAATGACGCAACAGTACTGGCGCATTCGCCGGCCGCTCGATCGAATTTCGTTCAAGCAAGTCGCAACCCAACTCGGACGACATGGTCACATTCACGTCTGGGCCGGGTTCCAGCGCGTCTGCGAGGTGCCCGAAAATCCGCTAGCGCATGCGTTGATGCCGCATCGTTCAGTCACCTATACACAGACCATCGCAAGCGGCGGTGTCGGGGATCAAGAATCGCTGTCGGACGCCTTTTGGAACGTCGGCGGCCAAACGCCAACTGATATCTGGATCACCGAAGCGGCCGTGATGTTGCGAGCTGCAAGCGGGAACGCGGCCGGCACTACAAGCTTTCACTATTGCCAGCTTATCAAGGCTGACACGCCGGCCGGCGACACCGAACCAATTTTCGCGATTGCCGGCATGCACGGCTTGCCGCCGATCGGTGGCCTTTTCCGGCCGGGGGTTCCGATTCACATTCCGCTCAAGGACATGCTCGACACGCGGTCTGCTGGAGCCGGCGACCTTGCCGTGGTATTCAGCGGGCAAGCGGCGGCGGTGAACTACAGCATTTTTTGGGTGTTTAATTACCTTTACATGCTCTAAGGGGGCATTATGGCTTGTTGCACGGGAAAGCCGATGCGTTCCATCGGATACGGCGCGGTCGCGGTGGATGCGTCGGCGCCGATTTTTGTCAAGGTCGCGGCCGATCAAGCGCCGGGCGGCAGCGTCCGGACGCAACCAATCCCGGCGTTCAGTGGAACAATGCTGCTGGCCGGCCTCGTCTTGCTGGCCGTCTTCTGGAAGTGATCGAATGGCAGTCCGAATCACGAAGCTCAACAACGTCGAATGGCGGCCGCCGCCGGGCGGGCCAATCGAAAAAGTGTTGATGACGCCGGCGCAAGCGCGCACGCACGGCGAGGATTTGATTCTTGCGGCCATGCGAGCCGAGCAAGGCCGCGCTGATGATCGTGACATGGCCGAAGCGTTGCGGAAAATCGAACGCGGCGAGGTCAAGCGTCTCGTAGGGAATTGACCCATGCCGCTGCTCGACCGCTTCCGCATTCCGCCGACGATCCCGGCCGGCCCCCAGAATCAAGCGCAACGCGCTGACCAATCGCGCGGGCT
>Ga0055432_10000100_pt1 | contig 9655 bp, 11 predicted proteins | sample Browns_ThreeSqA__FD_57727 | JGI IMG/M metagenome (GOLD analysis project Ga0055432, IMG submission 57727) | Wetland microbial communities from the San Francisco Bay, California, USA, that impact long-term carbon sequestration - Browns_ThreeSqA_D1 | ecosystem: Environmental > Aquatic > Marine >...
CCCTGCTTGGCTTCATCACGCCGAAGACTCCACTCACCTTCAGGTGGCTCGATCCTGGCCACGACCGCCGAAAGCGACGGAATCGTGACCTCAGCCTCGCGGCCCCTGAGTTGCATCTGACCTTCTCCGAGTCATGACCGGAGTTGAGGTTGGTGGGGCGCACCCACGCCCATGGGATGCGCCCCACCAGGGTTCCGGGTTGTGCGGGGATTATGCCCCGCTGAAGACCGTCCATGCATCGGCTGCCCGGAAGTTCCCCCGCGCCCGGACGGCGTCTGCGTTGCCAGTCTCGATCGAGCCATCGAACAGCCCCGGGCCGTAGGCCAGGAGGACCTCGAAGCCATCGCGATCGTCCGCGTACAGGTACGTGTCGATCGCGTCCTCGTCGGTCGCGTTGATGAGCTCGTCGCCCGAGACATCCATGAGACCTTCCCACGTGCCTGAGATGTCCTTCAGACCCGTGAGGTACACCTTGTTCGTGTCGCCGAACGTGGTGGCGTCGACGTAGTCGCGCCCCAGGTTCAGGGTCCACGAGGTCTTGGTCAGAACCTTGATCGCTCCCGGGGCGCCCTTCGGGGCCACGAGATAGATCGCGCCGTTCTTTCCATGAAGACGTGTGCCTGAGTTTGCGGCCACCTAGTTACTCCTAGGCTTGTCCTATGCGCCCGCGAGTCGCTGTTCGACCCAGAACGAGTACATGGCACCGTTTTGGTAGATCGTCTTCCCCTCTGCATTCCGATCCGGCTGGAGCGGGAGCTCCATCTCGCGGCGCACGATCAGGGTGGAGACATCGTCAGATTCGATGCCTGTTGGAAGCTCAGTGACGGTGAGCGTACTGTCGTTCAGCTCCGCCGTGATGAGCGCGTCGAGGGTGTTGACCTCGACCGGGTCTGGCCCGCGGACCACGATATCGAACGCCGCCTCCAGGATGAGGCCGCCCCAATCGAACTCGATTGGACCAGCCGCCAGCCCATAGACAACGTACGGATACCTGATCGTGTCCGCATTGTTGATGCCCTCGTGGAATCCGCCGACAGCCGCGGCCTTGATCGTGCTGTTGGCACGAAGGGTCGCCACGAGAACTTGCTTCAGGGGCCCCGTCGTCAGAATGGCCGTGCCCATCTCATGCCCTCCTCACGCCTTCGCGTACTTGGGGACGTTCGATAGGTTGCGACGCATCTTCTCGATGAAAGGCCGCTTCATTGCCCCCAGGGTCGGTCGCATATAGGGCTGCGCAGCCGTCCTGGTGGTGGGGAACTCGACGAATTTGGCGTAAGGCGTCGGGCTGATGATGTCGTACCGGATGCGTCCGCCACGCTTCGAGATGGAGACCGCTTTGATCTCTCCGCGAAGACGTCCCCCGAGCGTCGCCTTGTTCACGCCCGTGATGTCCCGGCTCGCCTGTGCCCGCCCTGCGATGTCCCTCGTCCTCGCAACGCGCGCCGCGGAGAGTCCAACAGCACTCCGACTATAAAGCGCCCTATTCGCGTCTCGACGCCTCAGTTCGTCCCGCCCACGGGCATTGAGCAAATGCTCTTGGCTCTGGTCAGCGAGGCGAATGGCCCCGGTCCCTGCCATGCGACGAGTCCCGACATCTTCGAGGACCTCTGGGGCCTCAAGCTCCTGCTTGCGCCGTCGGCGAAAGTCGGTTGTCCGGAGGCTCAGGACCTGCGCCTTGGTTAGGTCTCTCGTGACGAAGGCCGGAAGCCTGCGTCGCTCCACGGCGGTCAAGAGGCGGGGGGCCGCATTGCGGGTGGCATATGAGACCTGGCGACGAGGAGCAAGCCGTTTCGCATATCGCTCACCACGGTCAGCAATGTCAGAGACCGCCTGCTCGATCGCCGCAAGGATCTCTTCCTGCACGTGGGCAGCGAGTGCTTCGACCTGGAGGGTCGAGGTGAGGGTCGCCATCAGTCCATCCTTCGCAGCGACACGCGAAGCGTGACTTGCCAGGTGTTGTGGTCATTCGCATCGACCACGGTGAACGCATCCCCTGCCACCACCACCTTGTCTCCTCGCTCAATCGGTGTCCCGATCGGGAGGAAGAGCCGAGCGTCGTCGATGTGCTGGAATGCCGCGAAATCATCGGTGAGCTGGTAGTCCGGCATCTTCCGCAGCCAGCCTTTGACCACCACCGATGGGGTCGCGGGATAGGACCATCCAGAGTCGCTATATGGGTTCTCCGCATCTGACTTGGAATAGATCTCCACGTCCGCCTGGAGAAAGTCCAACATGAGGCCCTGGAGCGAGGCCATCTCGGTATCGGTGATCGGTCCGGGCATCAGCGCACCGTCATGAACACGAGGCCGTCCAAGAGCAGCGTGGCCGACTCGGGCAGGGCGATCCCCCGCTCAGCGCCACTGCGGGACCCGATACGCCGGATCCGGATTTCCTCGACCTCGAGGGACTCCAGCCCCGTCATCCCCTTGGCCGTGAGTGAGCGGTCGCCCAGCCATGTTTGCGCCGCGAGGGCGTTGGCCTCCTGGGCCTCCCAGGGAACGGTATAGACGTAGTCCGCGGTGATGTCTTCGTCGCCCGAGTTGGGTGTCGCGAGGTCGATGAAGCCGCCGTCGTAGTCGATTGAGTAATCACCCGGGTCGAGCACGACGTTCCCCTGCCGGACGATGACGTCGGCGGTGCCGTCCCACATCCCATAGGCGCCCATGTAGGTTACGAAATCATCCTCGCCTGACTCTGCCTCGATAGGCTGGAGTAGTTCATCTACGACCTCGAACTCGTATCCATAGGTGTAGTCCAGAACGGCCACCGGCTGGGCGAGCCCCAGTGAGGGGACGTTGGCATTGCCGAAGATGCCGACCTGGGAGATGACAAAGTTGATGACCTCGATGTAGCCCTCGACCGGCTGCACATAGAGATCGTCGGTGCTGAACTCAACCCCCAGGGATCCAGAGACCTCGACCCGCATGGCCTGGACGGCCTTGATCGGGGTGTGGAATGGGTAGATGCGGCGCGCGTAGTTGTCCTGGCTCCAGGAACGTCGTTCTCCGGTGATCGTGCCGCCCTTGAAGGAATGCCGCTGCGGAACGAGGGGCACGTTGCAATAGGACTCGATCTGGGCCGCAGCCCGAACGAGATTCGACCGGAGCTCGGAATCCGGCACATTGGAGAGGTCGGTTCCGAGCCCCAGGTGCTTGAAGCGTCGAGGGGTGACGTACATCCAGACCTCGCTGCGGGGAGGGAGCGGAGGATGTGATCTCCGCTCCCCCCTCCGATCATTCCCAGGCTAGAAGCCTAGCTCTGGTGGATGCGCACCTTGTTCGAGAAGGCCGGAGCCTTCAGGGCCAAGCCCCACATCCCGAACACGATGAACAGCCGGGTGAGCTGCCCCGAGACACCCGTGGGGATCTCGATGACAGTCGGCCCTTCGCTGCCGAGCCACGGAAGGCTCAGGGTTGCCTCATCGACGATGTAGGCATCCCCGACCGTCTCCGGCCCGGTGATGGCGTAGGTGCCGATGCTCGGCCCAGGCACCGGAACGAGCGGCAGGGCGCCGAACGGGCTGTTGAAGGCCTGGGTTCGCATGCCGACCGCGACGTCGACCAGCTCGCCCATCCAACGCACGTTCTTGTCCTGCTGCTTGTCGAACAGATGCTTGTTGTTCATCGACAGGTAGACCACGGAGGCCATCCCGCCGCTGTCCCCGATGTCCACGCACGCCTCATCGAACTTGTCGATGAGATCGTCCGGGGTGCCCGCGAACGGATCCGCGTTCACCGCCGAGCCTGAGTCGAGAAGCTGCCGCAGGCCGGTGAAGCCCAGCGGGTCGTACTCGCCAGCCTCGGTGGCATCGGTTCCACCGGATTCGGTCGCTTCCGCGTTCCCCTGGAAGATGGTCTTCTGCATCTTCGCGTTGATCGCGATCAGCGCCGAACGAAGCTCGAGCTGCTCCGGGTTGAATCCCGAACCAGACTGGAGCGTTCCGAACTGCTGCTTGAGCGTGACGCCGCGTCGGGTCGCGATGACCGCGATGTTGGTCGTCTTGCGCTCGTAGGCGCCCGCGTCATCGGAGACTGTTCCCAGCTCCGACATGAACTGCGCCCCACCGACACCCGTCTGCTGGGTGTAGGTGTGCACGAGCCCGTTCGACGGTTCCTTCGCGATCCGGTCAAAGGCCGGGAAGGTGCGCACGAACAGCTCGTACATGATCGGCTCGAGGTCCTGGCGAACCAGGGCCGCTCCACCGACGGTGTCGAGCATCTTCTGGAGCTGCGGGTCCTTCCGCAGATGCTCGGTCAGGCCGATGGTGCCACCGGCTGCCAACCAGGCATCGAGCGGGACTGCCGTATCTCCTCGACGCGCCTGCTTCGAGAACGCGTGGTACACGGCATTGGTGGGGAGAGAACGAAGCTGCTGCTTGAACTCGAACATCTCGTCGAGATCGAGCATGCGCCGCTGGGTTGCGGGGGCAGGAGTTGCCTGCGCCTCGATCCCTTCGGCCGGGACGGGTGCCCCGACCGGACTCGGGCTGCTGTTGAGGCCCTCGAGGTATGAACGGAACTGCTCGACGACGTCGATCGCTTCGTCCATGCTCCGAATGCTTTCGGTCATGTGATCTTTGCTCCCTTCCGGAGGATCTCCAAGACATCGTCCCCATATGGACCGTTGGCCAGCTTCGCGTAGAAGTTATCCACCTCACGCTGCATCTGGACCTTCCGCCCAATGGGGAGAGCCAGGATTCGATTGACGAACTCGCTGCACTTGCGCATGTATTCATGCGCCTCTGCGAGCTGCCGCTCCAGGTCTGCCGCACGGGTCTCCGCCGCCGCGCGCTTGGTGCGCTCGGACTCGATGACCTGCTTGGCATCAGTGAAGAGGGCCGCAGTCACCTGCTCCTCGCCACCGCCATCAGCGACGTCCGCCCCATCCCCAGGGTTGCTCTCGGGAGCTTCCTGCTCTTCCGGGGCATCTGAGGCCTCATCAGCCTCGGGTGCATCCTCTCCACTCTCCTCCGGCGTCTCCGTTTCCGAAGCGGCGTAGAGCGAGAGGATCTCATCGGTCAGATCCTCGGCATTCGCATTCGCGAAGTCCGAGGCCCGACCATGATCGATACCGAAGGCGATTGCCTCGCCCACGGCTTCCAGGAGCGCGTCTCGATCAGTCGAGGAGACGAGACCCAGATCGATCTGCATCTGATAGTGGGCCACGATCTGCTCGGGCCCGTCGATCGGAAATGAGGGAAGTGACAGCGCCGTCAGCGACTTGTGCATGTCGTTGTCGCAGCCGCCACGTGGGTGGCCAGCATCTCCACCGCAATCGGGACATGCCGCAGCAGCGGTGACCGACTCATCCTCGCCGGTCTCATCTTCGACTGGCCAGGATGCCAAGCCCTTGCCGAAGATCTCTGCGGCTGATGCATCGCGCGACACCGCTCCCTTGCGGACCAGGATGCCCTTTTTCGCACCCTCGACCCAGCTCAACTGGTTCGCGGGGATCCCAACGATGCTTGCCTCCAGGAGGTCAACATCATTGATGATGAGAGGCGGGAACCAGCCTTGCTGCTCGCCCTCCGGATCCTCATCGTAGTCGGTGATGTAGGCGCCGATCGAAACCCCCAGCCGCCTGCCGTTCTCGATCGAGCGGTAGGTCTGGTCGACTCGGGGCCCCTCATCGAGGATGACGTCGAGCTGAAGTTTCGCGACGCGCTCGCCATCGACCGGCTCGAACTTGACCTTCGCCGCCTCGACCGATCCGAAGACATCCTCGGGGATCTGGTAGCTATGGTTCAGGAAGATGGTCAGACCCGTGGCCTGCTTCGCCATGGAGCGAATGCAGTGCTCGGTCATGGTGTCGCCATGCAGGTCCTTCACGGACGACGAGGCGATGCAGCGGATGCGGCGGAATCCGTCGCCCTGGTCTGCCGCCTTCACGATCTCCATGTCCTGCGAGAAGATCTTGAAGTCCGGCATGCGCCGCTCTTCGGATGTCGATGTCAAGAGGCCTTCAGCCAGGACCGGCTGCAACGGCGACTCCTGAGTCAGTGGGTGGAGCATGTTCCTCCTCCGGGCTCTCTGCGAGAACCGTGATCGATTCGTGGAAGCTCTCGGCGGCGTCCTCCCAGCGGAACGTCTCAAGAACATGCTTCCGACCAGCTTTGCCCTTCTCTCGGCGCCAACCGCTCGAGAGGTAGGCATGCTCGATGGCTGCCGAGAACGCCGGGATATCCGATAGCCATTGATCCTGTCCGAATGGAACCGTGATCTCCCGATCCGGCTCGATCAGATCCCCACCAGGCCCAACGACTTCCGGGATAGCCGAGACGTTCTGTGCAATGACCGGGACCTCGCAGGCCAGCGCCTCCGCGATCGTGAGGCCGAACCCCTCACCGCGGCTGTTCGTGACGAACAGATCCATGGCGTTGTAGACCGCGTTGAGGTCCTGGATTGAGTAGCCCTGCGTGTTGTCGAAATTCCCCGGCATGAAGAACCGTGGCAGCGTCTCTTCATCCCGCGACCAAAGAGAGGGGAGGTCGGTCCCCGACCGCTCATCCTTGCCTCGACAGTGGAAGTAGACAGCGATGTCCGAGTGCTTCTTCATGACCGGGACCAGCGATTTCCAGGTGGATGCGTAGTCCTTGCGGCCCCCATTCCGGTCGACCCGACCGACGATGAAAGTGTCCGGCAACCCGATCGCCTTCTTGCAATCCGCCTTCGAGGAGCAGACCACGCCCATGCTGGTCGTAATCGGATGTTGACTCGAGACGGGCCAGAAGTTCTCCGCGTCGACCCCGTGATAGACCAACTTCGCCTCGGGCATGAATGACTGCCCGAACTTGCTCATGGCTACCCGGGTTGTGATGTCTCCCAGGACTTTCCATGGGGCCGGGTGGTTATGTCCATCGACCGGGATATAGGCCAGGATGGGCCGATGCCGGAAGAACAGTTGCTGCTGGTCATATCGATTCTGGAGGAGAAGCCGGAGGAGCACCTGCGCGTCATTCAGCATGACGACGACATCGGGCTTCAGGCGATCCATCAACTCCAGGAAGCGCGACTGCCCATATAGGTCCGTCCCCACATTTAGGGTGGGCACGTAGAGCTGGACCTTGGTGTCGAAGGGATCGCCCTTGTAGTTCGTGGCCAGGACATGCACGTCATGTCCGCGCTCTACAAGGCGATCGCCGATCGCATGGGTGACCCGGGCAAACCCGGTCGTACAGCCCCCATCGGCGACCCAAAGGACCTTGGCCAACCCATCCTCCACGCCGCGGAGCGGCTCATGGTTCTCCTGTTACCAGCGGACGGCCACCTAGCACAATGCACGCAAGGCAGCCGTCCGTTCGGCGGGTCAGGATCGATTGGCGAGACGATAGCAGAACCGCACGGCGGTCGAAAGGTCCTTATGAGACCTCGAACGTATCGGACTCGACAGCAGAGTCGTCGTCCAGATCGTGCAGCACAACATCCCAGGTCCCGCTCTCATCGAAGATGAAGCCATCCCAGGTGTGCTCGCCATCAGCGCCCACGTTGAACGTGTGGCTGCGTCGGGTCACGCCTGAAGGAGCCGTCAACTCGATGTAATAGCCGAACGGGCCGCCCGTCTCGTCTGGTCCGCGGTTCTGCTCCGCGCCAGCCACGGTGATATGGCAAGCGTCGATCAGAGACCGAGGCTCCTCGGGGACTACGGTAAGCGCCATGGAATTCTCCTGTCAGCGGTGAGGCCTAAGTGGCAAACCGTGAGGCGCATTATGCCGCGGGATCCTCGCCATTGAAAGCAATCTGGCGCACGCGGGGCCACCATGGGAAGTCGGACACGAACGCCCAGCCGTGATGCCGTGCGGTCGCCTCACAAGCGTCGTGCATCATCTGCCTGTTGTGAGCGACCCATCCGGCGTTGCCCTGACCAATCTCCCAATAGCGCAGGTAGTCTTCCATCATCTCGTCCAGACTGCGGTCGTGGTGCAAAATGTCTTCCGGCCGCCAGAACTTCGCACGGAATGCTGGAGGTCGTGAATGGAGGGTCGGCGGCCACCCCAGCTTCGTCTTGAACACCCGCAGGTGGTTGTCCTGTTCGGATGGATAGGGGACTCCCTGGATTGAGCTCAGCATGCGGATCCAGTAGCCGTCATGTTGTTCGGCCGCGGCGTCATCCAGGATGTCCTGGAACGCGCCAAGGAGGGGCTTCGATGGTGTCTCGTCCGCTGACACCAGGAATGTCCAGTCGGTCGGGATACGGTTCAGCACCTTGCCGATCGTCGGTTCGCAATGCCCCGCGACCCGATCGGTGATGACCTCATCGGCCCATTTCGTTGCGGCTAGGTAGGTCGGATCGGTAGCGGGCTCATCAGCTTGAACCCCGACGATAACGTGGGTGAACCAAGGTCTGACGAGCCTAAGCAACTTGGCGACGCGCTTCGGATCGTTCCAATAGACGCCCGAAAAGGTGACGTCGGTCCAGTGCATCGTCAGTAGGCCGGGCGTCTGGTGAAATCAAAGACCGGACGCGGCAGGTCGGGACGGTCATCCTCCTGGCCAGTCAGGGGCATCACGATGTCCTGTCGGTCATTGAGGAAGGCGCGGCTGGCGCGGATCTGCTCCTCGGTGCGAAATAGCGTTCGGTGCTCGACGAGGTAGACCTCGGGAGGCATCGAATGATGCGATGCCAGCGGTCGCGAGCCGTCCCCGCCCCATAGCCAGAGACCATCCGCGGCGACCCACCAATGCCGCTGCTCGACCGTCAGCCCCGGAAGCGCCCGATAGAGGAGCGGGTAGGACACGGTGGATCCCGCATGGGCTCGATGCCATTGCCCCGGCGAGCTCGCCTCGGTGGACCTGGTCGGATTGGCGGGGGTATGAACGGACACCTCGATCGCGAGGGCCCCGTCAGCATCTAGCAACGCGAGCTGCTCTCGCGCGATGTCCCGATCGGCGTGGATGATGTGGTCGGCATCGACCACCACCACCCAATCGGAATCGGCCGCAGCGAGGCTCAGGAGCGCCGCCCGCTTCGCGACCTGGCCAGGCCATAAGCGGCTCCTCTGGTGGATGATGCTCTGGAGTCCGGCCACATCCGCGGCATCTCGGATAGCACTCACCTGTTCCTCGGGGCTCTTGGGCGTGGCGCCTGGATAGCGTGCATAGGCTCCATCCATGGCCACGACCCGGTCCGCGATATTTGCCATGGCTCGCACGCAGGCATCCAGATCCTCGGGGGCTTCGTTCCACCAGGCCAGGGCAGCGGTGACCCTCACCTCGTCAGGAGCCATAGACCGACTGCGCACCACCCGGCGAGGGAGATCGCGAGACCAATCAGAACACCGCGAGCAGGAGCCAGCGGGTCTTCAGCATCATCGTTCATGTGTGCCGAAAAAATAGCCGATCAGCAGCCCTGCGATGAGGGCGATCAGCACGAGCGCCGCCGAGAGTTCTACCATCGTCTCCCATCCCGATCGAGGCTTCCCGCCAGAACGACAAGATCCTCGTCGAGCTCCTCGAGCTGCCAGATCGGAAGGAAGTGCTTCGTCTCGAGTGATGCCCGCGCATCGCCACGCCCGCTGGAGTAGGCCCAGAACACCATCGATGAGGTGAGGCGCGCGCTGGGGCGGGTCCGCATCGATGCGGTAGCCAGCGCGGATCCACGACTCGGAGCTGCTCGCAGTGATCGGACAACGTGTAGGCGGGCCTCGGCATCTCCACGG
>Ga0055432_10000105_pt1 | contig 9521 bp, 6 predicted proteins | sample Browns_ThreeSqA__FD_57727 | JGI IMG/M metagenome (GOLD analysis project Ga0055432, IMG submission 57727) | Wetland microbial communities from the San Francisco Bay, California, USA, that impact long-term carbon sequestration - Browns_ThreeSqA_D1 | ecosystem: Environmental > Aquatic > Marine >...
TCGGCCGCTCCATCCGGATGCGGCAGCCGGTGCTGGGCGAGGTGCTGATCCGCTTCCGGGCCACCCTGCTCCTCACCGCCACCGCGCTCCTCCTCTCCACGGTGGGCGGCATCGCCCTCGGCGTCCTCTCCGCGTCGCGCCCGAACTCGATGGTGGACCGGCTCAGCACGGTGGGCTCGATCTTCGGCGCCAGCATGCCGAGCTTCTGGCTGGGCCTGGTGCTGATGGTGTGCTTCTCGCTCTGGCTCGGCTGGCTGCCCGCCTCCGGCATGTACTCGGCCCACGGCGGCGGCGGGCTCGGCGACCTGCTCGCCCACCTGGCCCTGCCCGCGATCACCCTGGCCGCCGCCTCCATGACCATCATCGCGCGGCTCACCCGCTCCACCCTGCTCGATATCCTCCGCCAGGACTTCGTGCGCACCGCGCGGGCCAAGGGGCTGGTCGAGCGCGCGGTGGTGCTGCGCCACGCCCTCCGCAATGCCCTGATCCCGACGGTGACCGTGGTCGGCGTGCAGGCGGGCTACCTGCTGGGCGGTGCCATCTTCACCGAGACCGTCTTCGCGTGGCCGGGCGTGGGCACCCTGATGGTCCAGGGCATCCTGGCGCGCGACTTCCCGCTCGTGCAGGGCTGCGTGCTGGTCATCGCCCTCGTCTTCGTCTTCTTCAACCTCGCGGTGGATCTGCTCTACGCGGTGCTCGATCCCCGCATCCGGTACGAATGATCGGCCTCCGAGCCGCGGGCCGCATTCAGACCGGCCGGGCGCCGCGCAATCGCCTCGCGTGGACCGCCGCCGCCGTCATCACGGCCGCGGTGCTGGCCGCCCTCCTCGCGCCGGTCCTGCCCCTGACCGATCCGGACGTGGTGGACACCCCGAACCGGCTCAAGTCGCCCGGCGCCGCCGGGCACTGGCTCGGCACCGACGAGTTCGGCCGCGACATGCTGGCACGCCTGGTGTGGGGTGCGCGCATCTCGCTGCTGGCCGGGGTGGGCACCGCCACCGCCTCGATGCTGCTGGGCGTGCTGCTGGGCGTGCCCGCGGGCTACTGGGGCGGGCGCGTGGACACGGTGGTGATGCGCCTGACCGACATCCTGATGGCCTTCCCCTACATCCTGCTCGCCATCGCCATCGTGGCCGGCCTCGGCCCCGGCCTCACCAACGCGATGGTGGCCATCGCAATCGTGGGCTTCCCCATCTACGCGCGGCTCGCGCGCGGCGTCGTGCTCTCGCTGCGCGAGCGCGAGTTCGTGGAGGCGGCGCGCGCGCTGGGCAGCAGCGACCGCGTGATCCTGCGCCGCCACCTGCTCCCTCACCTGCTGGCCCCGGTGGTGGTGGCGTTCAGTCTCGACGTCGGGGCCAAGATCCTGGCGACCGCGGGGCTGTCCTTCCTGGGGCTCGGCACCCAGCCGCCGACCGCGGACTGGGGGAGCATGCTCGCGACCGCGCGCACCTTCGTGATCCTGAGCCCACACGTGGCCCTGCTGCCGGGCCTGGCCATCTTCCTGGTGGTCCTGTCGCTCAATGTCCTCGGCGACGCGCTGCAGGACTACCTCGACCCGCGCATGCGGCACGGGTGAGGCGATCGGTGGGGGGGCTAGAAGGCGGCGACCCGGAGCCGGACGAGGCCGAAGGCGCCGCGCGCGGAGCTCTCGGGGTACACCGCGTCGTCGTACCGCTCGTAGCCGGCCTGGAAGGAGAGCGTGGTGGCCGCGCCCAGGAGCCGGCCGAGCCCGCACGACAGCCCGCCGATCAGGCTCAGGGTGCGCCCGTCCACGGTGCGGTCGGTGCTCTGCGACGCGGTGTAGGCGCCGTGGGTCCACAGCTTCCACCAGCTCCCGGGCGGCCCGAAGGAGAGCAGCAGCGAGGCCGAGCCGGTGTTGCTGCGGGTGTCCGACCATTCGTAGCGATCGAGACCGGTGCTCACCGCCGGCGCGACGACCAGGGAATCGATCGGCCGCAGCGTGAAGCGCAGGTCGTGGTACAGCAGGGTCATCTCGTGATCGGGCCGCGCCACGTCTTGGCTCGTGATGTAGGTGGAGGATGCCGAGACGTCCCACCGGGGCGCGCCGTAGTAGGCGCTGCCGGAGAGGCTGTCGAAGGTCTGCTGGTCGGTGGCCCGGGGGCGGCCGTCTCCAGTGAGCCACACCCGCTCCGAATCGCCGGTGGCGTAGGTCAGTCCGAAGATCGGCCAGGCCCGCGGCGCGACCTGCGCGGTGATCGCGGTCTGGGCCCGGGTGGTGCGGGGCAGCGCCGGGTTGCGGTCTACGTTGTCGGCCTGGTCGGACTGCGAGAGACGCAGGCGCAGGAGGCCGAGCCGCTGCGCGACCCAGACCTCGGTGCCCTCGCGGTCTCGCTGCGACGGCGGGCCGCTCACCAGTCGCTCGAGCCGCTTGCCGACCGAGCGGTACTCGGCCCCGCCCTCGAAGTCGTTGATCGAGCCCTTGAGACCCAGCGAGACCGGCTCCTCCTGCTCGTCGAGCCCCAGGCCGAAGGCGGCGCCGGGGGCCACCACCGGGCCGTAGCCCAGGCCGCCCTCGGGCCGCGAGGACGCGAGGCTCGGCGCGACATAGGCGACCGCCCCGTAGGCGGTAACCTTGGCCTCCTGCGGGCGCGCGACGGCGGCGGCGCGGAAGCGCATCAGGTGCCACCGCTCGCCCTTGCCGAGCAGCACCCGGAGGTCGCTCGAGTCGTCCTCTCCGGTGGACCGCAGCGTGAGGGGATCGGGCTGGATGGCAGTGCCGGGCGCGTCGCGCAGCAGGACCGCGCTCATGTCGCTCAAGCCCGAGTCATCGGGCGGGCGATCCTCCAGCGGCCGGCCGAGGCGCGAGGCGGCGAGCCATGGGGGCAGGTCGCGGGGACGTTCCTCGACGCGAGGGTCCTCGGACTCGGCGGACGCGGCAGCGGGCAGCGCGAGCGCGATCAAGCAGGCAGTGAGAGCGAGCAGCGGGCGGGTGGTGATCATGCGGGTGTTCCCTTCGCCGTGCTCCAAGTCTACGCTCCCGGCAATTTCCCTCCAAGCTTGGGCGAGCCCGCGCAGCGCACTGCGTGATGTTCGTGTATAGTCCTGCCGATCTCACGACCATCCCGAGGAGGACGACGATGTCCAGGTTCCTGCTGCTCGCCGCGTGCCTGCTGCTGGCCGCCCCCGCGTGGGCCGCCGACACCATCAACGTCTACACCGCCTGGCCCGAGTCGCTGTCGCAGCCGATCTTCAAGGCCTACACCGCGCAGACGGGGGTGCAGATCAACTTCATCCGGCTCTCGACCGGCGAGCTGGTGGCGCGCGCCACCGCCGAGAAGAACAACCCACGGGCCGACGTGATCTGGGGCGCGCCCGGTGACGGCTTCGCGGCGGCCAAGGCGGCGGGCATCCTCGAGCCCTACAAGGCGGCCAGCTGGGGCAAGATCGCCCCGGAGCTGAAGGACCCGGAAGGCTACTACACCGCGGTCAGCAAGAACACGCTCCTGTTCATGTCGAACGCGAAGCTGCTCAAGGAGAAGGGACTCAAGGCCCCCACCTCCTGGAACGACCTGCTCGATCCCGCCTACAAGGGCCAGATCCAGACCGCGGATGCCCGCACCTCCGGTACCGCGCTGACGCGCATCCTCTCCATCTACTACGCGTTCGGGAAGGACGAGGCGAAGACGCTCGACTACCAGAAGAAGCTCCACGCCAACGTGCAGGTCTACACCAAGAGCGGCGGCGGCTGCACGATCCCGGCCGCGATGGGCCAGGCCATGGTCTGCATCGCCCACATGCCGGACGCGATAGAGGCCAAGAAGAAGGGCTACGACATGGTGACCACGTTCCCCCGTGAGGGCGTGGCCGCGGTGATCGAGGCGGTGGCCCTGGTCAAGGGCGCCAAGAACCGCGAGGCCGCCACCAAGTTCATCGACTGGACCTTCACCAAGGACATGCAGGACCTCCTGGACAAGAATGAGGTCTACATGCTGCCGACCCTGCCCGAGGGCAGCGTCAATCCAACGGTGCAGGCCCTGATGAAGGAGGCCAAGCTCCTCGCCGTGGACCTCGACTGGGTGGGTAAGAACCGCAAGCGCCTGGTGGACCTCTGGGTCAACGAGGTCATCAAGGACTGACGTGGGCCCGGCCCCCGCCCCGGCGGGCTCGTCGCGGGCGGCGCTGCGGGACCCGGTTCTGGCCCCGGTGGTCCTGCTGCTCTGGGCCGCCGTCGCGCTCTTCGTCCTCTATCCGGTCGGCCGGCTGCTCGCGCTCACCTTCTGGGACGACGGCCCGACCCTGGCCGCGGTGCGCGAGCTCGTCGGGAGCTGGCAGCATCGCCGCGCGCTCTGGAACAGCCTGGTCCTGGCCGCCCTGGTGGGCGCCGCGGGCACCGCGCTGGGCTTCGCCTTCGCGCTCCTGGCGGTGCGGGCCAACCTGCCGCGCTGGGTGGGTACGGTCCTCGACACCATCGTCCTGCTGCCGCTGATCTCGCCGCCCTTCACCGCCGCCATCGCCCTCATCTTCGCCCTGGGTCCGCGGGGCCTCGTCTCCTATCACGTCTTCGGCATCAGCGGCCTGAACATCTATGGCCTCGGCGGCACGCTCCTGTCGGAGACGCTGACCTATTTCCCCATCGCCTACCTCACGCTCAAGGGCGTGCTCGCCAACATCGACCCGAACCTGGAGGACGGCGGCTTCAGCCTCGGCGCGCGGCGCTGGCGCGTGTTCCGCACCATCACCGTCCCTCTCGCCGCGCCGGGGATCGCCAACTCGTTCCTCCTTCTCACCGCGGCCTCGCTGGCCGACTTCGCCACCCCGCTGATCCTGGGCGGCACCAAGTTCCCGGTGCTACCCACCCAGGCGTTCCTCCAGATCACCGGGCTCTACGACATGCGGGGCGGGGCGGCCCTGTCGTTCCTGCTGCTGGTTCCCGCGCTGGCCGTCTTCGTGGCGCAGCGCTGGTGGACGGAGCGGCGCTCGGTGGTCACGGTGACCGGGAAGGTGGGCGCGGCCACGCGCGTGAAGAGCCTCTCGCCCGGGGCGGTGGCCGCGCTGGTCCTGTTGTGCGCGCTCACCGTGCTGCTGGTGCTGACCTTCTACCTGCTGATCGTGTTCGCCTCGATGGTGCGGGCTCTGGGCGCGGACAACAGCTTCTCCACCGCCCACTACGCCCACGTGTTCAGCGGCGGGCTCAAGGCCATCCGCGACACCCTCGTGATCGCGGCGATCTGCATGCCGGTGGGCGGGCTCTTCGCGGTGGTGCTGGGCTTCGTGGTGGCACGCACCCGGTTCCCGGGGCGCCGGGCGCTCGAGTTCGCGGCCATGATCAACTACGCGCTGCCCGGGACCATCGTCGGCATCGCGTACCTGGTGGCGTTCAACGATCCACCCCTGGCGCTGACCGGCACCGCGTTCATCCTGGTGATCTGCTACGTGTTCCGCTACAGCCTGGCCGGCACCCGCGCCACCACCGCGTTGCTCGCGCAGGTGGACCCCTCCCTCGAGGAGGCCTCGGCCAGCCTCGGGGCGCGACGTGACGTGACCTTCCGTCGAGTGATCCTCCCGTTGATCCGGCCCGCGCTACTGGCGGGCATGACCGTGCTGTTCATCCGGGCCATGACCGCGATCAGCGCCACCATCTTCCTGGTCTCGCTCAGCTGGTCGCTGGTGACCGTGCGCATCCTGGAAGGCATCACCAATCTCGAGCTGGGGCAGGCCTCGGCCTTCTCGGTGCTGGTCATCCTGCTCGTCTACGCCGCGGTCATCCTGTCCAGCCTGGTCATGCGGCGGCTCAACGCGGGCAGCCTGGGCCAGGCCGGCACGCTCCTGGGCGGATGAGCGCGTCGGGCGCGCGGCTCCAGCTCGTCTCCGTCTCCAAGCGCTTCGTGAGCGCCGAGCAGGGCGTGGCCGCGGTGGACGACGTGAGCCTCACGGTGGAGCCGGGCGAGCTGCTGACCCTGCTCGGGCCCTCCGGCTGCGGTAAGACCACGACACTACGAATAGTCGCGGGCTTCGAGCAGCCGGACTCGGGGCGGGTCCTGATCGACGAGCGTGACGTCACCGGCCTCATGGTCTACCGCCGGAGCATCGGCTTCGTGTTCCAGAACTACGCGCTCTTCCCGCACCTCACCGTCTTCGAGAACGTGGCCTATGGGCTCCGGGTGAAGCGGCTCGGAGCGGGGGCGATCCGCGAGAGGGTGGCGCGCGTGCTCGCCCTGGTGGGGCTGCCCGGCTACGAGCGCCGCTTCCCGAACCAGCTCTCGGGGGGAGAGCAGCAGCGGGTGGCGGTGGCACGCGCGGTGGTGGTGGAGCCGCGGCTGCTCCTCTTCGACGAGCCGCTCAGCAACCTGGACGCCAAGCTGCGGGTGCAGATGCGGGACGAGCTCTCGCGGCTGCAACGGCAGCTCGCCGTCACCACCATCTACGTGACCCACGACCAGGAAGAGGCGATGGCCATCTCCGACCGCATCGCGGTGATGCACGCGGGCCGGGTGGCCCAGGTCGGTACCGCGCACGATCTCTACCGCGCGCCGCGCTCGGTGTTCGTCGCCCAGTTCATCGGCCGCGTCAACCTCCTGTCCGCCCGGGTGGTGCGGGCGAGCGCGGGCGGCGCGGTGGTGGCCCTCTGGGGCCGCGAGGTCACGGTCCCCGCCGACGGGCCCGCCGCGCCCGGGCAGACCGTGTCGCTGGTGCTGCGGCCCGAGTCGGTCGGGCTCCGGGCCGAGGGCACGGCCGCGCCGGCGCCGGACGTCGCGATCGCGGGCGTGGTGCGGAGCCGAACCTTCCTGGGCGAGAAGGTCGAGTACGCGGTCGAGGTCGCGGGCACCTCACTCCAGGCGGTCTCCTACGACCCGCTCCGTCACGGCCTCTTCGACGTCGGAGCCCGGGTCCAGGTCCTCTGCGCCCCCGCGTCCCTGAGGGTCCTCCGCTCCTAGCGGGGTCCGGCAGGCAACTTAGCCCCTTGACATCGTCGGCGACCCGCGTTATCGGTGGCGGGCCCCCTACCGGTCCCTAGCGGGAGGATGGGCCGGGACACCATGGACGAACAGACCCTCCGGGAGATGCTCGCGCAGGTGAAGCACGGAGGCCTCACGCGCCGGCGCTTCGTGCAGGCGCTCGCCGCGGCCGGGCTCGGCGGCCCGGTGGTCGGTCGTCTCCTGGGCGCGGCGGGCATCGCAGCCGCGCAGCCGCGCGAGGCCGAGTTCACGCCCACCCGGCGCGGCGGCGGTGGCACGCTCCGCATGCTGATGTGGGACGCCCCGACGCTCCTGCACCCGCATTTCGGCCGCGGCCTGCGCGACTTCACGGTCCAGCGGATCTTCTACGAGCCGCTCGCGGCCCCCGCTCCCGACGGCACCTTCGTGCCCGTCCTGGCCGAGGAGCTGCCCAGCCGTAACGCGGGCACCGTGGCGAAGGACGGCCAGTCGGTGACGTGGAAGCTCAAGCGCAACGTGCTCTGGCACGACGGCACCCCGTTCACCGCCGACGACGTCATCTTCAACTGGGAGTTCGCCATCGATCCCGCCACCGCCGCGGGCACCCGCGCGGCCTTCGACGAGGTCTCCCGGATCGATCGGATCGACTCCCACACCGTGAAGGTCATCTTCAAGAAGCCACAACCGTCCTGGGACACCGTCTTCACGAGCGGCGGCCTGCTTCCGCGCCACCTCTTCGAGCGGGTCAAGGGAGCCGGCGCCCGGGAGGCCATTGGCATGGTCCCCGCGGTGGGCACCGGCCCCTACCGGCTGGCCGAATGGCGGCCGGGCGACTTCATCCGCGCGGAGATCAACAAGGCCTACCACGTCCCGAATCGCCCGTTCTTCGACCAGCTCGAGATCAAGTGCGGTGGCGACGCGGTGGGGGCGGTCCGCGCGGTGATGCAGACCGGCGAGTACGACTTCGCCTACTACGTGCTGGTGGAGGACGAGGTCCTGCGGCGGATCGAGCAGGGCGGCAAGGGCCGCATCCTCTCCATTCCGAGCAGCGGGGTGAGCTTCATCCAGTGCAACCAGACGGATCCGTTGCGCGAGGTGGACGGGGAGCGCTCGAGCCTCAAGGCCCCGCATCCGCTGCTGAGCGAGCAGTCGGTGCGCAGCGCGCTGAGCCTGCTGGTGGACCGCGTGGCCATCCAGGAGCACCTGGTCGGGCGCATCGGCCAGATCACCCCCAACTTCCTGAACTCCCCCGACCGCTTCCGCTCCCGGAGCACCACCTGGGAGTTCAGCGTCGAGAAGGCCAACGACGTCCTGGAGCAGGCGGGCTTCGTGCGCGGCGCCGACGGCGTGCGCGCCAAGGACGGCCGGCGGCTGCGCTTACTGTATCAGGCCGCCGCCAACGCGACGGTGCAGAAGGTCCAGTTGGTGATCAAGCAGGCGGCCGCGCGCGCGGGCGTCGAGATGGAGATCAAGGCGATCCCGGCCTCGGTATTCTTCGCCGCGGACGTCAACAACGTGGACACCAACGTGCGCTTCCACGCGGATCTCCAGACCTACACCGTGTTCACCGGCCTCGACCCCCAGCTCTTCATGGCCCAGTTCGTCTCCTGGGAAGTGCCCACCAAGGAGAACAGCTGGACGGGGCGGAACATCGTGCGCTGGCGGAACGCGGAGTACGACCGCCTGTGGCGCAAGGCGGACGTGGAGCTGGATCCGGTCAAGCGGGCCGCCCTCTTCATCAAGATGAACGACCTGGTGGTGCAGAAGGCGGTGGTGATTCCGGTGACGTGGCGCAACGTGCTCCACGCCGCCGCCAACACCCTGGCCGGCATCGAGCTGAACTCCTGGGACTCGATCTTCGGCCGGATCGCGTACTGGTACCGGACGTAGAACTACCCTCGAGCCTCGACCACCCCTCACCCTGCCTCGCCCCTGAGGGGAGAGGGGTATACGGTAAGAAGTCCTCCCGACTACAACTCCTTCACATCGACGGCCTGGCCGCTGGCGGCGCTGCGCGTGACCGCGTCCGTGAACTCCATGTAGCGCACGCCGTCCTCGAAGGAGGTGCGCGCGATCTTCTCGCGACCCCGGATGGCGTTGACGAACTCCTCCTCCACCCGCCAGCCGATGCGCGTCTTGGGCGGCACCGGGATCTCGCGCAGCGCCGATTCCCCGCGCCGCGCGCCGGTGAGCCGGAGGGCGTCGGCCTCGAGCCGCACCGTCCCCTCGCTCCCGTAGATCCACGCCTCGGAGGCGGGCGCCAGCGCGGTCACCGAACTGAAGCGCAGGTGGGCGACCGCGCCGCGCCGGAGCTGCGCCAGGATGTCCACGTGGTCCGGGACCTTGATCTCGTGGGTTGCACCCGTCGCGTCCTTCCGCTTCGGCACCGCGATCTTGGTCATCGAGGTCACCCGCTGCGCGGGGCCGAGCCAGCGCATCATCGCCTCGTACCAGATCCCCATGTTGAGGATGTTGTGGCCGCTCAGCGCGGCGTCGTGCCGCCAGTGCAGCGGGGCGTCCGGCTCCACGAAGCGGCCCGACGAGGACTGCAGCTCGACCGCCAGCACCTCGCCCAGGAAACCCTCGGCGAGCAGAGCCTGGACGGTGGCGTCCAGCTCCAGCGTA
>Ga0055432_10000113_pt1 | contig 9213 bp, 7 predicted proteins | sample Browns_ThreeSqA__FD_57727 | JGI IMG/M metagenome (GOLD analysis project Ga0055432, IMG submission 57727) | Wetland microbial communities from the San Francisco Bay, California, USA, that impact long-term carbon sequestration - Browns_ThreeSqA_D1 | ecosystem: Environmental > Aquatic > Marine >...
TGGGCGACTTGGCGACCGCGGCCGCAGGATTCGTCGGCTCCTGGCGAAGGGAGACAGGAAGCGTTAGCAGCAGGGCCCCGGCTGCCACGGCCCCGTAGGGTACTCTGTTCACGGCGATGGTACCTCCTGTATTCGCGTGCGGCCTAACGGAACGCGGTTAAGCTGCGGCGAACAATCCTCGCCCTTTGGAAATCTACTGCGCCGCCAGCTTCAAGCGCTGGTAAGGCCGCGTCTATCTTGGTGCCGGCAGGAAACGCGCGGTTCGAGTCGCTCGGATCAACCACTTGGTGTCCTGTTTGACCATGACGTAAAAGGCATGACCAGTCGGTTCGGGTGAAGAGCCGTAGTACTGCGCGTCGACAAGAGCTACGTCCGAGCTGAGAAAGCTGATGTTCTCGATTTCGAGACGAAATCGACGATTCGGATCGGGAGGGCGATCTAGCTCCTTCCCTATGGCCGCCCGTCCGCGCGACAGTGTGCGTGTTGTCGAGAGCCACACTTCGGCGTCTTCCGTGTAGAACAATGCTCGAGCATGTCCGTCTCCCCGCTGGCTGGCCTCGGCGTACGCTGTGAGCTGTGCTTTGATCGAAGCTTCGTCCCGGGAGTTCGCTGACTGGGCCTGGATCGGGAGGGTACCCGCCACGCAAAGTGCAACTGCTAGCCGCCAAGGTTTGATCATCATCTGCTCCTTATCCAAGCAGCCTAATTAGGATTCGACAGCATTTTCTCCCCCAGATCTGCCGTCCCGCAGCCTAATCCGTAACCGCTGCGGCGCCGGCACCCTCACCCGACCGCCTTCGCGAACTCCGCCGCCAGCTCCGGTCCCGCCGTGTCGTCGTCATGCTTGAAGAACACGAACGCCTCCCCCCACGTCTGCTCCTTGATCCTGGCCGCCCAGGTCTTCCGGGCGGCCGCGTCGTAAGCCGGCTTGTGGAGCCGGAGATACCCCCAGGGCGCGGTGGCCACGAAGGGCGTCTCCATGTCCTCCTGATCGGAGATGCAGAGCGCCGCCCCCGCCTCACGGAGCACCGCGTAGACCTCTTCGTCGTGCCAAGTCGGGTGCCGGAACTCGAAGGCCGCGCGCCAGCGCCGAGGAAGCAGCTTCAGGAAGTCGTCGAGCCGGGTCAGGTCCTTCTTGAAGTTGGGCGGGAGCTGAAACAGGGTCGGGCCCAGCTTGCTGCCCAGGGCGGAGGCGACCCGCAGAAAATATTCCAACGCACTCCCCACGTCCTTCAACCGCCCGATGTGGGTGATGCGCTGCGAAGCCTTGATCGCGAAGCGAAACCCCTCCGGCACCTGCTCGGCCCACTCCAACACCACCGACTCCTTGGGCATCCGGTAGAAGGTGTTGTTGATCTCCACCGTGGGAAAGTTGCTCGCGTAAAACTTGAGCATCCCGTCGGCCGGCAGGTCGGCGGGATAGAACTTCCCTTTCCACTCCTTGAAGGAGTAACCCGATGTACCAGTCAGCACTTTCATGGAGTGTTAGTCATTGCCGATTGATGATTGCCGAATGCCGATTAGGCCGCGATGGAGCAAATCGGCACCCGGCACTCGGCAATCGACAATCGCTTCACGCCCCCATCCCCACTCCCAGCACCTCCCCCGCTTTCTTCACCTGACGCTGCTTCACCCACAACAGCGCCCCGAACCGCCCGCCCGAGGTTGTAACCGCATCGATCGCGGTGACGTTGATCTTGGCCTCCCCCAGGCGACGGAGAATCCCTTCGATGGCGCCCACGCGATCTTCGCCTTCGATCAGGAAGACCGTCTTTCGGGGCTTGAGCCGGATCTTGGCGGCCTTGGCCGCCGCCAGGAACGCGGCGCTGTCCGCCGGAACGAAGTCCACCTGCGACTTGCGCTGGCTGGGAAAGGCGCTGAAGGCCAGGAAGTTCACCCCCGCGTCCCGGAACACGCGCAGCAGTCGCGCGCCCTCGCCCGGGGTATCGGGAGCCATGGTGTAGAAGTAGTCGGTTGCTCGTATTGTGTCGGGCATTTGGGCCTCCTTGTTCCATTGCCGAGTGCCGATTGCCGAGTGCCGAGTGCCGATTGGGTGATGAGGGGAAATCGGTGCTCGCCCCTGGGGTGTCATCCCGAGCGAAGCGAGGAGCCTGTCCCGAGCAACGCGAGGGAATCTCGATTCAGGTATCACCGACCTTGGTCCGAGATCCCTCGGGGTCGTCGCTACGCGACGATTCCCTCGGGATGACAGCGTGGGACCGCTGTTCCCGTTCTCCCGTTCTCCGGTTCCCCCGTTCTACCTATTCCCCCTTCACCAGCATCCGATACCTCGACAGATGCCGGATCGCCGCCGCCCGCTTGCCGGCCTGCTCGTAGAGTCGGGAGAGATTGAAGTGGGCATCGGCGAAGTCGGGCGCTGAGGACAGGGCCCGCTCGTAGGCGGTGATGGCCAGGGCCCGCTTGCCCTGATCCTCGAGCGCGATCCCCAGGTTGAACGCCGCGGTCGAGTGCTTGGAGTTGATCAGGAGCGCCTTCTCATAGTGCTCGATCGCCTCGGCCAGCTTCCCCTCTTCGGCCAGGAGCCGGCCCAGATTCACATGCGCGTCCGCATGGCGCTTGTCCAGCCCCAACGACTTCCGGTAAGCCTCGGCCGCCTCGGCCGGTGCCGCCGCCTCGAGGTCCACCCCCAGCTGGTACCAGTGGGCCGCGGTGAGCGGCTCGCTCGATTCCCGGGCCCGCTTCGCCGCCCGCCGTGCCAACGGGGCCACCTCGCTCACGAAATCCTTGACCGCGAGATCCAGCTGCAGCTGGCCGGAGGCCGGATTCCAGGCGGCGGACCCGTCCCGCACCATCACCCGCTCGCCCTCGGTAGTGATCCGGATTCCGCTCAGCGAACGACCCTCGGGCAGTTGCCGCTTGAGATAGCGCAATTCGCGCCGGATCCGGCGGGTGGGAAGCTTCTTGCGAGAGAGTGCCTTGGCGGTACGGAGGAGAACCAGGTCCTGGAAGGAAAAGCGATAACTATTGCGTGGTCCACGCCCCGGCGACAAGAACCCCGCCCGCGCCTGCGCCCGCACCTGCGGCTCGGAGATGCCGAGCAGCTCGGCGGCGTCGCGGGTGGTGTAGGTCTTCATGGGTGGCAGGCGGGCTCAGTCGCTTTGCTGGCTGGCATCAGGCAACGGGCATCGGGCATCGGGTCGAGACAAACGCCTTGTCACCAGAGCCTCATCCCGAGGGCCAGAGGCCCGAGGGATCTAGCTGGCCGTACTCGAGGTGGTCATCAGTTAGCGAGCGAGCGTCGAGGGACACAGACTAGATCCCTCGGGCTCGTGGCTGCGCCACGATGCCCTCGGGATGAGGTTCCAAGCGACAACCGATCATCTCCCCTGATGCCCGATGCCTGATGCCCGATGCCTCTCAGTCTCACCGTCCCCCCTTCGCCACTTTCGCCACCCGTGCCGGCTTCGCCTCCGTCGCGCGCTTGGCCGGCTTGCGATCGGCCTTTTCCTTGCCGAGGCTGGCCTTCAGCGCCTCCATGAGGTCGATGATCTTGGCTCCCTGCTCGGGCGCGGGCTCCGCGGTGATCTCCTGGCCGTCCACCTTCTTGTGAATCGCCTCGAGCACCCGGTCTTTCACGTTGTCACGGTAGTTCTCGGGCTTGAACACGTCAGTCGAGGTCTGCTCGATCAGCTGCTTGGCGAGCGCCAGCTCGGACTTCTTGACCTCGCCCTCGCCGATCGGCACCTCCGAGGCGGGCCGGATCTCGTCGGCGTAGTGGAGCTGCTCCATCACCAGCACCCCGTCCATCGGGCGAACCAGCACCAGGTTCTGCTGGCCCCGCGCGGCATACTGGCCGACCGCGGCACGGTTGGTCTCCTTCAACGCTTCGCTCAGCAGGCGATAGGCCCGTTCGCCTCCCTTATCGGGGCCCAGGTAGTAGATCTTGTCCACGTAGATCCGCTCCACCTTGGGCAGCGGCACGAACTCGGCGATATCGATCGAGTTGGTGGCCTTCTCGTCCAGGGCCTTCAACTCCTCGGGATTGAACAGCACGTACTGGCCCTTGGAGAATTCGTAGCCCTTGGCGATATCGTCCTTCTCGACGATCTCGCCGTCCTTGGTGCAGATATACTGTTGCTTGAGCCGGGAGCCGCACTTCTTGTGCAGCATATTGAAGGAGACTCGGGCCGCCGACTCGCTCGCCGAATAGACGCTCACCGGCACCGAGACGAGGCCGAAGGAAATGGTGGCCGAGCCAATGGATCTTGCGGGCATATGGGTCAACACCGTGATTGAAGGACGGGCCGACAGGGCCCACACCGCCCCGAGTGAGGCGGGGGTCTCTACGCTAAGAAATACAGCCGATGCCCGCAAGAGAACACTCCAAGACTGATCCGCTAAGCGCTTACCGAGCAAAACGTTCGGTGGAACGCACGCCGGAACCCTCGGGTACCGTCGGGCGTTCCGCCACGGCCGGTCGTCTTTTCGTGATACACATGCACGCCGCGCGACGTCTGCACTGGGACCTGCGGCTGGAGATGGACGGCGTGCTGCGGAGCTGGGCCGTCCCCAAGGGGCCCTCCCCCAATCCCGCCGACAAGCGCCTGGCCGTCCACGTCGAAGACCATCCGCTCGAGTATGGCGACTTCGAGGGGATGATTCCCGAGGGGAACTACGGGGCCGGAGCGGTGATCGTCTGGGATCGCGGGCAGTGGATCCCCCTCAACGACATCGAAGAGGGTCTGGCCAAGGGGAAACTCCTCTTCGAGCTGCGCGGCTACAAGCTCCACGGCGTCTGGACCCTGGTGAAGATCAAGAAGGGCGAGAAGGAGTGGCTCCTGATCAAGGAGCGGGACGCCTACGCCACCAAGGAGACGCCCGAGCTGCCGGCGGTCTCGGTGCTCTCGGGACTCACCGTGGAGGACCTCAAGGCCGGGCGCGATCCCGCCGAGCCGATTCGCAAGGCGCTCGACAAACTCAAGGCGCCCAAACGGACGGTCAAGCCGGGCGAGACCCCCTTCATGCTGGCCGAGCCACGGGAGGCGCCCTTTACCAAGGAAGGTTGGGTCTTCGAGCTCAAACTCGATGGCTATCGGATCCTCGCCTCGCGCGAGGACGGCGAGGCGCGATTGCTCACCCGGAACGGGCACGACGCCTCGCGGACCTTTCCCGAGGTGTCCCGCGCGGTCGCCGCGCTACCCTACCAACACCTGGTGATCGACGGAGAGGTGGTGGTACTGGACCCGCAGGGGCACCCCAATTTCGGCCTGCTTCAGAAACGCGGGAAACTGACTCGGCCCACCGACGTCAAACGGGCTGTGGTCGAGCTGCCGGTCACCTACTATGCCTTCGATCTCCTGGGATTCGAGGACTACGACCTCCGGTCGCTGCCCCTGGTCGAGCGGAAGCGGATTCTCCAGATGGTGCTGCCGCCGCTCGGCGCCCTGCGGTATCTGGAACACTTCGAGAAGGAAGGAGAGGCGGTCTATCAGCAGGTGATGGCCCACCGCCTCGAGGGGATCGTGGCCAAGCGGGGCGATTCGCCCTATCGCAACGGCCGCTCGCCCTCGTGGCTCAAGATCAGGGCCAAGAAGTCCGACGATTTCGTGGTGGTGGGCTTCACCGCGCCCAAAGGCTCACGCGGCGGATTCGGGGCGCTTCACCTGGCGGACTATGTGGACGGCACGCTGCTCTACGCCGGGCGAGCGGGGAGCGGGTTCACCGACAAGATGCTCAAGGAAGTGAGTGCCACCCTCAAGTCCACGGTCCGGGACACGCCACCCTGCGAAGGCCCGATCCCACCCGAGAAGACCACCACGTGGGTCGACCCGCAACTGGTCTGCGAGGTGCAGTTCACCGAGTGGACCGCTGAAGGACTGCTTCGGCACCCGGTATTCATGCGGTTTCGGGAGGACAAGGCGCCGGAAGATTGCATTCGGCAGGGCTACGTCGCACCGAGCGATGCGGAGGCCGGAGACGAATCGGATCCGGCGGCCGATCCCCCGGCGCAGGCGAAAGTGAAGGAAGAGGTCGCTCCCCCGGCCGAAGTCCCCTTCACCAACCTGAACAAGGTCTTCTGGCCCGAGGAGGGGTACACCAAGGGCGACCTGATCGAGTACTACCGCCAGGTCTCACCGTGGCTGCTGCCGTACCTCCGCTCTCGCCCTGTGGTGCTGACCCGCTATCCCGACGGCATCGCCGGCAAGTCGTTCTTCCAGAAGGACGCCCCCGGCTTCGCCCCGGAGTGGATCCGCACCCAGCGGATGTGGAGCGAGCAGGCGCAGCGCGAGATCGACTACTTCATCTGCGACGATCTCCCCTCGCTCCTGTATCTGATCAACCTGGGGTCGATCCCGCTGCACGTCTGGGGCAGTCGAGTCCAGACCCTGGAGCAGCCCGACTGGTGCATCCTCGATCTCGACCCCAAGGGCGCGCCCTTCACCGACGTGGTCAAGGTGGCCAAGGTGGTCCACGAGCTCTGCCGGCAGGTGGAGCTGCCCGATTACATCAAGACCAGCGGTTCCTCCGGCCTCCACGTGATGATCCCGCTGGGCCGACAGATGACCTACGAGCAGTGCCGCCTCCTGGCCGAGCTGCTGGCCCGGGTGGTGGTCCGGCGGCTGCCGGAGATCGCCACGATCACTCGGCAGGTCTCCCGTCGCGAAGGCCGGGTCTACGTGGACTATCTTCAGAACGGCCACGGCCGCCTGCTGGTGGCGCCGTTCAGCGTGCGTCCGCTGCCCGGCGCCCCGGTTTCGATCCCGCTCGAATGGAAGGAAGTCACCCCGAAGCTCGATATCCGCCAATTTACCATCAAGACCGCACCGGCCCGCCTGGCGAAGAAGAAGGTGGATCCCCTGGCTTCGGTGCTCACGGAGAGTCCCGATCTGGCCCATGCCCTGGAGCGCCTGCAGGCGGTAGAGGCCAAGCCCTGATTCCCACCGGAGGAACCGATCTGATGTCGGCCAACCACGAGATGCTGGCTGAGATTCCCATGTTCGCGCTGCTCGACGACGCCGAGCGGGCGGCGCTGGTGGCGTTGATGACTCCGCAGAAGTTCGAGGCGGGACAGACCATCTTCACCTACGGCGACGTGGGAGATTCGGTCCACATCCTCCGGCGAGGGAAAGTGGAAGTCTTCGTGGAAAGCCTCGAGGGTGAAAAAGTGGTGCTGGCCCAGAACGAAGCCGGGGACGCCTTTGGCGAGATCTCCGTGCTGGACGGCGGTCCCCGCACCGCCACGGCGGTGGCGCTCGAGGAGTGCGACACGCTGGTGCTCGACCGCGAGGGGTTGCTTCACCTCTTTCGCGAGCATCCCCACTCGGCGCTGGATCTCCTGACGGTGATGGGCCGCCGGCTCCGCGCGACGGACGAGCTGCTCCGGACCCAAGTCACCCGGAACGTCAACGTCGAGGTGGCGGAGCGCCTGACCTTCGGCCAGCGGATCGCCGACCTGGTTGCCACCTTCGGCGGCTCCTGGCCGTTCATTATCGCCTTCGGCGTGTTCCTGGTCGCCTGGATGGCACTGAACGTCCGGATGGCGCAGCGGGCCTTCGATCCCTATCCGTTTATCCTGCTCAACCTGGTGCTCTCGACTCTCGCCGCCTTGCAGGCCCCGGTGATCATGATGTCCCAGAACCGGCAGGCCTTCAAAGACCGGCTCCAGGCGGAACTGGATTACAAGGTGAACCTCAAAGCGGAGCTCGAGGTCGCCGAGCTTCATCGCAAGATCGATCGACACTACGAAGCCTTGCAGATCGGCTTCGATCGACTGGTCAGAGGAGGAAATCAGCAGTGAGCACTGAATCGAAGCTTAGCGGTCCGGATCTGAGCCTGGGTGTTTCCGCTGCACAGATCGAGGACGGTGGCATGCTATTGGGTCACGCCGGGGGAGAACCGGTGCTCCTGGCGCATGTAGGCCGGAAGTTCTTTGCGATCGGGGCAACCTGCACTCATTACGGCGGACCGCTGGCGGAGGGGCTCTTGGTGGGGGACACGGTTCGCTGTCCCTGGCATCACGCCTGTTTCAGTCTCAAGACCGGCGAGGCGATGCGGCCGCCCGGCCTGAACCCCGTGTCCTGCTGGAATGTGGTGCGTCAGGGTCGCAAGGTCCGGGTCGAAGGCAAGCTTCCGGCGCCTCCACCCAAGGTCTACAAGGGGCGGGCCAAGCCACCCACCGACGTGGTTATCGTGGGAGGCGGTGCGGCCGGATCGGCCGCGGCGTTCACGCTGCGCCAGGAGGGCTATAGTGGCAAACTCACGCTGCTCAGCGCCGATGCCGACGCCCCGTACGATCGACCCAACCTCTCCAAGGAATACCTGGCGGGGAGCGCGCCCGAGGACTGGCTTCCGCTGCGCTCGGCCGATGCCTATCGCGATCAGGGGATTGATCTCCGGCTGGCCAGCACGGTGAAGCGGATCCAGCCCAGGGCCAGGCGCGTGACGCTGGCTTCGGGAGACACGCTCTCCTTCGACCGCCTGCTGCTGGCGACGGGGGCCGATCCCATTCGTCTCACCATGTCGGGCGGCGATCTGCCCCACGTTTTCTATCTCCGCACCCTGGCCGATTCGCGAGCCATCAAGGCCCGGGCCGAAACCGCCAAACGCGCGGTGGTGATCGGGGCCAGTTTCATCGGGCTCGAGGTTGCGGCTTCACTCCGCACCCGGGGCCTCGAAGTCCACGTGGTCGCTCCGGAGAAGCTACCCCTCGAGAAGGTCATGGGACCGGAATTGGGGACCTTCATCCGGAACCTGCACCAGGAAAAGGGCGTGGCCTTTCATCTGGAGCGGAGCGTCACCGGCATTGCGCCGGACGGCGTGACCCTGAGCGACGGGATCAAGGTGCCTGCGGATCTGGTGGTCCTGGGGGTCGGCGTGCGGCCGGCACTCAAGCTGGCGGAGGACGCCAAGCTCACTGTGGATCGCGGCGTCGTGGTCGACGAGTATCTCGCGACCAGCGCCCCCCGGATTTACGCCGCGGGGGACATCGCCCGGTGGCCCGATCCCCACAGCGGCGAGCGGATCCGGATCGAGCACTGGGTCGTCGCCGAACGGCAGGGCCAGACCGCGGCCCGGAATCTCCTGGGCCGGCGCGAGCGATTCGACGCGGTGCCCTTCTTCTGGAGCGCCCACTACGACGTGTCCATCAACTACGTGGGTCACGCCAGCAGCTGGGATCGCCTCACGGTCGATGGAGACCCCGAGAAGCGTGACTGCACGGTGAGCTATTTCGACAAGGGCGTGCAGCGAGCC
>Ga0055432_10000115_pt1 | contig 9161 bp, 7 predicted proteins | sample Browns_ThreeSqA__FD_57727 | JGI IMG/M metagenome (GOLD analysis project Ga0055432, IMG submission 57727) | Wetland microbial communities from the San Francisco Bay, California, USA, that impact long-term carbon sequestration - Browns_ThreeSqA_D1 | ecosystem: Environmental > Aquatic > Marine >...
GCATCGCCTACCTCGTGGTCGGCCTGCCCGAGTGGCGCACCCGCCGCATGACTCAGGTCTGGGATCTGGGCGATCCCGCCAAGCCGGTGTTCATCCGCGACTTCGGACTTCCCGGCCAGCAACCGGGCGCGTCGGGCCCGGTTCCGGCCGATCTGCACGGGATGATCTCGACGGGCCAGAAGGGCAACCGCATCTATTTTGGCTACGGCACCAACCGGGAGGGCGTGCTGCAGATCGTCGACCGGAAGAAGCTGCTCGAAGGCCCGAAGGAGCCGACCGTCGAGAACCTGCTCTATCCGCAGCTCGGGCGCCTCGATCTTCCGCCCACCAACGGCGCGCACACCACGCTGCCGCTGCTGCGTATGCCGCTCGCCGAGTTCGCGAAGGACGCGGTCGGGGCGGTGCGCGACTTCGTGATGATCGTCGACGAGCAGATTCGCAACGAATGCCAGGAAACACGGCAGAGGGTGTGGATCGCCGACGTGACCGACGAGGCGAGGCCTTTCAACGTATTGAATTTCAACGTGCCCGAGGCGAGCGGCGGGTTCTGCAGCCGCGGCGGGCGCTTCGGCGCGCACGCCTCGAACGAGAACCAGCCGCCCATGTACGCCAAGCGCCTGGTGTTCGTCGCCTGGTTCAACGCCGGAGTACGCGCGATCGACATCCGCGATCCCTATCATCCGGTCGAGGTCGGCCATTACATTCCGGCGCTCACCGGCAAGACCGACAAGCGCTGCGTCAAGCCGCCCGAGGGCAAGGAGCGCTGCAAAGTCGCGATCCAGACCAACAACGTCGAAGTGGACGACCGCGGCTACATCTACATCGTAGATCGCGCCAACAGCGGAATGCACATCCTGCAGCTCATCGGCAACGCGCGTAAGATCGCGAAGTTCTGAAACGGGACCCGGCATAGTCCGGACGGCATCGACCAAAAAGCGAGGAACGTCGTGTCAAAACTCCGCGTCCAAAGCTTCGCGATTTCCATCGACGGTTTCGGCGCCGGGCCGAACCAAGATCTGCAGAATCCGCTCGGCGTCGGCGGTCCTGAGTTGATGGAGTGGTTCTTTCCCACGCGCGCGTTCCGCAGGATGCACGGCGATGGCGATGGAGAGACGGGAGTCGACAACGGAATCGCCGAGCAAGGCTTTTCCGGAATCGGCGCCTGGATTCTGGGGCGCAACATGTTCGGTCCTGTCCGAGGTCCGTGGCCGGATGACAGCTGGAAGGGCTGGTGGGGTGACGAGCCGCCGTATCACACGCCCGTCTTCGTGCTGACGCATCACCCGCGGGCGCCGCTCAGGATGGCGGGCGGTACGGAGTTTCGCTTTGTCACCGAAGGCATACACGCCGCGTTGGAGCAGGCGAGCGCCGCAGCGCTCGGCCGCGACGTGCGTCTCGGGGGCGGCGTAGCGACGATTCGGCAGTATCTGCGCGCCGCTTTGATCGACGAGCTGCATCTCGCCATCGGACCCGTCTTGCTCGGTTCCGGGGAGCATCTCTTGAACGGCATCGATATGCGCGCATTGGGCTACGAATGCGCGAAATGCGTCGCGGGCGAACGCGCGACCCACGTCTTTCTGCATAAGCGCGCGTAACGTTGGATGGGGCGTGCAATTCGTGAAAGTCGAAGAACCGCGAGCTGAAAAACCGCGAGTTGCCGGCATCGGGGAGAAATCCGCCGGCGAGTACAATCCGCGGCCGAGGTACAATCGCGCGCATCCCCACGCGAGGCGATCGACATGAAATCCTATTTCCTGAAACCCGACGCCGGCAAGACCGCGATCGAGCTGCGCGAGGCGCCCACTCCCGAGCCCGGTCCCGGGCAGATTCTTCTGCGCATGCGCGCGGCGGGCCTGAACCGCGGCGAGCTGATCGTCGGCCACAGCGTCAAGCCGGGCGGCGCGGCCAAGCCCGCGGGCGCGGAGGGGGCGGGCGAGGTCGCCAAGCTCGGTCAGGGCGTGAGCGGCTTCGCCGCGGGCGAGCGCGTCATGGGGCGCTGCGCCGGAGCGTTCTCGGAGTATTCGCTGATCGACGCGCGCGAGGCGGTCAAGGTCCCGGCGAACCTCTCTTGGGAAGAAGCCGCGTGCCTCCCGCTGGTTTTCTGCGTGGTGCACGACATGCTGATCGGGCAGGGCAAGCTCCGCGCGGGGGAATGGCTGCTCGTCACCGGGGTGTCCTCGGGGGTCGGGGTCGCGGCGCTCCAGACCGCGAAGGCGCTCGGCGCCAAGGTGATCGGCACCTCGGGCTCGGACGAGAAGCTCGCGAAGCTGAAGACCTTGGGGCTCGATCTTGGCATCCGCACCCGCGCCGGGGATTTCGCCGACGCGGTGATGAAGGCGACCGAGGGCAAGGGCGCGAACCTCGTCGTCAACAACGTCGGCGGATCGGTGTTTCCGGAGACGGTACGCGCGCTCGCCTTCGAAGGGCGACACGCGACGATCGGCTACGTCGACGGCGTCCTCAAGTGCGAGCTCGACATCGAGGCGCTGCACACCAAGCGCCTGACGCTGTTCGGCGTGTCGAACCGGCTGCGTTCGCCTGAGCAGCGCGCGACGAGCGTGCGCGGCCTCGTCGCCGATATCCTGCCTCTTGTCGCCGCCGGAAAGATCCGCCCGCTGATCGACCGGGTATTTCCGTTTGCCGAGCTACCGGCGGCGAAAGACTATATGGAATCCAACGCCCACCTCGGCAAGATCGCGCTCACTGCGCCCTGAAACCGGGGACAGACCCCGGTTTCCCGCGGCGCCTCGGCAAGATCGCGCTCACTGCGCCTTGATGCCGGCTTCCTTGACCACGCGACCCCAGGTGTCGTACTCGCTCTTGATGTAGCGCCCGAGCTCCTCCGGCGTGCTCGAGCTGGGTTCCAGACCCTGCTTCTTCAGCAGCTCGACGACCTCCGGCGCCGCGAGCGCCTTGACGATCTCGCGGTGGAGCCGGTCGATGACGGGCTTGGGCGTCTTCGCCGGGGCGACGTAGGCGTACCAGTTCATCGCCTCGTAGCCGGGATAGCCCGACTCTGCCACGGTGGGCACATCCGGCAACAATTCAGCGCGCTTGGGGCCCGTGGTCGCGAGCGCCCGCACCCGGCCCGACTTGAGATGTCCGCCGACCGAGACCGGGGTCGCGAAGAACGCCTGCACCTGCCCGCCCAGCATTCCCTGCATCGCCGGGCCGCCGCCCTTGTAAGGCACGTGCACGATGTCGATCTTGGCCACGACCTTGAGCAGCTCGCCTGCGAGATGGCCCGCGCCGCCGATGCCCGAGGAGGCGTAGGTGATGGTGCCGGGCTTCGCCTTGGCGAGCTTGACGAATTCGGCGAGCGTCTTCGCCGGCAAATCCGGCTGCACCACCAGTACGTTGGCGAATACCACCGCCATGGTGATCGGCGCGAAATCGCGCAGCGGGTCGTAGGGCAGCTTGGCGACGATATGGGGGGCGACCGTGAGCGAGCCCACGTTACCGAGCAGCACCGTGTAGCCGTCCGGCGCCGCCTTGGCGACGTAGTCGGTGGCGATATTGCCGCCGGCACCGGCTTTGTTCTCGACCAGCACCTGCTGCTTGACGCTGTCGCCGACGGTCTTAGCGAGAATGCGCGCCACGGTGTCGGTGCCGCCTCCGGGCTGGAAGCCGACCACCATGGTGATGGGCCGGCTGGGATAGGCGTCTTGCGCGAATGCGCTTGCGCTCAAAGCGAGCGCCGTTGCTGCGAATAAAAATCTCTTCATGTTCTTCTCCCTAGTAGTTTGCTGCGGTCCGGCTCGGCTATCTCCCCTGGAACACCGGCTTTCTCTTTTCCATGAAGGCGCGTCGGCCCTCGATGTAATCCTCGCTCTCGAAGCACTGCTTGACGAGCGCGGTGCAGGCGGCTGCGTCGAACGCGGGATTGGCCTTGAGCAGCTCGCGCACGATGCGCTTGGAGGCGCGGATCGTCAGCGGTGCATTATCCGAGATCATCGCGCAGGTTTCTACAACCAGCGATTCCAGGCCCGCGACCGGCACGACGCGATGCACCAGGCCCATGGTCTTGGCTTCCTCTGCGCTGAACTGTCGCCCGGTGAGGAGCACTTCTCGGGCGTAAGCGGGGCCGACGGTGTCGACCAGGTTCTTGAGCGAAGAAGCGCGATATCCCAGGCCCAGTTTGGCCGCCGGAATGCCGAGCCTCGCATCCTCGGCCGCGAGGCGCAGGTCGCAGCACAGCGAGATGTTCACGCCCGCCCCAAGGCAGTAGCCTCGGATCATTGCGATCACCACCTTGTCGCATTCCTGCAGGCGCTCCTGCACCCGGACGGCGATCTCCTCGTAGTGCTGGATGCCCTCGGCGCTGGAGCGCTGCTTCTCGTACTGGGAGACGTCGGCGCCCGAGACGAAAGCCTTGTCGCCTTCGCCCTTCAAGACGATGACGCGAATCTGCGGGTCCTGTTCGAAGCGGTCCAGGGCCTTGGGGATCGCCTCCCACATGTCGATCGAGACGGCGTTCCGCCGCGCGGGATTATTGAACGTGAGCCAGCCGATCGGGCCCTGCTTCTCGACGAGGAGCCGCTCGGTCGGGGAGCCTTCGGCGAACGCGGGCTCTCTCGACAGAGCGAGGAGTTCTTGCTGGGTCATGGGCCTTGGGCCGCTCTCGAAAGGCGCGATTGTACCGCGCTCAGTAGGCGCTCGCGCCGAACAGGTAGGGGTGCAGGAAGACCAGAACGAAGTACAGCCCAAACCCCGCGAGAACCCGCTTCCAGCCGATCTCCTCGAAGCGAAACTGGTTGCGCCCTGCGAGGATCGCACCGAACGGAATGTTGGAGGAAACCGAAGCGAAGCGCTCCCACTCGACGCCGATCGAGCGATTCTTGCGGGCGTCGATCAGCAGCGGACCCGAGAGGGCGAGCAGCAGAAACCCGCCGAAGAAGATGATCGAGGCGACGTCGCCCCGCGCCGTCAGGTGCAGCGCCGCCCACAGCGCGATCCCCCACATCAGGGGATGGCGCGTCACCCGCAGGATGCCGACCGGCTCGCCCATCGAGCGCAGCAATCCCTCCTGGCGGACCGCGCTCGGGTTGCGGCTGGAGACGCCGCAGGCAATGAGCACCAAGGACACCGGCATCAGCAGGATCACCCACGGCCGGAATTCCTCTCCCCACCACACTCGGGCATACGGCGCGCGCACATACGCCCAGATCATCCACACGATCGCGGCGAGGGAGACGAGCGCGTACAGGCCGAGGTAGGCGTTCTCGCCCAGGACCTTCACCAGGCCCGAGCGCAGCGGCGTGCTCGCGACGTAGTGGGTGAGGAGAAAGATCGCGGTGGCAAGCGCCAGCGTTTTCATGGGATCCATTTTCCATCCTCCGAGCTGGGATGCGACTTCGAGGGCGGCGCAGGCGTCCGCCGAACCCGACCCATGCTGCCACGAAGAGCGGGGACGGTCAAAGAGCCGACCGCGTCCCCATGCGCTACGGCGCCGTCTTGAACGCCAGGTAGGGCTCGCGCGCGAGCTGCTCGAGCAGCGCCGTTTCCCAGTCCAGATAGTCCTTCATCGCCTGTTCGATCTGCGATTTTCCGTCGTAGGGACGGTAGTAGATGTCGTCGGCCACGGAGGCGAGGCGCGTCGTTCCCGGCTCGAGCGGAAATCCGGCTCCGGTCCACCCCGCCGTTCCGCCCGCGAGAGCCCGAACGGTGACGGCGGTCAGGGAAGCGGCATCCGCCGCGGCGAAGCGCGCAAGCACGCCATCGGGCGAGGTGAACACCAGCTCGCGGACATCGCCGATTTTTGCGAGCGCCTCGCGCAGGCGCGAGCGCACCGCGAACCAGGCCCCGGGGACATGTCCGTCGCGGTATTCGATGCTGGTCCCGAAATCGACTACCGTCGCCGCGCCGGCCGCAAGCTTGGGGTCGAGCTCCTGCGGGGAAATCTCCGCCACCCGGATCCGCTCCATCCCGAGCACGCGCGGCGACCCGACGCCTGTGTCGAGCGGCGCGCCGGCCGGCGCCTGCAGCGCGAACACCTCGGGCCAGCCCATCTGCATGAGCCACGACGCGGTCATGGTCGCGCGCACGCCCTCGGAGTCGGCGAGCACGATGCGGGCGTTCCTCACCGCGGCGTAGCGGTCGGTTGCCTGCACCAGTTGGCCCCCGGGGGCGCTGTCGAATTCCGCGAGGTGTCCATTGCAGTATTCCTCGGGGCTGCGCACGTCGAACCGATACAGGGTGCGCGAACCGTCCCGCGCCAGACGCTCCAGCTCGGCCATGGAGATCGTGCGTACGCCGAAGCGCTTCGCCACCTGCGACGCGGCTTCGCGCGCTCGGGCGAGCGCCGCCGCCCCGGGCGCGCTCGCGTGGCGCGTGCTTCCGCGCTCGAGCGCGTAGCCGGCCAGATGCCAGCCCATGGTGCCGTTCTTGAGCGCGACCACGCGGTTGGGGAGCCCGGCGTTGATCAGCGACTGCGCGCCGACGATCGAGCGGGTGCGGCCGGCGCAGTTGACCACCACCAGGGTCTCGGGCCGCTTCACGACCTCGTGGACGCGGTAGACCAGCTCGGCGCCGGGGCAGTTCTGTGCGCCGGGGATGTTCATCACCCGGTCCTCGCTCATCGGCCGCGAGTCGAGCACGACCAAGTCCTCGCCGGCGTCCATGCGCGCCTTCAATTCGCTCGCCTCGATCCGCGGGGTGTCGCAGGCATGCTCGAGGTGCTCGCCGAAGGCCTTGCTCGGGACGTATACGCCGGAGAACAGCTCGAAGCCCGCCGCGCGCCAGGCGCCCACGCCACCTTCCAGCACGGCGATGCTGCGATAGCCTAAGCGGCGCATCGCCGCCGCCGCGCGCTGCGCCAGCGTCTGGTCGTCGTCGCACAGCACCAGGCGCGTCGAGCGCCGCGGCACCAGCGCGTCGAGCCGCAGCTCCAGGTGCGACAAGGGCAGCGACACGGCGGTGAGAAGATGGCCTTTGGCGAACACACCCTCCTCGCGCGCATCGAGGAGCGCGAGCTCTTCGCCGTCGCCGAGCATCGCGCGCAGCTCGTGCGCGGTCACGAGCGGGCTGAGGATCTCGGGCTTGGATGCTTCCGCTGCGCGCTCGTCCATCAAGGCCGTGCTTGTTCCTTCATATGGCGGTCTTCATAATAGACCGCTTCGGGACCGATTTTGCAACGCCGGAGAACGCGATGCCCTACAAGCTCTACAACGCTCCTCAGTCGACCTGCAGCCAGCGGGTTCGCTTCGTGCTGAACGCCAAGGGGCTTGCGTTCGAGGAGGTCAAGCTCGATCTCCTCGCCGGCGACCAGTTGAAACCCGACTATCTTGCGCTCAATCCGAACGGGGTCGTACCGACGCTCGATCACGACGGGCGAATCGTGATCGATTCCTCGGTGATCGTCGAGTACCTGGACGAGGTCGTCCCCGAGCACAGCTTCACCCCGCGCGATCCGGTCGCGCGCGCCGCAATGCGCTCGCTCATGCGCTTCATCGACGAGATGCCCGCCGCCGCGGTTCGCATCCCCACCTTCAACCTGGCTTTCCTGCCGCGCTTCCAGGCGATGAGCGAGGAGGAGTTCCTCGCCTTCGCGGAGTCGAAGCCCCTGCGCAAGGAATTCATGCTGGCGATGGGGCGAAAAGGCTTCCCCGAGAAGGACATGAACGCCGCGCTCGAGCGCATGAAACGCACCTACGAGCGCATGGACCTCGCGATCGGATCGAGCGGCGGGCCGTGGCTCCTCGGGGCCGACATCACGCTGGCGGACGTCGCGGTGATGCCGGCGCTGGTGCGCATGGACGATCTCGGCCTCGCCGGCATGTGGTCGGGCCTGCCGCGCGTTTCGCGCTGGTACGAGCTGGTCCGCGCGCAGCCCTCGTTCCAGCCGACCTACTATTTCGGCTCGCTCCTCACCGAGCGCTTTCCGCACCTGAAGGAGAAAAGGCGGGCGGCGGCGTCCTGATACGAGGCTCGATGAAACCTTCCACGCTTGCCCTCGCCGGCGCGGTCCTGCTCGCTGCGGGCTGCGCACGTCTCACGCCCGGCACCCCGGCTTCCCGGGGCGCTCCCGGGGAGCGGCCCTCGGCGGCGCCGGCCGCGGCAAGCGAGCCGCAGGCTCCGGGCCCGACGCGCAACTTCTACGAATGGGTGAACGAGGACTGGCTGAAGAGCACGCCCATTCCGCCGGACAAGCCGGGGGTCAGCAACTTCCTCCTCATACAGGTTCAGGTCAACAAGGATCTCGAAAGCCTCCTGACCTCCCTCAAAGGGAAGCCGGAAAAGTCCGCCGACGAACGAAAGCTCGCCGTGCTGTTCGGCGCGTACATGGATATGAAGAGAAGAAACGCGCTGGGAATATCCCCCTTGAGTAGCGAATTGCGGCGAATCGACCGGGCGAAGAACCACGACGACATCGCGGTGCTGTTTGCCCGCATGCAGACCCTCGGGGTCGAGGCGCCGCTCGCCTTCGCCGTCTCGACCGATTTCAAGAAATCCGATCGATACATCGTTTTCGTGAGCCAGGCCGGGCTGGGGATCGAGCGGGAGGATTATCTGGGCGAAGACGAGCGCTCGGGCAATATCCGCCGGGCCTACCAGGAAGTCGTGCAGAAGATGTTCGAGCTGGCCTCGGTCAAAGACGCCGCCGGACGGGCCCGATCCGTGCTGGAGCTGGAACGGCAGCTGGCCGTGTTTCAGTGGAGCAACGTCGACAATCGCGATATCGCCAAGATCTACAACGTCACGGATTTCAAGGGCCTGACGGCGAAAGCGCGCAATATAAAAATCGAGCGACAGTTGCCGGTGCTCCGCATGCCGTCGCGCTACCCCTTCAATGTGATGCAGCCGAGCTACGTCGAGGCATTCAACGAGTTCTTCACAACCCAGGATGTGCGAACTTGGAAGGCCTACCTGAAGGCGAGACTGCTGCTCGGCTATGCCCGGCTGCTCGACAGGCGCTTCAAGGCCGCCATCGTCGACTACGAGATCAAGCGCGGCTTGTACATAGACGAAGAGCCCCTGGCGCAGCAGGCGGTCCGCTACCTGAACCGCAACGTCGGCATGCTGCTCGGGAAGTCCTACGTCGAGACCACTTTCGACGACGACATGAAGCGGACCCTGCGGCGGATCATCAGGAACATCGTCGACCAATACCGCGTCGCCATCGGCGACTCGCCCCGAATGACGGCGGAAACCAAGAGAAAGGC
>Ga0055432_10000118_pt1 | contig 9135 bp, 12 predicted proteins | sample Browns_ThreeSqA__FD_57727 | JGI IMG/M metagenome (GOLD analysis project Ga0055432, IMG submission 57727) | Wetland microbial communities from the San Francisco Bay, California, USA, that impact long-term carbon sequestration - Browns_ThreeSqA_D1 | ecosystem: Environmental > Aquatic > Marine >...
CGGCCTGTTCAGCGGCGGCACGCTGTGCGCGGAAGCGCAGATCGTGCTCATGGACGAAGGGCACGCAGTCGCCTCGAACGCGCCGGTGCCCGGGGCGCAGCGCCTTGCAGACGCAGCGCGGGGGCACAGCCTGATCGACCTCGGCGCGGATGCGTACACGCGCGGTCGGCCCCACCCGATGATCGACCCGGGACTGCGCAACGATCATCTCCTGCGCGCGCTGCGCGAGCGCGGGGTCGCCGTGGTGCTGCTCGACGTGGTGATCGGCAGCGGCGCGCATCCCGATCCGGCCGGTTTGATCGCGCAGGCGGTGCGCGAGGCGGGGCGCCGAACGGCGCCGGTCGTCGCCTCGGTCACCGGAACCGACGCCGATCCGCAGAGCTATGCGCGCCAGGCGCAGACACTACGCGCGGCGGGAGTCACTGTGGCACGCTCGAACGCGGCGGCGGCGCGTACGGCGGCACGCATGCTCCGCCGTTCGCGCTCCCGCCAGTGCTAGGTGTCGCGCGGCTTCGGCTCCGGAAACTCGGCGAACATCTGCTTGTAGTACTCCGATTTCCACACCGCGACGACGATCAGCAGGTCGATCACGCCGCCGAGCAGGACGAGATTGTCGGTCATCGTCCGCCAGCGCGTGATGCCGGCGAAATACCAGGCGATCCAGGAGAGGTTGAGCGCGGCCGCCACGCTGACGATCTCCCGGCCATAGCGCCAGATCCGGCGCACCACCGAGCCGCCGAACGGGTCGCGATTGACTGCCGCGAAGGCGAGCAGCATCACCGGGAGCTCGAGCGCGAGCTGGAGGAACGGTACGCCCTCGCTGCCCAGCAGGCGCGCGGTATCCGGCGAGCGGCGCATGCCGATGACGGTGGCAGCGACCAGGAACCAGTGGCGCGCCTGAAACGCGACGATCAGCCAGAACGAAAGCGGAACCCTGAGGACGCCGTACTGGTTGATTCTGTCGAACAGATCCTTCATCGCGCAGGCACGCGGAACGCTCGCGCGTCGCTCATTGCGGCAGGCCGGCCTTCAGCAGCGCGTCGCGGTGGTGGTCCCTGTCGCGTGCTTCCTTGTAATGCAGCAGCGAGAGATATTCGGCTGCCTTGAACGACGGCTGGCGCTTGAGCAGCTCTGCGGCGCATTCGCGCGCAGCGGCATCGTTTCCGGCCTGCGCATGGCAGGCCGCAAGCATGGCAAGGTGCATGGGATCGGACGAGGTGACGTGCTGGAGCGCCTCGATCGCCTCGGGGTAATGCCGGGCGACGAAATTGGCACGACCGAGGTGGCTCCAGAAGCGCGGCGGGTGAAAGGGATTGAGACGCATCGCGCGCCGGATCCATTCGATGCCCTCTTCGGCCTGCCCGAGCCAGGTGAGCAGCTCGCCCTGCTGCACGACGATCAGGTCGTCGTTCGGATTGAGTTCGAGCGCGCGGCTTTGGTGGTAGCTGGCCTGGTCGAAATTGTCCTTGGTGATGTTTACGGCGGCGAGAATGCGGTGCACGTCGCTGTCGTTGTCGTCCAGGCCCAGCGCGACGTTGAGCTCGCGCTCGATGTCCTTTTCGAGCGCGGCGCGGTCGTCGGTCCAGTTGTAGATCCAGCGCTGGCCCAGAATGCACGCGCGCCAGGCGTGCGCGTGCGCATACTTCTGGTCGAGATCGATGGCGCGCTCGATCAGCGCGAGCGCCTTGTCGTTTTCGGCGCGGTCGGAACGGTGGTGCAGGACCTTTGCGGTGATCACGCACTCGTAGGCCGCCATGTTCTCGGTCGGCTTGCGCGCCGCGCGCTCGCGCGTTGCCGCCTCCAGCCGTCCCGGCAGGATGGCGACGATCGCGCGCGTGATCTCGTCCTGGATGGCGAAGATGTCCGCAAGGTCGCGGTCGTAGCGTTCCGCCCAGATATGGCGGTCGGACTCGCCGTCGATCAACTGCACGGTGACGCGCACCCGGTTGCCGGCGCGGCGCACGCTGCCTTCCACGACATACTGCACGCCGAGCTCGCGCGCCACCTGCTGAACGTTTACCGGCTTGCCCTTGTACTTGAACGCGGTATTGCGCGAGATGACGAACAGGTCGCGGAAACGCGACAGGTCGGTGAGGATGTCCTCGGTCAGTCCGTCGGCGAAGTACTCCTCGTCGGGTCCGGAGCTCATGTTGGTGAGCGGCAGGACGATGATCGAGGGCTTCGCCGGGCGCGCCGGCGCCTCGCCCTTGCGCGGAAGGGTGCGCGCGGCCGGCGCCCCGGTCTCGATGCGGAACACGCGCACCGGCGAGGCGATGTTCTTCAGCGAATGCTCGCCCAGGTCGACGAAATTCAGGCTGAGCTTGTCCCGCACTTCCTCGTAGACCTTGCCCGAGACGCAGATGCCGCCGGCTTCCGACAGGGCCTCGATGCGCGCGGCGATGTTGACGCCGTCGCCGTAGATGCTGGCGCCCTCGCTGATCACCTCACCGAGATTGACGCCGATGCGGAACGCCATGCGCCGGGGTTCGGCCAGCCGCGTGTTGCGCGCGTTCAGATCGGTCTGCATCGCGACGGCAGCCTGCACCGCATCGACCGCGCTGCCGAATTCGGCCAGCACGTTGTCGCCGGGCATGTCGACCACGCGCCCGCGACGCGACTCGACGACGTCCGCGATCAGCCGTCGCGACGCGCCGAGCGTCTGCACCGTGGCGACCTCGTCCTCGCTCATCATGCGGCTGTAACCCTGAACGTCGGCGCTCAGGATGGCGGCCAGGCGGCGATTCATCCCGCGGTTTCCTTCGGAAAAAGGCGATTCAACACTGGCGAGGGAATGTCTGCAAGTCTTGCCGTGGCGCTCGAAGCACCCGCGGCGCGGTGCTTGCGGTCTCGGGCAGCCGCCTTCGAGCGCAGAAAACGGGACTCAGCGCGTGCCGCCGGAGTATTCGATCGCGATCGGCGCAACCGGCGTCACCCGGCACGCCCGACGATTGCGCGCGCCTACGAGGGGGTGGTGCGCGGCTTCTGCGCCTGCTCGACCGGCACGAAGACCGTGACGTTCCTGAGTGCCGCGATCTGGAGAGATACGTCGATGTAGTAGTACTGCAGAACGGCGACCACCAGAAACAGCACGAGCATCGATTCGCGCAGCAGCGAACGTTCGCCCTGACGCGCCTCGCCACGGGGTGCCGTCAGAGTCGCCAGGTACGCGTCGATGGCCGCACGCGAACGCAGCGGCTGGCCGGCATGCTGCTCGATGTGGCGCAGCAGGGCCTCTGGTGCGTCCAACGCGTCGGGCGCCCGCGCGGCAGCCACCGCGGGCACCGCAGGCTCGGTGCGATCGGGCGTGGTGCGCCGCGCCGGGCCGAGCTTCGTTTCGTAGAAAAGCTTGAGCGCGTCCATGATTCACGTTCCAATCTCTGCCTACTTTGCCGAGAGCGCAAGACGTCGCCGGAGCGCGACTATTGTGCCCGCCCGCGTCGCGTCCAGCGCAGCGCCGTGGCCAGCCACCCCCCGGGTCCGCCGGCGCGCAGCACGGGCACCCCCGCGCTTGCCGCCTGCTCGCCCGGCACGGTCGCCTCGGCAGGCAGCGCACCGCCGGGCAGTGCCTCTGCGCCCAGCCAGCTGCGCTCTGACTCCCGGTCCTGCGCGCGGCGTGCTGCCGCTGATTTTCCGAACCACATCCGCTCACCTCGCGCCGCGATCATCGACGCGCGACGGCGTCTCGGCCGCCTGGCGCAGCCTTTGGTGCGCGAACAGCAGCACCCAGTCCAGCTCGAGCAGCTCCAATGGCAGGTCCAGACCGCATTCGCGCAATGCCGCGCAGTGCCGATGAACGTCGCGAAACACGTCCTCGACGTCTGCCGCGCTGTGCACTTCGAGGGGCTGCTGCCGCGCGTCAAAGGGCGCCCAGCCCGCGTCGGCACGCTGCAGTCGTTCGACGCGCTCCGCAGGCCAGCTGCCGAGGTAGCTGCGAACGGCCTCGAGCACGGCGCTGGTCCTGTCCGCCGCGTTGATACGGCCGATGTGAGGTTCGACCGCGAATCGGCTCCCGTATACGTACGCCGCCTGTCCCATGGCATCCTCCCTCTTCGTGAAGGCAGGGTCCCGCCACTTTATTGAACGCCCGCAGGCCGATTCTGTGTGCAAATGATTGCAAGGTTTGGGTCGCGCTCGCGCAAGGCCGCGAGAGATTCCGAACGCAACCGCCGGAGGCAGGCCGGATGAAGTTCCGGATGCACGAGAACTCGCTGTTCGCAATCCTGCTGCGCTCGCGCTGGTGGATCAGTTTCGCCCTCGCAGTCGGTCTGTTCCTGGTGGTACGGCTGTTCATTCCCGAGACCTACGCGATTGTCGTTCCGGTACCCTTTCTCGTGATCGGCTGCATCGCCGCCTGGCGTCAGTTGCGCGTGCCGGGCGCCGGGCGCATCGCCGAGCGCATGGAAGCCCTGCGCGCGATGTCATGGCGCGATTTTTCCGACGCGCTGGAGGGCGCATATCGCCGCGAGGGCTACGTCGTGCGGAGGCTCGGCCGGGGCGCGGCGGATCTCGAATTGACCCGCGACGGACAGCGCACGCTCGTCAGCGCCAAGCGCTGGAAGGTTGCGCGCGCCGGCGTCGAGCCGCTGCGTGAACTTGCGGCGGCGGATGCCGGCGGCGAAGTGGCCGCGCGGGTGTTCGTCGCGGCGAGCGAGGTCACCGAACAGGCGCGCGCGTTCGCGGCGGGCCACGGCATCCGCATCCTCGAGGGCGCCGAGCTGGCGGTCCTGCTCGCACACAGCGCTCAGCAGCTTGGGAAAGCCTGATCGCGACATCCGCCTGAGCAGATTTTCATCCGCCGCACGGGGATGCCGGGGCGGGCACGGCGCTGTATCCTGCCTCGCCGGCTTCCGGTATCGTTCCGCCGTTACCGGCACGAGCCTCAGGCTCGACGGCGGCTGGATCGCGCACTCGCTGAGGCGGCCCGGCACAAGGAGACCACGATGAACGCGGCGCGACGCAGTTTGCAGATGGGCCTCGGCACCCTCGGAACGCTGATCGTCGTCGCGCTCGCCGCAGTTGCCGCGTACTACATCTACCTGGGCGTGACCGGCGAGGATGCGGCGCCGACCTGCAAGGGCGAACTCGAAAAGTGCATGCAGCGCTGCCGCAAGACGACCACGGATACTGCGGCGGCGCAGGCCTGCCAGAAGGAATGCCAGCGCGAAGCGTATCTATGCGAGGGCTTCAAGCGCTAAGGCAGGTCTGAACAAGGGGGCTACGCTCCTTGTAGACCCCCGACTTCAGACGAAACTCTGATCAAGTTGCCGACTTGATCAGAGTTTCCCCAGGGCAGGTCGGATCGGCGACGCCCGATCGACCTGCCCGCGGCCTAGGCCGCTCGGTAGCGGAAGCGGAACGCGCTTCCCGCCGACACGACCTGCCCCATCGAGGGCTGCGGAAAATGCGCGGTCATGACGACGGTGTCGGTGTCGGCGTGCTGCTCAAGAAAGCGGCGCCGCGTCTGCGCCGAGCGCGCGCGATCCCAGTCGACCCGCGGGCTCCACTCCGGAAAGGCGAGCTGCAGCGGCGAGTGGATCAGGTCGCCTGACATCACGGCACGCGCGCCCTTCGAGGCGAGCGCCACTGCGACATGGCCCGGCGTGTGGCCGACCGTGGGCTCGAAGCGGATGCCGTGATCGATCTCATGATCGAGCTCGACGAGCTCGGCCTGACCGGCTTCCATCACCGGCAGCACATTCTCGCGAAAAACGATGCTGTCGCCGGCGGCGCTCGCCTCGTACTCCGGCCGCGCGAACAGATACCGGGCATTCGGAAAAGTGGGCACCCAGCGGCCGCCGACCAGGCGCGTGTTCCAGCCGCAGTGGTCGACGTGCAGGTGCGTGCACATGACCGTGTCGATGTCCTCCGGCGCGACGCCGGCGGCGCGCAGCCTGGCGAGCCAGGTCGCGTCGCTGCGTCCGCCCCAGCCGCGGAAGATCTCGTGCGACTTGCGGCAGCCGATGCAACTGTCGATCAGCAGCGTATGCCGGGCACTGCGCACGAGGTAGGACTGCACCGGAAGGTTCAGGCGCAGCTCGTCCGCCGACAGGGCCCCCGGCGCGAGCCAGTCGAGGTGAGGCTCGAGCGCATCACGCGACGCATCCGGGAACATCTGCAGCGCGGTCAGGAAGGGCCCGTCCCAATCGACGATGCGATCGACGCGAATCTCCCCGAGTTGCAATGCCGGCACGTGCAGCCTCCAGTGCGGATCCTGCGCGCGAGCTTAGCCGGGATTCGCCCGGCGGGCGCCCCTTGCAATGAGCCACAGTGGCCTCATACACTGTCGGGATCGAATTCGGCATAGAGTTGTCCGACTCTGCCCTCGTGGCTGTGGTGCCCGGCCTTCTCGAAGTGACGATTTGATGCCCCGCGCCGTTTTGGCCGGGGCGACGCCAGACTCGGAGGGGCCGCATGCCTACTGGCACCGTGAAGTTCTTCAATCAATCCAAGGGCTACGGCTTCATCCAGCCCGACGCGGGGGGCAAGGACGTGTTCGTCCACATTACCGCCGTGCAGCGTGCCGGGCTCACCGGCCTGAGCGAAAACCAGAAAATCTCCTACGAGCTCAAGCAGGGTCGCGACGGCAAGATGTCGGCCGACGACCTGAAGGCGCTTTGATGGCGAAGGAGGAGTTGATCGAAATGCAGGGCGTGGTGACCGAAGTGTTGCCGAACACGCAGTTTCGCGTGACGCTCGAAAACGGTGTCGAAGTTCTCGCCTACGCTTCCGGCAAGGTGCGCAAGCACCGTATCCGCATTCTCGCGGGCGACAAGGTCAGCCTGCAGATCTCGCCCTACGATCTCACCAAAGCGCGCATCAGCTTCCGTCACAAGGACGAAAGTCCTCCCCCGACACACCACGCACGGCCGCAGTACCGGCGCCGCTGAGCGGCACGCCTGCTCGAGGGCGTCTGTTTCGCTGTTTAGCGTGGCTTAAAGCGCTGATTTCTCTAGGCGACGGAGACGTTCCGCGGTAGAATCGCGGTTCGCCGTTGCGGGTCGCAACGCCCGTATGCTGGCGAAGCTGGGCGCAGGACCTCCGGGCGGTCGGCGGCATGCCAGCGGCCCCCAGTCGCGTTGAACTCGAAGTCCGGGATGGCAGTGCATACCCGGTCGGCAACGCATTCTGCGACCTTCGCAAACTTCGACGACAGGAAAGCGAGAAACCCGTGAGCATCCCCAAGGCCGAGCGCATGCAGTTCAAGGTCGGAAAGTACGACGTGATCGCACAGCCCATGCACGGCTCGGCGCACATGCTGCGTTACACCGTGCGGCTGCATGGCAAGCGTCTGGGCGCGCTGGCCAGCATGCCGACAGAATCCGACTGCAAGTTCATGGAGTCGCCCCCGCCGGTGCCGCCGCTCAAGCCTTTCGTGTACTACCGTCCGGGAAGGCCCAAAAAGGGTGCCACCCCCGCCAACACCGGCGGCGAAGCCGCGCCGGTCCCGGCCGCGCGCGACGATCTGCCGAGCGACGCGATCCCCGACGCCCTGCGCGGCAGACTGGACGACTGAACAAAGCGCTCGACGTGCTCACCGGGTGAGCCTGCGGCGCGCGAGAATCGCGCGCAGGATGCCACCCGAAGACTCCGCGCTTGCGCCGCTCGGCGCAGCGGCGCACGGCCTCTGGCCACAGACGGTATTCTTTCGCCCCTTTGGCGCGAGCGATGCGCAGCGCAGTTGCGCCACCTGTCGCCATTCCATCGGCTGGGACAGCGTGCACGTGTTCTGCCAACGCGCCAGGATCGTGTCGGTGTTCCCCTGTGGCCACTGGGAACGCGAAGCGGGCTGCGACTGAGCCCCGCGCCTGGGCTCAGACGATCTGCGACATCGGCTTGAGCGTCACGCCGGCCTTGAGCAGCGCGGTGCGCAGCTGCCCGGCCATCGCGACGGCCGCCGGGTTGTCGCCGTGCACGCAGATGGTGTCGATCTTCACCGGCATCTTCTTGCCGCTCACGCTGGTGACCGCGCCGTCCTCGAGCATGCGCAGCACCCGCTCGGTGGCGAGCGCGGCGTCATGAATGACGGCGCCCGGCTGCTTGCGCGAGACGAGATTGCAGCTGTCGTCGTACTGGCGGTCGGCGAAGACTTCGCGCGCGATGCGCAGGCCGGCTTTTTCGGCGGCCCGTTCGGCCTCGGTATTGGGCATCGCGACGACGATCAGCTCCGGGTCCGCCGCCTTTGCGCCGCGCGCCACCGCCAACGCCGCGTCGAAATCGACCGCTGCGAGGTTGCCGAGCGAACCGTGCGCCTTGACGTGCGTGACCCTGTGGCCGGCCGCACGCGCGATCGCCTGGATCGCGCCGATCTGGTAGATGACCATCTTCTCCAGATCCTCCGGCCGCTCGCCCTGGATCGGACGCCGGCCGAATCCCCAGATGTCGAGGAAGCTCGGATGCGCGCCGACGTCGACGCCGTTGCGCTTCGCGAGCGTCACCGTCTTGTGCATCACGAGCGGATCGCCGGCATGAAAGCCGCAGGCGACGTTTGCCGACGTGACGATGCCGAGCATCGACTCGTCGTCGCCCATCCTCCAGGCGCCGAAACTTTCACCCATGTCGGAATTGAGATCGATGTTCGCCATGACGCTTCCTCGGGGATTGCGCCGCGCGCGGCTCGCCGCGGACCTCGCTCGAGCGGCGCGCGATCGGGTGGCATACTCGGCCCATGCGGACTCCGCGTGCGGGCATTGTAACGGCTGAAACGGCACTTTCGGCGCGCGCGCACGTCGCGCGGCGGCGATGAACGCGGACAAACGGCGCGCGAACGCGACGCCCGCGCACCGGATCCTGCAGGCCGGCGACCAGGCGCTGGTGGTCGAGTTTGGCGATGCGATCGACGCGCGCCTCAATCGGCTGGTGCAGGCGCTCGACCGCCGCGTGGGGAAGGCCGCGATCGAGGGCGTGATCGAATGCGTTCCGACGTACCGGTCGCTCATGATCGTCTACGATCCGCTGAGCATCGGGTCGGCGGCATTGCGCCGACGCGTCGAAAAGCTGGTGCCGACCTCGGCCGAGGCCGAGGCGCCGTCGCGGCGCTGGACGATTCCGGTCGCCTACGGCGGCGCGCTCGGGCTCGATCTCGAGGACGTCGCGCGCGCGCACGGCCTGTCGGGCGACGAGGTGATCGCGCTGCAC
>Ga0055432_10000119_pt1 | contig 9094 bp, 9 predicted proteins | sample Browns_ThreeSqA__FD_57727 | JGI IMG/M metagenome (GOLD analysis project Ga0055432, IMG submission 57727) | Wetland microbial communities from the San Francisco Bay, California, USA, that impact long-term carbon sequestration - Browns_ThreeSqA_D1 | ecosystem: Environmental > Aquatic > Marine >...
GTGCCCGAAGCGACATGGACGACCACTGTGTACTGCTGATCGCCCGGAGTGCAGGCCCCATAAGGAATCGACGTGAGAAATACTCCCGTGGTTGTTCCGGTGGCCGGGATGAAGGATCCCAGCGTGCCGACGACGACCTGAGAGCCGGCGACATGCGGCGTAATACGGCCGCCCTGGTTCCGGCGCACGGAAACATTCGTGCCGGACACCGCGGTGATCCGCGACAGATCCTGATCGACGTAGAGGTATTCGCCGACATCGACACTGGAAGCGGAGGCGACAACAAACACGTCTTGCGTGTTGGTGGTCACCGCCGAAGAGAGTGTGGTGGTGGTGGTTGTGGTTTGCGCCAGGACAAGCGTGGGGGCAAAAGCCAGCACCCACAGGAGTCCCAACAACCGCAGAGTCAAACGAGCTTTGCGAATCATAAAGAAAAAGTCTCCTTTCGGTTTTTGGTGAAACGGACCGGGACCCGAGAGCCCCGGTCGCTGTCTGTGGGGTTATGCCGCGGAGGCAATCGCGACGCAGGCGTCGGAACGGAGCACGCCGAAACCGAGCAGCACGTCAATGCGGGTTTTCCAGGACCGGGAATTGAAATCGAATTCCCGGATGATCGAGATGGAGATGCCGGAATCCGGATCGGTCATCTGGACCGCCAGTTCCTGGCCCTGGGTGGGCATGGGCAGCTTGACGCCGACCAGCGCGAAGGCTTCCGAGCTGATCGCCAGACCGCAGGGGCCCGCCTTTGCGTTGGGCGAAGACGTGCCCGGCCACAGCGTCAGATCCGCATCATTCGCCGGCAGCGCGTTGACGTTCTGATACGGGGAGCCCGGTCCGACAATTGCGGGAGCGATCTGGATGGTCGCGGCCGAAGAGGCGCCGACTGTGGACTGCGTGATGACGAACTGACGCAGCCGCCCCGTGGACTGTTTTGTCATCGGGTTGACCGCGTAGACGTTTTCGAAGGTGATCTTGTCGCCCTTCGTGAACGTGTCGCCCGTAGTGCAGGTCAGCAGGATCGAACTGCCGGCCTGTCCGGCGCCGTCGGTTTCGACCGTACCGGCCCAGGTGGAGGCCGTCTGCCGCAGCAGCGACATGGACTCAAACCAGCGCCAGCCGCCATACGTGCCGATCGCGCCTGTCTTCCAGGCTTTTTCGACTTCCGTAGCCGGATGGAACAAGGCCTGGAATCCGGACAGCGAGGCAATACCCTCCATCATCTGCGGGGTTACGATCATGGCCTTTTTGGCTGCGGGGTTCCAGGTCGCCAGCTCCATCATGCGCGTGCGGGCCGCGCTATAGGTGGCGAGCGAAGAGGGCGTGGTGCCCAGCGCCCCGACCACATTGGGCGTATTCCGTGCCGCAAAGGCCGCAAACCGGGAATCGATCTCCTGGGCGACTTTTGCAATGCGCGGCCGGATGATCTGGTCTTCGATCTCTTTCTTGGACCGCTCCATTTGGAGGGCCTTTTCGAGCGAATCCCAGTTGACGTCCGAACCAAACACCTGATCGACGGGGATGGAGGTCGAGCGCCGATCGACATTTGTACCGACATAGGCGAGTCCGTCGCGGATCGTGCCTTCATCGGGGTACTTGACCTCGATGCGATCGCCGACGGCGAATTCCTTGTCGAATTCCTTCTCATACTGGCTATTGCCGTATTCGGCGCATACCAGCATGTTCGTGAGCAGCCGCAGACACGTCGCCGCGACCCATCCCGAGTTCTGGGATGTGAAAACATGCGTTCCAGGCATGGGGGTTTACTCCGTGAGGTGTGGGGCGAGGGTCAGCGACCGCCTTTGGCGAATCGTTCCGCGTCGCGCGCGTCTTCGATGCGCTTGAAGGTCGCATAGTCGCCCCGCTCCAGCGCCGCCTGGGCCTCGTCTTTGGTCGAGACCGACCGGCCGCCGACTTGCGCCGGGGGGCCGGGGGCGTTGGAGATTTTGCGAGAGGGGGGCGCGGGGGCCGCCAGCCGGTTTTCGATCTCGAAAAACTCGGCAATGGCGGCGCGTCGGGGTTTCTTCAGAAGCGCGGTCAACTCTTCATCGTGTTCGGCGAAATAGTCCACAACAGCCGGACCGACTTCACTTTCGGCAATGAAGGATGCGACCTCGTCGGCGAGGGCGGAGCCCGTCAGCAGACGATCGACATAGGTATAGGCGGACTCGAAATTATCCTGAGTGCGCGCCTTATCCCTTTTCAGCCAGGCTTGAACCTTTTGATCCCAGGCGTCAATGCGGGCCTGCGTCGCTTCTTCGGCTTCGCGCGTTTCGCGCTCGGTTTCGAAGCGGCGCCGCTCATCATTGCGGAGCCAGAGTTCGTCCGCCTTGCGGAAGGCTTCGTAATCGTCGAAGTCTTCCAGGCGCGGTCGTCCGTCCTTGGTGCCGGGTGCTGATTCCGGCTGCGGTTTCAGCTGTAACTGTTCTTCAAGCTGACGGATGCGGGCCTGCGCCTGGCCCAATTCCCGATTCAGGTGTGTGACCTGTCGGGTGTGCCGGCGTTGCTGGTAGTCGCGGTCGCGTTTAGACCGTTCTTCGGGAGTGAGTTCCTTGCGCTCCCCGTTGTCTTTCCCCGGTTCTGACTCGGGCGCGGTTTTGTCTTCCTCGGAAGACCCAGAAGATTCAGTGTCGGGCGTCGCGGGTTCTGACTCCGCGGGTTTCTCGGACTTTGCCGAGGCAGAGGCGGCCGGCCAGTCTCCGGTTTCCTTGAACTTCCGCCACTCTTCGGGCGTGACGCTCTTCGGATCGTAAGTCGGGCCTTCGGGTGCCGGTGAGGCAGGGGCCGCCGGTCCGGAGGGGGTGACCTCCGGGGTGTTGTCGGACATAGGCTGCTGTCTCCTTTTGAAAAAGGGTCAGACAAACAAAAACCCGGCCGAAGCCGGGTTAAACTTGGGGGCGATGAACGGAGATAATGAACCAGTCCGAATCACGGCCAGCAGAATGCTCTATGTCGCTTGGGAGCCCGCCGCCGCCCATTGGGAGCTCTGGGTACTTCTGATTCTCTGCTTGGCCGGAGCGGGGCTCTGTGCCTACTGGGCCTGGAAGAGCTAACTCCGCCGCCGGTCCTTCTTTTCCCCTTTGGGTTTCCCGCGTAAGGCGCGACTGAGTCCGCCGCCGTTTTCCTTGGCGTAATAGGCCTGCACCTGCGCGCCGCTCATCCGCCGCCCGCTGGGGCTTTGGTAGGTATCGGTTCCGACTTTCTTAAACGGCATCAGCTTTCCCCTTTCGGCGGCCGCGTCTCAATCTCCCGCTCCTGGCTATAGCGCGCATGTTCCAACTTGATCCGCTCCAGGTCTTCCTTCATGGCCTGAATTTCCAGTGCGAATTCCCCGCGGATGCGCTCGACCTCCTGATCGGTCGTCGCCTGCGTTTCGGTCTTGCGCTGATCGGAGCCCGCTTTCAATCCGGCAATCTTTTCCGCGCTTTCGGTCTTCAGCCGCGCCTCTTCCAGATCGCCTTCGGTCTCGACGGTCTTGGCTTCGAGCTTGAATTGCAATTCCTGGAGCACCCCCTGCAGTTCCTGAATGACGGCCTCATATTCCTGCATCTTCTGGGCAACCTCGGGCGGGACGGGCTGCTGATTTTCCTCGGAGCGGAATTCCGGCGGCGTGATGCGCTCGACAATTTGATCGCCAATCGGGCCGAGGTTCATCAGCTTGACGAGCAGATCGAGCATGCGCACCGAAATCTCCGGCGGCAGGGTCTTGAGCAGGGTTTCGAGGGCCGTTTCGACCCGCTGACGCTCGGACTGGTAGCTCGGGCCGACCGACACGGTCACTTCATGCTGGCCTTCGCCGTACTCCATGCGTTTGCCGTTCTGATCGATCCCGTTAAGGCGGATTTTTTCGGTCTTGCCGTCCGCTTCGCGAATCGCGACATCGCGTTCGGTGTCTTCGATCTTCGGCAGTAGGTCTTCGAGGATTCGGCCGCAGAACTGCACCGCGCGGTCATGGTTGTCGATGAAATGGAACGTCCCAAGATCGCTGGCCCGGTCGATCGCTTCCAGGGCCTTGCCGGATTTCGCGACTTTGTCCTTGTGCTCGGTCGAGGGCACGCCGATCGCGTTCTCGATCGCCATGGCGAAGGCCTGTTTCGCGGCTTCGACGGCCGCAATCGGCGGCTCAAATTCCGTCCGTTCCGGTTTCGGAAGAACCTGGTCGCCCGTGGCTTCGCTGGTCGCCTTCGCCTCAAGATAGGCGCGCGGGACCTTGTGCGCCGTCGCCCAGGCGTCCGGATTCACAAACTGCCCCTCATAGCCAATCCATGGCACTTTGGGCGTCAATCCCAGGATTTCCTCTTCGTTGGCCAGGGCAAAATCAAACGACATCTGCGGTGACCGCGCCATTCGAATCAGCGAATAGAGCATGCGCTGGGAGCGCCCCTCGACCGTGGACCACTGCTCCGGCCCGAGCATCGGGATAATCGGGATCCACTTTCCCGGCCATTCGTGCCGTTCGAGGATCTCCAGACCGTTTGTGATGTACTGGACGATCCGCCGCTGCTTGACCATCCGTTCCCGCCGGACCGGAATCTCCAGACCGTCGGCATAGGTCAATTTCCCGTCTTCGATCATGGCGCCCCGCGGCAGCTCGTCTTCATATTGTTCACGACCGGCCGGATCGGCCGGGTCTTCCATAATCAACTTGCGCCGTCGCTTTTCTTCGACGCGCCAGTATTCGGCGATCTGGATCTGATCGTTGCCTTTGACCCAGGCGGGCGCAATCTGCCGCTGCGCTTCCCCAAAACTGGTGATGCGGGCGTCCGGGAATTCCGCCTTGAAGTCCTCAACAGGCATCGTGTCGAGCAGGAATCCGTAGCGGGCCGCACCTTCGCAGCGCGGGTCGTAATAATCTTTCGCATCCGGATCCAGATAGACGGTGTCGGGATTCGCGATTGCCTTGATGCAGGCGACCAGGTCCGTCGATTGATCGTCTTTGTAGGCGGTCGTGACCTTGAAGTACCCATACGAGCGGTCGCACATCGACTCAAACGCCGAGCGATAGGCGTCCGTCGCATTGGACTCATACTCGACTTGCCGGATGCGCCCCGCACGCAGACGGGCCGTATCGTCGTTGGCGCCTTCCCCGGTTGCCGTGATCTCAATGGCCCGCTTATTGAGTCGCAGTTCTCCGATCAGCTTGTTGCGGTGCTGGCGGAGCTGGTCATGGTGCGGACAGGGCCGCTTGGCCACGCGCCGGGCGTCGAGCTCGGTCGGATCCCACGGGCCATTGACCGAGAGCGCGCGCATGTCGAGCTCGCCTTCCTTGCGGATGTCGGCATCGGCCTGGACGCAGCGATCGAAGCGCCGGCGGATTTCTTCCAATAGGGCTTCGTCCCGGGTCTGGGCGTCTTTGTCTTCAGTCGGCATCGGGGAAAGTGGCCTCAAACGTCAATAAGGGTTTCAAGTACTCAAACAGCAGCAGCCGCTTCGGACGGGCCGGTTCGCTCATCAAGATCTGGTTTAAGTGCGCCTGGTCGCGGATGCGCACGGCGAGTTTGCGAACCTGGGCGCGCTGGGTTTCCCGTCGAGCCTTAGGCCAGGGCTTCACGCCTTCGCGCCGTCGCCGTCTACGCCCTTGCTCTTGGCGGTCAACGCGTCAAACACTTTCGCGGGAAGGTAGAATTCCTCGTCTCCCACCAACACGACATAATCGCCCGGCACGACGATTGTTCCAGCCGGTGCATGGCGGTGTTCTCGCTGGCGTAGTTCCTTCTGTCGCTTCTGGAGGGACTCCCGGTCTTCGGCCTTCGCCGATTCCGGGATTCGAATGGCCGGATATTCCAGCTGCACAGGAACGATACCGTTTCGTGGGTCTTTGGGGTCGGAGGACTTAAAGGCTTCGCCAACCTCCACAACGAGCTGGGCAATCAGGGACTTTGCGGTGACAGGGAAAGTTTTCATTGAGAATGTCCTTTCATGAATACGCGCTCCCGCCGTGTCGGTAGGCCGCGGCATAGGGGTCTTGAGGTTTCGATTTGGGCATCGCCGGCACCTTCATGGCGAAGGTCAGCGCCAGGGCGTCTCCGTCATCGGTCGAGTGCCCGATCCGCTCGCCGATGTCCTGTTTGCTTTCAAGGGCGATCTCGCTCTTGCGCGTGATGTGGTAGAGCGGGGCCGTCAAGTCTTCCTCGAGCTCCTTGGCGCGATCGATCCGGCCGCCGGCCTGCAGCCATTCCTTCATCTGCCCCCACATATAGGAGCGCATCAGGAAATATTTGTTGTTCAGGGAGTGGGCGCCGAAGTTCACCTCGAGAATGTTGCGGTGTCCCATTTCCCGCAGCCGCGCGGCCACGGGTCCGGCAATCCCGGCCGAATCCATAAACAGCATTTGCACTTTGCGGCCGCTGTAGTCCTTCGTCAGGACTTCGGCGAGCCTGGCCACCATCACCCGCGGGTCGCGCGTTTGCTCTCCGGGAATCCGAATCGGCGCAATGCTGCGCGCATCCATGCCCCGGCGAAATCGAATGGTGTTGAAGTCCGGACCGCCCCAGGCGAAATCACAGCCGGCGACCAGGGGATCATCGGGCAACACAATGACTGGACTCTGCTGTGCCGGGCGCACCAGCTCGAGCCCGATAAACTGGCCCGGCGCCGCATTCGGCGGCAAGCCGCGGACGCGCACCCGAACAAAGTCGGAATCCTCGCCATAAATGGAGATCCATTCGGCGATCTGTTCTTTATTGGTGAGCGGGCAGTCCCGGGAGTCGATCGTCAGCGTGAGCCAGCCGGGCTCCCCGCCGGTCATGATCCGGTAGAACTTCCCCTGCGGCCGTGTCGGGTTGCCGAAAATAATCTGGATCGGTTCCCCGTCGGTCAGTCCGCCTTCCTGAACTTCATAGATCGCGTCGGAAATCGCCGAGCCCTCATCGTTGACATAGAAGCTCGTCGAATTGGCCGAATGCTGGCCCGCAAAGGCCTCGGAATTCTCCTCCCGGCAGGTCTGCGCGCTGGCGAACCAGGAATCCTTATGTCCAATGCGCCAGAGTTTCTCGCTCGTGACCTCGAACCAGTGGCGGAGAATCGACAACCGCGTCCACTGCTGGATCCGCGCCCAGGTCTTGGTTTCGAGCTGCGTTCCCGTATTGGCGGTGACGGTGCCCTGGGCCTGGGGGCGGGTCGCCAGAATCCAATCGACGATCATCGCCGCCAGGACGGACTTGCCGATCCCGTGGCCGCTGGAGATTGCCAGACGAATCGGCCGTACCGGGTGGACGCCATCGAAGCGTCGCTTGCGGACTTCCTCCCCGAGTAGCGTCAGCGCGCGCCGTTGACAGGGGCACGGACCTTCGCGGTCGGCAACAATGGTGCCCGGCTCGCCCCAGGGATAGCTGAACACGGCGAACCCGAGCGGGTCGCCATAGAACTGCGCGACCTGGTCGGCTAATTCAAGATCCGCGTCGGTCAGTTTCGGCGGCATGCTGTAGACGTTTGCGGCCGGCCAGGAGGCGCGCGACGAGCTCGGAGTCCTTCACATCGACTTCCACGCGCTCCACCAGCAGCTTGAAATGCTTGGCCAGCGTCTTTAAGGCCTCGACCTTGTCCCACACTCTCACTTTGTGGATCTGATCGACTTCCCCGTCCCCCGCGATCAGGTTCCGTTTGACGACTTCGAGCGACGCAATACAGGAGCCCACGCCGCCAGCCAACTGCTCCGGCGATTTCAAGTTCCCGCTCTCGTCGAACAGTTCCCGAATATCGAGGAAGGCCAATCGGCGGAGTTCTTCGAGCACGCGATCCGCGCTCAAGGCCTGCCGCTCCAGGGCCGCTTCGAACAGTTCTTTGACGGCCGCCCTATCCTCGATTTTTTGTTTGGCGTTAAGGGCCGTGCTTTCGGCGAATCCGGCGGCGAGCGCCGCGTCCTTCTTGGACTTCTTCGCGTCGGTCAGTCGCTCCACCACGTAATTGCGCTGTTTCAGCGTGGCGGACGAGGAAGCGCCGGAGCGTGGTCCGCGGGAGCCCATACTGGCGCGCCGTTTCCTGGACCGAGCCGGTTTTTTCGAGGGCTTTGAGGATTCCTTCTTCATCCAACTGTCGTTGAGGGCGGCCCAGCCGCTTGCCGTCGCGTTTGGCGCGATCGACGCCCAGCTGCACCCGCTCCCGAATCAGTGCCCGCTCGAGCTCGGCCACGGCCCCCAGGACGGTAAAGATCATCTTGCCCATCGGGGTCGAGGTGTCGATCGACTCCGAGAGCGACACAAACGCCAAGCCCCAGCTCTGGAAATCGTCCAGCGCCGAAATTAAATGCTTCACGGACCGCGCGAAGCGATCGAACCGCCAGACGAGAACGCCGTCGAACCGCTTTTTCTTCCCGTCCGCCATCAGGCGATCGAGTTCCGGCCGCCGTTCCTTCGCGCCCGACCAGCCGCGGTCGGCGTATTCGTCCACGATTTTCCATTGGCGTTGTTTGCAGTGGGCGCGGAGGGCCTGCAGTTGGGTTTCCACGTCCTGGCCGTGTTGGCGTGTGGAGACCCGGGCATAGAGGGCGACGCGCACTCAACGGCGAACCGGCAAACAGAGGATGTCAGGGTCCGGGTTTGGATCGGAGCAGGGATCTTCGTGAAAAATTCCCGGACTACCCGAAGCGGGGGGCAGCTTGTTCTTACTAAACCAGAGCCGTCCATCCGCATCGGTAGGACCAAAGGCCCGAGGAAGCTCCTCTTGGACAATGTCCCGGACAATGTCCCGGATAATCTCCCGGATCTTCTGGAGTTCTTCCGCGTCCAGCGTCACATATACTTTCGAGCGGGCCTCGTCAATCTTGACTACATGGAAATCGCCATCAAGACCCACAGCAGCGAGGGCGACCACATTCCCATCAATTTCAGTGTGGACATCCGCCCCGGCATCTTGGCGAGTTCCCGCTGTATCGTTGCGTTGCAGCCCCGCTGCGGCAAGCGCCAAAACGCCAAACAGGACCGTCGCGACCAGGGCCAGCCTATAGGCCCGTGCTAATGAGTTCATGTTTTCCCCTTCTCTTCCTCGTGCCAGGCCAACATGCGCCGTGAGGGCGCGGCCGTTTTATCCGCCCGTTCGTCCTTGTGGTGACATTCCCGGCAGCGGCATTGCACCCACTCCGGCTCACTGACATTCGGTC